>VAOX01043679.1_pt1 | contig 53803 bp, 46 predicted proteins | sample 3393891 | NCBI WGS metagenome assembly VAOX01 (sample SAMN08290429, study PRJNA428436) | hydrothermal vent metagenome | isolation source: Deep-sea hydrothermal vent chimney | place: Indian Ocean: Southwest Indian Ridge | depth 2822 m m
CTTAGCTCAGCTGGTAGAGCGTCGCCCTTACAAGGCGAATGTCGGGGGTTCGACTCCCTCAGCACCCACCAAAATGGAGCGGTAGTTCAGCTGGTTAGAATGCCGGCCTGTCACGCCGGAGGTCGCGGGTTCAAATCCCGTCCGCTCCGCCACATTGTGTAGAATGTTGTAACAGATGAGGAGATTCTCGGTCGATTCATCTGTTACAGGGTTTCTCTAGGTGATTCCTTACATTATTTTTTGCCATCCTGCTTTATACTTCACAAAGTTTTATTCGTGTGCCATGCAGCATGGTGCTTTTGGTATAATTCACAAAAATATATTGATATTGGCAAAGTCAGGGTTGAATTAATTTTATGTTACAGGCTATTAGTGATCGCATTAAGGGTTGGTTAGGAATATTTATTGTTGCATTAATTGGTTTGCCTTTTGGGCTTTGGGGTATCCAGTCTTACCTGGACGATGGCGGGCCACATTATGCTGCCAAGGTAAATGGTACAAAAATCCCTATCCGTGAACTGGAAAATAGTGTTTCACAACAGCGTCAGAAATTATTTCAGCAATATAAGGGTAAATTACCCATTAAAGCAGCAGCTCTTCGTAAACAGGTTCTTGATCAGTTGATTAACCAGCGGTTGCTCGAAAGTGTTAGTTATAAGGAAGGGTACCGCATTTCGGATGCGGTTATGTCAGCGCAAATAGAAAGACTGTTTTCAATTGGCGGTAAGTTCAACCGGGCAGCAATGGATGCGAAATTGGCTGAAATGGGGCGTTCACCCCAGCAGTTTGAATATGTGTTACGCAATGAACTGCGTATTCAACAGATGCAGGCTGGTGTCGTTAACTCCAGCATTGCAAGCAAACAGGACGTTTTGCAACTGGCTATGCTTGAGCAGCAATTACGGGACATCAACGTGATTACTTTTAATGTTGATGAATTTGCAGGTAAGTATCAGCCAACGAAGCAGGCGATAAAAAAATATTATGCAGCGAATCGGCAACGCTTTATGAGCACCGAGAAAGTGAAAGTGGATTATGTTGAATTAACCACAGCTTCAATTATGCAGAAGATTACGATTGATAAAGATAAGGTTAGGTCAATGTATGAAAGTTATGTGACCAACACCAGCAAGCGTGAGCAGCGTAAAGCGAGTCATATTCTTATTTTGGTGGGTAAAAGTGCAAAGTCTAAAGCGGCGGCTAAAGCTAAACTACTAGGCATAGAAAAACAGCTGGATGCAGGTCAATCATTTGCTGTGCTGGCGAAAAAATATTCACAGGATACTGGCTCAGCATCTAGAGGTGGTAATTTGGGCTGGTTATCACCGGGTGATACGGTAAAACCGTTTGAAGATGCCCTGTTTTTGCTGAAGAAAGGGGGCGTTAGCGGTATTGTTAAAACTCGGTTTGGCTATCATTTGATAAAGCTGGATGGTATTCGTAAAGAGAAAGTGGAGTCACTGGCACAGAAGCGTCCTGAAATTGAAAAAGAGTTACGAACTGAGGCAGCAAGTGACCGTTTTTATGATTTAAGTGAAAAAATGGCGAATAAAGCCTTTGAAAATCCCGATAGTTTGGGCGAAATTGTTGAGTCAATGCATTTAAAGCTGGAGACCAGCCCGTATTTTACCCGCCAGCAGGGTAAGGGTATTGCAAGCAATAAAAAGGTACGTGATATTGCTTTTTCACCTGATGTGTTAACCAAAGGCGTTAACAGCGATGTTATACCGCTTACGCCAAAAGATATTATTGTTCTTCGGGTTAATGATTATGTAACGGCTAGACCCATGCCATTGTCCAGCGTCAGCGCAAAAATTAGTGCTATCCTCAGGGCAAAAGTGGGCTACAAGAAAGCATTGCTTGCTGCTGCTGGCGTTAGAAAAAGAATAGATTCAGATGCTGCCATCGATATGGTCGTTGGAAAAGGCATTACTGTTGATAAAATTGGTCCGGTATCGCGACAGGATTTTGCAAAAGTAAAAGAGCCTTCGTTAATTAATGCTACGTTTAAAATGTCTGCACCGATTGGTGCAAAACCGGTGATTAAACGTGTTGATTTATTATCGGGCGATGTGGCGTTGATTGTTCTAAATAAAATTATCGAGCCTGAAAAAATCGCAGGTAACAGACTTAATTTGATTCGCAACGAGCTTCACCGTCAGATAGCTTCGAGTGAATTTTCGGCTGTGCTTCGCGAAATCAAGTCAAAGGCGGATATTGTTATTAACCCTCATGTATTGAAATAAAGCAATCTTCTATCCATCTTGTTTTAATGCGTGTAACGTAGCCGCTATGCATTTGAATACTTATCCTTCTTTACAAAAAGCCTATTGATGCTCGGCGTTAAACTCGCATTGCACTGGCAAATACTTATCGCTTTATTGCTTGCGGTAATGACTGGGTTATTGTTTAAGCATAATGCACAGCTATTTGGTGTATCGCTGTTATCGGTGCTGGTGTTTTTCGGAACACTGTTTCTTAATGCATTAAAAATGCTGATTGTGCCGTTGGTTATGGCATCAATCATTACTGGGATGATGAATTTACAGGCGGAGACGCTGGGTCGTCTGGGTGGGAAAACACTGATCTATTATGCCACTACCAGCCTCGTGGCAATTCTTATCGGTCTATTTGTGGTTAATTTATTGCAGCCGGGTATTGTGGATGGTGTGCCTGCGCGTGAAATAATCGGCCTTTCAGCCAATACATCGAGCGTGTTGGGTAAAGTCAGTGGCAAAGGTGCGGCGGATATTGCCGAAGTTCTGTTACGTATGGTACCAGCGAATATTGTGACTGCTGCGGCAAAAGGACAGATGTTGGGGTTGATTTTTTTCAGCCTGTTATATGGCTATTTTTTATCAGGACTAGACGGTTCTTCCGCTAAAGCACAAAAAAACTTCTGGCAAGGCCTGCTGGACATTATGCTAGCGATGACAAATTTGATCATGAAATTTGCCCCGCTAGGTGTGTTTGCTCTGGTTACAAAAGTGATATTAACTGCGGGAATTGAGGCTTTTAAGCCGCTTTCAGTTTTCTTTTTTACGGTTATTTTGGCGCTGGCCATCCATCTATTTATTATTTTGCCATCAATACTGCGTTTTATCGCGGGCGTCTCACCAAAAAAACATTTTAAAGCCATGCTGCCGGCTTTATTAACCGCATTTTCTACCAGTTCGTCATCAGCAACGCTGCCAATCACGATGGACAGTGTAGAAAAGCGTGCTGGTGTGTCCAATCAGATAGCCGGTTTTACTTTGCCGTTGGGTGCAACCATAAATATGGACGGCACCGCCCTGTACGAATGCGTTGCGGCTATGTTTATAGCGCAGGCTTATGGCCTGTCACTCGATCTCACCACGCAATTTACTATTGTGCTAATCGCATTACTCACTTCTATCGGTGTTGCAGGCATTCCATCAGCCAGTCTGGTAGCGATTACCATTATTTTATCTGCAATCGGTTTGCCTCTGGAAGCAGTTGGTTTAATACTGGTTGTCGATAGAGTACTGGATATGTGTCGCACGGCAGTTAACGTATTCAGCGATTCATGTGCGGCGGTTACCATTGCAAGACTTGAGGGCGAGCAGACCCTGTTATTATCAGATAAGCAATTATCAGATAAAAAAATATAAATGTGAGTCGCCCGTTAAGTTTTGATCCCTGTATCGACGTTGTTAAAAAAGTTATTTTTTAATCACATTTACCCATTAATCCAGCAGTGTGGTAGCCCGCATCCACATAGACGATTTCACCAGTAATCCCGCTGGCAAGGTTCGAACACAGAAAAGCAGCGGCATTACCTACTTCATCAATGGTAATATTTCGATGCAAGGGAGCACTTTGTTCGACATGCTGAATAATTTTATTAAACCCTGAAATACCTTTTGCGGCCAGCGTTTTGATTGGGCCAGCAGAGATGGCATTAACCCGAATCCCTTCAGGCCCGAGCGAATGAGCTAGATAACGTACATTAGCCTCCAGGCTAGCTTTGGCAAGCCCCATAATATTGTAACCGGGGAAGGCACGTACGGCACCGAGATAACTCATGGTGATAATGGAGGCATCACCTCGATTTTGCATCATGTGCCGCCCCGCTTTGGCAATTGCTGCGAGACTGTATGAGCTAATATCGTGTGCAGTATTGAAGCCTTCCCGGCTGATATTGTCCAGGTAATCGCCTTCCAGCATTTCTTTGGGGGCGAAGGCAACCGAGTGGACGATGATATCGAGATTATCCCAGAAATCATCAAGATGTTCGAATACGGCCTCAATCTGTGCATCATCTTCAACATCACAGGGTATAACGATATCCGAATCACATTCACCAGCGAGTTTTTCGACGCGTTCACGTAATCGTTCGCCCATGTAAGCGAAAGCTAATTCAGCGCCTTCACGATGCATGGCTTTAGCAATACCCCAGGCAATGGAACGATTACTCGCCACCCCAAAAATTAACGCACGTTTACCTGTTAAAAAGCCCATTATATTGCTCCCCTGTTATGGATGATGATTATTTTCTGGTTAGCTTGCGAGCATGATTTTTTGCTGTAAACTTGGCTAACCAATATCAGGTGGATTATACATACAATTTCAGCAAGATTAACCTATGTTACGCATTCTACAGGTTCTTATTTTTTATTTATTTGCTGGTTTTATTTCGCCTCTCAGCCAGCCATTATTTGCTGCATCATCAATGGCAATGGGATACACGCCAAAATATCCCGCGAGTTTCACTCATTTTGATTATGTTAATCCCAATGCCCCGAAAGGGGGTAATCTGGTCATGGATGGAATTGGCTCATTTGACAGCCTTAACCCCTACTTGTTAAAGGGTATTGCTGCGGATGGATTGGGTTCGCTGGTGTTTGAAAGCCTGCTGGAAAAAAGTATGGATGAACCTTTCAGCGAATATGGTTTGCTGGCAGATAATTTTTACCTCGCGGCTGATCGACTTTCGGTCACTTTTCATATTAATCCGGCGGCTCGCTTCTCCAATGGCGATGCGGTAACTGCTAAGGATGTGAAATATTCATTTGACACGCTGATGAGTAAACAGGCACATCCACAATTTCGGGTGTATTACGCGGATGTAAAATCTGCCACCGTGGTGAACCGATTAACTGTCAGGTTTAATTTTAGAAAAACCAATCGTGAGTTACATTTAATTATTGGTGAAATGCCAATTTTTTCTCCTGCCTGGGCAGGTAAAAAAGCATTTGATAAAACCGCTGACACTATACCTATCAGTAGCGGTCCGTACACCATTGAGCGATATGATCTGGGTAAATCGATACGTTATGTCAGGAATAAACATTACTGGGCAAAAAATTTATCTGTACGTAAAGGCATGTATAACTACGATACGATTACCTATAAATATTACAAAGATTCAACCATTGCACTGGAAGCCTTTAAAGCGGGAGAGTTCGATTTCTTTTTTGAAAACTATTCAAAACGCTGGGCACGATCCTATACGGGTCCACTTTATGCTTCAGGAAAAATAATAAAGAGAGAGTTTACACATAAAAATAATGCAGGTATGCAAGGTTTCGCTTTTAATCTTCGTCGTGACAAGTTTAAAGATATCCGGGTCAGAAAAGCGTTGACTTTGGCATTTGATTTTGAGTGGGAAAATGCCCATCTTTTTTATAACCAGTATGTGCGTTCTGACAGCTATTTCAGTAACAGTGAACTGGCTGCCAAAGGCTTGCCAAAAGGAAAAGAATTAGCCCTGCTGGAGATCTACCGTAAGCAGTTACCGGCAAAAATATTTACTGCACAATGGAAGCCGCCTGTTACTACAGCGCCAAACAGTTTACGAAAAAACCTGTTAAAGGCGCGAGATTTATTACGCAAGGCGGGCTGGAGTATTCAGGATGGAGTCTTAAAAAACAAATATGGTAAGGTGTTCACGCTGAATGTTTTGCTGGTACAGAAGGCGTTTGATCGTATCATCGCCCCTTACGCACATAATCTTAAAAAATTGGGTATCACCACAACTTATCGTACGGTAGATAGTTCATTATATAAACGTCGGCTGGATAATTTTGATTTTGATATGGTAGTGACTAATTTTCCCTCCTCGGTTTCACCTGGTAATGAATTGATGGACATGTTTTCATCCACCTCGGCAGATCAAAAAGGTTCGCGCAATTTGCCAGGGATAAAAAGCCCGGTGGTGGATGCTTTAATTCAGAAAATTATACATGCGCCTGACCGCAAAGCACTGATCATTGCTGCTCATGCACTGGATCGTGTGCTTTTATATGGCAACTATCTAGTGCCAAACTGGTACATCAATGTGCATCGTGTGGCATACTGGAACAAGTTTGGTCTCCCCGCAACACAACCGCTATATTACGATCCAGTTACCTGGATGCTTAAAACCTGGTGGCTTAAAAGTAGTGATAAAAAAGTAACGCTAAAATAAGAATAAATCAAGATGCTTCTCTATATTTTAAAACGCCTGTTACTGATGATACCGACACTTTTTGGTGTCATGCTGGTTACTTTTACCGTCACTCAGTTTGTTCCTGGTGGCCCAGTTGAACAACTGGTTAGTCAACTAGAGGGCAAGCAAACAAGAGGAGAAGTAAGTAGCAGTAGCAGCGGACTGTATCGCGGTGCAGCCGGTCTGGATGAACAATATCTAAAGCAGATCCGTCAGTTATATGGCTTTGATAAGCCAGTCTACGAACGTTTTTTTGATATGATGGGGAACTATATACGGTTTGATTTTGGTAATAGCTATTTTCATAATGAATCGGTTATTGATCTTATTATGTCGAAACTACCTGTCTCTATCAGTATTGGGGTGTGGAGTTTTTTGATTGTTTATTCTACCTGTATTCCATTGGGTATTGCCAAAGCGGTACGTGATGGCAGCCGGTTTGATGTCGCCACCAGTACGATAATATTAGTTGGTTACGCGATTCCCGGGTTTATCCTGGGTATTACTCTACTGGTATTATTCGGTGGTGGTAGTTTCTGGAGTATTTTCCCATTACGTGGTCTAGTGTCAGATAACTGGCAAACCCTGTCGTGGTTCCATAAAATTACAGATTATCTCTGGCACATGGTATTACCGATTGTTTCTTCCGTTATCGGCAGTTTTGCGGTGATGACAATGTTAACCAAAAACAGTTTTATTGAAGAAATACGTAAGCAATATGTGTTGACGGCAAAAGCGAAAGGATTAACTGAAAAGCAGGTATTATATCGACATGTTTTTAGAAATGCAGTGATTCCTTTAATTACAGGGTTTCCCTCGGCGTTTATTGGCGCTTTTTTTACTGGTAGTTTATTGATTGAAACCATTTTCTCACTTGATGGGCTGGGTCTGTTGTCTTATGAGTCGGTATTAAAACGTGACTATCCCGTGGTGCTGGGAAGTTTATATTTATTTACCCTGTTGGGGCTGTTTGCAAAGCTGCTTGCTGATCTTAGCTATGTCCTAATTGATCCGCGTATTCACTTTGATTCGGTAGAGAAGTAAGCAGGCAGGACCAATAGACTGGATAAATAAATTCTTATGTCAGAATCACACAACACACCTGCCGTCAACATCAGTTTGTCACCCTCACAACGGTCGTGGTTGCGCTTTAAAGCCAATCGCCGTGGTTATATTAGCCTGTGGATTTTTGGAACTTTATTTTTCCTGTGCTTCTTTGCAAAGTTTTTCTGTAATGACAAACCATTAGTGGTTTATTACAACCATGAATATTACTTCCCAGTTTTAAAAGCCTACCCGGAAACGACCTTTGGTGGCGATTTTAAAACGGAAGCAGATTATAGAGATCCGTATGTTCGAAAAAAATTAACTCAAGGTTCTAACTGGATGATAGAGCCACTGATTCCTTACAGTTACAACACAATAAATTTTAATAGTAGTGTACCTGACCCAGCACCACCCTCGGCTCAAAATTTATTAGGCACTGATGACCGAGGCCGAGATGTGTTAGCCAGGGTGATCTATGGCTTTAGAATATCTGTCTGGTTTGCGCTGGCTCTAATGGTTATCGGTGTAGGTATTGGTATTGTTATGGGAGCGATTCAGGGATATTTCTCAGGTAAAACAGATTTGATTATGCAGCGCATTATTGAAGTCTGGTCATCAATGCCAGAGCTGTATTTGTTGATTATTTTTGCTTCTATTTTCCAACCCAGTATCTGGTTATTGATTATATTGTTATCCTTGTTTGGCTGGATGGGTTTGTCCGATTATGTTAGAGCAGAATTTTTACGTGAGCGTAATCTTGATTATGTGCGTGCTGCTCGGGCGATGGGTTTAAGCAACTGGTCGATTATTACCCGTCACTTGTTACCCAACAGTTTAACTTCGGTTATCACCTTTCTGCCATTTAGAATAAGTGGTGCTATTTTAGCTTTAACCAGTCTGGATTTTCTTGGTCTTGGAGTGCCGTCGACAACCCCAAGTCTGGGTGAATTATTGGCGCAGGGAAAAGATAATATTGATGCCTGGTGGTTATCAGTGAGTGCTTTTGTCGTATTAGTGGGTACTTTGTTGTTACTTATCTTTATTGGTGAAGCCTTACGGGAAGCGCTGGATACACGTAAAATCTGAATGTATAGACGACCCCTGAACAGATAAATGAACAAACCCTTATTATCAGTAAAAAATTTAAGCGTTGCTTTTAACACTCAGCAAGGTCGCTCGGACGTGGTTAAGAATATCAGCTTTGATATATGTAAATCACAGAATATAGCCATTGTGGGGGAATCGGGTTCCGGTAAGTCGGTCACTGCCATGTCGATTTTGCGGTTACATGAAGAGAGGCAGGTAATTTATACTACGGGCGAGATTTTTTTTCAGCCAGAAATGCGACAACAACAGGCTCAGCCTGTAATGGATTTACTGAAACTGAAAGAAGCCAGAATGCGGTCTATTCGTGGTAAAGATATTTCAATGATCTTTCAGGAGCCAATGACCTCATTAAATCCCGTTTATACTATTGGGCAACAGATTGTTGAGGTTTTAATGCTGCATCAATCGATGACACGTGGGCAGGCAAAGCAGCGTGCAATCGATTTGTTAAACCGGGTGAGTATTGCCCAGCCACAACATAAAGTGAATGATTATCCACATGTCCTGTCCGGTGGCCAGCGCCAGCGAGTGATGATTGCGATGGCGCTGGCCTGTGGTCCTGAACTGTTAATCGCCGATGAACCAACTACCGCACTGGATGTGACCATTCAGCAGCAGATACTGGATTTATTGCTGGAAATCCAGCAGGAAACAGCCATGTCTGTTCTGTTGATCACCCATGATCTAAACCTGGTCAGGCGGTTTGCCGATAAAGTTTGTGTGATGAAGCAGGGTGAAATAGTCGAGCAGGATGAAGCCGTAAAAATATTTAATCAGCCACAGCATGAATATACCCGTTTTCTACTCGATAGTGAACCGGATAAAAAAATTGCCACCCAGCCTTCAACGAAAGACATTATTTTCAAAGCAGAAAATATTCGTTGTTATTTTCCGGTTTATAAAGGCTTTATGAAACGTAAAGTAGATGAAATAAAGGCCGTGGATGATATAAGTCTGACTTTGCATAGTGGTGAAACACTGGGTATTGTGGGTGAGTCGGGTTCAGGTAAAACGACACTGGGACTGGCGCTGTTTCGTTTACTTCGCTCCACCGGTAAAATTGAATTTAAACAGCAGGACGTGAGCCAGCTAAATGAAAAAAAGATGCGGCCCTTGCGTCGTCACCTACAAATTATTTTTCAGGATCCTTATTCTTCCTTATCACCACGGATGACTGTTCAGCAGATTATTGAAGAAGGTCTGTTATTGCATTTTAAAACACTGAGCAAACAACAATGCCAACAGAAAATACTTGCTGTGCTGGATGAGGTCAGTCTCGAACAGGATGTATTGTGGCGTTATCCGCATGAGTTTTCTGGTGGTCAACGTCAACGCATTGCCATTGCCCGTACCGTGGTGTTAAAGCCCGATGTTATTTTGCTGGATGAGCCGACCAGTGCCCTGGATGTGTCGGTGCAGAAGCAGGTGCTCACCCTGTTGGCTATGTTGCAACAAAAACATAAACTGAGTTATTTATTTATTAGCCACGATTTACGTGTGGTGCGTGCTATGTCACACCGTGTTATCGTAATGCGTAATGGTCAGATTATTGAACAGGGTGATGTTGAAGCTGTCTTCGACCATCCACAGCAGGCGTACACTCAGGAACTGGCGCGGGCATCGTTGTATCATTAAAGTCAGTTCGATAACAGCGGTGAAAGTGTCAGCGCTCAATCTAGCGGCGAGGTGTTTATGAACGGGCAAGATAGATATTTATTTGAAAGTGACGAAAGACTCCAGCTCATAGCACTAATCGTTAACAGAACAGCAGTGATAACTTATTACCGAAACGAATAAAGAGGCTACCCATTGTTAAAGACATGCGATGAATACGTCCCTGTAGACTCGACACTTGCATCCCCGCGGCTGACGGTCTCGAACCATGGGTCTCCTTTTCATCCGTACTGTTAGTAAGTATGAAATACTACTGTCCGATGTGTTTCGTTGAAATGCCGGGGGAGGTTGAATCTTGCCCCGCTTGTGGCGAATCCCTGACTGAGTGGCAGCACCGACCCTATACCGAACGACTGTTACATGCGCTTGATCACCCGCATTCTGAGGTGCGTATGGGCGTAATCATTGCGTTGGGTTATCGTGCTGAACCTGCCACCGCCACCGCGCTTGTTCACTGTGCTTTTGCCTATCCTAACGACGTGGTGCAAGCGCTTGAAATTGTGCACAGCCTGAGTCGTTTCGCAGTGAGTGTCGAGCGTACCGCCGCGCTTAAGCGCCTTGGCGAACACCATCCAGCCCACGCAACGCGTGTAGCTGCCGTCGAGGCACTTCATGGTAGTGAACCGATAAAATGATTTTATGCAATTTTATGTAATAAATATCAGGTAATACTTGACTGTTTTACTAGGTATTAGTAATATTAACCTACTAAATTAGTCAGGAATTATGAGGTTTCCATGCGGTTATCGACAAAAGGGCGCTATAGCGTCACGGCTATGCTGGATTTGGCCATTCATGACAAGGCGGGGCCGGTGACATTGGCAGATATTTCGCAATGTCAGGGTATTTCACTGTCTTATCTGGAACAACTGTTTGCCAGATTGCGTAAGGATGGTCTGGTAAAAGGCGTTCGTGGTCCGGGCGGTGGATATCGACTGGCGCGCCCGGCAAGTGAAATCAGCATTGCCGAAATTATTAGCGCGGTGGATGAGAATGTTGATGTCACGCGCTGCAAAGGGGAGGGTAACTGTCAGGGTGGTGATAAATGCCTGACCCACGATTTGTGGGTTGGATTGAGTGAACGCTTATATAATTTCCTCGATAGTATTACCCTGGCGCAATTTGTGGATCGCCCTGGCATTCCCGAGTTATCACTCCAACGTGATAAAATGATCGGTCGGTTCCTGCTGGCGCGGAAACAGGCAGCTGTAATTAATCAGCGTCGGTTTTAGTCACCCAGTTGTAGTTATCCTGGAAGTTGCTGATTCATCTTGAATGATGACAGCTTGTAAAATACGATTTCATGGGTTGATTAGAGTTCCATGAAGTTAATTCAATAGTAAATATTAGTTTTTAGGCGATTAGAGGTAGAAAATTATGGCATACGGCGAAAAAGTACTGGATCATTATGAAAATCCTCGCAATGTTGGCACCTTTGAGGAAAACGATTCAATCGGCACAGGTATGGTTGGTGCCCCTGCCTGTGGTGATGTAATGCGCTTACAGATTAAGGTTGATGATAATGGCGTGATTGAAGATGCGGTGTTTAAAACCTATGGTTGTGGCAGTGCCATTGCCTCAAGTTCACTCTTAACTGAATGGGTAAAAGGTAAGACGCTGGACGAAGCTAAAACGATTAAAAATACACAGATTGCTGAGGAACTGGCGCTGCCGCCAGTAAAAATTCATTGTTCAGTCCTGGCTGAAGATGCGATTAATGCGGCAGTCGATAATTACCGGAAAAAACATCAATAAGCCATTGGTTTTTCCTAAGAAATAACACAGGACCTGGATATTTTTATCTGGGTTCTTTGCGTTATTGAAATGGCGGTTATTTCCTGGTTAATGCGTCTTGCTATATAATAAGCAGAATTTTTTCTTAGTGAGGAATGTTCGTGCTTGAATCCTATCGAAAACACGTTGCTGAACGCAAAGCCGAAGGCCTACCCCCGTTACCGCTGGATGCTGGTCAGGTTGCCGCACTCGTTGAATTAATTAAAAGTTCACCGGCAGGGGAAGGTGAGTTCGTCGTTGATCTATTAACTAACCGTGTCCCACCCGGCGTGGATCAGGCAGCCTATGTAAAAGCCGCTTTTCTGACTGATGTGGCAAAAGGGAAGATGCGCTGTGATTTAATTGATCAGATACATGCTACAGAATTATTGGGCACAATGCTGGGTGGGTATAACATCGGGCCATTAATTGATTTACTTGATATTGCCGCAACCTCAGATACTGCCGCTACTGCGTTATCACATACGCTATTAATTTATGATGCGTTTCACGATGTCGCAGAAAAAGCAAAAAATAACCCAGTTGCCAGTCGCGTTATACGCTCCTGGGCAGATGCGGAATGGTTTACTTCAAAACCGGCTTTGGCTGAAGAAATTACGGTAACGGTATTTAAAGTACAGGGTGAAACCAATACCGATGATTTGTCGCCAGCGACAGAAGCATGGAGTCGCCCAGATATTCCACTGCATGCCAAATCCATGCTGATAAACACCATGCCAGTGGAAAAAGATAAAGGCCCACTGGATATTATTGCTGAATTAAAACAAAAAGGTTATCCACTCGCGTATGTTGGTGATGTAGTTGGTACTGGTTCGTCACGTAAATCGGCGATTAACTCAGTGCTCTGGCATATGGCCGATGCAATTCCTTATGTACCCAATAAACATGAGGGTGGTATCATACTTGGTAACAAAATTGCACCTATCTTTTTTAACACCGCAGAAGATTCTGGAGCCTTACCCATTGAATGTGATGTGAGTAATATGAATATGGGTGATGTCATCCGTATACGCCCTTATGAGGGTGTTATTCTTAATGAAGCGGGCGATGAAGTCTGTCAGTTTGATCTGAGCCCAGCAACTATTACCGATGAAGTTCGTGCCAATGGTCGGATTCCACTGATTATTGGTCGAGGCCTGACTGACCGTGCACGTAGCCACCTTGGTGAGTCAGCGTCTACGGTTTTTTTACGTCCTGAGCAGGGCACAGAGACTGGCAGGGGCTATACCCTGGCGCAGAAAATGGTTGGTTCCGCCTGTGGCGTGAAAGGCATTCGACCTGGTACTTATTGTGAGCCAAAAATGACTACTGTGGGTTCGCAGGATACCACCGGTGCAATGACACGCGATGAACTGAAAGAGCTGGCCTGTCTGGGGTTTTCTGCCGATTTAGTGATGCAGAGTTTTTGCCATACGGCGGCCTATCCAAAGCCGGTGGACATTACCCTGCAACATGAATTACCTACTTTTATGCATACGCGCGGTGGTGTTGTCCTGCGTCCTGGTGATGGCATTATTCACTCCTGGTTGAACCGTATGATTCTGCCCGATACGGTTGGTACCGGAGGCGATTCACATACACGTTTTCCCCTGGGCATCAGTTTCCCCGCCGGTTCCGGGCTGGTGGCCTTTGCTGCTGCGCTGGGGGTGATGCCACTGGATATGCCTGAATCAGTACTGGTTCGATTCAAAGGCGAAATGCAGCCTGGCATTACCTTACGTGACTTGGTTAATGCAATTCCTTATGTGGCCATTCAGCGTGGACTGTTAACAGTAGAAAAGAAAGGTAAAAAGAATGTCTTTAATGGTCGTGTGCTGGAAATTGAAGGCTTACCAAACCTGAAAGTTGAGCAGGCCTTCGAATTGTCCGATGCCTCTGCCGAACGCTCCGCTAATGGCTGCTCTATACGGTTGGCAAAAGAACCGATTATTGAATATCTTCGCTCTAATGTTACCCTGCTAAAATGGATGATTGCTAACAGCTATGAGGATAAACGAACCCTGGAAAGACGTATTATCGCCATGCAGCAATGGCTGGACGATCCACAGTTACTGGAAGCCGATGTAGATGCCGATTATGCTGAAATCATCGAAATTGATCTGGCAGACATTACCGAGCCTCTGCTTGCCTGTCCGAATGACCCCGATGATATAAAAAAATTATCGGATGTCGCAGGAACGCATGTAGATGAGGTTTTTATCGGTTCCTGTATGACCAATATTGGCCATTATCGTGCGGCGGGAAAAGTACTTGAATCAGTCACCAGCCTGCCGGTGCGGATGTGGATTGCGCCACCCACAAAAATGGATGAACAGGAGCTAAAAGAGGAAGGTGTCTATAGTATTTTTGGTCGCGCTGGTGCCCGTACCGAACTGCCGGGCTGTTCTTTATGTATGGGGAATCAGGCGCGTGTTGCCGATAACTCGACGGTGGTATCAACGTCAACCCGTAACTTTCCGAATCGACTGGGTAACGGTGCCAATGTTTATCTTGCTTCGGCAGAATTAAGCGCCGTGGCCGCGATTCTAGGGCATATTCCAACGCTGTCAGAATATATGGATGCCATGCAGGGTGTGGTGCCGATGGCAAATGAAATATACCGTTATCTGAACTTCGATCAGTTAGCAGACTATCAAAATGTGGCAGATAGCGTCAAAGTTACCCTAAATTAAGGCAGGCGGGATAAAATGATTAAGATGCTTCTATTTATTGCTGGTGGTGGTGCAGTCGGCGCGCTTTCGCGTTATGGTGCATCGCTGGGGGTATATAATTTACTCGGACGTGGTTTTCCATATGGCACTCTGTTTGTAAATGTTATGGGTTCCTTTTTAATGGGGATACTGAGTATTTTACTTGTGCAGCGATTAAATCTGGGGCCAGAATGGCGCGCAGCAATACTGGTCGGTTTTTTAGGTTCATTTACTACCTTTTCAACTTTTTCAGTTGAGACAATGACCATCCTGGAGCAGGGTGATACCTTACGAGCTTTATCAAATATAGCAGTGAGTCTAATCTTGTGTTTGATTGCAGTATGGTTTGGCCTCAGTCTGGGTCGACAACTATGAGGAAATAGCTATGAATGTAACAGTTGCACGAATTTATGTCACTGAAGGCAAACATATTTACGAAAAAGTATTTAAACGGCTGCACGACCAGCACAAGGTTAATGGTGTGACAGTTTTTCGTGGTATTAGTGGTTTTGGGCGTTCAGGTGAAACGCATTCCTCTGAATTACTTGATATGTCATTTGATTTACCCGTGGTGATTGAGTTTTTTGATGCCGATGAAAAAGTACAGGAGGTTTTGCAGACACTGGAAGATATTATTCCGCAGTGTCATGTACTAACCTTTGCCGCACAACTTTCGTAACTTAAAAAACATTTTTTTAATGCCTGTTTTTTTCATCAGGCGCTGTGCCGTTGTGTCTCTGTGGTGCAGACAATTAACCATGAAATTGAATATAAATTATGCTTGACCCGAAACTTATTCGTGCCGATTTGCGGCTGGTTGCAGAACAGTTAAAGAAACGAAACTTTGTCCTGGATGTAGAAAAATTTGAACAGCTGGAGGCGAAACGTAAGGCCTGTCAGGTACTAACAGAAGATTTGCAACAGCAGAGAAATACTAAATCTAAATCCATCGGTAAAGCCAAAGCAGCCGGTGAGAACATTCAACCCTTACTGGATGAAGTGGCTGGTCTGGGTGATAAACTGAATGCGGCCAAAGTTGAATTACAAACCATTCAGCAGCAACTGGATGAGATTGCAATGGGTCTTCCTAACCTGCTGCATGAGAGTGTCCCGGTTGGACAGAATGAAACGGATAACCTGGAAATTCGTCGCTGGGGTTCACCGCGTGAGTTTAATTTTGAGGTAAAGGATCACGTTGATATTGGTGCAAAAAATAACTGGCTGGATTTTGAGACGGCGAGCAAATTAACTGGTTCACGTTATGTAGTGATGCGTGGACAGATGGCCAGACTGCACCGTGCTCTAATCCAGTTTATGCTCGATATACACACTAATGAGCACGGTTACGAAGAAGTTTATGTGCCCTATATTGTCAATAGTGACAGTTTAAAAGGCACGGGCCAACTACCCAAGTTTGAAGAAGACCTGTTTTGTGTCGACAAAGATGCTGGGCAGTATCTAATTCCTACCGCTGAGGTGCCAGTAACAAATATTGTCCGTGGTGAAATTTTAGCGGCTGCGCAATTACCCTTAAAATTTACCAGCCATACGCCCTGTTTTCGTTCCGAAGCGGGTTCCTACGGAAAAGATACCCGTGGCATGATTCGCCAGCATCAGTTTGATAAAGTTGAAATGGTGCAACTGGTTAGTGCCGCTAAAGCCTGGGCGACACTGGAAGAATTAACCGGACATGCTGAAGCTATTTTGCAGAAACTACAACTGCCGTATCGCACAGTCGTATTATGCAGTGGTGATGTGGGTTTCTCGGCGGCAAAAACCTATGATATTGAAGTTTGGTTACCGGGGCAACAGACCTACCGTGAAATTTCATCCTGTAGCTGTTTTACCGATTTTCAGGCGCGTCGTATGCAGGCGCGTTGGCGTAATCCAGAAACCGGAAAACCCGAATTACTCAATACCGTGAATGGCTCGGGTTTGGCGATTGGTCGTACTTTAGTTGCTGTGCTGGAAAATTATCAGCAGGCAGATGGTAGCGTGATAATTCCTGATGTATTGGAACCGTATATGAACGGCATCAAAAAATTATCAGCGTAACAGTCTTTTCTGATCCGGTTTATTGGTTACATTATACCGGCTTATCCCGACCCTGCATTAATTGTAATAATACATAGAATCTATTTTGTGCAAAGGCCTCACCTGGCGGGATGAACAGAACTTATTGCTGTGACCCGCTGTAACTCCTCTCCCTGTAATCCTCCTGTCTCCATGCGGTAGATGGTTACAGCAATAAACCTCAATTCATAGCACTGATCGTTAACAGGACGGCAGTGATCCTTTGTTTACTCAATAAGTCCCTTGTTGTGATTTTTGGATTGAATTGATTGATGCAATACTCTTTGCGGTAGCAATAAGTTTTAATTTTTTTAACTCCCCTTGACATTAATCAATGAACATAAACTTATCGGAGCGATAAACTGAATCCGTAGGAATATTATAAATCAGAGTGAATTCCGCATATACGTAGGCTATATCAGGCTGACAACGATGCATGATCGAGCCTCAATTTTATTTAGGAGAAAATTTGATGAAACAATTCGATATAGCAGACATGTCTCGGCGTAACCTTTTTCGCCAACTGGGTGCCGGCACCGCAGCCGTTGCTTTGAGTGGCCTTGCGCTACATACCGCCAATGCTGCCGACATGGTTAAAGTTGCAACCGGTGCGGGCAAAGATAGTGGTCGCGTGAAACATGGGAATCCGGTGGTTGCCAAACCCACCGCGATTCCACCACCGATACACCGCAGTCATAGCATCCATCATAAAATCAAATTAAGTGTCGATGAGCGTTATGCAGAAATAGCTCCTGGTGCCTTCTTCAAATTTCTGACATTCAATGGACAGGTTCCGGGTCCGATGCTTCGTGTTCGTGAAGGGGATACAGTTGCATTTACTCTGGAAAATCCAACTGGCAGTACACTAATGCACAACGTCGATATGCATGCCATTTATGGCAGCGGTGGCGGTGCGCCTGCAACACTGGTGCATCCAGGAGAAAGCAAGACTGAGTTTTTCACTGCAATGTATCCGGGTGCCTTTATCTATCATTGTGCAGTCGTTCCAAATATGGATATGCATATTAGCAGCGGAATGTATGGCATGATCGTCGTAGAACCGAAACATGGATTGCAGAAAGTCGATCGTGAATTTTACCTTGGCCAGAATGAAGTCTACACGGACAAAAATTTTGGTGCACAAGGTACGCTTCAATTTGACTGGACACGTATGATCGCAGAAGATCCTGCTTACGTATTGTTCAATGGAGCTGCAGACGCATTGACTCCAGGCCGCTTTGGTGCCATGAAGGCCAGCGTCGGTGAAACAATTCGAGTATTTATGGTCAATGGCGGGCCCAATCTGACCAGCAGCTTTCACCCTATCGGGAATGTATGGACAGATGCCTGGCCACAGGGCGCGTTAGCCAATCCACCATTGCATTATATTCAGACGCAGTCTGTTCCGCCCGGCAGTACATTTGTCGGACATATGAAGCTTCCCGTACCTGAAACCATAAAGCTGGTTGACCATGCTCTGAGCCGTGTCATGCGAAAAGGCTTATTGGCAGAAATAAAAGTTTCTGGTGCAGCCAATCAGCGTATTTTCCGTTCTTGATAGTATCCTGTATTTTTGAAATAATGGGGCTGCACAGAAAGCAGCCCCACTTGCTTATAAATCCCACCATGTTGGGTTTAACCTCTGCCTGGCCTGCCTTTCGGCAGACTGTTTTCAGGCTTAATCATTCCTCTTTCAGCTTTGTGCCATTACATTGGAGCAGGGGTGTCGCTGCGTATTACTCAATGAGAGGAAAACGGGGAATTTATCTACCGAACAGTGTTTATCATGCCCTGCGACTAACCTCCAGGTGGCCAAACAAGCACCTGATGAATAGGACCGTTTCTTCCATAGAACCTATGTTCACTGGTGACTATAATACCCTGCGAATTTGATACTATTCGCTCACTCGGAAATGCCTTGACTCTGGTCAAGGAGTCGCATGTTTGCTTGATATATAATCCCCCACTGTACCAAACTTGGCATCTACCGGGGGCAATTCCATGCAACAGATATTCACGAAAGCGATGGCACGCAATATTTTTCTAGGTGGGACAATTTTTTTCTTCATCATATATCTCCTTCTTACTTATGATACATGGCAAAAAATTCCCATACGTGATCATGCCAATCTGATGACGGCATCCGTTATTCAGGGTAAATATCTGTTCGATACCAATGATTGCATAGGATGCCATACCCTTAATGGTGAAGGTTCTTATTACGCACCTGAGCTTGGTAATGTCTACAAACGCAGAGGTGCGGCCTTCATCCGCGCCTGGATACCCGCACAACCCAGCGGCGTACCAGGTCGCAGACAAATGACGCATTTCAACTTTACCCAGAATCAGTTGACCGACATTATCGCCTATCTGAAATGGGTATCCAATATAAACACCAATAATTGGCCGCCAAACATCCAGGGTTAATGCTAACTTCGTTAATGCTAACTTCGTTAATACTAACTGCCAACAAATTCAACCGCTAACTCCCCAACAAATTCAGGAGAGATTATGAAATATCAAACACAAAAAGTGGCAAAGCCCTATTTTATTGCTGCTCTTGCCCTATTTCTGGGACAGATCATTTTTGGTCTCATCGGTGGCTTGCAATACGTCGATGGAACCTTTTTATCAACCGTGCTGCCGTTTAATGTCGTTCACATGAGCCATACAAACCTGTTGATAATCTGGTTACTCATGGCGTTCATGGGAGCGGCTTATTACATCGTCCCTGAGGAGGCGCAAACCGAACTGTATAGTCCAAAACTCGCCATCCTGACATTCTGGGTATTTCTTATTGCGGCGGTACTGACCATTCTCGGATATTTGTTTGTGCCTTATGCCGAGCTGGCGCGTGTTACTGGCAATGCGCTGTTACCAACGATGGGACGGGGGTATCTGGAACAACCACTCCCAACGAAAGTAGGTATCGTGTTAGTCGCACTCTCTTTGCTTTTTAACCTGACCATGACACTTGTGAAAGGGAGAAAAACATCGCTTAACTTTATTCTTGTGGGAAGCCTTTGGGGTCTTGCGTTACTCTTCCTCCCTGCTTTCTACTTTCCACATGATACGGTAAAGGCGAGCTATTCCTGGTGGTGGGTTGTTCACGGCTGGGTTGAAGGTGACTGGGAACTTATTCTGGGTGCACTGCTTGGTTTTATTCTCATTAAAATGACGGGAGTGGATCGGGAAATTGTCGAAAAATGGTTGTATATCATTATTGCGCTTACGCTTATCAGTGGCCTGATTGGAATAGGTCATCATTACTATTATATCGGTGCCCCCAAATACTGGATCTGGCTCGGTTCGGCCTTTTCAGTAATGGAGCCATTGCCCTTCCTGCTGCTGATGATTTTCGCCTTCAGGATATTCGGCCAACGCCGTCGAGAACATCCTAATAAGGCGGCTGCGCTGTGGGCCAAGGGCACACCGGTGATGGCTTTTCTTGGTGCGGGTGTGTGGGGCTTTATGATCACTCTGGCACCTGTTCAGTATTATGCACACGGCACTAACTTTACTGCAGCACATGGACACCTGGCCTTTTTCGGCGCCTATGCGATGGTTTCACTCGCCATTATCTCCTATGCTATGCCGCAATTGCGTGGTCGAGAAGCTAACAGCATGAAGGCGCAGCGCTGGGAAATGGCCGGATTCTGGATAATGGTGTTAAGCATGATCGCGATAACACTCGCGTTGACGGGTGCTGGCATTGTCACTATATTTTTACAGCGCGCAGCAGAAAACCCATTAAGCTTTATGCAGACGGATCATAAGGCACAGGTGTTCTTCTGGGTAAGGGAGTATTCCGGTGTTGCGTTTACTATCGGCCTGCTTGCCTACCTTATAAGTTTCTTCATTCCCGGGGAGTATGAGTACAGCGAAGAAACCAAGCGAGCGTTAACGAACTAATCTGCAATGGCGGGGCTTCGGTCGTGGCTCCGCCAAACAGGACAGAAACATGTCTATCGCCTCTTCTTCAGACACCATGCGACCTCTCCCCGGGGATCTGGCGATATGGATATTCATATTTGCTGAGCTGACAGTATTTGCCATTCTATTCGCTGCCTACGCAATAACCCGCAACGAGCATCTTGAACTATTCAATGCATCTCAGCAGCACATCAACAAGATATATGGATTCATAAGCACCATCGTACTCTTAACCAGCAGCTACTGTGTGGCACGTGCAAGCAGGCATATAAAGGACGGGGAAAGAATCTCGTGTAGTCGGTTCCTGAGTTTTGCGCTCATCCTTGGCGCGCTGTTTCTCGGCATTAAAGTTGATGAATTTCACCATGATTTTATAAATGGGATTACAATATCCTCAAATCTATTCTATATGTTTTACGTGTCGCTGACATTTTTCCATTTTATGCATGTCATCATGGGAATGGTCATATTATCCGTTGTTACTTACAAGTCTTATGCTGGAAAATACAGCAGGGATAACTATACAGGTGTCGAAACGGGTGGTGCTTACTGGCACATGGTAGATTTAGTCTGGATTATACTTTTTTCACTTGTCTACATATTGCATTAGGGAAGATCGCGTATGTTAAGACGAAAATATTTACGTCTCAGGCCATGCACTTTGGCATGGCTTGTATTGCTTATTCTTAGCACGGTATCCTTTATCCTGGGTTCCGGCAGAACCGGAACACTTTTCATTACCTCCATACTCGTTATAACCCTGGTAAAGGGACAGCTTATAATTCGCTACTTTATGGGGTTACGCAGAGTTAGACTGTTATGGCAGGCCATCATGGGTACCTACCTTGTCACCATCGGAGTCATTATAGGACTCGCTTATTTCGCACATTAACCAGGGATTTATCATGCCCATTACCAACATTGAGAGCTCGGACATATCGACTAATGCTACTCCCGCATACATTGCAAACGGGAATGAGGCTGAAATATTCAAACTTGCATATGAAAACCACCTTCCGGTATTGATCAAAGGGCCAACGGGGTGTGGTAAGACCCGCTTTGTAGAACATATGGCAGCTATGCTGGAATTACCGCTGTATACAGTTTCCTGCCACGATGATCTATCCGCGTCTGATCTGATTGGTCGCCACCTCATCGGGGCGGAAGGCACATACTGGATGGATGGCCCGCTAACACAAGCAGTTAGAAACGGGGGTATCTGTTATCTTGACGAAATAGTGGAGGCCAGAAAAGACACGACGGTGGTTATTCATTCTCTTTCAGATGACCGGAGAATTTTACCCATAGACAGGACTGGCGAAATATTGAAGGCACCGCCTCAGTTCATGCTGATCGTTTCATACAATCCTGGATACCAGAATCTTTTCAAAGGGTTGAAGCCGAGTACCCGACAACGTTTCGTATCGCTGTCTTTCAAATTTCCGACAATCGAACGTGAAATAGAAATTGTTACGAATGAATCTGGCGTAAGCCGTGAAACGGCAAAACATCTGGTGACATTGGTTAATGCGTTTCGATCTTCGGCTAATCATGATATCGATGAAGCGCCGGGGACACGATTGATTGTGAATGCAGCCAGGCTGATCGTCAATGGTTGTAATAAAATTGATGCCTGTCGTTACGCTATAGTGGAATGTTTGTCTGATGATTACGATATAAACCAAGCGCTAATGGAGGTTGTATCTGCTGTTTTTGATGATAAATGAAATTGCTTTACTGCGTTTTTCAGCGCAGCGTTTATCACATAAACCGCATTTTACGACACCTCTTAACGTATCAATGTTCGGGAAAAGAGAGCAATGGAAGAACGAGTAGGTCTCTTGTGGCATAAATTTGCGACGCATCTCGCCGATAAAGGATATCCCGATGCAGGGGTAGAACTTTCGTCGATAGCACGCACGCTTGCAATTATATTCCGTGCACTGGGTGGTAATCCAGGATTGAAGGTTCAGTCAGGTGCAGCGACAAAACATGGTGCGCGACGTACACTGCTCCAGAAAATCGCGGGTACACAACAAAAGATCGATATGGCATGGGTTGATCATGAAGCATTACGATTGCCGCCATCGTTAAAGATATATCCAGAGCGCCAATTGAATCGGAATTTGTATTTCTGGCTCACCGCATTATGTGCCTGCGAGCGCCAGCGAAGTTTGCCGTGGTTAGCCAGAAACCAGATGGTAACGCTTGAAATCATCGATAAATTTCCTGGATTAAACAAGGATTACTCTGCTCTTGTGGAGGCAGAAATATCACGTCGACCATCGCCGCAACATTTACCTGCTGATGAGGCCGCGCAAGAACGTGCGATACAGGAGGCATTACGTCGACCTGGAACTGTTATGTTGCTGCCTCCATCACGGGTACCCCCGGAACCTGTACTGCTATGGACACGACCTGATATTATCGGCGCCGCACCAGTAACCCCGGCACCCAACTTCCCCCCGCAACCATCTGCTGAAGGCCAGAGCAGTGCTCAACAGGAAGATAAACGCCGCCGCACTGCCGAACATACGCAGTTACCGTCACGGGACGATGCCCTGTTACTTTTCCGCCCAGAGACTATTCTGAGTTTAACCGAATATGCCAAAACAGAGCATGAGATCAGTGAGAATGAAAACGATTTATTGAGTCGTTTTGCCGACGATCTCGATATGATTAGCGTTGTACGTGACGGAAAGAATATCGCCAAGAAGCTTCGTATGGACCTGGATATAGTGACTGCTAATGACACTGCAGTAGCGCTGGAAGGCGAAAAATTACTACCAGAATGGAATTATCATACTCAGTGCATGGTGCCAGATCAATGTCGTATCAAGGTTGTACCCATAAAGGTGATTGATGCTGCACCAAACTTTATCCCTGATCATCTGCAACAACCTTTGCGTCAGCTCACTCGATCTTTCAGTGCGTTGAATCCCCATCGTACGCGGCTCAAATCCCAGCCCGACGGGAATGAACTTGATATTGATGAATATATCAGGCATTACACCAGTAAGGAGAATACAGACCCATACGTTTATCTTGATTATCGCAGACGTGAACGCGATATCGCAAGCTTGTTGCTCGCTGACATTTCTCTCTCGACGGAAGCATGGATAGGCGATAACCGGCGTGTCATCGATGTTATTCGAGACAGTATGTTTCTTTTTTCTTCATCGTTATCCGAGAGCAAAGACCCATTCTGCCTCTATGGATTCAGTTCGGTCCATCGTACTGATGTTCGGCTTTATACGATTAAGGCTTTTGATGAGTCATATACAGGTACCGTTCGACGCCGTATAAATTCGATTGAACCGACAGCCTATACCAGAATGGGTGCCGCAATACGCCAGGCCGCAGAGATATTATCACGCTGGCCGGCGCGTGATCACTTACTTATTTTATTGACAGACGGCAAACCCAATGACACCGACCACTATGAGGGGCGGTACGGAGTAGAGGACACGCGCATGGCATTGCATGAGGCGAGGAAACTCGGCCTACGTGTATTTTGCGTCACGATAGATCAGGAAGCACATGAGTATTTGCCCTATATCTTCGGAAAAAATAATTTCACAATTATCAGAAACCCGGCTGATCTTCCGACGCGCCTTACACTTTTATATCGCCAGATCACGCAATGCTAGAGTTCTGCCAGACCGCAGTGCTTCACTGCGGTTAGCAATAATGCAAAACTGAGCCATCTTTTGAAGCTGGATTATTCAGCGATCATTTACTTCAGGCAAAATTAAGCAGAAATTCCCTGGCAAATAGAAAAGCTAATGTCATGCCTGTTACCCAAAAAAAGATGAGTAGACCGAAGCAGAAATTATGTTTACACTGACCCGACTATGCGATGTATGAAAATTATTGGTCTAAGCGAAGGATGAAACAGGCCTCCAGCCCCTCTGTCTCCAGTCCTCTGGGTGATATTAGCTACGAAACTTTTATGCAGACCTACTGGCAGAAAAAACCATTGCTGGTGCGGCAAGCTTTTGCCGATTTTAAATCGCCCATAAGTGTTGAAGAACTGGCGGGTCTTGCCTGTGAAGATGAGGTTAATTCGCGCATTGTTATAGAAAAAGATGGTGAGCATCCCTGGTTTCCGGTATTTGGCCCCATGAGTGAAGAAATATATTCCAGCCTGCCGGAAACACACTGGACACTGGTGGTGAATGATCTGGAAAAATACCTGCCTGAACTTGCCTGGATTGTTGACCGGTTTCGTTTTATACCTGAATGGCGACTTGATGATTTAATGGTCAGTTATGCTGCGGATGCTGGTTCAGTCGGACCACATTTTGATTTATATGATGTTTTTATCCTCCAGGGTCAGGGTCGACGACGTTGGCAAATCAGTACGCAGGATGTTGCAACGGAGAATCAGGTAAAAGTTACACCACTGCGAATCCAGCAGGATTTTCAGGCTGAGGAAGAGTGGATTGTTGAACCCGGTGATATGCTTTACCTGCCTCCCGGCGTTTCGCATCATGGAGTGTCACTGGGTGAAAGCATCAGTTATTCAATTGGTTTTCGTGCCACCAGTCATGCTGATATTGTGAATGAATTTATTGCCCACATCACCCAGAACCTGTCACCTCAGTTAACCTATCGAGATCCCGATCAGTCCATTCAGGATGATTCAAATGAAATAAAGCCGGATGCACTGGAACGTGTCAGCAAAATACTCAAACAGTACTTACAGCCCGATCACCCACAGTTGCAACGCTGGTTTGGTCGTTTCGTTAGCGATAATAAGTCCGATATTATCGCTACGCCTGAACAGCCGGTAAATTCAATTGAAACCTTACAGGAATTATCCAGTAGCCGTATTTTAAACCGGCACCCCGCCAGTCGGTTTGCCTTTGTCAATAACCTGGGAAATACACTGTTGTTTATTGATGGTGAAGATTATGCTGTCAGCATGGAATTTTCCAGAGCCTTATGCCAGCAGCGGCAAATCCAGCTTGATGAATTAATAAAAATTGCGGATAAAGATGAATTATTATTTATTATTGAGTTGTATAATCAGGGCAAGATATATTTTAAGTAAGCGCTAAACCTGGTTGTTAAAAAAACGATATAAGTAGAATTTATTTTTATAAATCGGGGTGATTGAATGCAAAAGGCTGCAGCTTAATAAGCTCTGATTTTATCCTTACTGTTTTTATTAATTGGATGCCTCACCCCCGTTGGCCATCTTTTTTCCGACGGTTATAAACTGGTTTATGTAAGCTATTTCTTTATCCCTTATGCGCAAAGCAATAAATAATTTTTTATTTATTGCCGCAGTACCGATACGTATTTTAGTTAGCGCCATTTTTTTAATGGATTGGTCTGCTAGCCATTCGGGTAAAACACAAACGCCCCGTCCTGAAGCAACCATTTGCAACATCAACTCAATTGACCCGATTTGTTTGATGGTTGTCGGTTTGATATAAGCGGGATTAAAAAAATGTGTCATAATATCCAGACGCTGTAAAGGCACAGGAAAAGTGAGTAATATTTCTTTAGCAAGTGCTTCTGCTGTGAGGATGGGTTTGTCGGTTAAATAATGTCCGTCCGGTACCAGTAATACCAGCTCATATTCCATTAATTCTGCGTAATAAATTTTTTTATTTTTTACTAAATCTGGCGTGATCAGAATATCAATATGGTGATTTAACAGTCCCTCCTGCCCTGAAAACTGAAATTTATTAATTACATCTATATCAACATCAGGCATTTGTTTGAGAAAAACACCAATGACTTTTGTTAACCACTCGTAACAGGGATAACACTCAACCCCAATTCGTAAAATGCCCTGGCGGCCCTCACCATAAGCTTTAAGTGATTGTTCCGTCTGTTCCAGCACAGGCAATACCTGCTGTGCGGTTTGCAATAATAATTCACCCGCCTGTGTCAGCCTTAGCGTCCTTCCTTCTCTTTCCCATAATGTGACTTGCAGTTTTTTTTCCAGATAGCGGATCTGGTGAGACAGGGCGGACTGGCTTAAATACAGCGTGTTTGCTGCTTCGGTCAGAGTTCCTTTCTCATGCAGAGCCTGCATGATTTTTAAATGTTTATGCTCAATCATATATGTGAATTTATCATAGATAAGGTAAAAGTTATCATTATTATTCATGTGATTATAGAAATAAACTGAGTGTTTTTATCTGACAGAGATATAGCATTATGGTGACAACACACAATCTTGGTTTTCCTCGCATTGGCAAACAGCGGGAACTGAAATTTGCACTGGAAAAATACTGGAAAAATATGATTAGCCAAAATACGCTTATGGAAACAGCCTTTACTCTGCGCCAGGATCATTGGCAGGTACAATCTGCACTTGATTTAGCGCCAGTGGGTGACTTCTCATTTTATGATCATGTCCTGGACACCAGTTTTATGTTGGGTAATATACCAGCGCGTGTACGCGGCTTACCCGGTGATAAACTGGATAATTATTTTCGCCTGGCAAGAGGTTGTGCATCAGCAAATGATATTGAAAGTACTTGCATACAGGCAGGGGAAATGACCAAATGGTTTGATACCAACTACCATTACATTGTGCCGGAATTTGATAAAAATACTCAATTTTCTCTGGATTCCAGTCATTTACTGGCACAAATTAAAGAAGCAAAACAGCAAGGAATCAAGGTGAAACCGATATTGATTGGGCCGGTTACATATTTATGGTTAGGTAAATCCAAAGATAGTTCAGACAGACTGGAATTACTCGATGACATTGTGGCTGTTTACGCTCAATTGCTTATTGAACTTGAGGCATCAGGGGTGGAGTGGGTGCAAATGGATGAACCAGTGCTGGTTATGGAACTCTCTCCATCATGGCAGCAGGCACTAAGAACCAGCTATCAGCTATTACAGAATACGCCATTAAAACTATTGCTGGCAACCTATTTTGGAAACTTGCAGGAAAATCGAACACTGGCCTGTGAACTTCCCGTTGACGGTCTGCACATTGAGGCAGTTAATGCCAGTGATGAGGTAGATAAGATGGTTAATTTACTCGCGGAATCGGATGGTAAAATTTTATCACTGGGGATTATTAATGGGCGGAATATCTGGAAAACAGACCTGGTAGCGACATTAAACTGGTTAGAACCCGTTTATCAACGTCTGCAACATCGTTTATGGCTTGCACCTTCCTGTTCATTGCTGCATGTACCTGTTGATCTGGATACGGAACAGCAGCTCGATAGCGAAATTAAATCATGGTTAGCTTTTGCTACTCAGAAACTGGATGAGTTGAATACACTTGCTGTTGCACTTGGCGATGGCAAAGCAGCTGTTGCTGAAAAACTGGCTGCAAACGTGGCGGCAATTAAGCGTAGAAAAAAATCAGACTGTACGCATAACGAAGCAGTGAAAAAACGAGTATTAGCTATTAGCAGTGAAATGGCACAGCGCCAGTCTGAATATAAAGTAAGGTCAGCCATTCAGCGGGAAAAACTTAAACTGCCGCTTTATCCAGCCACAACGATTGGTTCATTTCCACAAACACTGGAAATTCGTCAAACCAGAAAAGATTTTCGTAACGGCAAACTTTCGGTAGAAAATTATCGCATAGCGATGCGTAATGAAATAAAACACTGCGTTAATGAGCAGGTAATACTGGGGCTTGATGTTCTTGTTCATGGTGAACCAGAAAGAAATGATATGGTGGAATATTTTGGAGAGCAGTTAACGGGTTATGTTTTTAGTCAATTTGGCTGGGTACAATCCTATGGCTCACGTTGTGTTAAGCCGCCTATTATTTATGGTGACATTTCTCGACCAGAACCGATGACAGTGGCATGGATAAAATATGCTCAGTCTCTCACCGATAAACCAATGAAAGCTATGTTGACCGGGCCTGTAACTCTCCTCAACTGGTCATTTGTACGCGATGACCAGCCTCGATCTGAAACCTGTCTACAACTGGCTTTAGTCATACGTGATGAGGTACTGGATCTTGAAAAGGCCGGAATTAATATTATTCAGATTGACGAAGCGGCATTGAGAGAGGGGCTGCCATTAAAACAGACGCAGTGGAAAATCTATCTTGATTGGGCGATTTTCGCCTTTCGCATTGCCGTCAGTGGAGTCAGGGATGAAACCCAGATTCATACGCATATGTGTTATGCAGAATTCAATGATATTATTGCGTCTATTGCTGACATGGATGCAGATGTGATTACCATTGAAACTTCACGTTCAGATATGGAATTACTGGATGTGTTTGATGCGTTCCATTACCTAAATGAAATTGGGCCAGGCGTCTATGATATTCATTCTCCGAATATCCCATCGGTGGATTCAATGGTTGATTTAATAAGAAAGGCAAGACAGCGTATTCCGGCAGAGCGGCTGTGGGTGAATCCTGATTGCGGATTAAAAACCCGAAGCTGGGATGAGGTTAAACCTGCGTTGATGAATATGGTCACGGCGGCAAGGATATTGAATACCACAGGATAATATCTTCCTGTTTACAACATTCTTTTTATGCTATAAAACGCTATGCAAAAGTTACCATCAGAACTCTATTCTGTTGCTTCAGTTCTTCAACTGGAACAACTTGCCATTGAGCAATACGGTATTTCCAGTTATACCTTAATGCGCCGAGCCGGACAGGCGGTTGTTGATGTAATTCATCAACAATTTCCTGTTGATGGCTTTGATGCAGATAAAACCATTCTATTGTTATGTGGTGCTGGCAATAATGCCGGTGATGGCTATGTGATAGCGCGTTTATTAAAGCAGTTGGGCTATCCAGTAATCGTAGTCAGTCTGATTGCTGGAGAAAAATTAAAAACTGCTGCCCGGCAAGCGTATGTTCATTGGCTGGAATGTGGTGAAGTCCAATCATTTGAGCCTGCATTGCTCGAACATGCCGAGCTCATTGTTGATGCACTGTTGGGAACGGGTCTGGCCAGAGATGTTAGTGGTGAATGGGCCACATTAATTAATGCAGTGAACCATGCCGGGAAACAGTCTGGCAAGACAATTGTTGCTGTGGATGTACCTTCAGGTTTGAATGCCAGTTCAGGAGTGATTGCTGGAACGGCTATACGTGCAGATTATACAGTCAGCTTTATTGGTTTGAAAACGGGATTATTTACCGGTTCGGGCAAGGCCTGTTGTGGCGAAATATTTTTTCATAATTTATCCATACCAATGGCAGCCTATGCAGAGATAAAAGCGGATGTTCATCTATTGAATAATCTGCTTCCGCCTTTATTTGCGCCACGCCAGCATGATAGCCACAAAAATCAGTTTGGTCATGTGCTGGTGGTGGGGGGAAATACGTTTATGGCCGGGGCAGTTATTCTAACGGCGAAAGCGGCATTACGCTCCGGTGCTGGCCTGGTCTCTGTCTTTACACGGGCAGAGCATATTACGGCGATCAATGCAGTCTGCCCCGAAATTATGGTGGTGAGCGGTAAGGCATCGCAGCATGAGTTTATTCCAGATAAACTGTTACAGCGGGTTTCACATATTGTGATTGGACCGGGGCTGGGTAACGATGCCTGGGCGAAACAGTGTTTAGCACAGGTTCTTCAGACCGATAAAACGCTGGTGCTGGATGCCGATGCATTAAATCTGATCGCCGAACAGGGCTTACAACTTAATCAGAACTGTGTCTTAACACCACACCCTGGTGAAGCAGCACGGCTATTAGGTTTATCAACGTCAAGCATCGCTGAAGACCGTTTTAGTGCGATTAAAGCGATTCATCATCAATATGTAAGGGATGCGCACGCTGCCATAATTTTAAAAGGCTCAGGGAGTTTGATCTATGACAGTGAGCGTCTGGCGGTCTGTCCCTGGGGCAATCCGGCGATGGCAACAGCTGGCATGGGGGATGTGCTCAGTGGTATTGTTGCGGCTTTTCTGGCACAGGGTTTAGCCATCGGCCAGGCGGCGGAGACTGCGGTGCTGGCACATGCGCTGGCCGGTGATAAAGCTGCGCAGGGAATGACGCGAGGGCTACTTGCCAGCGATGTAATTGATGCCATCCCTGCTTTTCTATAAATACATAAAAATACACCTTAACTGACAGAGTGCAGATGAATAATCATATTGAGCATAATGAACTGTTTCTTCTGTTAGTGGATGAGGTAGCACAAATTGCACTGGCAGAAAAAGTGGCCAACAGGCTGAATGGCGCATTTATCCTGTTACTCAGTGGTGATCTGGGAACAGGGAAGACTACGTTTGCTCGAGGGTTCATTCATGCCAGCGGTTTTGATGGGGTGGTAAAAAGCCCAACCTATACATTGGTAGAGCCTTATCCTATTTCTAACCAGCGTAATTGCTATCATTTTGATCTGTACCGGCTGGGTGAGCCCGAAGAGCTGGAATTTATCGGTGCGCGGGATTATTTCAATGAAACCGATGTCTGTTTAATCGAATGGCCGGAAAAAGCCGTAGGGTTTTTACCCCCAGCCGACTGGAAATGTGAGTTTGCTTACAATAAAGCGGGAAGGAATATAAAAATTTCTGCCTTGAGTGATAAAGGTAAGGAGTTGATGTTACTGGTATTTTCTAATTAATCACTGTAGATATGTGCTGTATGTCTATAAAATTACTGAAAAAAGCTTGCAAAAAAATCAAAATTTGCCAAACTAAGTGTTAACAGTAATGCTGCAGATGTAGCATCAACCATAGGCATGATGGTAGTAATCCGTAATGATGGAAAATAATCGTCGAAAATTTCTTAAGAACCTTGCTGGACTTGGTGGACTTGCAACCGCAGGATTGCCTACTATAGCTCTGGCTGACTCCGGTGTTGCCCGAATTGAAAATATTCGACTGGCTAAAAATAAAGGCTACATCCGCCTGGTGTTTGATCTAAGTAAGGTTGTCGAACATTCTATTTTTACACTGCATAATCCCGAACGCATTGTCCTTGATTTAAAAAAGACAACTATGTCGCATGGCATGGTTGACCGTTTGCAATCGAGCAGCTTAATTCAGGATATTCGTAGCGGCGTACGTAATCGGAATGATTTACGTATTGTGTTCGATTTGAATCAACGAGTGACACCCCGTAGCTTTTTATTAGGGGCTTCCGCTAAATCAGGTAATCGGCTGGTGCTTGATTTTCGTGAAACATCGAGCCGTGCACAGGCTAGAAAAGTTCGAGAAGCGCAAACAACACGCAAGCGTGATGTAATCGTTGCGATTGATGCCGGACATGGTGGTAAAGATCCTGGTGCAACCGGACATCGTGGTACCCATGAAAAGCTTGTCACCCTGCAAATTGCCCGGCGACTCGAAAAAAGTATTAATGCACAGCGGGGTATGCGCGCAGTGTTAATACGTAAAAATGACTACTTTATGCATTTACGTGAAAGAATTCATAAGGCCAGGGAGTATCAGGCAGACATGATGATTTCAGTGCATGCAGATGCCTTCCCTGACCCACGAGCTCGCGGGTCATCAATTTATGCTTTGTCACTGGATGGCGCTTCATCAGAAGCCGCACGTTTACTGGCTAACAACGAAAATGCTTCTGACCAGCTATTTGGTGATGTAAATGTTGCCGCTGACGATAAGATGGTGAAAAAAGTATTATTTGATTTATCGCTTACTGGTACGATTGAATCAAGTCTTGATATGGGCGGTGAAATTCTTAAACAGATTAAACGGGTGAACCGTATACATAAAAAAAGAGTTCAGCAGGCAGGTTTTGCGGTATTAAAAGCGCCCAATATCCCGTCGGTTTTGTTAGAAACTGCGTTTATCTCGAATCCCAGAGAAGAAAGGAATTTGCGTAATGCGGCTTATCAGAAAAAGGTGGCGAAAGCGATTACCCGGGGTGTAAGCCATTATTTTGTTAGAAAAGCACCGCCAGACACCTGGTTATCTGAGATGGCAAGTCAATATAAAATTAAACAGGGTGATACCGTTGCTTCCATTGCGAAGCAGTACGATGTCTCTACAACGGATTTATGTGCACGTAATGCGTTGAGTAGCGAGAGACTGATTGCAGGCCGAGTTATAAAAATTCCAGTGAGTTAGTTTAAAGACAATAACAACAATACAGACTCGCGGATAACTACAAATGACCCTTCACCGGGTCATTTTTTTATTTCATATCACCAATTGTTAATGGGGCTGCCGTGAAGAAATTGAAGAAGAAAACTAAAGTAAAAAGGATGTAAATGAAAAAACTTATCACGATTTTAATTATTAGTTTATTTCCTGCTCTGGTTTATGCGAGCACAGCAAAAAGCCCGGCAACACCTGATTTCACTAGTACATGGCTGGGTATTATCTCGGTCATTATTTTTGCTTTTTCCTATGTTATGGTTATTGGCGAAGAGTTTCTGCAATTACGTAAATCCAAACCAGTTATGGTTGCTGCGGGCATTATCTGGGTACTGGTAGCGATAACCTTTAATGCACACGGGGATACCCAGTCTGCGAATGCGCTAATACAGCATAATGTGCTTGAGTATGCCGAGCTACTATTGTTTTTGTTATCGGCAATGACTTATGTTAATACAATGGAAGAGCGGCAGGTGTTTGCTGCATTACGCACCTATCTGGTATCAAAAAAATTATCGCTAAAAGGTATTTTCTGGCTAACAGGTTTATTGGCTTTTCTGATATCACCGGTGGCAGATAATTTGACAACTGCGCTGGTTATGGGTGCTGTTGTTATGGCTGTGGCAAAAGATAAACCGGTATTTATTACGCTTGGCTGTATTAATATTGTGGTTGCAGCTAATGCAGGTGGGGCTTTTAGTCCATTTGGTGATATTACTACTCTGATGGTCTGGCAAAAAGGAGTTGTCCACTTCAATCAATTCTTTGCATTATTTTTACCTGCTGTTGTTAACTGGTTTGTTCCTGCATTGATTATGTCATTCTTTTTGCCAGCGGGCTTACCGGAGCAATCCGGTGAGATGAGTAAGGTTAAGCGTGGTGGTTTTGTTGTAATCGGTTTATTTTTCTGTACTATTATAATGGCTGTACTATTCCATAGTATTCTTCACCTGCCTTCTATGCTTGGTATGATGACAGGTCTGGGGGTACTTAAATTTTATGGTTACTGGTTAAAGCAGTCGTCGAAGAAACAGTCGCAATCCCTTAAAGGCGAAGCACCGCTTGATGATGAGCCAATATTTGATATTTTTCATCAGTTGCAACGTGCTGAATGGGATACGTTAATGTTTTTTTATGGCGTCATTTTATGTGTTGGTGGTTTGAGTGCTTTTGGGTATCTGACACTGACCTCGCATCTTTTATATGAACAGTTAGGTCCGAGCTGGGCGAATATTCTTGTGGGGCTAATATCCTCGGTGGTGGATAATATTCCAGTGATGTTTGCGGTATTAACAATGATGCCCGATATGAATGTAAATCAGTGGCTATTGGTAACATTAACCGCAGGCGTTGGTGGCTCTATGCTATCAATCGGTTCTGCGGCTGGCGTGGCTTTAATGGGGCAGGCAAGAGGTACTTATACTTTTTTCAGCCATTTAAAATGGACCTGGGTAATTGCGCTGGGTTATGTTGCTTCAATCGCCACGCATTTCTGGCTATCCAGTCTTTCTTTTTGATTAGCTATCTGGAAGTTGTGTTTTTTGTGCTCGACTCACCAGCCGTACATAAAACACGGTGCCGGTAAAAAATACCAGGCTGGTGAAGACGATATATAAACCAAAATAGAATTGTTCCACAGAAGCGGCATACCAGACGCCGATACTAAAATAATAAATGGCAAGATACATGGCCCAGGCATGGGTATAGACTTTGCCTTTGAGTAAGCCAAACAGGGGGAACATCAATGGTCCGAGTTGGAACAGAAGAATGATGGAAATTAAATATTTTTCCAGTGGATGGAGCCATAAATGCCAGAGATAAAATCCACCCATTAAACCAAAGTAGCCGATCAGTGTTAACCATCGGCTTATCTGAATAGGGCGAGTATTATTATTTTTTATCATAGAGTTTATAGTACGTGTGAGTGTCGGCGAGTTATCAGGATAAAAGTTTTTTTGTGGTACTGGCAACACGGGTTCCCAGTGCCAGACAGAGCTTCTTTTCATCCTTGCTTAATGGGCAGGTTATAATATCATCGGTTAAACGTGTTGCACCATAAGGTGTGCCGCCGGTTTTTGTTTCAAACAGAGCAGTTTCGGTATAGGGCAACCCAACGATAAGCATACCATGGTGTAACAGCGGGAGTATCATGGTGAGTAGTGTGCTTTCCTGCCCACCATGCATGCTGGTGCTGGCAGAAAAAACCGCACCTGGCTTGCCCGCAAGTTTACCAGACATCCACAGCGCAGAGGTATTATCCATAAAATATTTCATTGCTGCAGGCATATTGCCAAAATGCGTAGGGCAGCCAAAGATTAAACCATCGCATTCAGTTAAATCACTGTTGTTAGCGTAGAGTGCGCCCTGCCCAGGGATTGTGGCAGTAAGCTGTTCAATGTCAGTTGATACTGGTGGTACGGTACGGAGGCGTGCATGCATTCCCTCAACAGACTCGACACCGCGCGCGATGACATTTGCCATTTCGGCTGTTGTTCCGCCCGGGCTGTAATATAACACCAGTATTTCTTTAGCCATTAGAGTATCCTCAGTACTGTTTCGACTGGTCGTCCAATGAGTGCGTGGTTGCCTTTAATTACGATCGGTCGCTCGATTAAAATAGGATTGTCCACCATTGCCTGTATCAGTTGCTGGTGGCTAAGCGTTATATTATCCAGATTATTTTCTTTATATACGGCTTCATGCTTGCGCATCAGTTGGCGTGGCTCCAGGTTCAGCAGTTTAAGCAGATAGGTTAATTCTTCAGTTGTGGGTGGGGTTACCAGATATTCGATTACAACAGGTTTAATGCCCCGCTCAGTGAGCAGGGATAACATTGCACGAGATTTGCTGCAGTGTGGATTGTGAAATAGTTGTATGCTGTCTGATTGATTCGTCATAGTCATAATGGGCTGGATTGTTTAAATTATACAGAGTTAAGGCAGGGTATTTTGGCAGATTTTCTGCAAAGAAAACATAACTTGACAGGATAGGGTTACATTGTTAACTTTTAGCACTATAATGTACTAAGTATAAGTACCGTATGTATCAATTAACTAAAGAATTATTCTCTGGCATAATTGAATAACAACAAATATAATTACAGTTAAATTACTCATCCAATATAAAACCAATTCGGAGATCATATGACCATGCGTACAACTGCCCGTTTGTTTAGCATTGCTATTTTAAGTTTAGGACTGATAACCGGCTGTGCAACAACAGACGAAAATCAGGCAGCAAGTGGCCCAAGTCCAGCTGAACAAGCTATTACTGCTGCTAAAACTGCAACCGCAGAAGCAAAAGGATTGCATTATGAATGGCGTGACACTGGTAAAATCATTAAAAAAGCTGAAAAAGCCCTGACTGCAGGTAATGAAGCTAAAGCCTTAAAGTTGGCAAATAAAGCACTAAAACAATCACAAACGGCGATAAAACAGGCTAAGTTCCAGGATAAGAAATACCTGGATACTATGAGTGTCAGTTATAAGTCGAGTGATGTAAACGCTGCGGCTAGCAATCAACGGGGGGCAACGGCCGGTCGGGTTAACAGCTACTCAGTTGTACGTGGTGACAATCTTTGGAATATATCTGGTAAGAGTGACGTTTACGCCAATCCCTACCAATGGCCATTGATATACAAAACCAACCGTAACAAGATTAAGGATCCTGATTTAATTTTCCCTGGTCAGGTTTTTGATATTGATCAGAACGCTTCAGCCGCTCAAATTGATGCCGCAGTCAACCATGCGAAAACGCGTGGTGCGTGGACACTGGGTGATATTGAGCAGTCGGATAAAGCATATCTGGCTCAATAAGACGTTTTTTATCTGATTTAAGTCGAGATCTCTGGCATTTAACTTTGGATATTTGAGATTGAGTATTTAAAACAGGACAGTTAAAACCCAGTCTTTAAAAAAGGCCCGCTTGCGGGTCTTTTTTTGTTTGCAGGCATCACGGCATAAAGAGTGTGGATAATGGTTTTTGAGTGATGAAGCAATGTTACCGTGTATTAATCAGTGGTGTGGTTCAGGGTGTGTTCTTTCGGGAGAACACCTGGCGGCAGGCGCAGCGCTATATGTTATCAGGCTGGGTAAGAAATTGCGTTGATGGGCGAGTGGAAGTGATGCTTTATGGCGAAGCTGTAGCCATTAAATCTATGTTGAAATGGCTTGAAATCGGACCGAAACTGGCAAAAGTGACTAATATAGAATGTATGAAGTTTTCCATTAATAAATTAAGTAAAAAGCTGCCGGTAATGTTTGAAGTGTGGCCGACAGCATACTAACAGTACAGATGAAAAGGCTATCCATGGTTCAAGACCGTCAGTCGCAGGGGTGCGGATGTCGAGTCGACAGGGATGTATTCACCGCGTGTTTTTAATTATGGGTAGCCTTTTCATTCGTTTCAGTAATAAGTTATGGTGAGAATGTTATTATGAGTGCCGTGTTTAATAAATCTTCTGCTCAGTCAACGCCGCAGGGAAAGCTGGAAATTTCCCATATTCTGGATTGGCTTGAAGCGGATGAAATGGTCGACAGGGAAAATGCGCAAATGTTACGGGCGCTGGCAGTTAGAGACGAGTACCGTAAAAAACACCCGCTCGAAATTATTGCTGAACGCCATTGGATAAATTTACAAACCAGTCAAATTTTAACCCTGGAAACCTTATTGCTCTGGTTCGCTGCACGGGTTGAATTACCGTTTGTACGCATTGACCCGCTAAACGTAGCGGTTACGGAAGTTACCGAGGTGATGTCTTATGCCTATGCAGCACGTTTTAATGTATTACCTGTAAAAGTTGAAACGAACAGGATTACCGTTGCGACCGCACAGCCTTATGATTCTGACTGGGAAATAGAGCTGGGGAAAATTCATAATAAAGAATTTAAACTGGTTATTGCTAACCCAGCCGATATTCGCCGCTTTCTGCTGGAATTTTACTCGATGGCCAAATCGGTGCGGGGGGCAACCAGCAGTGTTGATGAAACCAGTAATGGTATCCAGAATTTTGAACAACTTATGGAATTGGGGCAGCGAGGCAAGCTGGATGCGAATGATCAACATATAATTAATATTGTTGACTGGTTGTTGCAATATGCTTTTGAGCAACGTGCGAGTGATATTCATCTTGAACCACGCCGGGAAATGAGCCCAGTACGTTTTCGCATTGATGGTGTTCTTCAGGAGGTCTACCAGATTCCTTCATTGGTAATGAAAGCCGTCACCAGTCGGATAAAAATTATCGGCCGTATGGATGTGGCAGAAAAACGTCGACCGCAGGATGGGCGGCTTAAAACGCGTACCCAGGATGGAAAAGAGGTTGAGCTACGCCTTTCTACTATGCCGACTGCCTTTGGTGAAAAGTTGGTGATGCGTATCTTTGATCCCGATGTGCTGGTAAAAAACTTCCAGCAACTGGGGTTTAGTAAAAAGGATAATAAAATCTGGAGTTCGATGATTGATCAGCCACATGGCATAATTCTGGTTACTGGCCCGACGGGTTCAGGTAAAACAACAACACTGTATTCCACACTGAAATTACTGGCAAAGCCCGAAGTGAATGTTTGCACGATTGAAGATCCGATTGAGCTGGTTGAGCCTGCATTTAATCAGATGCAGGTGCAAAAGAACGTGGATCTGGACTTTTCTAGTGGTGTGCGTACGCTCTTACGTCAGGATCCTGATATTATTATGATTGGTGAAATTCGGGATAAGGAAACTGCGGATATTGCCATTCAGGCAGCATTGACGGGTCATCTTGTTTTGTCCACACTGCATACTAACGATGCAACTTCAGCCGTTACTCGACTGCTGGATGTTGGTGTGCCGGCCTTTTTAATTCAATCTTCAGTGCTGGGTATTATGGCACAACGGCTGGTGCGTACACTGTGTCCACACTGCAAGCAGCCAACACCAATCAGTGATGAAACCTGGCAAATGCTAGTCCAGCCCTGGAAGGCAGAGAAACCTAAAACTGTTTATCGCCCGATCGGTTGTCTGGAGTGCCGCGACACTGGTTATCAGGGGAGGATTGGACTATATGAAATGTTCCGTTTTTCAGATGAAACTCGCCGCCTGATTTCAGATAATGGTGATTTATCTACATTGCGTAAGCAGGCGATTAAAGATGGTTTGCAACCGTTGCGGCTGAGTGGCGCAAACAAGGTTGCGCGTGGAGAAACGACAGTGGAGGAGGTCTTACGTGTCGCACCGCCGCCGCTGGATACCTGATACGCTGATTTTTTCAATTAACCGGCAGTAGCAGTGTGTCGAGCAATGATGTGATGTAGTGTTCTGGTCAGAGTGAAAACGTCTATTCATATTTATTATTTATTCTATTCCTTAAGTTAGGTTTCGTTCAGGGGTGTTGTACAGGTATAATATGTGCTTCCTGCGCTTTTTTCGCCAGATTTTTAGTTTTACATCTGTGGAGGTTTTTATAATGAGCTACTATTTTTCTAAAATTTTAGACACTGATTTTGATGCAGCAATTGAACGTGTGACAGCACAACTTGCCGAGGTTGGTTTTGGTATCCTGACCACCATAGATGTGAGTGCAACACTGAAAAAAAAGCTGGATGCGAATCTGAAACGCTATACCATTTTGGGAGCCTGCCATCCTCAATCGGCGTATAAGGCGATTCAGGCTGAAGATAAAATTGGTACTATGTTACCCTGCAATGTACTGGTACGTGAAACGGATGAAGGTCAGGTGGAAGTGGCAGCAGTTGATCCCGTTGCATCAATGTCAGCAATACAGAACGAAGCACTAGGCGGTATCGCTACAGAGGTTCAGGCAACGCTGAAAAAAGTAATTGAAAGCCTGTAGGCCTATTACTGGCGATATAAACTGTCTGTTTATATTATTTATTAATTCTATGTATGTACTAACAGGACGGATGAGAAGGATACTTCTTATTCAGACATGCTGTTAATACATCCATGTAAGCTCGACACCCGCATCCCTGCGGCTGGCGGTCTTGAATAATAAGTATCCTTTTCATCCGTTTCAGTAATTAAGTGAGTTATGTCACAACCAAAAATAGTCATGTACTGTGGTCGTTTCTGTGGATATTGCACAGCGGCAGAACGTTTGTTGCAAAGTAAAAATGTCAAATATGAACGCATCAAAGTAGACGAAGACCCTTCCATGTTTGAGCATATGATGAAAATAACTGGCCGCCGTACTATCCCACAAATCTTTATTGATGATCGCCATATTGGTGGTTTTGATGATCTTGTCGCAATAAATCACAGTGGCGAACTTGATACACTGTTAAACTTAACCTGATTATCCTTAATACATCTGAAAACTACAGTTCAATAGTAAACAACCTATGCAGTATTTGCCCATATTCACAAAAATAGAACAACGACCCTGCCTGGTCGTCGGCGGTGGTAGTATCGCAGCAAGAAAAATCTCTCTACTGAGAAAAGCTCAGGCAGATGTCACCGTGGTTTCGCCGGAGTTATGTCATGAGTTAGCCATGCTGGTGGAAGATAAGCAGATAAAACACCTTCAGCGTGAATTTGAAGACGATGATCTGGCGCAATGTGTGCTGGTTATTGCTGCTACTGACCAGCACGAAATTAATCAGCATATTTCCCGTTTGGCGCAGCAGTTACGCCTGCCCGTTAATGTAGTGGATAACCCTGATTTATGCAGTTTTATTATGCCATCGATCATTGATCGTTCCCCTGTTGTTATTGCTGTTTCAACCGGTGGTACATCCCCCGTATTAGCAAGATTGATTCGAACAAAGCTTGAAGGCAGTATCCCAGCAGCTTATGGCAGGTTGGCAAAGTTGGTGGATGGTTTTCGTGATAAGGTAAAAGCAGCGTTTCCCAATGTTGAATCACGTCGAGGCTTCTGGGAAAAAATTCTGGAGGGGAGGGTCGCAGAACTGGTATTTGGTGGTCGTGAAGCTGAAGCGGGAAAAATGCTGGACAAAGCCATTAAGTCGCAGGTAGAAAAGCCACAAATTTCTGGTGAGGTTTTTCTGGTTGGTGCTGGTCCAGGTGATCCAGATTTATTAACCTTTCGCGCTCTACGTTTAATGCAACAGGCCGACGTGGTCGTGTATGATCGTCTGGTATCACCCGCGATTATGGAGTTGGTACGGCGTGATGCTGAGATTGTCTATGTTGGTAAAGAGAATGACAGGCATACCATGGAACAGGAAAATATTAACCAGTTGCTGGTGCGCCTTGCCCAGGAGGGTAAACGAGTATTGCGCCTAAAAGGGGGGGATCCGTTTATTTTTGGGCGTGGTGGTGAAGAAATTGAATTACTGGCTCAGAAAGGTGTCGCGTTTCAGGTTGTGCCCGGTATTACCGCAGCAAGTGGTTGCTCTTCCTATGCGGGTATTCCTTTAACGCACCGTGATTATGCACAGGCCTGTGTATTTGTTACCGGCCATCTGAAAGATGGTTCAGTTAATTTGAACTGGAAAGCACTGGCGCATCCACATCAAACAGTTGTCTTTTATATGGGTTTACATGGTGCGCCAACGCTGTGCAGAGAAATGATAGCGCATGGTTTGCCCGCAGCAACACCAGTGGCACTGGTCGAGCAGGGTACAACGCCGCAGCAACGAGTTTATACCGCAACACTGGAAACATTGCTGGATGTTATTGCCAGTAAAAATATAAAGCCACCGACTCTAATTATAGTGGGTGAAGTGGTACGCCTACATGAAAAGCTAAGTTGGGTTAAAGAACAGTATGTTGCGGATGTGGACAGCGTGTTTGCCTATAAAAATTAATCCACTCGGATCGAAAGATTAGCGAAAAACAATGGGCAGTAATATTTACTAACAGGACGAATGAAAAGGATACTTATTATTAAAACACGCTGTCAATACATCCATGTAAGCTCGACACCTGCATCCCGCGGATGACGGTCTTGAATAAGTAAGTGTCCGTTTCAGTAATAAGTAATTATAATGTAGAAGCATAAAACATTTTATTGGTGAATATAAACGTGTCCAAATATCTCATATCTGTATTGTTAGTCGCAATAGCATTGCAGGCAACGCCTGCCATTGCAAAACCGGTTTATGTGAGCGATCAGTTAACCATACCAATGCGTTCTGGTGCAACCAGTCAGTATCGTATTATTAAATTTTTACCCAGCGGAACAGCATTGACGGTGATGCAAATTTCCGAAGATGGTAGCTATACACAGGTTGAAACCCAAAATGGTAACTCAGGCTGGGTGGAATCAAAGCTGATAATGCCACAGCAGAGTGCTCGTGACCTTCTTGTTGTGGCAAATAAAAAAATCAGTCAGTCCAGTGATATTATTGTACAGCTAAAAAAACAGATGACTGGTTTAGGCCAGCAAAATCACCAACTTGAAAATAAATACAAAAACCTCGACAGCGAGCGACAGGCGTTAGCGAGTGCGTATAGTAATTTAAAATTGACCGCCGCGAACCCGGCTGCACTTTCCCATAGAAACAGGCAGCTTCAACATGACCTTGACCAGACGCAGACAAACGCGGCTCAGCTAGAAAAAGAAAATCAGGTATTGCAGGATAACGTCATGCAGAACTGGTTTTTGATTGGCGGCGGGGTGTCGCTAGGCAGTTTACTTATTGGTTTACTGATTACACGCGTTAACTGGCGACGTAAACGTAATAGCTGGGGTGACAGTTTCTGAGGTTGATTAGTAATGTAGGGATGAGATGGTGGACAAAGTGATATTAGATATGTGTAGTATTAGATCTCAGGGAGACGGTATTGGCACCGAAAAATCAGTAAAAACAAAGTTTTGTGTTATCATGGTGGTCTGGTAAGCAAACATGACTGGTGCCGAGAAGAGGACTTGAACCTCCACGGGGGTTACCCCACTAGCACCTGAAGCTAGCGCGTCTACCAATTCCGCCACCTCGGCAAGTGACTAACGGTCAAAACAGGACGCGACTTTACAGGGCGCATTAGCACTTGTCAATTTCTGTTTTCCTTCCAGAATAAAAGTATTAAATTTAAGTATAAATAAATAGTGTCAGATTAAATAATGTTAGAAAAAATTAAGAAAAAGTTGATCGCTAAAAAGAAGCGCAGTAAAAAGGCAGCAGTAGTGCCTGCGACAGAAAAAAAATCAGCTAACAAGCATGAAGCCAATAACCATAAAGCGAACAACAGGCCGGCTTCAGCATCGGTGGTTGACCCAGAGGCGAGTCTTGAAGCGGCACGTTATGAGAATCCGGTCGCTAGCCGCCGCCTGATTTTAGATACTATTCATAATAAAGGCACGATGACCATGAGCGCGTTATTTCGCGCGTTAAAAGTGCAGCCCGATCAGGAAGAAGGTGTCGGTCGTCGTCTGGGTGCGATGGTGCGTGATGGACAACTGATTCGTAATCGCCGTGGTGGTTTCCTACCGGTTGACGAAAAACACCTGATTAAAGGCCATGTGATTGCTCACCCGGATGGATTTGGTTTTCTGGTGCCGGATGAAGGTGGCGATGACCTGTTTCTTTCGGGCAAACAAATGCGTACCTTGTTACACGGTGATCGCGCCGTTGTGACTATTGCCGGCATTGATCGCCGTGGTCGTCGTGAGGGTTCAGTGATTAGTGTCATTGAGCGGGCGAATACAACGCTGGTTGGTCGCCTTTTCTCTGACGATGGTGTGGCTTTTGTAGTCGCTGATAATAAGCGAATTACCCAGGATATTTTAATCCCAAATGAATCGCTGGCTGGTGCTGAAACTGGGCAAATTGTTAAAATTAAAATCACCAAGCAGCCAACTTTCAGACATCAGGCTATTGGGCATATTATTGACATCATTGGTGATCACATGGCACCGGGTATGGAAATTGAAATTGCCATTCATAGTCATGGTTTGCCGGCTGAGTTTTCAGCACAAGTCATCGAGCAGGCTCAGACATTGGGTGACTGTGTAAAAGCCGATGATAAACATGGGCGGATTGATTTGCGAGACCTGCCACTGGTGACAATTGATGGCGAAGATGCGCGTGATTTTGATGATGCAGTATATTGTGAGCCGCGCGGTGACAAGGCTGGAAATGGCTGGCGACTGCTGGTGGCAATCGCTGATGTAGCACATTATGTACCACTGGACTCTGCACTGGATAAGTCGGCTTATGAGCGTGCAACATCGGTTTATTTTCCCGGCCGAGTGGTGCCAATGTTACCAGAGGAAATCTCTAACGGACTGTGTTCAATCAATCCTGAGGTTGATCGCCTGTGCATGGTTTGCGAGATGATGGTTAACAGTAACGGTGATATTGATAGTTTTAAATTTTTTGAAGGAGTCATGCGTTCACATGCACGCTTAACTTATAAGCAGGTTGCAAAAGCATTGGACGGAGATAAAGCTAGCTGTACAGATAATATGGCGATGGTATTTGAGCCTGTCTCAAACTTATACGCAATGTATAAAAAACTGGATATAACGCGCAAACAACGCGGTGCGATTGAATTTGAAACCACTGAAACAGTAATTGAATTTACTGATGACCAACGTATCAACCATATTCATCCTTCTGAAAGAAATGTTGCGCATAAAATTATTGAAGAGTGCATGATTGCGGCTAATGTCTGTGCCGCGAAATATGTTGCAAAAAGTAAACTGCCATGCCTTTATCGTGTGCATGAAGAGCCAGGTGATGAAAAACTGGAAGATTTGCGTGGTTTTCTTAAAGATTCAGGTTTGCAACTGGGTGAACCGCAGCGAAAGATAGCACCGAAAGATTATGCTGTATTAGCGGAAAAAATTAAACCGCGTGATGATATGAATGTGATTCAGACTTTAATGTTACGTTCAATGAAGCAGGCGGTGTATAAAGCGGAGAATGCCGGACACTTTGGGCTGGCACTGAGCCATTATGCGCACTTTACCTCACCGATTCGACGTTATCCTGATTTGCTGATACATCGTGCGATTAAACACATTGTACATAATCGAGCTCGTCGTGATTACATGTATTCGATGGAACATATGATTAAAATGGGTGAACATTGCTCCACGAATGAACGTCGCGCAAATGAAGCTTCACGCGATGCGGAGACCGCCCTGAAATGTGAATATATGCTGGATAAAATAGGCAAGGATTATACTGGCCATATTAGCAGTGTTTTAGCGTTTGGTATTTTTGTTGAACTGGATGATGAGTACGTTGAAGGACTGGTGCATATCACTAATCTACCGAAAGATTTTTATAACTTTGAACCGGGGAGTCATCAGTTACAGGGTGAAAATCGAGGTCTTAAATTTGGTTTAAATGATAAAGTAAAAATTCGTGTGGTGCGGGTTGATATGGATGAACGTAAAATTGATTTTGAGCTGGTCTCTTAATGAGTTGTAAAATATCTGTGGCTCATATCATCCATTAATATAAACTCCAGTTCATGTCGCCATGTATTAGGGTAAACCATCTATCCTTTATAATATGGACATACAATCTTTACATACAAAGATTAGCTGAACCGCAATGAATATAAATAAAAAAATATTAAATTGAATAAACAGACTGAAATTATATATGGTTTACACGCAGTTGAGTCCATTATTCGTCATCATGCGGCAGATGTTCTACAGCTATGGATGCAACAAGGTAGAAAGGATAAGCGCTCCCAGGTCTTATTAAACCTGGCTAAAAATTCCGGTATTTCGGTACAGGCAATCAGCACTGAAAAGTTAAAGAGAAAATGTCCTGATAGTCGCCATCAAGGTGTAATAGCCGAGATACGCCCGCACAAAGAAAGTACGCTTACTCTGGAAAGTCTGTTTGAACGTGAGGGATTATTGTTATTGATTCTTGACGAAGTACAGGACCCACATAATATTGGAGCCTGCCTGCGAACTGCGGATGCGGCTGGCGTTGATGCCGTTGTTGTTTCAAAAAATCGAAGCCCAGGATTAACCGCAGTGATTCGTAATGTTGCCAGTGGTGGGGCTGAAACAGTCCCGTATATTCAGGTAGCCAACCTTGCTCGGGCAATTAAACAAATGCAGGATAATAACATCTGGGTAGTGGGTACTAGTGGTGATGCCACTGCCTGTTTATATGAATTGCAACCCGGCTCACGTATGGCTCTGGTGATGGGTTCGGAGGGTAAAGGGATGCGCCGCTTAACGCGCGAGTCCTGTGATCAGTTAATTTCTATTCCAATGCAAGGTACGGTTGAAAGTTTAAATATCTCGGTGGCAGCAGGCATCTGTTTGTTTGCAATACGTCATCAGATGCCGAGTTTATAATCTTCATTTCTTCATATTGATAGAAAAATATTGATGCCTGGCATTCCACAGTTACAATTGCTGATTCCTGGATTATGTGGTCCTCTACCTGATATTGAAGCGCTACTTAAGGATAAGAATTGTCAGGCTATCTTTTCCGAGATTGCGAAGTCCAGACTAACCATACTATCCGATAATAACTTATATGCATTGCTGGCGCATTTTTTTTTGATGGAAGAGACGGAAGATTTCCCCTCCGCAGCACTTAGTTTGTTAGCCTGTGCAGAGCAGTCTGAATATGAATCCGGCGTGCAGTCGTTATTTATGTCAAAAAAAGCAATACAAAAATTATTATGCAGTGATAATTATTTTTTACATGCTGATCCGGTTCATCTTTGTGCTGATATGGATCATGCCATACTAACAGGTTCGCAAGATCTCAATTTATCAGTGCAGGAAGCAAAGCAATTGAGTCAGAAGTTGCATGATCATTTTAAAGTGGATGGTCTAAACATTTTTGCTATGGATGCATCGCACTGGTATTTAAGTGTAGAGAAATCACCGTCACTCACGACAACGAGTTTAAAAGATGCCATTGGCCGGAATGTTAATTTTATCCTGCCATCGGGCGATAGTGCCGGTTACTGGAAACAGTTTTTGAATGAGTCGCAGATGCTGCTTCATATGCATGAATGTAATCAGCAAAGAGAACAGATGGGGCGGCTTGCTGTGAATAGCCTCTGGTTGCATGGTGGTGGTTGTTTGCCAGAGAAAACCCGTATTGATAAGGCAGCGACTGAGATTAGTGCAATAATTTGTGACGATATGTTATTACAAGGTCTGGCGCAATATTATAAGTTACCCTGGTATGACGTAAACAGTTTTTATAATGAAAATAACGCCATTAGTGAGTTTGAGATTAAAAATTCTATTGAGAGTTTTTATGAAAAAATAAAAAATCAGACGAAACCTCTATTATATATTAATACACTTTTACCCTGGTTGAATTATACCGATACGAGTATGTGGCAACAACATCTATTAGAATTCTATCAGCAATGGTTGAAGCCTTTATTGGTTCTGGTTCGGCAGGGGAGAATTAAACTGGAACTTTATCCCTGTAATAATAAAAAATTCGGTTTTGATCGATTTTATCGGTACCGCCTATATTCACCTGAGTTTTGGCGGAATACAAAAATAGAAGATTATGTCAACACCTATTCATAATATAAAAACAGATAGTCTGAGGTCCGGTAATTCAAAAATTCGACGTAGACAGGCGATAATTAGTCGTGAATTACTCAATAGTGATTTGCATCCGTTGTTGCAACAGTTATACGCCAATCGAGGTGTACAAAAATTAAAACAAATACAATATACCCTTGATCAATTATCTGACTTTAAACAGTTAAAAGATATTGATCTTGCTGCAGAAATTATTGCGAAGCATGTTAAAGAAAATAAAAAAATCATTATTATTGGTGATTTTGATGTGGACGGTGCCACCAGTTCGGCACTGGTCGTGCGGGCACTTAATATGTTTGGTGCTGGCAGAGTTAGCTATCTGGTACCAAATCGTTTTGAATATGGCTATGGGTTAAGTCCTGAAATTGTCATCCTGGCGGATAAGCAGTCACCAGATTTAATTATTACGGTTGATAATGGTATCTCCAGTGTTGATGGCGTAGAAGAAGCCAGGCGTAGAAACATTGATGTGGTCGTAACTGATCACCATCTACCCGCTAAAATAATACCAGCAGCGGCGGCCATCGTTAACCCGAATCAGCAAGGTTGTGATTTTCCTTATAAAAATACTGCAGGAGTTGGAGTCGCCTTTTATGTCATGCTGGCCGTGCGTGCCAGCTTGCGTGAAAGTCACTGGTTCAATAATAAGCCGTTCAGTAATAACAGGTTGGATAAAAAAGGAGAGCCAAATATGGCGACCTTACTGGATCTGGTTGCTTTAGGTACCGTTGCAGATATTGTACCACTGGATGAAAATAATCGTCGGCTGGTCGAACTGGGCTTACAGCGCATCCGACAACAGCGAGGTTGTGCAGGTATTAATGCATTATTATCTATTGCAGGTAAAGACAGTAAGCAATGCCATAGTCAGGATTTCGGTTTTGTGGTTGGGCCACGATTGAATGCAGCAGGTAGGCTGGAAGATATGTCAATTGGCATTGAATGCCTGATAACGGATGATAATGATTACGCCCTGACACTTGCTAAACAGCTGGATGAGATAAATCATCAGCGTAAACAGATTGAAGGGAGTATGTTACAGCAGGCTCTCAAAGTGCTGGACACTGAGTTTTTTTCACTGGATAGCATTGAAAATAAAAAAACGCCAGAAACAACTGTAAAAATAGCTAGAGAAACTAAAGCGGATGTAGGACTGTCATTGTATCACCCAGACTGGCATCAGGGTGTTATCGGTTTGCTCGCTTCCAGAATTAAAGAAAAATACCATCGTCCCGTCTTCGCTTTTGCCAATGCAGAAGAAACCGATATTCTAAAAGGATCCGGACGATCAGTTCCCGGATTACATCTTCGTGACACATTGGATTTAATGGAAAAAATTCACCCAAATTTAATACTCAAGTTTGGTGGCCACGCAATGGCTGCAGGATTAAGCATTAAAAAAACTCGGTTTAAGTTATTTCAACAGTTATTTAATCGTGTGGTAAAAGAGTCATTAGATGCAGCCGCGTTAGCAATGACTAAGGAAACTGATGGTTCTATTGCAGAGGTTGTGATGAATATGGAAACTTCTGACCTCATTAAATTTTCTAGCCCCTGGGGGCAATCATTTCCAACACCATTATTTGACGATATTTTTGCAATTGATAACTGGCGAATTGTAGGTGAGAAACATTTGAAGCTGGTATTAAAACAGGCCAAAAGTCAGAGATTGTACGATGCGATTGCATTTAATATGCCAGCAACAGATTTGCCTCAAGGCGAACAGTTGGTTCGTGTCGTTTACCAACTGGATGTTAATGAGTTTCGTAGTAATCGAAGTTTACAGCTTATTGTTGATTTTATTGAACCCGCATGTTATTGCTGAGTCGCATTGGTATCGTTAATAAGTCCTATATCAAATCTAATTGCAAAATCCATTAAAAATTAATTTACTGTAAATATTATTATGAATCTGTATCCATTGATTAGAAAAATTCTTTTTTTATTTGATGCGGAAACAGCACATAATTTCTCTCTACGGGCACTGTCTATTTTTGATAAAATGGGTTTGTTAACAGTGAGTTTATATTTCTTAGGTGCTAGAAGTAAACATAAGAATAACGACAGATCTGTTGATGTTATGGGGCTTCACTTTAAAAATCCAGTTGGCCTAGCTGCTGGGCTGGATAAAAATGCCTGTTATATTAATGCATTGGCCAAATGTGGTTTTGGATTCATTGAAGTTGGTACAGTAACACCCATTGCACAACCGGGTAATCATAAACCCCGCATGTTCCGGTTGCAGGCTGATCACGCTATTATTAATCGTATGGGATTTAATAATGGCGGGGTGAAGGCGTTAGTCAAAAATGTAAAAAAAATCCGAAAAGATAATTCAGCTAATGATTGTCTAATTGGTATCAATATAGGTAAAAATAAAAATACACCACTTGAGAATGCGGTGGATGACTATCTAATTTGTCTACAACACGTTTATGCTTGTGCTGATTATGTAACCATTAATATCTCATCACCCAATACACCAGGATTACGTACATTACAACATGGCAAAGGGCTGGAGGACTTACTGGAAAAGTTAAAACAGAAGCAGTTAATGTTGTCAACACGGTCTGGTCGATATGTACCGCTGCTGGTTAAGATTGCACCTGATCTGGAGGATATTGAAATCAGGAAGATAGCTCAAACCTTAATAAAGATTGACATTGATGGTGTTATCGTAAGCAATACCAGCAACCAGCGCCCCGACTATCTAGTCGAAAAGGAAATAGCGAAAGAAGAGGGTGGGTTAAGTGGCGCACCATTGGTGCAACTCGCGGACGAAGTGCTGGTAAAAATACTCTGTTTGCTTAACGGTAAAATCCCAGTAATTGCAGTAGGTGGTATTATGAGCGCATATGATGCAGAAAAAAAGCTTCAGCTAGGCGCATCATTAGTGCAAGTTTATAGTGGTTTTATTTATACGGGCCCCAGCCTGATTCAACAATGTCTGATGCTGCTACGTAAGTGAGAAAATTGATTGAGATGGATTTAAATTCATTCTTAATATTCAGGATAATTCCTTACCATCTGCTATAGTCAAGGAGGAAGCCTGAATATTATGTTGCTACCTTTTATTAAATAAGCCGCTGCTAAATAAAATTTCTCATAAATTCAGGAAAAGTTAGTAATATAAGGTGAAATATCATTTTTTCTGTGCTGATAAATAATGCAAACTTGCATCTTATTTAAGGGAGGAAAGCAGTAAAGGACTTATTTTACTGCTTTATTTTTATGAGTGAACGAGTCTACCTGTTTTTAGTTGGAGTAATTATCCTGGTCGCATTGTATCTTTCACTGGGTAAAATTATATTTGGACTTTGTCTGTGGTTGTTGTTTGAAGGTTTAAGTAATATACGCCTGACAACATTCTTTCAAGCGCTACGTCATAAAAAAATTCAGGCGGGTTTGGTGATTTTTCAGACCAAACAACGCTTTTCATTTGAAGCTTTTAGAGTCTGGCGTTTATCTGTTGCATTAATACTAGGAGGATCATTTATCTTATTACAGGGGAAACATCTTGAAGTATTATGGTTTATACCCTGGTTTATGGGATTTGCCATAATGGGTGCAGGTGTAAGCGGTGTTTGCCCCATGCTGCTTTTTTTTCGCTGGTTAGGTTTTCGATAAAGATTATTCATGTCACAGCGGACAGATAAATTTGAGGAGAAACTGCCCGCCCGAATTACCGGACTGGTTTTCTGGGGGTTGATTTTTGTTGGTTTGCTGATTGCTGTGATTGCTTTACATAGCGCAGAAGCAAGATTAAAAGATCAGTATACAATTCGAGCGCGTGCGCTCGCTTACGAAATTGAAAATATAGTTGATCAATATCCCTATAAGCCTGTCATCAAAACGGCAGCCAGCCGTATACGTGTTAAAGTCAATGCACTAAAATCTATGCTTGATTTTAGTGCAGTATCAATAACTGAAGGTAAAACAAAACTGGTTATTGGTGTGCCTGAAAAGGACGATGATGTGTTCAACTATATTATCCATTATTATCCAAAAAATTCCACGCTACTACAGACGATTAATCTGAAGATATATTGTGCGAATTCGACAACGACTATTGCGAGGATACGTAAGCAGGTATTATTATCCATTGGACTCGGGTTAATTCTTTTTGGGTTTTTGTTACAACGTATATTACAAAGAATGCTGAGCGCACCCTTTCAGAAAATGGTGGCTACTGCCAGGCAGTTTTCAAAAGGTAATGAAAAAGCAAGATTCGATGATACCCGCCAGGATGAGTTTGGTTATCTTGGTGGATTTATTAATGATGCCATTGATATGATCCTGGGACATAAGAATAAACTGGTCAAAGCACTTGACCGTGCCTCACGCTCGGAAAAGGCGTTAAGCATACAAAAAGAACGTGCAGAGATAACATTATATTCTATTACTGATTCAGTGATAACCGCAGATAAACAGGAGCGCATTTTGTATGTCAATCCTGCTGCTGAGGTTTTACTGGGGGTGGTGGAAAAAAATATAATTAACCAGCCGTTTAATCAGGTTTTCAATATTGTTGATGAGAATACCTCGGTTGTACTTGAGGACCCTTTGCACAAGTGTTTTGTTACTAAACAAACGGTGCATTTACCAGAACACTCGTCCCTGATGATTGATGGTGTTTCTCTGGTGTCAATTGAAGCATCAATTGCACCGATGAAATCTAGTTCGGGCGATTTAATTGGTGCGGTAATCGTGATACAGGATGTGAGTCATACACGTCGGCTGACGCGGCAGTTATCATATCATGCAAGCCATGATTTATTAACAGGTTTATACAATAGAAGAAGATTTGAAGAGCACCTTAAAGAAGTCTTGCACAATGTAGTAGAAAATAAAGAATTTCACTCGCTTTTTTATCTTGATCTGGATAATTTTAAAATTGTAAACGATACCTGTGGTCATGTTGCGGGAGATGAATTGTTAAAACAATTACCCTCATTATTTAATAATGTGTTACGAAGTGGTGATATTGTTGCCAGACTGGGTGGTGATGAATTTGGTATTATTCTTGAAAATTGCAGGTTGGAACAAGCCTCAACCATAGCCGAAAAAATTCGGCAGATAATTAAGGATTACAGGTTTGTTTGGGGTGATAAGATATTTGAAATAGGTGTCAGTATCGGTGTGGTTGGTATTGATGCGAAACACATTGATATGGCAAAGATATTAAGTTCGGCGGATATTGCCTGTTACGCAGCAAAAGATTCGGGCAGAAACCGAGTGCATGTTTATGAGCCATCTGATGAGGTTGTATCAGAACGTTTTGGCCAAATTGGCTGGACGGAAAGAATCTTGCATGCAATGGAAAATAACCGTTTTCGTCTTTTTCAGCAACCTATTATCGGGATTTCTGGCAAGTTTGTCGAACACCATGAAGTTTTAATTCGTATGTTAGATGATAATGATAAAATTATCCTGCCAGGAGCTTTTCTGCCTGCTGCTGAACGGTATGGATTAATGCATGATATTGATCGATGGGTTATTTCAAAAACGTTTAAATATATGAGCAGGGATGTCTCATTTGATCTGATTGCCGGCACCGATAGAATCTTAACAATTAATTTGTCAGGTGATTCTATTAATGATGATTCACTGCTAGATTTTATCCTACATGAAAAAACGATTAACAATATATCATTAGTAAATGTTTGTTTTGAGGTGACAGAAACAGTTGCTATCAGTAATTTAACCAAGGCAGCACATTTTATTTATGAATTAAAAAAGCTAGGTTGTCAGTTTGCACTGGACGATTTTGGTAGTGGTTTAAGTTCGTTTACTTATTTAAAAACACTGCCAGTTGATTATCTTAAAATTGATGGCAGCTTTGTTCGTGATGTTTCTCGAGATAAAATTGATCGTGCTATGGTGGAATCTATACAGCAGATTGGTAAGGCGATGAACCTGAAAACCATCGCTGAACATGTTGAGGATGAATCCACGTTATCTGTTTTAAAGGAGATCGGTATCGATTATGTACAGGGTTATTATTTGGGTCGCCCCGATATGTTTAATACTGACGATTAGTCAAGTCCGTCCATTTTGACCTGGGTAGTATATTAAAAAATGGGTAGCATATTAAAAAAGGTTACTGATTGGCTATTGTAACCGATGGAGCCTGTTGCAAACAGGAAGTGGCTGCATAGGATCTACCCTCAGAGTAACCTCCTTCGAGTGCACCATCCATCTGACTTTTAGGTAACTGCTGATTAATGTATGTGCGCATATCTTGTGCCTGAATTTCCCAGCTTCTTCGTAAGCGTCTAGCCAACCCCACCTATCATAGCGGCTAATTTTTTGTTAACAGCACGTTCCAGGGTAACAGGTAGTCAATGTTTTCGGGGTCCATCGGTAACTGCTCTAACAGGTAGCGTAGGTAATCAAACGGGATCAAACCATTAGCCTTTGCAGTTTCGACAAGGCTTGTACTGGTCAAGTCCAACCGGACACTTTTTTTAGAGAATTTTCATCGTTAATTGGTGACTGATCACCATTTGCAGTATGCAGCCTCTCAAGGTTGTAATA
>VAOX01003520.1_pt1 | contig 53753 bp, 55 predicted proteins | sample 3393891 | NCBI WGS metagenome assembly VAOX01 (sample SAMN08290429, study PRJNA428436) | hydrothermal vent metagenome | isolation source: Deep-sea hydrothermal vent chimney | place: Indian Ocean: Southwest Indian Ridge | depth 2822 m m
CAGGACCTTACCCCAAAAATAGCCAAAGCATTAAAGTCAACAGTCACTCGTGGAGCGGTAATCTCTCGATTACTCCCTGGCTCCGCAGCAGCCCAGGCAGGATTACGCGCAGGCGACATTATCTTGTCCGTAAACGGAAAACGCGTATTAGATGCCAATGCTCTACGCAACGCTATTGGAATTGTTCAGCCGGGCCACAGTGTGAATATGGTTTATCTGCGCGACGGCCGGCGCACAAACACTTCAGCCAAGCTGCAAGGCAAGGGTTTTACCAAAAGCAGAAATATCAGCACAGCCACTGCTAATTTGGCAGGGGCTCAGATTGCTAATGTACCACGTCAGTTTAGTAAAATACTTGGCGTGGCAGTCGTCAGTGTTCGTCGCGATAGTAGAGCCTGGAACTCAGGCATAAGGCGTGGGGACATTATCACTAGCATTAACCGTCAACCGGTACGTAATATGGCAAGTTTTAAAAATGTACTAAAAAATCGCCAAGGAACTTTACTATTAAACATAAGACGTGGCGGCGGGGCGCTATTTTTATATCTGGATTAACTTGTCCGCTATAAACCACCGGTAAAACAATAAATAGGGGACAGACCACGTTTATCAAAATAATAACCGAACCCTAAATAAACGTGGTCTGTCCCCTATTTACTACAATCAGTTGAACACCTGCTTGCAACCAGCCAAATGCAATTGGCGTTAATCTTGCAAATCGCTCAACTAGCAGGATAATATTAACCTCATCGCAAATAATTTTGAATAGCAGTTTCATCGCCTCATTCAAAAGCTATTTATAGTCAAAGGCTAAAAATGAAGCACGTAATTTATCCTACACCCCTTAGGCGATTTCTTTACTTGTGTGCTGCATTAGTATTCTTTTTTATCGTTTTTTTGATCATTTATGATGACGGTTGGCTACCTAACGCTCACGGCTGGATTTACTATATGTCAAAAAAGGGCTTAACTGAAACATTTAGCAGTGTCGGTGGAGTGATATTCTTTCTGACTATCATCCTAATCATGTCTCCATTTTTTTTATTAGGTTCCACGTTTTTGTTAGCAAGCACCCTATTTTCAACGGCTAAAATCAAAAATGGTAACATACATTTTTACGGAGCCTTACGGTTTACAGACACAGCCATATTTGATTTATCGAAAATCAATTCTATCGTTATTGAAGAATCTGATAATCGCTGGTGCAGCTATGATGATAACGGAACAATCACACTTGGCTCGTATTTTATGAGCAAGATACAAATCGAAAAATTTCTTAGGGTCAACGGCTATTCACAAATTGAAGTCAGAAATTCCATCAAAGAATAGAATATTGGAGCAGCCCAACCACCAAGTCACCAAGTCACCAAGTCACCAAGTCACCAAGTCACCAAGTCACCAAGTCATTAGCTTCCAATAAATTACACCTCGCCGGGCAACTTTTTTAATTTTATCTAACGTCATTTAGCTCATTGTCCCCTACCTGCACGGCAACTAATAACTTCCCTAACACTTACTTATTTTGACGGTTTAAGAACCCTCTAATATCATTGCTGCTACCCTTAATTTTCCCTAAAAACTGTCGATATAGTATTCAAGCACAGTCAACAATCATTTTTAAGGAACGAAAATGGCCTACGGACTCACCAAAATTTTAATACTTGAAAACAATGCTGGTACCCAGGGAATGACACGTCTAACCCTGGAAACACTAGGGGGATATCAAATTTGGACCTGCTCTGAAGGACAGCAAGTGTTAAATATACTGCAATATAACCGACCCGATTTAATTATACTCGACGAAGATATGCATGAAAATATGCGGGATACTGATGATTTCTCCGTGTATCGAGTAGTACAACAAATTTTTAGTGACAACCCAGTACCCACCATTTTCATGACTTCCCATGAAATCAATAGCAACACCGACCGCTTTTCAAAAGCTGGAGCAATTGCAATTATTCGCAAGCCATTTGATCCAATGACCTTGTCTTCCTTGATTGAAAATATATGGAAGTCCTGGCATATTGCTGTTTAGTGTTATTAAGATAAATTAGGGAAAGACTCAACTTAACTGCTTTACTATTACATTGAGTTTTTATTGCAACTAAATAGAGTCAGACCTCAAATCAACTAAATTCTAACAACAAGCACTGCCTGGCTTTACTGCCTCTATCGTTGCCGACACAAGATAATCAGTCACTTCTTTATTATCAGTCCAGTCCTTAATAAATTCTTTTGATTCATCTTTGGGCTGAATCAAGACATCAGTAAAACCTGCCTCTGAAATTATTTTCTCAAGATCAGAGATCAACGACGCATTGCCCATGCAACCTGAAATCAAAGCGGGATCATTGCGCATTTCTTCAGGTAGTTCAGAGGTAGCAACAATATCTGATATTGCCAAACGCCCGCCCGCCTTTAAAATACGAAAAGCTTCTTTAAAAACCTGTGGCTTGTTTGGTGATAAATTAATAACACAATTTGAGATAATGACATTCGCAGTATTATTAGCGACAGGCATATATTCAATTTCACCCAAGCGAAACTCAACATTGGTATAACGCCCTTTTTCTACGTTAATACGGGCCTTACTCAACATATCGGGTGTCATATCAATACCAATAACCTGTCCACTAGTGCCGACCTCTTGCGACGACAGGAAGCAATCAAATCCCCCCCCTGACCCAAGATCAACCACCACTTCACCCTCTTTTAAGGAAGCAATGGCGCGCGGATTACCACAACCCAACCCCATGTCTGCGCCCAACGGCACTTTATCTAAATCAGATTCACTATAGCCTAAGCGAGTAGAGACCAACTGATTAATGGCATCATCACTAGACACGCCACAACAGCCACTTTCAAATTCAGTCGTCTCACTATTATTGCTGGCATTAGCAACTTTCGCATAGGCTTCACGAACTGTTTGACGCATTTTATCTTTCTCTTGTTCATTGCCCGGTTCTTTAGGAGTACAACAACAATCGCTCATAATATTTCTCCGCTACTAAAATTGAGGACAGACCATGTTTAAAATTTAGGGTCAGACCACACTCATCAATTAAACAAGACTCTGATCAAACTACGAACGCCACTTCACAACTCTTAAATACCATAAATTGAGGACAGACCACGCTTATCGATATAGCAGCCCCACCTTCTCTATGTAAATTATGGACAGACCAGAATTGTCGATATAGTAGCCTTACCTTCACGATACTAAAATCCATAAATAAACGTGGTCTGTCCCTATTTCTATTTACTAAAATCCATAAATAAACGTGGTCTGTCCCTATTTCTATTTATTCAAAAAAACCTTTCAACATACTCAGAACGTCAGGAGCTACCCAACAGACTACATTTTTACCGCGTCGTTCCATCGAAATTAAGCCTGCACGATTCAGTTCTTTTATATGATGCGACAAGGTTGAAGGTGCAATTTCCAGCCCTTCCCCTAAATCACCCACACAATACTTTTCAGCATCTTCAGCACTACACTTTGTGCCGGGCTCACAACAAGTCATTAAGCGATGAAATAACGCCAAACGATGGATATTACTCAAGGCCTTAAACATACTCGCGTACTTTTCATTAGTTTTACTATTCGACATAACTCGAACTATAATGCAGATAGAAGACGAAAGCAAGGTCAGAACTATTCAATTGAGATTATTTAATGACATTTTAAGAACGAATAGATCATGTGACAGCACTGAGAGTAAATATCTCTCCAGAAACCAGGATCTACACCCAAGACATCGGACTCATTGCTACTGAAGTTGGGGTTAACCCGTTGCTAACGGTATGAACCCCATTTAAACCATTTGAATACCTATATTTTAAACTGAGAAGCCAGAGCCTGAAGATCATGTGCCAGGTGTGCCAAGTCATCACTCGATTGTGCTGTCAGGCTAGCTCCAGTGGCTGATTTCTCAGAGATAGTATTGATACCATTAACATTTCGGTTAATTTCCTCAGCAACCGAGCTTTGTTCTTCGGCTGCACTAGCAATCTGCATATTCATTTCACTGATTTCAGTTACTGCATTTACTATGGCCGCTAAAGCATCACCCGCGGAATTTGTTTGCTCAACACCCTTCCGGGTTTGCTGACGACTTTTATCCATCAATTCAACCGCTTCTTTGGAACGAGATTGTAGAGATTCAATCATTTTCTGTATTTCTTGCGTTGAGTTTTGGGTTCTACCGGCAAGAGTTCTGACTTCATCTGCTACCACCGCAAAACCTCGTCCCTGCTCTCCTGCTCGTGCCGCCTCTATCGCCGCATTCAGTGCGAGTAAGTTAGTTTGTTCTGCAATGCCCCTGATAACATCCAAGACTGTACCTATGCGATCACTATCCTCTTCAACCAGTCGAATTGCATCGGCAGCATTCGCAATACTGTCAGACAAAGTATTATTAGTTTCAACTGCAGTGTTAACAACACTTCGACCATTTTCACATTCCCTATTAGCTTCGCTAGCTGATTTTGCGGCTTGGGATGCATGGTTTGCAACTTCATGTACCGTAACCGTCATTTCATTCATTGCCGTGGCGAGCTGCTCAGTTTGACTTAATTGCTCTTGTATACCTTGATTGGTCTCACTGGTGACAACAGACATTTTGCTAGTAGCTACTGAAATTTTTGAGGCTGAGCTGGTTACTTTTTCGATGATTTGTTGAAATTGGCCAAGCATGTGATCAAATGCCTGGCTAGTTTTCCCTACCTCATCTCCTGTCTTGAGCCCCATACGTAATGACAAGTCACTTTCATTAGCGGCTCTCGTCATGATTACTGCAAGCTGCTGGACAGGTCGTAGTATACCAAGAGCGATCCACGCTATAATTGATAACAGAATAACGGTAAGTACCACCCCGGCAAGAAATGTCACTAAATTCAACTTCGCGACACTCCCTATTTCAGTTTTTATAATTTTATTGAGCATTAACGCCAACTGGGACAGCTCTGACTCCGCTTTGTGCACCGAGTTACGCATAGCTCCCAATATACCCGACTTACTATTTAGCCCTTTAAGTTCACTACTTTTCGCTAATTTTAGAAAACTTGTTTTATAAACTTTGATAAAACGTTCAATACTATTTTTATCATTGCTTGCGTGTTTGCTATTTTTAAGATGCTTGGAGAAAACTGCGATGTTTCTAATAAATTTCTTAATGTATTTCTTATTTAGTCGCAGCATAAAATCTTTTTCATTTCGACGTAGCTGTAGCATATCAGCACGAAGTAATTGGTCTCCAGTAGCTTTTATAGCAGCTTCAGCCTTATGTACAGCGCTGCACAATTGTCCATACAAAGCATCTTTAGGGTTTAGGCCAATTTGTTTCTGAATTAAGACAAGGCGAAAAAAAAGAATTCGGTATTCGTTAAAGGAGTTCTCCAGTTTACTAACAGCTGAGATACTGATCCCCGCATTTTTTGCTGATGCAGCTAACTCAAGAACCTTTTTTTGAAGTACAGTATAATTATCTTTAAATTTCCTTGAGTATTTAATAGCTTTACGAGCGAGAAAATCTTTTTCGTTGCGTCGTAGCATCAACATCCCCGATTCTACCTGACTTATATTAATTCCAAGCTGATTAAATACTTGTACTTTATTTTCGGTATATTGTCCAAACCCAACGATACCAAGCATTGAGATAAGAGTGAACGCTCCAATAAGTACAAATTTATTTTTGATATTCATATCAACCTTTTCCGCCTTTCTATTATGAGGAATAGTCTATTCTGCATGACTACTAGCGGCCTGAAACCGAAAAAATGAACTATTTATATAGTCTCACTTTGCAATAATAAATCAGATAAAGTAAGCATACAAAAAGGTAATAGCAAATGACGACGAGCAAAAGTGAACAGAAATACCCTCAAATATCTAAATTCTGTGACAGATGGTTCCAAACTTTGAGCTTCTAAATGTCGCGCTCTTATTTTAATGGCAGGTAAACCAACCCTTGGTCCGGTTACACCATAATGAGACTAATCGTAAAAAATCGCGCAGGATAAGGACCCTAGGGGTAGCCTCAGCCCCAACTTCCCCTGAAATACCTTTTTATCTGTTGAAAATCTCGTAGACTAATAAATATTAGACCACTAAAAAGAACGGTTGCTTACCACTACTCAGGGAGCCTCTGCGGATTTTGTCCTCCGAAAACAAGATACCCCACATTGATAAATATATAACCAGATCCCCAAGTAAATGCTTGTCCTACACGTTATAATCTCCGGTCATAGCGACTATTTATTTAAGAGGACACTATTTTGGCATCTACTAAAGGACGGGCGTATTTTGGACTTTCGGGCTATCACTTCAACCCCGATGACATAACACGTTTGCTGGGCATAGAGCCTACTTCGACCAATTCAGGCGGCATGCAGGGGAGTCTAGATAAACCTTCAATCAGTTCATGGGAATTATCTACGAAGACGGTGGATAGCGATCAGGGTGACATAGATGTTTATGTCTTGACAGACATCATCTTAAAAGAGCTAGAACCCATTAAAGAAAAAATCATTACAATATGTAAGAGCCACAACTTATCTCCGAGAATAGGAATAGCGCTAACTTTATCTATCGAAAAAGATGAATCTAGCCCAGAGGTTGGTTTCGGTGCCCGATTGATTCGTCTGGCAGCAGATATCGGTGCTTTTATTAATGTAGATTATGAGCTCTCTGAGAGAATTTAGGCGTAAAAAACATTCCCGCTATTTTTATGTTATCCATAAAAAAGCACGCTATAAAAGCGTGCTTATCACAAACTACATACATCTTTAGTCACGCCATTTTATGGTTGCACGACTGAGTAGCCTATGGTTTTTTTGGAGTACTATATTTCACTTCTTTTTGGAACGGTTCCCACGTAGTGGTATAACCAACATGAAACGCTCCTTCTTTAATCTCTTTCTGAGTCGTTGTCAGAAAAAGTGATTTACCTTCAGGAACTTTGGGTCTGGTTTTAGGCGCTGCTCCGCTCATTTGTAGTCTCCTATTGACTAAAATTCATGATAGCCACTGCAAGATATGCAGCTAATAACTAACTTTATATGTCCATTTTAACTCTTTTGAAGAGGATATTTGAACAATATTTTTTTAATGGGGCATTCTTATTTTTAATGTAACTATTCAAATACCAAACTAGCCACCCCCCGACTTAACTAAATCTAGCTTACCTATTGGTTCTTCGACGATTTTTCTTTTAACAACTTATCTTTTGCCAATTTTTTTTTCCAATAGTCAGCTTTATTCTTTAAAATCCATCGGACACCGCCTCGAGGATCTTCTACATCACCCTTATATCTTGGCATAATGTGTACATGTAAATGATGGACACTCTGCCCGGCAGCCTCACCAACATTAATCCCAATGTTATAGCCGTCGGGCGAGAACTCTTTGTCTAAAACAACCTTAGCCTCTTGAACAGCCTTACCAATAGCCAGCAGCTCCTCTTCTGTCGCTTCAAAATAAGAAGCAAAATGACGCTTTGGTACAACCAATGTATGACCGGGAGTCGCGGGGTAGGTATCGATAAAAGTGATAGTGTATGCACATTCACCTATCACTCGCTCATCTCTAAAAGTGCAAAAAATACAATCTTTATCCATAGTCATCAACTCGATTTCAACAAAGATCGAGCTTGACTCAATTGCTCTTTACAATGTTTTAAGCACAAAGGCTGAAGGGCGTGAGGAAAACACTCTATAATCAATTCAAACTCATCCGCCGTTTCTTCACTAAGCGCGGCATCTTTCGTTAATTCGGCAAGCACACTATTGGCTGTTGCCTTATTTACTCGAATTAACACCGCTAAATGAAAAGGAAGCTGCTGTTCCATACTAACAGTTAATGCCGTTTCATAAGCTCTGATCGATTCTTCGATACGATCCTTATTTGTTTCTGACTCGCCTAAATGATGTAAAACTGCACCACGATTATTGTGTGCTGCAGTTAATTCTAATGCGTAAAGATCAGCATCAAGTTCTGCCAGCGCATTTTTATAGGCAACCACCGATTTTTGAAAAGTACGATTACCCTTAAGGAAACTACCGTAAGTATGAAAAGCAGTGCCAAGCTGAAGCATGACTATCGACCATTCTTCTGGCGTTTCTTTGCGGGTGTATACCAATAAGGCCTCAGTATAAACATCAATAGCCTGACTCATTAGTTTTGAATCAGCTTCTTGTCGGCCTAGCGCTTGTAATGCCGTACCCAGATTTGTTTTTAATTCTGCCCATTGAAGCGGAGTCTCTTGCTGACTATAAATTTCTAATGCCTGCTCAAAAGAGGCAATTGATAAATTATACAAATCAACATCTTTTAAATTTTGTCCAAGTGCCGCAAGAATATTGCCTAAACTATTATGTGTAAGCGCCCAATCGATAGGTGTCTTTTCACGTAATTCTTCAGTCAACACATCCCCGAAAGTTTCTCGTGCATTATCGAATACATTGGCACTATAACGGTGTTGTTCAAAATTGCCACGTGTATAAATAAAATTATCCGTAACCGCGCCCCTATTATCAGCGCCTACGTTCGCAATCTCAGCAGAATTATTGTCAGATACGTTATCAGACACTATACTTTTATAGTGCTCAACGGCCTTTTCCAGTGCTTTATTGTCTGGATAAAATATATAATTATTTGAATGTTTCATTGCTTAAGAATATCGTTAATTTCCGGGTTCGCGTCAACCGCACCACCAAGGTCGACTTCTTCATCTGTTGCTTCACGTATACTTAATACTTCCAATAAGAAAACGACGTCTCTACCACATAAAGGATTATTTCCATCGACGGTTAATGTTTCATCATCGAAGCGCGTAACAATAAAACTTTTAGGCTCACCCTTTTCATTTTCCATGGTGATAGTCATGCCGATTTTTCGATATTCTTCAGGAACATTTTCGATACGATCGGTAAACACTAAGGATTCGTCTCGCTCCCCATATAACTTCTTGGTATCGATCGCTACATCAATGATATCACCGACTTTTTTTCCATAGAGTTCGTTCGTTACCTGTTCATTCATAACATCATTGACACCATGAACATACCCTAATGGATAATCGACAGTAACAAGTACATCGCCGGTTTTCTTATCGATAACCTTATAATTTATTTCAACGAATTTTTCTTTTTCAATTGTATCTGACATATTTAGAAAAGCCTGTTTAAATAAAACTGCTTTAGGGAACCCCTGATTAACTCAGAGATTCTTGCAACACAGAAACCTACTGTCAAAATCAATCGCTTAGTACGATTGATTTTGTGAGCAAAAAAAAATCAAAAATTTTGTTGCCTGCTCTGATAATTCACGAATGAAGCAAGCCAAACGCGTAAGGCGGCCCTACCCTGGGCCATGAATTGGTCAGAGACTATTAAAATAAAGTAGCGCCGAAAATTCTCACCCGGTCATTCTCATAACCTAGTACTAACCTGCCCAGCCATTCACCTTTATCTTTACTATTGATCTGCTTATACAGAACCGTCACATGCTCACCTCGACGTATCATGCCAAGATATTCATAATCTGCTGAAAGATTTTTCGCCAGATCGCTTCTTGCAAACTGCTTACCCATCTCTATTTCATTCGCCCCCATTTGCATGGCCGACGAAAAATTGCGAGTGAAAGCACCGTAGTTACCTTCATTCGAATATTTAACAAGATCTGCCCACATAGTGTGCGCATGCTCTAAAATCTCTTCATCTGTTTTTTCAATAATATTCATTTTAACATTATCCATTAAAAATATGATTAGCTTTTCTGGATTATTTATTTCAACAAAAACATCATGTTATAAAGCAAAAAAGACCAACAAACAATTTGCTGGCCTTTTTACAAGCTACGTAAAATCTAGTTAAAAGAACTAAATATTACTTTTTCTCATCAGCCGCTGGCTTTCCTTTATCAGCTACCACTTTTTCTTCATCACCAACCAAGTGATAAAGAGGTGCTTTTGATAAAGTGTACTCACCTGTATTGCGATTGCGATGAGAAACTGTCAATACGTGCCAGTCTTTATCATCTAACTTCATCGCATCACCACGGTAGTAGTAACCAGGCCAGCGTGTTTCTTTACGGAATAAAGTATGTTGGAACACACTTTCAGAAGTAAGGAAACGATGCTTCAATTCCCATGCACGTAATAGTTCATGGATATCTTCAGCAGCAATTTTTTCTAAATCTTCTGCAAAAATTGCCATCTTCTTAAGGCCAATTTGCAGAAGCTTTTCATTAGTCATGTAGTTAACACCAAAACCACCACAGTACTCATCCATCATCTTCTGTAGACGATCAAGACCCTGACGTGGGTTGATGTAATTAGGATTAACGGAACCCGCTACAATTTCATTACGGCCAACAGTATAAGTTTCCATTGGCTTGTAGATAGTTTCTTTAAGGTCAGAAATCTGCTTATCAGAAACAGTGATGCCGGCGGCTTTGCCATCATCAATGTACTTACAAGCTGCTTTAGCCGCTAAACGACCTTCAGTAAAAGAACCCGATGAGAACGCGTGTGGAGTACCACCAACAGCATCACCTGCACCGAACAAGCCTTCTACCGTAGTCATGCGATTATAGCCCCAGAAGTATTCGTCTGGAGATACATCTTCAGGACCTGAACACCATGCACCACAACCTGTTGCATGTGAACCCATTACATAAGGCTCTGAAGTGGTTAATTCAGGGTTTTCATATTTAGGATCAACATCAGTGGCAGCCCAAAGTACTGCTTGACCTACTGTCATACCCAAGAAGTTGTGCCAGCCAATTTCTTCAAGATGAGGATCCTGGAAGGCTTCCATTGTTACCATGTGAATAGGACCACGGCCCGCATTCACTTCATTAATGAATGCGTGATTACGTAAACATGTTGGAATTGGCTTGTGAGATAAATGCTGGTTTTCAGTATCTAAATACTCTTTACCGACCATTTCAGTTAACGCTGGGAACCACTTTGATTCGTACTCTTCACCGATGCCGTTTTGTGTGTATGTCTTAAGGTGTAAGAAGTATGCGCCTACAGGACCGTAACCGTCTTTAAAACGAGCTAATACGATACGATTTTCCATTTGCGTCATCTTCGCGCCTGCTTCGATCATAAGACCGTATGCAGAACCTGATGACCATGGTGCGTACCAAACACGACCTGCGCCTTCACCCACTGAACGTGGCTTAAAGATATTCGAAGCACCACCAGCACCACAAATAACAGTCTTAGACTTAAATACGTGGTAGTTACCAGTACGTACGTTGAAGCCTACCGCTCCCGCAATACGGTTATCTTTGCTGTCATCCATTAACAAATGAGTGACACAAATACGGTTAAATACTTTATCCGCTGATTTCTTTGCTGCTTCTGCAACAATCGGCTTATATGATTCGCCGTGAATCATAATCTGCCAGCGACCTTCACGTAGATAAGTCCCTGTCTTCGCATCTTTCATGATAGGCAAACCCCATTCTTCAAACTGGTGTACAGCTGAATCCACGTGGCGCGCCATATCAAAGGCTAGATCTTCACGGACCATACCCATTAAATCCATACGCGCATAACGTACGTGATCTTCAGGATTGTTCTCACCGAAGCGAGTACCCATGTAACAGTTAATAGCATAAAGACCCTGGGCTACTGCACCAGAACGATCAATATTTGCTTTTTCAGCGATAACAATTTTCTTTGTCTTGCCCCAGTATCTTGCTTCGAAAGCCGCACCTGTGCCGCCTAAACCAGCACCCACGACTAAGACGTCAATGTCGTCTTCTATGATTGTCTTGTAGCCCATCAGTACTGCACCCCTTCTTTAAGTGTCAAGCCATTAGATTTCAGCGTAGGTAATGCTGTGTCATTCATAGCAACATACTTAGGCTCGTTAAATAACAGTTCACTGTCAACCATGTCTTTCGCTGGTGCAGATTCGTTAGCTAACTCTGGAATGCAGGTACCCCAAGGCTTGGTAGTAATAGGAGCTAGTAGCTCCATGTCTTTCTTACCGTTGCGGAACTTGATGCGCCAGGCAATCGTGCCTTTTTCTTCATCACGGTGTACACGTACAGAGTGACCTAAAGGAGCGAAATCAGCATAACCACGAACGTCAATAGCGTGATGTGGGCAAGCTTTTACGCACGAGTAACATTCCCAACACATGTTAGGTTCAATGTTGTAAGCACGGCGTAGAGTTTTATCAATGTGCATGATGTCAGATGGGCAAATGTCAACACACTGTCCACAACCATCACATCGAGTCATATATACAAAAGTAGGCATAATATTCTCTCTTTCTTAAATAATTTTAATTAAATTTATATTAGTAATGGTTTGGTGACTCACGTCGAATACCCGCACCCATGTTAGGTGGATTCGTACCCATATACTGTGGAATGTCCGGGAATTTTGCTTGTACTGCAGGATCTGTCAGATCGAAATCGCCTGGCAAATTCAAGTTTGAACCATCTGCCTGGGCAACACGTTTTTGCAATGCAGCTGCTGGCTTAAAGAACATATGTGCAAACTTGGACCAAAATACACTACCAAACAGTACTGTGTTTGAAACGATGAACAGTACGAAGAACAGTAATGCAAAACCTGTAGGCGCTACACCTGTAGTTTGTAGGAAAGACCAAACTAGGGCGAATGTTGCTGTTGTGAACAAAGAAACAATAAAGATATCTGCCTTCACCAAGTGGTACCACTTAGTTCCTTCAGCAGCGACATCAACACGAATAACGAACCAGAAAGAATAACCACCTAAGCAAAGCATGATGGCACCAAGATGCCAGAACAACGCTAAAGATCCACCTACCGCATTTCCGCCGAATATCATCAGCCCTGTAGTAGCAACAAAGATAACGAATCCATACATAGTTAACAGATGAGAAATTCTGCGCTTCATACTGCAGAACTCGCCAGAAGTTAATACTTCGTTAGCTAGAGTTTTAAGTGCAAGACCGGCTTTTTCGCCGCCGCTTACTGTACGTGTTGCATTTTTCTTAGCTTTTTTCGCATCTTCGAAAAAGTATTTGGCACTTTTCTTGTGCATCATATCGAGCACAGTTCCCACGAAAACCAGGATAGCCATTAAAATAATGTAGTACTGCATAACATCGACAGATATCATTGTCGTTATATCAGAGAAGGGGTTGTGGGTGAACATTTTGACACATCCTCAGTTAAAATTTCTGTTCGTTATATTAAATATAAAAGAGAAGGCATGTGCATTCACACCGCTAACCTTACTCGAGACTGTTCTGCCACATTGTCTAATGGACGATTTAAATTCGACAACTATTTTGCCGCAATCCCTCGTTTCTGTTCATTTGACAGTGAACGAAAGTTAGTACCATCTACATGCGTGACGAAGCCGCGATAGTTTATAACAAGGAACTACGAGAACCAAGTCAAAAGTGTTCTACTTTAGGGGTAATTGAGCAATAGTTTTTAATGGCGTAATAAATCAAAGTGTTCTACTTTGGTAATAATTGACAAATAGTTTTTAATGGCGCAATAAGTTTTATAGATACTGATTATATAATGGCAACAAGGCATTACTTATATAAGGATATTATATAGAGTATCGTAATTATTTATAAGAACGAAATTACTAAACCTACGCCGCAATTGCTATCAGCTGGACACAGACTTCAGCTACCTACAATGCAAAAAATGGCGAGAAATCGGTATCAATCACCACTAAGCTGACAGAAACCACCTCTACCTAAGATCTAAATACCGCATTATATTTAAAATTCGCCGTCGCTTAGACAATAGATTGACGTCAATCGTATATGACAAGTCCGGCAGGAAAACAGCTATAGACACACTAATCGCCAAAACAAATAATGTGAAATGGGCGCTTACCAGTAATTCAATATGGGCATAAAATTAAAAGCCCTCTTGCGAGGGCTTTTCTCCGAGTCTTCATAAACGTTAGCACTCAATTCTAAGCGACAAAACTCTCTACTCGTTTTTTACTATAGTAACCATACAACCATGTACCCATGCCGATTCCAACAATCGTAAACAATGCTGGTAGATGACCCTGCCCCAACATTGCTGGGGCGGTCCCAGGACAAGCGCCTGATATTCCCCAACCAATACCGAAAATCAACGCGCCCACGACCAAACCATTCACCCAGGGTCGAGGCCTAACGTTCACGGGCATGTGAGCAAACAAAGAATTAATCTTAAATAATTTAAACAAACTAATTCCAATAACTCCCGTCACTACGGCGAACACAATCACCCACAGCAACTGAAGATTCACAAGTAAAAATAAACCAGAATAGAACTCATAACTGGTTGCCCCTGCACGACTCAATAAAAAGCCAAACAATAAACCAAAAAATATAAATCGATACTTCATAGTTTCACCCCAGCATCCAAAATAGCAATTGCACCGCCAGCAGGCCGCCCACAAAAAATAAAATTGCAGCAATAATGCTTGCGAAATTAAGCAAGGAACATCCGGAAATAACATGACCACTGGTACAGCCTCCTGCCATTCGTGAACCCAAGCCCATTAGAACTCCTCCTACTGTTACTACCAGCGCCTTAAACCAAATTGATTGTGGTAAAAGTCTATCGTAGTCTGTGCCCATCGACATGCTCCATTCAAATGAAGCGCCAGGAGAAGTAGCATGTGCGACTACTCCACCAAGGGGAATTCCAACAATAAACCACAGACGCCAATTATTGATCTGTTTAAATTCACCTAAGCGAAAATAACTAAGGCGAGAACCTATGCTACAAAAATTACCATAAGCCATTGAGCAACCTAACTGCTTATTACTCACCCATAGTTGAAACAGCGAATACAATCCAATCGCTATACCACCCGCCCAACCAGCCCAAATAATCATTCCATTACTCATATAAACTCCTTGTCATAAGTGTCTCAGAAGATAGTAGGAATTCTATCTTTCGTTTACGCACAGTTATGTCGAGCAAGTCATAAATTTACCGCCTTGATGACCTGCACATTTTTAATTTGCATGAAAGTGAGGACTCGTACTATCGAATGCGGAACTGGTTTTGAATTTTAAAATAACTCAACTACCATTTTTTATCTTTGTGCCCATGGCTGCCACGCTTAATATTAGCGGTTTATCTATTTGAGCTATCACTATGTGACGTTACCCATATCGTTATTGTGTCGACATGAAAGGTTATAAGGCTAGCTCTTCTATCTCTGAGTCCAAGCGCCCTGCCTGCCGGCAATACTTTATCATCTGCCGGCAGCTATTTTACTTGAAAATTCATACTACTCGAGCGGTTTTCTGAAGCCCCATCCATGAACTTTGAAAAAGAAATAAGGATACGCAAGAATGGGCTAATGCCGCAGGTGTTGGAACTGCCAATGATTTTGGGCGAGCGAGAAATGGAAAAGTAGCTTCACTTTTATCAGAGATCATGAAAAATTCGCTGAAATCGAACATTAAGTTATTTTTAAGCTAAGCTAATACAACATTACTATTTGGCACTCAAGCCTTAATATCAACCTCGGTGAACTATAATGGACAGCTCGAACCAAGTCATCGCAATTAATCCCCAAGACGCATGGGAGCTCATGCAAAAAGAGCCTAAGTCTATATTTATTGATGTGCGCTCACATATGGAATATCTTTTTATTGGCCACCCTGTGGGAGCCATTCACATCCCATGGATCGATGAACCAGACTGGGTTGTTAATCCCAGATTTGTTATAGACATTCGCCAGCTTGTACTGGGAGGTTTATCCCATGATGAATGCAGTTCTCACGATGTACCCATAATATTAATATGTCGTAGTGGACAACGCTCCAGGGAAGCAGGTGAATTATTAGCGAGTGAAGGCTTCACTACTATTTACAATATTATGCCTGGGTTTGAAGGCGAGCTTAACGAAAATCATCGCCGCAGCAGCACAGGGGGTTGGCGCCATGATGGCCTGCCTTGGGAGCAATGTTAACTTTCACGCCAGCACTGCGGCTGCATAAACCCTTACAATATTACGCCACTTGATATAACGAAAAAAACAACCATAAAGCACTAACACACTGGGTTAGTCACCCAAGACATTAACATGCAGTTTACGTTGCGTCACTTTTTCCAACCCTTAGAAAATGACAATTAGCCCGAAATAAGCAAAGGAAAATCGGGCTCTGACTCGTTGTATTGACCTGTTAGTGAGAGTTCATTTAGTCACTATTAATTTTACTCGTCAAATAAAGCCGCTACTTCAGAGATTGCCGACACATACGCGTTCACTAAGTCCTCACGCTGCTCTACTGCAACCTGATTAAACTCTTTATCATTATCAATGAAAAATGGCTCGGCAATAACACAAGGCGATTTAGTATTGTAAAGCAGATAACCACCTCGATCCTCAACCGTTTTTGCCTTAGTCCCTCGATCTTTAAGACCTAAATTATTCACGAACTTTTCCTGAAGTACGGCAGCGATTGCATGGCTATTCAATGAAGTATGATAATACAAGACCTCACTGCCTTCGGCTTTTTTATTAAAAGCATTACAATGCATTGAGATAGTAAAGTCAGGCTCTAAAGCGTTAATCTTAGCGGGTAGCCCGCTATAAGTATCACGATAAACCTTCTCTACCTCAACTCCATCAAGGGCTGCGATTATATCATTAGCAAGACTATCATTTAGCTCGTACTCGGTGGTTCCTGATGTCTTATTCACTGCACCCGGAGAACCAGGCTTATGTCCTATCACTAGTGCGCATTTAGCCATTACTAGACTCCTGTAGTCGAATTATATTTTTAACTTTCTGAAATTTTTTATTTTGTTGACCCCACTATATCAGGATGTAATCACTTCGGAAATAGCACTGAAAATTCCTTGAAAATTCAGAGCCGTATAGTTTGCTTTTACGCAGCAATAGAGTATCTCGATACGAATCCATAATGGCAGATAGAACATAAGCCATCATATGCTATAAAAATAGACATCACACCGGGTTGGGGTATTATTACATCACCCCATAAACCGTGAAACCTAAGAAGCTGACACCATAATCGCAGGTGAAAATACCACTGACACACCACAGTAAGCTATAATTCCCTGTAACAAAAAATTATAAAAATCTCACAATAGTTTTACCAAATTGATAATAAATCAATAGAAGGATAGTTAATTGACAGATAAATTGAAAATTAACCACTCTAGCTCAAGAGAAGGTTGTAAACAATTTCATGATTTTAGCTTAAAAATTGTTGATAAAAAGCTACTGGACCATGATGCTAAATTTCAAATAATTCGCAAAGTCACCGTACTGGATACGCGCCCGGTCAACGCTGACAGTGTAATATACGAAGAGCAGTTCCGCATGAATTCAAATACCGCATCCTTTCGCGTACCATCAAATGACCTGAATAGCTATAATTACGAGGGTCAGTTAATACAAATTAGCCTTATCGCAAAATGCACAGTAAACGACGGATTTATTTTTGATACAAAACATTCCATCAATTTTCAGATTCAATATGAACCCAAAAATAACGCTAATGAAGAGGCTGAATTATTAATACAACCTAAAGACGACTTCAACATGTTACGGAACTATTGAGTACTTCCAACGGCTAATAAAGTTTATATACTACTGGCACTAATATTATCCATCCCCCTTGTTTTTGTTAGCCTCCCATCAGGTCTACTCAGGCTATTCACCGATATCCGTATTTTACCTTTTATAAACGATGCCTCATCAATATGGATAGTGCTTGTCTCTATTCTTTCAGCTATTGCACTCTGTTTTTTTATTCGCAATCAGCTCAGAAAATACATGACGTTCGGTTTTAACAAACTTCCCAAGCTTTATAGAACTTGATATTATTCTTGAACACTATCAAGGCAATAACTTTGACCAAGCCCTTAACTACTTTCAAAAATTCAACCAAATAACATTAAGCCCTGCTACGCGGCCACTAAAACTCGATTGATTTTCATTCTCAGTTATTTTAGTTTAAAATTCAGTAATACTTCGGTTGAAAATAACGCTGGATGTGGCGCTTCGGGTAAAGGCGATGCCTTCATAACAGCGCTCCGGACTGTTGTTCGCATCTTGTAATGTCGACAATTCTTAAAACTGACATTTCTAACGCATCCATCAATACGTTGTTTGATAAGCACGCTACAACTCTCCTCTTTCCCCACTCCTTCAGGCTTAAGCCAATGCGCATAAACCTTTTGCCGGATACCAGTGACATAGTCATACATCTGCCGACGACGACCTTTATAAGATAAACGCCCATACCGTTTGCGATTGATTTTGACTGGCCGTTTACAAATATTTTGTTTTGTAGCAATATTTGCCCGAACTCCTAATACGCCATCATACACTTTATTATTATCAACACTGTTCGCACTCTGTTTTGTGGGCATAGGTTGACAAGCTACAATTAATGTAGAAATAACAGTTAAACCGAAAAGGCGGACACCGTTCAAACAAACAGGCCTGCAAGACTTGCGACTAAAAAAATAATTCACATTAAACCTCTGTTTTTTATAATTGACAACTATTAGAAATCGTACGGATTACGCCTACTATCGACAGCTCCATCCTCTCCGGGATACTGAGCACTGCCCAGTGATACATGCAATGTATGCCCAATCGCAGCAATCAACAATCCAAATACAAATACACATGCCGCCGGCGTCAAAAACACATAATTTGGAAAGGCAGTGACTACTGCGCTCATTGTTGCCGGCAACAGAGCAACAATTGTTGCCTTATCAATCCATAAATAGGCCAATGTACTTCCACCGATCAACACAGTCCATCCCACAATAATGGTCGTGAATGCTACCACTTGGGAAATAATATAACGCGGCATAACAGCTCCTCCTTGCTTATATTTTGATTATAATTCTTGGCTAACTTACACTATCAGATGTTACTTTTGTTACTTTAGGTTAATAGTTTAACTGCCTGAGATACGGGAAAAATTCCCACAAATAACGAGCCCGGCATGTTATAGACACTTATAATTTAGCATGATTTAGTTCCATGAGAAAAGCAGAATCAGTACAAGGGCTAACCTGGATCTCATTTTATGGAGATTTTGGGCACATTATTACTCTTAAGATGTGAGAGATGAAGTTAGATGAAGTTAGATGAATAATGTATTATAGATTTGGATTTTTTGCTATAGATAAATGACTCACACTTTCGGCTCTTGACACTACTCCATACTGTGGAGGGCACCCATTCTTCCAGTAAAGTTAGCGAGCAAACGGCTAAACTTATTTTTTTCGATTTTTAGATTTTTTCAAATGATCATCAAGAAACACTAAAGCAAATCCAACAGCAATCAACAAAACAGCCATTGACGTAGGCATCAATTCAGAATGTTTCGATTTTGCAGCCACCTGAGGGCTCACGCTTATCTTTGATTGAGTGCCACTATTTAACGATAAACCAAACACCTGAACAGGCTGATTATTGAACTCACCAGAGATCTTGCTTGCCGTAAATTGTGGAGCAGAAAACAACGAACTGGTAACACTAAAAAGTAATACGATCACATAGAAACGGTACATACTATTCACATCCTGTGCGGTGGTTTAAGAACAATATACAGTGCAAGTAAAATGCCACGCGTGAGCTTCTTGGGGATAACAATAACTGTAAAAACGAGAGCTCATTACCAAGCCCCACGAATCTGTCTAAAATATAGTCATCACGAACATCAAAATAGGACAAAAGTCGACAACATGAATCATTTTTCATGCGCTACTTTTTGATATAATCGTTTTTTACTTAAAGCAAACGACAGAAATATATGACCGCTCCAGAATCGACATCATCCGACCTCTCCTCAGATTTTCGTACAGTAAGCGTGCATAATATTACTTGTATACGCAACGAAATACCCTTATTTCAACCTGTCAGTTTTACGGTAAATAGCGGCGAGGTCCTCTTGATTACTGGGCCTAATGGCAGTGGAAAAACCAGCTTATTACGTAGCCTGACAGGACTATCTGACCTTTCTGATGACAATAACTGGTCGATTAAATGGCAAAATATCGATATTAGGGAGCGCATTTTCGATTACCAGCAGTCGATGGCATACATCGGTCATCAACCGGGGGTCAAACTAGAACTAACTGTTCGTGAAAATCTCGAAACTACTGCTGCAATACTTGGAAAAACTTCAAAAATACCCATAAATCAGGCCATTAAAGAAATTGGGTTAGAGTGTCAGGCCGATTTCGCAGTGCAAAAACTGTCCGCTGGCCAACGAAAAAGAGCCTCATTATGTCGCTTGTTATTATTCATCTCGCCTCTTTGGATTCTGGATGAGCCACAGGCTTCTCTTGATAAAAGCGGCATGAAATTACTTGAAAAAATAATTGAACAACATCTAGAAAACAATGGTCTGATTATTATGACGACCCATCAACAAATTACACTGCCCCCATCCAGAGTTACGATCCTAGGTTTGAAACCTTATGAGTAGTGCTACCACGGCATTCTTAAGTATTGTAAAACGCGATCTATTAATTGCAGTGCGTCATCGCTCAGAAATTTTAAATCCGTTAATATATTTTGTGATTATCACGGCCTTGTTTCCGTTAGCGATTAGCGCAGAAAAAAAAGATCTTATTCTAATCACCCCTGGAATCATATGGATCGCTGCATTACTCAGTAGCCTACTGTCACTAGACAAGCTATTTCGCTCAGATTACGACGACGGTACCCTTGAACAAATAATGTTAAGCCCCCACTCTACAGCACTATTAGTCACTGGAAAAATAGTCGCACATTGGCTCGTAACCGGACTCCCTCTTCTATTAATAGCCCCTGTGCTTGCCTCCTCACTGCATATGCCCGCGCAAGCATACCCCACTTTGATTTATACAATCCTGCTCGGTACACCCGTATTGAGCTTGCTCGGAGGCATTGGAATTGCGCTGACTATTGGCCTCAGGCGTGGCGGTATCTTACTGGTTATTTTGATGCTTCCTTTATACGTTCCGGTATTAGCGATGGCCAGCTCAGCACTACGATTGGCTATTACGAATGACCCTGTCACCAGTCAGTTATTTAATCTTGCAGCACTATTTACCTTATCATTAACACTGGCTCCCATTGCGATTGCTTCTGCATTACGCGTCAGTTTACGATAGAATAGGACGTGATTTTAATGGTACTTAAACATTACAAATTGTCGGGCATTGCTTCCGTATGAACAAGTAGAAAGACATGAATCCATTCAAGAAAATTTGGCATTGGTTTGAGCAAATGAGCTCACCAAAATATTTTTATCAAACGACAGGACGCTGGATCCCATGGCTCGCTTTGGTTACCATTACCTTATTAGCAATCGGCTCAGTTATTGGGTTAGTTTACGCACCCACTCACCCCGAACAAAAAGACGCTTATAGAATTTTGTATGTGCATGTTCCTGCCGCCTCTTTATCGCTAATGATTTATGTCGCCATGGCATTTTCTGCCGCTATAAGTTTGGTTTGGCGGTTAAAAATGGCTGAAATAATTACTATGTCTTGCGCGCCCATAGGTGCTGCTCTCACGTTAGTCACCTTAATAACAGGGGCTTTATGGGGCAGCAAAACCTGGGGCACCTGGTGGGAATGGGATGCGCGCATGACATCGGAATTGTTTTTATTGTTCTTATATATAGGCATCATCGGACTAGGCAATGCGATTGAAGACCGACGTAGCTCTGCTCAAGCGACTTCAATTTTAATACTGGCCACAATAGTCATAATCCCATTTATTATTTTATCCGTAGAACCTAATATGGGCTTTAACACTTTGCATCAACCTGCCACATCAAAACTTGACGACACAGTCATGGGCCCTGCGGTAAGGTTGCCATATCTATTTATGGCCTTCGGTTTTATCTTTTATTTTGTCTTGGCCGTCATTTTGCGCGCACGTAATGAAGTGATCTATCGTGAGCGCAATACTAAATGGGTAAGAGAGGAGTTTGGTATATGATAAATCTCTCTGCAACCCTGGCAGCATTTTTTCATATGGGCGGCTATGGTGCCATTGTTTGGCCTGCATGGGCAATTACCTTATTCATATTAATTTATAATATAATCGTTCCCCGTATAAAGATGAGGCAGCTACGTAAAATGATCGTCAACAGCCCTAACCCAAGAGCTGTTTCAGAATTAAATGACACTATCCCTAAAAGCAACGACGGCAATTAAAATGAGCTTACTTCCATCGACAGAACAAAGACGCAAACGACTAAGACTCGTATTTTTACTAGTTTTTGGTGTCGGCGCTACGGCATTTTTTGTAGTTTACGCAAAACGTAGCGACGCCACATGGTATATAACACCTACGAGCATTGCAGCAGGTGAGGCTTCCGAATATCGAGCCTTTCGCGTTGGCGGCATTGTTGAAGCCGGCAGTAAAATAAGACTTAAAGATGGCATCACCGTCCGCTTTACCGTGACAGACTGTACTCGAAAAGTTCGGATTCAATATAAGGGCGTACTACCCGATATGTTTAGTGAAGGTAAAACTGCCGTTGCTAAAGGAACATTGAATAAAGACGGTATTTTTATTGCCAGCAAAGTAATGGCCAAGCACGATGAAAAGTATATCCCTGTGGCAGTCAAACGCTCACTGGCAAACAAAAAGGGATGCAATGCTGTCATTGTAAAATCGGTAATCAAAGAAACTTAAGTTAGTAGAAATAAATCTACAGCATCAAGTAGTGAAAAGCTGCGTTACTTTTATTACTTGAAAATAGCTTTCTTGATTAATAGTCATCTTTAATTCTGTCGGTAAATCTTGTACCTAAATTGGTATCATTAATTTGGGCTTCTATCATAATGTAGAGAAAAGTAGTTATTCATGAACGGTGAAATAGGAACAGTCTTACTAATAATCGCGCTATGTCTTGCACTGATTCAAGCGATTTTTCCAATATGGGTGGCCAAGAAAGATGGCGCACATTATGTTGCGCTTGCACGCTCTACCGCATACGGTCAGTCTTTATTTATCGCCGCCGCATTTGGTGTTTTAATCTATGCCTTTGTCATCGGGGATTACTCAATACTCTATGTTGCCATTAATTCAAATGCCGATTTACCCACTATATACAGAGTTTCAGCCACATGGGGTGGTCATGAGGGATCGCTTCTCCTTTGGGTATTAGCCCTTAATCTATGGACTATAGCAGTCTGCTTGTTTAGCAAACAATTACCCGCAAGATACACCGCTCGCATTATTGGGGTCATGGGTCTGATTAGTGTGGGTTTTATTTTATTTATACTTGTCACATCCAACCCTTTCTCCCCTCAGTACTACGATTACTTTAACATCTCTCCGGACTTTATTGCTAAATTTAAGACCGTAGTCGCTAACGCTAACTCCCCTGAACTGATGACAGTACTCGACAAATTTGGCTTTACGCCTGCTAAAGTAATACAGGCCAAGTCGCCGGACAGTAGTTTGTTAATGCTGCAATTTACAGGTGGAAGCACTGAGCCCTTACAGGCAATTCTAAATAAATATAACCTTGGCAGCGATTTTAAAGTCAGTCAATTGTACTCCAGTCAACCACGAGGAGGAGACTTAAACCCCTTGTTACAAGATTTTGGCTTGATCGTACATCCTCCATTACTGTATATGGGCTATGTCGGCTTCAGTGTTGCCTTTAGCTTTGCCATTGCAGCATTACTTGGTGGTAAACTCGATTCGTCCTGGGCACGCTGGTCACGCCCATGGACGACAATGGCATGGGTATTCTTAACTGCCGGTATCACTCTAGGCAGCTGGTGGGCATATTACGAACTAGGCTGGGGCGGCTGGTGGTTCTGGGATCCTGTGGAAAACGCCTCTTTTATGCCATGGCTAGTCGGTACCGCATTAATTCACTCACTGGCGGTCACTGAAAAGCGCGGTGCCTTTCAGACATGGACGGTATTTCTGGCGATCATTACTTTTTCGTTAAGCTTACTAGGGACCTTTCTGGTCCGCTCAGGAATATTAAACTCTGTACACTCCTTTGCTTCAGACCCAGCACGAGGACTTTTTATTCTAGCCTACCTGGTAATTGTTATTGGCGGATCGTTGGCTTTATATGCTAAACAAGGTCCTAATATAAAAAGCACCGGTACCTTCCGAGAATTTTCTCGTGAAGGGATTTTAATGCTTAATAATATAATCCTGTTGGTCGTCGCTGCTACCGTATTAATAGGAACACTTTACCCGGTATTCCTAAGCGCCATTTTACACAAAGATATTTCAGTGGGTCCTTCATGGTTTAACTGGTTCTTTGTGAAAATGATGATGCCTCTCGCTTTTCTTGCTGGCCTAGGACCACTGATGAAGTGGAAGAGCCAGAGCTTGCCCGTCATTTTAAAACAAACGATTCCCTACTTTATCATTAGCATAACAGTCGGATTTTCGTATTGGTATTTTGTCTCGTCCAGTAATGATTCGTGGCTGGTACCGACGGCAATCGCCCTCTCTAGCTGGGTAGTATTAGTCACTGGAGAAATGTTCTTTTACCGGGTTCGCAAGATGAAATCATTTAAGCGCGCGCTCGGCAGTTTGCAAGCAGGCACTATAGGAATGATGCTGGCACACTTCGGTATCGCAGTGTTTATCATTGGCGCTACCTTTGCGGGTACCAAAACGGTTAAAGAAGATATTAAAATCTCTCCAGGAGAAAGTTATACGCTTAAAAATTATCGTTTTAAGTTAGTCAGCGTTCGTTGGAAACAAGGGGTGAATTACAATGCCTATGAAGGCCAGTTTTATGTGTTTAGGGAAAACAAACTAATTACGGTCCTTTCATCACAAAAGCGTTATTATCACTCACAAGGCAAGGGCTCACGTATGACTGAGGCTGGAATTGATGGCGGCGTGACGCGTGATTTGTTTGTCTCAATGGGCAACCCCGTCAGTAAAATAATAGAACGGAGTTTAAGTGCCTATCCAACATTTATTAATGGAAAACGAATTTTTATTAATCAATCGCAAGTTAATGCACTCAACGAAACTTTAAAGAAGACCGCCTGGATTGTGCGCATACAGCATAAACCTTTTGTACGGTGGGTCTGGATAGGCGCCGTGTTTATGGCCTTTGGGGGTTTACTTGCAGCATTAGACAAACGCTATAGAATTAGACGGAAGAAGCGCTCCGACAATGTGCACGGTGATTCCCTGGCAGACACACAGAATAATCAGGCAAACACTCTGACCAATGACAGCGATATGAAGGCTAAAACGTGAATCGATATATTATTCCAGTCGTTATCTTCGCCCTCTTGGTAGGAATGTTATTTGTCGGCCTTGGACATGACAATCAAAAGTTTACCAGTGCCTTTCAAAATAAGACGGCACCAGACTTCAGTATTCCTGATCTGTTTGACGCTGATGGTAAAAAACGTACTATTAATAGAAGTTTATTTAACGGTAAGATAGTCGTTCTAAATTTCTGGGCATCCTGGTGCAGTGCATGTTATACCGAGCACCCGATATTAATGAAGTTATCAAAAGACAAACGTATTACGATGGTAGGCATCGCCTATAAAGATGAAACAAAACCCGCTCGCGCGATGCTAAACAAGCTAGGCAATCCATTTAAATATACTGGTCTGGATCAACAAGGTGACGCTGGTATTGAATATGGTGTTTCTAAAGTACCTGAAACCTTTATTATTGATAAGGCTGGAGTCGTACGCTACAAACACCTGGGCCCGATTTCCTGGAAAGAATTAAACAACACAATAACCCCCCTTATTAAAAAATTAAGTACGCGCTAGCCAAGTGAACCACACATGAAACAATTAAATATTATAATTCTACTTTTAATGTTAATGCCCAGCGCATGGTCTGCCGGAAAGATACTAACTTTCCCCGAGCCCGGCATGGAAAGTAATTACAATTGGCTCACTAATAATTTACGATGTCAAAAGTGTGCCAACCAAACTTTAGCGGATTCACAATCCGACCTCGCCAGTGACTTAAGACATCGAGTTTATAAGCTAGTCCTTACTGGAAAATCCAGAGACCAGGTCGTTGATTATTTGGTGCTACGTTTTGGTGATCGAGTGAGCTATAATCCACCCTTTAAAATATCAACCGCCTTACTGTGGCTCTCACCATTTATTTTATTGGCGATTGGTCTATTTATAATGATAAGAACTATCCATAAACGTTACGTGGTTGCGGTAAGCAACGAGAGAACCTTAAGTGACATCGAGCGACAACATCTCGACCAGTTGCTTGGGGTGCCCGCTAACAAGGATAGTAATAACGACTCTGCAAATGCTCCGACCAATCAGGAAAGGCAATCATGACTCCTACCGTAATTTTTTTACTCTTAACAATCATCCTACTTTACATCGGTTATTTTTTTGTATTACCGGCTTTATCACATTCTAACTATAGTGCAGATGGCGATCAGGATATTCTGAATACCGAACTATACAAAAATAAATTAGCTGAACTTAAAGCTGATCTTGATGCAGGTACTATTGAAAAAACTGAATTTTCCAACGCTGAAACAGAGTTAAAATTACAGCTTCTGAGTGAGGCATCTGTCAACCCTGACAAAGTATTTACTTCACCTGAAGCATTGAGATATCGATTAATACTGTTACTTGTACTAGCAATACCCGCAGTATCCGCAGTACTGTATGTGTGGTTAGGTCACCCTGGAGCCATGAATCAAAGAACTGCTCGCAGCAACCCACATGGGGTAGCCACCACTACCAATGCCCGAGCTGGCACAAACACGTCTCAAGACTCTATTACTAACACTCAAATTAGTTCAAGCGATATCGCAAAACTTGAGAAGAATTTACAATCAAAACCTAACGATCCAACGGTACTTTTCACGTTAGCAAGAGCCTATCAAAAAAAGCAACAGTATGCCAAGGCTGCTGCGTTATATAAGAGAATATTGGTACGTATTCCTAAAACTCATCGCCGTGGTGAATCCTTCGCTACTTTTATGGCAAGCTATGCAGATGTATTGGCTACCTCTCAACAAGGAGTATTAAAAGGAGAACCGATTAAGCTAGTATTTCAAGCCCTGGAAGGCTATCCAAACCATCGTATGGCACTACACTTGGCAGGCACTTATTATTTCCGTAAGAAAGATTACAAAGGGGCTCTTAAATTCTGGGAAAAATTGTATAAGCTTTCCGCGAATGATCCCAATTATGCGGGAATGCTAAAAGCCTCTATCGATCTTGCCCGTAAAAAACTGTCCGAAGCTAATGGTTCACCCTCAACAAACGCAGTTGCTAGTACAGATAGCACAACACCCAAAAAATCCGGAACAGTATTTACTATCACTGGCACTATTAGTATTGACCCAGCATTAAAATTTACACCATCAGCAGAAAACTATTTATTTATATTTGCCAAGCAGCCGAACGGCCCTCCCCGTCCATTAGCTGCTATTAAGCTAAACAATATTAGCTATCCCTATAAATTTACGCTTAATGATAGTCACTTGATTATAAAAGGCAGAAGATCACTTAAGGACTTAATGCCTTTAGTACTAACGGCTAGAATTGCGCAAACTGGTAATGCATTCGATCGAGTGGGTAGCGTGACAGGCAGCGTTACGGTGACGAGCGATGCAGCCAAAGACATTAAAATTATGATTAACAAAAGATAATGATATATCGTACTAATGTTGTGGCCACAACATCAGGTTATAGGGCATACAAATACACGCGCATAGTTTTAAATTGCTAAGCCAATTGCTTAAGGATAATTTTTTTTCCAAGAACCATTAATGAGTTTGGCAATAAGAAACATGTACGTAGGCCCGACCCCTGTAAGTTAACTGGATTTTTTGACGAATTTAGTCAGGATCACAATTTGTTGACCACTAACGCGGCCTTCAATATGTTCAGAATTGTCTGACACCAGAGATATACCTCTTACAGCGGTTCCGCGTTTAGCGGTAAAACCAGCGCCTTTCACATTCAGATCTTTTATGACTGTTACCGTATCGCCCTGAGTTAATACCACGCCATTACTATCAAGATGTTTAATTTCATGTTCAGTACTTTGTCCTTCTCCAGTTGCCTTGGCCCAAGTCAGTACATCATCTTCAAGATATAGCATCTCAAGTAGATCCTGAGACCAAGCTTCATTCAAACGACTGAGCATGCGCCATGCCATGACTTGTACTGCTGGCACCTGGCTCCACATGCTGTCATTTAAACAACGCCAATGATTAACATCCATCACATTTAGGGAATTAATTTGAGTTGAACAAGTTTCGCAAACTAATAGACATTGGTCAGTACTGGAGTCTGACTCTGGAGGAACCTCATAAACACGGAGTGATTCTGCAGTACTACAGAGTTCGCATTTATTGTGGCTACGTGCTTGTAAGTCGGTTTCTATGCTCATAGAGAACTGCGGCTAAAAAAACCGAAAAGGGTTTCCCCTTTCCGGCTCTCTAAAGTCTTACTTGGCCGAATGGCCAGACATCTTGATTTCTACTTTCTCATCATCCTTAAGGCCTGCGTAGTAAGCACGCAAAATCTTAAGCACTTCAGGGCGACTGAACTCTGGCGCTACGTCTGAGCCTTCAGACAAGGCTTTACGTAATTTAGTACCAGACAGTAATAAACGATCGCTACCTTCATGTGGACAAGTCTTCATTGAGGCCATGCCTCCACATTTGTAACACCAGAAAGTCCAGTCAATTTTAAGCGGCTGTGTTTCCAAAGCATCCTTTGGAATTTCATTAAATATGTCATGCGCATCAAATGGACCATAGAAATCGCCGACACCGGCGTGATCACGTCCAACAATTTGATGGGAACAACCGTAGTTTTGACGAAACAACGCGTGCAACAACGCTTCACGTGGACCTGCATAACGCATATCCAACGGATAACCGGCCTGAATTACTGTGTTCTCTACAAAATACTCTTTAGCCAAAGTGCCAATCGCATCAGCACGTACATCGGCCGGGATATCGCCAGGCTTCAAATTGCCTAACAATGAGTGAATCAAAATACCGTCACCAATTTCCAGTGCGATTTTAGCCAGATACTCGTGTGAACGATGCATAGGGTTACGAGTTTGAAAACAAGATACCGTGTTCCAACCGCGTTTTTCGAACTCTGCACGAGTTTCAGCAGGAGTCATGAACATCGCGCCGTACTTGGCAGGAAACTCGCCTTGAGACAGAACCTTTAAAGAACCAGCGAGGTTAATTTCTTCCTGCTCCATAACCATCTTAACACCCGGGTGCTCTGCATCAGTTGTTTTATAAACCGTTGTACACTCGTGCGTTTTATCAATACTGTATTTTTCAGAAACTGCCATTGTCGCGATAATTTCGCCTGAGTTGGCATCTACCAAAGCAACATCTGTATCAATCGCGTCAGCTTCAGCTTTTGTAGCAGACAAAGTAATAGGAATCGGCCAGAACAAGCCATCGGCCATTGCCATGTTATCACACACACCCTGCCAATCTGCTTTAGTCATGAAACCATTAAGTGGTGTAAAACCCCCAATGCCCATCATGATCACATCGCCTAATTCACGCGATGATAATTTAACTTGTGGTAAAGTTTTTGCGCGCTCTAACTCTGCAGTCAGTGCATCGCCTTCAAGCAATAATGGCTTTAAATCGCCGCCGCCGTGTGGATTAACTAGGTTGGACATGTGCATCCTCTGTCTGATATTTAATTATTTTGAATGCCGTGTTTTAGACTTATTCTCGAAATCGCCTAAAAAAAATAACACTGACGGCACTATGAAGAACGCAACTTTATAACCTTATTGCCTGATTGCAAAGCAGTTTTATCTTTAGTAGGTATAAGTTTGGCTTATTAAAATTGGTGATAGGCCCTTGACCTGAAATAAGTCCCTGTAAACTCGATAATTTACGTTTTACAGCGATTAAACCACAGAGTTTTAGGCACAATAATTATTTAACCTGAGTATTATGGTAGGGAATTATTTGACTAATTATCTACCGTAAATAGGGGACAGACCACGTTTTATTTCTAGAGACACTCTGTACTGCCTTATATAATAAAACGTGGTCTGTCCCCTATTTATTGGTCTGTCCCCTATTTATTGCTACTATTGAGTTGTGAACAAAAAACTTTCGAGAATATTTAACACTGAAGAATATGCAGACTTCTGTGCTGAAGTGCATTCATTAGTCTTGACTGAAACAAAAAGCTTATCAGAATACGAGCTACTTGAATTGCTTAAAAAACACTCTAGCTTCTCTTTTATAAAAAACATATTCGACAGTAATCTTTCCCTATTCCACAGCCACTTTATACTATTCCATTCCCTCTATTCACTGAGGATAAACCTACTGCAACAAAAATCTGGAGTGTTAACTATTTCAGCCATGAGCATTCAGCTCCAACCTTATAGTACTGCCGAACTCGATAATTCACTACTTCCTGATCAACCCGACCCTTTACAGGATTATTATCTTGATCCGGCAAACCTGGATTCCACGGACGAAAAAGAACTCGATGAAATGATCGACAAGTTTTGGCACACTTTAATCGCCAACGAGGAACGACCTGGCGCGTTAACGACATTGGGCTTAAAAGATCCGGTGAGCGATATTGAAATAAAACAGGTATGGCGCAAGCTGGTCATGCAACATCACCCTGATCGCGGTGGTGACAACACGACACTGCAATCCATAAACAAAGCATTCAATATGCTAATACGCTAACGGAAACGAGAGACCGTAAAAATAAAAATTTAGGGCGCCGCACTAAACAATAGAATGAAGACTAGTCCACACTTAAATGGCACGCGTCTTTTTGTTGTCATTAGATACAGTACAATTTTAACGTGGTCTGTCCCTACCTACACGATAGCGCAATTTGAACATGGGCTGCGCCCTAATTACATTGTCATTAGATAAAGTGTAATTTAAACGTGGTCTGTCCCCTATTTAAATGGCACGTGTCTTTTTATTGTCATTAGATAAAATACAATTTAAACGTGGTCTGTCCCCTATTTACGATAATATTCTGCTACGCTAGTGAAATCATACATAAAGAAAATTTTAGGCGATTACTAGTGAATATTAGACTTTACAGTGCCATAGCGATATCAGTAATCGCCCTACTCGCTATTAGCCATAGTTTTAGCGCGTCAAGTCAAGAGACTGTGAGCATTCGATGTCATAACATCGGGGTTTTAACAAGACTTGCCGCACAACAGCGCGATATTGGCGCCAGCCCTCAGCAAGCTCATATAAAACTGGAGAAACTTCTCAAAAAAGGGGACTCACAAAAACAACAGCTCGCCAAAAAAAGTTTAATCATGCCAATTGCCCTAGCATGGTCAGCACGTGACCTAAACGCTGACAATATATATTCACTAGGATATTTTATTTGTTTGGCCAGCCACAACAAATTGCTACAAGAAAATGATAATGTTTATTTAATTCATTCTGCCAAGCTTTGTCAAAAACGCATGAAAAGCCGAAGCCGAAATCACGCTTGTATGCAGTTGGCTTATTTATTGTTAATACAAGATAAGATTGAAAAACTGAAACAAAACAAATATAAGGTAAGAAAGAAATAGACCACGTTTAAATATCACTTTATCTAATGACCACAAAAAGACAGGCAGGTGCCATTTAAACGTGGTCTGTCCCTAATAAAAATAAACGTGGTCTGCCCCTAATAAAAACATATCCATGGTAAAAACAATGTCTTTTACGTTATCGACATATTTTGGCGCGCTTTGCGATACAGGCAGCGTGACGTCTAATGTCTTTTGCACCCCTCACTGGAGGGCATTTAATATGGCAAGCTTTTGTTTTCGATTTCTGTTTTCGTTTATTGTCTCGCGAAGAATCTGCAAATAAAGATGAACCCGCAAAAATACCCATAAATACGAGTGTCACAAGACCCGTCACCCAGGCAAGTCCTCTTTGCGTTCTTCGTATAGTTTCATGTTTCATTGCTGACTCCTTTGATAAAACCACCAAACTGACCATTCAACAAGCAGTCTGTTATCAATTATAAGATACAAAGCCTATTTTACCCTTTGCTAATGAACCTTGCCTGAATATCCTTATAGCTTTTGTTCACATTACTACTCTCTTATCAAATCTCACCTAAATACCTACTCGCTTTAAAATTAGTAATGAGTTGGATAAATTAGGCGCATTCGCTCGCAATATTCCAATAACTCCCTATTATTATGCTTGTGTGCACCTTTTTCCAAAATTCTTACCTTTTTCAACAACATTACTATCGCAGCTAATTTATCTTCTTCAGCGAGAACACAATACCTGAGCGTTTTATCAATCGCCTTTACTCTAAACCGGTCCATTCCCCAAAATTGACGGGAAAGCTGATCTTCATGCCCGCCATATTTGTAGATTAAAGGAACCTCTATATACAAGACAGGTAAAGTCGCACAAAGACGTAACCAGAGTTCATAGTCTTCACAAGCAGGAAACGACTCATCAAATAATCCAGCCTGATCAAACACACTTTTCTTCATCAAAACAGATGAAGGCGAAATGACACATAACGGCAAACATTTTTGAAAAATACTTCCACCGTATTTCTGATGCTTTTTCATTTGATTCACACGCACACCATTTCTAATCCAAATTTCTTCTGTGTGACATATCTCATACTCAGGCGCAGTCAAAATAGCAGTACATTGTTGCTCAAGCTTACTCTCTAACCAAACATCATCAGAATCAAGCAACGCAATCCAATCGCCATTTGCCGCGGCAATACCAGCATTACGTGCAGCACTCACCCCCTGATTTTGTTGATACAAGTAAGTCACTTCAGGATAACACTGACTTAATAATATTCTGGTGTCATCTGTTGAACCATCGTCAATCACAATAATTTCAAACGCGGGCATAGTTTGTGCTAGTACTGAATCCAATGCGCGTGACATAGTATTTACGCGATTAAAACAAGGAATTATGACGGAGATTTTAATGAGTTTACCTAAACGTAATTTGAACCAAGGCCTAACTAAATACGACCAAGTTGAGAGAGTTCCAATCAATTATACTGGAGTAAAGTAATGAAATTAAAAACAATAACCCTAATATCAAGTATCCTGGCGATCACAGCGGCTTCATCAAGTATGGCATCAACAAGAACAGCCATTCCAGATCTTGTCATAACTAGCGCAGGTCTTCAACTTGAAAGGAGATGCAATAGTTCTAAACCCCTTATTAAAGCGTACGCACGCGTCAAAAACATTGGCAACGGCTCAAGCCCCCAACGGAATACAGGAATGGTCCTGGCACTAGACACACACAACAATCGCTGGGGCAATAGTACCGGTTTGAAAAATCTTCAACCAGGGCAGTCTGCCGTGGTGACTTTCTTCATTTACAGTCGCGCCATAAATCAACGACACCTGCCAGGGACACATCGGTTTAAATTTCGTCTTAATACAAATAAGTGGTTTACTGAAAGCAATTACACCAATAATGTTCGTTACGTATCAGTCCGAATTCCACGTGGTTATTGCAGGTCACTACAAAGACGAAACAGAAATATGATACAACCGGCGCCAGTACCGCGTAAGAATTAAAGCTTTAAATAGGCAAGACAGCGACGATTATCGTCGCTGTCCAGTAAACTAAGTACTCTGGCCAATATATAAATGTAAATATTTTATCCTATAAACAATAACATTAGAGCCATAATCTAATTTATCTACACCTATCACTAACTCCAGGAAGACCAAATAACCGTCAATTCACGGTTCTGTGACACGATAACTTAATTAAACACAGTTTTACCATGATGTTTCTTTTCATCCCGGTTCAGTTTCACTAAAATAGACATCATAGCGGCATCATTCAAAATAGTGGAATTGTACTCAAGCCTATGGAACCAATTTTTACTCAAGCAACCTTGCTAGCTACCCCAGCGTGGCTTAGCTTTTTGTACCTGATCTTCGCCTATATTATTGTCGCAGTCGTGCTTATCGGAAGCCTCTATTTTGGCATTTTACGAAATGAGAAAAAAAGAAATATTCGCATGCTCTGGATTTTAGTCGGCGTTTATTCAACCATTGCTGTGCTCACTTCTTTATATACATACTTATTTCCCTTTGCGAATTATTCCTGGGCAATACTGGATCATTTATTTAATATCGCAATAGTGCTCGCCACTATATTACTTAGCTTTTTGATTGTGACGAAGAACATTAAGCTTCACTATAGACGCACATTTACTAAGAGTATTATTAGTCTATTCAGCGTTGCTGTTATTATTATTGCAGTCGCCTACGGCAAACATATTTATTATTCTTTTCAGGATGAGAAATCAAGACTCAACTTTTATATTACTGAACTGGAAAGCACTCAAGTACGCCGACAACTCAATGCAACCCAAAAGCTTCTTGATAATAAATCGGTTAGTATTGGCTTAATGCTACAAGCTCTAGCAAAAAGTAACAGCCTAAAATTCAGCAAAAAAATTGAATCACTACTCGGCAAAATTGGACCAGACCTAATACCAGAACTCCATAATATAGCATCTCAACCTAACCATCCGGCCTATAATAGTGCTATTAAGTTAATCCTTAAATTTTCTAAACCTGAATCATGGGATGTACTAGCCAAAGCCCTGTACGAGAATAAGCAACTTGCTGCTCCAATCCGCGAACAAATTTTGAACACCTTATACCAATTAAACCCAAAAAAGACCCTCGCACATGTTCACAAACAAATGCAGAGTTTTGAATCAGCGCTAAAAACTACTGCGGCAAAATTGCTGGGCAATTACCCTGGCAACAGAAAGACAATTGTTCTTCTCAATAAAGCACTGAAAGATAAATCCGCAGCAGTTTGTGAATATGCCGCTGATTCCCTAGGTAAACTCAAATCAAGAAGATCTACTACTGCCCTACTGCAAGCCATTCGTACTCGCTCAGATTGCGATAATGCGCTCAGGGTTTTAGCCGAGCTCCGTGTACGAAATGTTGTCCCTTACTTAATATCGCGATACAAGCGAACCAAAGACAATTCTGTAAAGTCTATTATGTTGTTAAATCTTGGAAAAGTAGGCGATAAACGTGCAATGCCTTTAGTTGAAAAAGCACTGCAGTCAGATAACGAACAAATTAAAGGTGCGGCGAAAATAGCCGCAGAGCAAATTAATGCAGCCAATGCTAAAACCGATAAAGAAAAGGAACGCAAAGAACTAAGACATTAAAAATCCGGATTTGAAATTTAAACCTGGCTCAATGGGGTCAAAACCTACCGTTAACTGGTAAGGTCAGACTCCATTAAGAAGAGAATTTTCGAGAATTTCTGAAATTTCTGATTGAATTTTTCTACGTCAAAGACCCATATCAATATAGCCAGTAGGACAAACCTCAGCACAAATATGACAACCAATGCAGCGATCATAATCAGTGTAAACATAACGTCCGGTGGTCGATTCAGTCTTATTGGTGCGCTTGACTGCGTCCTGCGGACAGTAAATAACACAGTTGTCACACTCAAAACACATACCGCAACTCATACAACGACCTGATTCCTGAACGACTTCATCAGCGGTAAGTCCGTTATATCGTTCTTCAAAATGTCCCAAGACATTTTCTGAATTGACATCATTTTCCTTACGTAAATTCCGGTCGGTATATTCAAAATGACTCAAGTAAAGCTTGTCTGATGCAATCACTTCAACACTAGAACGATCTTCGTAATTGTGAACTGCAAATTCTGAATTATCAGTACCCCAGTTTTGTTGATGATCGTATTCAGATGGACTCTTATCAAATTCGTTCAACTTTCTTAGAATATCAAAGTGATGCACATCTACTTTGGGACGATTACCGTGTTCTACATTACTCATGTACTCATGAATACTCTCGACTGCTACTGCAGCCTGGCCAATAGCGGTCGTCAGTAAATGAGGACGAATAATATCACCAGCGACAAAATAGCCCGGCTTATTGGGAACTTGATAAAACTTATCTGCATCAATCAACCCACGCCCATTATCAAACTCTTCAAGGCCACGCATATCACCAGCCTGACCAATAGCGGCAACAATCAGATCACATTCGATATCAAAAATACCGTCCTCAACCTTCTCCATTTTACCATCAACCCAATTGACTTTTTGTACCCGTAGTGCAGTCGCGATTCCATCTTCTCCAACCACTACTTCAATCGGTGCCAGACTGCCTTTAATTTTTACGCCTTCTTGTTCCGCAGCAATAATTTCGTGCTCCGCAGCAGGCATATTTTCAATAGGACGACGATAAACAAGATTAACTTCAGCGCCTTCACGACGTGCGACAATAGCAGCATCATGAGCGGTTTGATTCAAAATAATATTTTCAGGTCTTTCATTTTCGTGTGGATTTTCAATGTGCCCTAAACGCCGTGCCACTGACACAACATCCATTGCAGTATCACCACCACCAATAACGACTACACGTTTAGCCGATGCCAACAAACGACCTTCATTAAAAGCAGCTAGAAAGGCAACGCCAGATAAACAGTTAGGCGCTTTATCAGCTCCAGGAATAGGCAAATTATTTCCTGACTGAGCACCAATCGCTAATAAAATAGCATCGTAGTCACGCTCAAGATCTGTGAATGGAATATCTTTACCGACACGCGTTTTGGTTCGAACTTCAACACCCATATCAGTAATTCGTTTAATCTCAAGATCAATAACACTTCGTGGCGTTCGGTAACCGGGAATTCCATAACGTGTCATTCCGCCAAGCTCTTCACGCTCATCAAAAATAGTAGCGCCATGCCCCATACGTCTTAACTGATAAGCGGCAGCGACACCGGCTACACCGCCTCCGACAATCGCGACTTTTTTACCTGTTTCTTGCGTAGGTGCCTCGAATGATAAATTGTTATCAATGGCATAGTCGCCAATAAATTGTTCTACCGCGTTAATACCGACGAAATCTTCGACTTCATTTCGGTTACAACCTTCCTGACAAGGGGCAGGACAAACCCTGCCCATAATGGCAGGAAAAGGGTTCGCATCAGTTGACCGGCGAAAGGCATATTCTTGCCAGGCAATATCCGTTGGGGGTTTTTCAATTCCATTAGCGATTTGCAACCAGCCGCGTATATCTTCGCCTGAAGGGCAGCTGCCCTGGCAAGGAGGAGTTCGATGTACATAAGTAGGACACTTGTAACTCGTGTCCTGCTCAAAAATTTCCTTTTCCCATTGAAGCGGTGAATGGTCACCATCCTTGTATCTGCGAAATGTTAAATCTTGGTCGCTCATGACAACTTCCTGAATCGAGTAAAATAATAAATACTTAGTGCGATATCTTCATTCGTTAAAAATAACAAAGAACCCTGTTTTATGGGGATATCAACAAAAACCCGGCACAATGCCAATGGTTGGCTATATCATAATACAGTTCAATTCTTCATGTATATGGTTAAATAACTATTAATGGCCTGATATCGCAGGAATTAACCCGAGTAAAATATAGGGTCTTAATAAATTACTACATTAATCACCGCACTCATCCATACCGACGCCAATATCGGCTTATCCTTCCATTAAATATCTTTGTCCACTAAAAACATACCCGACTAAACAATACTCAGAAGAGTATGGCTTCAATGCAACACCCTTTAAACAACAACTCCTGATTTTTTATCGGGTTTTTTCGGTCTATTGGCCTGTTTTTGTCGACTATAATCTAAGAAGACCCTCATTAAGCTGCTATTAAAATACTGAGTAGCATATCTCAAAGACAACTACTGCTTAGTTCAATAGGGCTGGTTATCGTTAGGTAGGAAATGTTATGGCATTAGAACATGATCTTATTGGAGCTGAAATCGTTGACTGGCTCAGCCACCAATACACCTCACTTGAACGAGATACCTCCAACCCTGCGCGAATCCACATTTCCCCACTTCCTGAAAATATACAGGCCTGTTCCAGCGAATCTTATGACCTAACACCAGTCGATTTGCCAATGGAGGTGGCGGATGCCAGAACACACTTTCAACAGGTAAAGTCCCTTGATGAACTAATTTCCAAGTACTGGACGATACGGCAAGAAAATCATTTCGAACATGACGTACCTGCGGCCATGGATAATATCCATCCCTGGGCAGACGAGTTCATGGAAACGTTAATGGCTTCCGCAAGCAATCGATTTACAGACAAAGATGCTTATGTAATAGCACAGTTCGTGTCTACGCTCGATATTTATGCTGCAGTTAAAACTATTGAGTCTCTACTTAATGACCCACAAGACATAGTCTTGCTTCATATTGCCAATGAAAACCATTGGCAAGCTCATCTCGACCACCTTACGATTCGATGCGGCAATCAACAATACGAAGATGCTGAACGAGTCTTCAATTTTTTAATGAAACACCACCACTACTACCCGCCACAACATATCGAAGAGGCCTATCTGGTCTCGGACACAGGGTGGAACGCTTACCCGCTATATAAGATCATGGAAAATGGTCAATTCATCAGAATATTTATTGATCAAGCCGATTCAGAACATAAGCAGCAAGCCATCCAGCACTGGAACCATGCCTACGGCTATACCGCCCATCATATAGGGCTAAGATTAACCACCCAAAACGAAAATGGCAGAAAAAGTCTGACATTACCTGAAATATCGAATCAATTGCAAAAATATAAAATCTCAATTAAAGACTCCATACTAAGCAACCCGAATTTAATGCAGCAGACATTAATCAGACCCCGTAAATCTAACCGGTTGCCGCAAGATATATTGCAAGGCGCCGCTCGTGTTAATTCTACTCTCCCTTCAATTTTGGAAGAGGGTAAATTTATTGCATTGGTATCACGACTTGAACTACCTGATACACTCAAAGAAAAATGGTTTAAGCTTTATCAAATAGGTTACGACCCTTCTGATCCTCTCCATTCAGCGCCTGCTTTTAATTTATTCTCTCCGCTCGATTCAGCTAGTCACTGTAACAGTATTAGAGTTTCATCGACGCAGTAAGAACACTGACGCATTTTCAGGAACCAATTTGAGAGCCTATGCAGAATAGAGTATTTAACGTAACCAAATTCGATACAAAATCGGGCTCATAGTCTTTTAAAGCAATCGGCCCATCAAAACTGCTCCCATTTAACTTTGAAAATTTATTGCCACCTCAAGAAAGTTTGATTCTAATGACAGGCCGGTATGCGAAAAATTGGCAAGATTCTACAGGGCCAGACCCTAATCTCTTGTGCTCCAAAAACCAGCGACAGACTACCTAACGTCATTCTATCGTTGAAGCTCTTGAAATAGTCCATTCAGGCCATTGGTTCTGGCACCGCAAGCAGGTATCTTTATTTCACCGTAACAGCTTGTTGAATGCTGTTTAATTTTGACAATTGACTTGGATTTAATGACAATGAACTTACAAACAAATTCAGTCGGAATGAACACCGCCGGCCATTACATGCGAACTCCTAACAGTACGACTGGAACAAAAAAAATGTTAACAGCCAAGCAGTTACAATCTTTTTACGAAATTATTGAACAATGTCACTCAGCCAAAGATGTCAAATCTATTAACGACATCATTAAAAATAGCGTTCGCGATATTATGCCTCACAGCATGACGGCTTACGGTATTGGCGAATTAGATAAACGAAAAGTACTGGAATTTGTGAATCTCGGTTTTCCTGAAGACTATCTTAAACAAGTAGTCGATAAGCACAACCTACTCGCCAGTCCTGTCGCCAAACAATGGGTGGAAACGCTTGAGCCGGTATTAATTTCTCAGAATGATATCCCAAAAGCCTGGCCTCTCGTGTGGCAAACTCTCTTCACTGAGCACAAAATCAATAACATAATCGCCCACGGCCTTGTCGATACCAACGGTAAACTCACTAGCTATTTTACGTTTGCGAATTTCAAACAAACTCCAGGTGACGAATATCTACACTTAATTAAACTTCTGGTACCTCATTTCCACGTCGCTATTAGCAATGCTTTAGAACCTGAAAAAAAGAAAACTAACAAAAACGTATTAAGCAAACGTGAAATTGAAATTATCAATTTAGTCTACGAAGGTAAAACAAACTCAGGCATTGGCGAGCTACTGAACATAAGCGCTTTCACCGTAAAAAATCATATTAAAAATATTCTTGATAAATTAGGTGCCGCTAACCGTACCCACGCTGCAGCTAAAGCAGTCAGCCTAGGGTTTATTGAAGTATAAACAAACCCAAATAACTCTCTTGGCCTCTCGAATATTTATCTGATATTTACTCTCATGAAACAGTTATCACGGAGCACTCACTTTTTGTGATAACTTTCTGCCTATTTTTCACAGACTTATCTCTACCGTAAAAGAACTTAAAAACCTGCCACGATTATTGAACCCCGCGCAAAATCCCGGGTCAAAAGAATGTTACATTGTCAATTCATACGGAGACTTAAATGAAGAAATCAAACAAACCTTTGGCCATCGTATTAGGATCTGCTTTAATCGCAAGTGCAGGATTTACTTCTGCAAATGCTGCTGATACAAATCCTTTTGCAATCACTGCTCTGGAAACAGGCTACCAAGTAGCGATGAGTGGAAAAAGCAAAGATAAAGAAGGAAAATGTAGCAGCCACAAGAAAAAAAGCGGTAACTGTGGAGGCAGTAAAAAGAAAAGCGGTAGTTGCGGTGCCAGCAAGAAAAAAGGTGGGAGCTGCGGAGCAAGTAAAAAGAAAAGCGGGAGCTGCGGTGGATCGAAGTAAATTGATCTAAACATTTTGGCAGCAACTCAGCGCATCGACCTTGCTGCCAAATAGTTTATTGAATACTAGGCGGGAGAAAAATTTTCATGTAAATAGCTCATAATCTGCTTAGATTCATATAACCAAACCTCTTCTCCTGCATCGTCCACTGTTTGCAAACATGGTACCTTAACCTTTCCACCACTACTCAGTAATTTTTGCCGATTACCCTGATTATGCTGAACGTCCAGCTTCTCAATATTAAGTGACAGTCTTTTAGTTTCTTTGCGTACTTTGATACAAAACGGACATGTTTTAAATTGATACAATGCCATTTGACTGGTGACCTTATCGGTTTTATTTTGTGCATCCGGTTCGCGCACAATGCCTTTTGGAGTAGAGAGCAACTCCCACAGCAACATAAAAGGTCCTAATAAAATACGTATTGTTTTAAAAAAATACCTGAAAAATAATTTCATCGCGAAAAAACCCTGTGATTTTTAATTTATTGTCAGGGCTAATATAACATGAATAGAAACATCATTTCACTGCTGAACAAGTGCTGAGCAACTTAAAAACCCTGTATTATAGAAGGTTTTTAGTGAGTACCAGACGTTAAACGTGCTCGATAAGATTCGTTAGTTTCGGGAAAGACTCTATTTCGACTTAGCCCAATCGAATTTAAATTACTCGGGAATATACAGATTTCTCTTTAGTATCCAGATATCTGTCAAATACCATGCAAATCGCTCGTACCAACAAACGACCAGACTGGGTAATAGTAATATTTTCAGCATCCACCACCAGCAAACCATCCGCTTGCATTCTTTTTAAACCCTTTACTTCAGACTCAAAGTAACGATCAAATTTAATACTAAATCGCTGCTCAATACAGGCCTTACTTAAACTAAAATGACACAACAATTGCATAATAACGTTACGACGCAAACGGTCATCCTGGCTTAAAACTATTCCTCGATATAAGGGTAAACGGTCGTCCTCTAAAGTCTGATAATACTCTTGCTTATTAATAACATTCTGCACGTAACAATCGTCAAGCATACTAATTGAGCTAACACCAAACGAAACCAAATCACAGTCTGCATGAGTACTGTAACCTTGAAAATTTCGATGCAACTTTTGAGCATCCTGCGCCTTACATAGGTCGTCTTCCGGCAAGGCAAAATGATCCATTCCAATCAAACGATATCCTGCCTCCCCTAGATCATCAATAGTACGTCGGTACATTTCAAGTTTTTGCTCAGGCGAAGGTAAATCTTGCTCATCGATCCGCCTTTGAGGCTTAAATCGTGAAGGCATATGAGCGTAATTAAAAACTGACAATCGGTCTGGACATAATTTGATAACCTTGGCAACAGTCTCGGAAAACGAATCAATTGTTTGAAAGGGCAACCCATACATTAAGTCTATATTAATCGACTTAAAACCTAAATCGCTCGCCGCTTTCACTAGTTCTGCGGTTTCACATTCTGATTGAATCCTATTGACTGCTTTTTGCACTTTTGGATTAAAGTCCTGTACGCCAAAACTCAAGCGATTAAAACCAAGTTTTTGCAAGCTTTCGAGGCGCACATGATCAATGGTTCGCGGATCGATTTCGATTGAAAAATCACGACTTTCTTTATGAGACAAAGTATAGTTTTTTTCGAGCCCCTGAAAAATTTGACTGAACTGATCATCATCGAGAAAAGTCGGTGTACCCCCGCCAAAGTGAAGCTGCGTCACTTCTCGATCCCGATCATACAAGGGTGACTTGATTTCAAACTCACGTAACAAATGACTCACATAATCAACCGCCAAAGATTTATCTTTAGTCACAATTTTTGTGCAAGCGCAGTAGTAACAAATAGTGTCGCAAAAAGGAATATGAATATAAATGGACAAAGCACTTGGCAAAATTTGCTCGTTAGAATCTCGTATTGAACTGATATAGTCATTGGTTTTAATCGAGTTAAATAGCGCAGCAGTAGGATAAGATGTATAACGCGGACCTCTCACATCATACTTCTCGATTAAGTCCTTGTTAAATACTGGCTTATTCATTTCCATTCCGCTCTATATCCAATTAACCTATCAATTTTACAGTAGATTGCGGTCACGCCAATGATCCAGGTCAATTAGAAATCAATGATTTACCGTAAACTAACTCATGACTGTAATAATAGTACTTGAATTGAAGGCGGATCAGTAACACAAGCATCTCTACACTGCGCACAGCCAACGCAAACTTGGTTATCGACGACAGGCTTTTCATATGCCAGAGCTATCGCTCCAGGGACAGGACACACACTAACGCAAACACCACATTCAGGCCCGAAAAAAGGTAAACAGGTAATTTCATCAAATTTTATTTGAGCCAATTTAGGCATTAATCTTGATGAATGGCCTTTATCGTCGTCTTTCTGTTTATTCTGATCAGATAAATTCGTAAATGCCTCGTAGTTTAAGGCGCCAGTCGTGCAAGCCGTCACACAAGGCCAATCTGTACATAACAAACACGCACGATTCGTAAGATCCATTGCCGGCGTACCAGCTACCTGCACTCCCTGATCTTGTGTCAATGAAAAAAGAACCCTTGGTTCACAAGCATTAATACAAGCTCCACAACGTCCACAGGCTAGCAGAAACTCTAATTCATTAACCGCATAGGGAGGACGAAACCAGTTTATTCCTCGAATATTAGTTTTCTTCTCTGCTTGATCAATCACAACTTCGGTGATTTTTTTTCCCGCGCGCCGGAAGAAATTTCTTTTACTGATATCGATTGGCATAAGCCGCTCCTGTCAGGCATAAAATATTTTGGTTAACACTACTTCTGTCCCCTTACCACAACCAGTGATCTATATTCCCTGTATGCGCATAGTCATAGGTTGTGTCAACAACCATAAACTCGTGCCTGCTAACACCAACAGGTAGATCATTTGTGGTATCAAAACCATTCTGGAATAATACGATTCGCCTTTAGTCACCTCACACAACTTATTAACCCGTTTAAGCGCGATCCTCACTCCAATAACAAATGCACTGACAATTAAGCCCATTTGTAATAAATAAATAACAGACTGACTTATTATTGGCGTATGCAAGTGATGAATCTCAATACGCGACAGAGGCAATAGTCCTGAGCCAAAAGGGTTAAACAGTACTTCACTAATATTACGCGACTCTGTCAATAAATGTGTCAGGTTATGGGCAATATGATACGCAAAAGTAATCGGTAAAGTGACGAACCCAAGGCTCGAAAATACTTTAAAATATAGCGACCTAAACAATCGCCCTTCACTGCCCTGCCTAGACTTAAGTTGTTTTAGCAATATTTTGGCAATCACTCCACTTAGCAATGCAAATACTCCCAGCACTATCATGAGTGTTATTAACATCAAAAGCGTAAAACTTAATAATAAACGGCCCGAATCGCCAAAAAATTCAGCCATCAAATCCACCCAGTTTTTCCAGTCAGGCAACATGGTGACACCGTGAAATAAGGTTAAGGCGAGTAGCGTTAATAAAAAGATACTTACCGATATCCCATCTCGGCTGCCCTTAGCCAGCTCAGCTTCCGGACTGCGAACTGCCCATGCTACATTGTTGTGCGGACAAGACAACACGCATTGACTACAAGAGATACATAAAGAATTTTGCAACATACGCCCCATCACTTGATGGGTTGGGCATGATTCTACCTGTTCCGTTCCATGGTAACATTCAAGCGTTTTACAGTTAGCACAAACATCATTATCTACAGGACGCAGCGCTGTCATAGATATTTCAGAATAAATCCCAATCGTACGTCCTACTGGACAAAAATACTGGCAAAAGGCCTTACGTTCAAATACCAACATGCTTGTGACTGCTAAGGCGACAAACCCCAGCGCCATCACTGCGGTAGCATAAGGACTCACTGTTACACCGTACCCGAGCTCAAGCCAGGTAAGCAAAACAAACAAGGCACTGGCAACAGCAAGGTTACGTAACTGCGCAGGTACTTTATAGTTCAAGGAATAAGGCTTAGTACTTCTAAATAGTAATTTTTGTTTAACTAACCAGCTGGCTATTGTGTCCCAGGGGCAGATAGCACACCATAGTGAGCCCACAAAAAATATTGCGATAACAAGCCCAGTCCACCACAAAGTCCACGTCAGCACAGTAGCAAGATTACGCTCAGGAATAGGGTTCCCTGTCAGCCCCGCACTAATCACTAAAATAAAAATCAGAGCCACGAATGCTCTTAAAAATACTAACAGTTTCCTGTTAGCATGTAGCCTTCTAAAAAAGGCTCCTATGACGGGAAAGTTTGTAGTCGAAAACCAACGATAGGATGATTGACCTAATGACTTTTGGTAAATGGCCCATAAAGCAACCAATAGCATTAAAAACACGCCACCCCAGGCCCAACTCTCAGGTAATCCTGTATGCGTCATAGAACCTCATGTAGTTAAAAGACAGAATAACAACGGGCCAACTAATGTTCTAACTTTCAATATTATTCAAGATATTATTTACCCAGCTTTTCATCTCTGTGACGCACCGTTTGCAACTGTTTAACTCTACGTCGAATTTTAAAATTAACCAAAAGTAACATTAATGCGATAAACCCTACAATAAACCCGAGAGGTCCTATTGGCCAAGGACTGCCAATGCGTAATGGAAAGTCAATAATATAAGGCTCATTATGTGCAGTAAATTCAGCTCTCACCAGATAATATCCTGATTTGCGAAACAAAAAACCCTGCCGATATACTGAATCATCTGATTTCTGTATTCCCAGTGTTTCTACTTTCGATGAAAACCATGAATCGTTAAGAATCTTAAAGGCTACCTTGCCGATAAAAGGTTTGCCGTCTTTAATCCCTTTAATATATAAATTAATTCTACCCTGCTCATTGGGTTTTGGAAAAGCAGGAAACACCATATAAGTGACATAATATTTCCCTATACGAGTTTCTACTTGCATGCTCGGAGGGGTATTAGAAGATTCGTTCAGACTATATGAAGGCCGGCCTAATACATGATGTGCTACAGCATAATCTGGCACCACTATCAGTAGCAGATAAATATAAAGCAATTTAGTGATCTTCACTTAGTGTCCAACTCAGACTGATGCGCATGACGTCCTTGCATCCCGCCCCCCTGAAAGGCAATGTCACTAACTCTTACAGAAAAAAGTAGTGAATCTTCCGGACAAGCTTGTATACAAGCACTGCAATTGTTACATTCCATTCCAAAATCATCATGCATAGGATCAAGGCCAAATTGACATGCCGCGTTGCACTTGGCACAATCGTTACAAGTACGTACATTGCGCTGAATTCTAAGTAATCGAAATTTCCCTAATAATGAGTACAATGCACCGCCAGGACATAGGCTTCTACAAAAGCCACGACGAACAACAAACGTATCAAACATCAACGTTGCAATAAAAAGTATTATTCCGAAACTAAAACTACCAAACGCAATCACATAGTTTATTTCTCTACCAATTAATAATGGAGGATAAAATAACGTAAATATCACGCCGCCGTAGGCAGCGGAAATGACAATGCCTAACAATAATACTCCGTACTTGATTTGCCTATTTAACTTCTGTTTAGCCACTGGAAAATCACGTTTGCGCAACCATGAAGCAAGATTATCGTTTAGCTCGTATAATAATGTTGCCGGACAAATCCAGCCACAAAAAAAACGCCCTAATAATATTGTCAATAACACTGGTATCAATGCAGTGACAATAAACAGCCAATAAAATCCTTTACTGGCGGCCGTCTGTCCTACCACAGCAAGAGGATCACTCATTCTATAGCCAAAAACTTTTCCTGACCAGGTAGTTCCCTTAAAAGCATCAAGGTCTGGAACAGCTCGTTCAAAAAAAGGCTTACGCAATACCGTAATCAACTTCACGCCTGCTTCCACTACGTTGTAAACCATTTTTTCGGTAGTGTCGAGGCGGTCGTAAGCATGCGCCGCTTTATACGTTTGGTATAAATGAATAAAAGGTAATGCCAGCAACATTAAAAATACGCCAGACAGAACCCACCAACGAAGTTTATTCAAATTGTTCTGAATACGATATGCCACTTTAAACCCCTTAACTAAGTGACAGTTTCAAGGACGTGATGAGGAATAATTTTGATTGCCTGCGGTATTTGAATACAAGATCGCTCACACAAACCACAGCCCACGCAAGCAGCGAGCACCACGGGCTGCTCCAGTCTTTGTACCTTTATCGCCACATCAGCAAGCTTGCAGGCACGATAACATACGCCACATGTCTTCCCCTGGTACGACAAACACAAACTTTCGTCAACCTGAGCTTTGCCCATTTTAACATTCTGAATAATAGCACTGGCTTCGTATTTTATTTTTTTAATGGCACCCGTAGGACAAACCTCACCACAACGCATACATAAAATACACGCTTGCTCACGCGGGACTATATAAGGTGTATTGGCAACCTTTAACCCATCAGCCACACTAAAGTACTTAATGCATCTATTAGGACATACCTCCGCACACTGCCCACAACCGATGCAACGACTGGCAAACAGCTTTTCAGTAATGGAGCCTGGAGGCCGCAAATAGCGCACAAAACCAATGGCGCGAGCTGCTTTTACGGGACCACTAGCCAGTAGAGCGCTAGTGACAACCCCGACCTTCCACGCCACAATTCCTAAAAACTTACGTCGGTTCATTGAACGACCTTTGTTTAGTAAACGTCGTTACCCAAAAAATATTCAAGATATTTTTTCAATACGACAAGCCAACTTCTTAAAATCCACCTGCCCCGAAACAACATCCCAAACACGGCTTGAGGTAGAGTTAACCAGCCATTTATTCTTTTTCGGATCAGCACTATCAGCAACCGATAAATTCCATGGACTGAACATATAACCTCTTGGAACAGTGTTTCTTGCAGGCCTCACCAAACTTTTTGAACCCACCTGGGCCCGCGCTTCATAAGATCCCCGACGCGTGGTTAACCTGACTTTATCACCGTCTTCAACTCCTAGCGCCTTAGCATCTTCCACATGTATTTCGACATACATTTCTGGTACCAAGCGACGAGTAGTAGGGCTACGATTCGACTTCGCAGTATGAAAATGCTCATACACAACTCCAAGTCCCAACCAGTAAGGGTATTTGTCTTTCGGTACTTTGTCCCATGATTTATCTCTGAACTTGTCATCAGGCAAATCAGGCGTTAACGCCATATCACGAGCCAGCTTAAGCAACGGGATATTATCAATGGTATAGAGTCCTTGAACATGGCCAAACTCCATCAATTTTTTAGTGATTTCTTCACGTCGACTATAATCCTGATGACATAACTTAATATGAACTTTGCCATCATTTGTTCTGAAATAACCATAAGGTCTGGAATCCCACTTCCCTTCTTGAGCCATAAACCGCCTGGTCGCCCCCCCTGCTTTAGCAAGCATGTAGGTAGGTGCCGGCCATTGAATTCCTCGTTTACGACGCAATTGTTCATAAGGACTTATTTTCTCTTTTTTCTCTACCGCTAATATTCCTGTCAAATCGGTATCAGTGCCTTTAGAGGCAAGAATAATATCCCTAAATATTTCTTCAGCATCATAGAAGCCTTTCTTATCTTTTTTCCAGGGGAAAATCTTGTTACCATCCATGCCTAACAAATCGGCGATTTCCTTACCCTTGTCAATCACCATGTCCATGTCAGGTCGACAGCCCTTCGGAGGCTCAGCTGCTTTATCGCAAATATTAATTCGTCGCTCGGAACTAATATAAACCCCTTGTACCTCGCCCCAGGTCGCAGCAGGAAAAATAACATCGGCATACAAATTATTAGGCGCATGTCGGTAAATTTCTTGCACCACATTAAACGTTTTTAACATTGCTGGACGCACAAGGTTGTCCTGGTCTGGCAAATCAATATGTGTAGCATAAACCAGAAACATCGCTTTGACTTCGCCTTTTAAAGCTCGTTCCATCATACCAATCGCATACCCTGGATTTTTCCCTTTCATTGCCTTGATAAGATTTTCTTCAGGCACTCTCCAGGCTGCAGCAATTTTCTTACGATGAGCTGCATTACTCAGCGGCTGGTTAAAAGGCAACCGCCCTGTTAATCCTCCAGTAAAGCGCTCTCCCATTGCATTCGGTTGCCCAGTCATTGAAAAAGGACCACACCCAGGCTTCGCCAAATTACCCGTCAAGGTTAATAAATTTATTACCGAAATTACATTATGCTGGCCATGGATATGTTGATTGTAGCCAATACCCCACATTATAATGACACCGCCGTGTGCGTCCTTGCCACGCGCTAATCGTTTGCGCGTCGCATCAGCAAACATCTTGGCAATCTTTCGAATTTTTTCTGGTGGTACTTCATCAGTGCCCATTCGGTCCTGAACTTGCTCAGGACTATATTTTGCCAAAACACCTTCGGTATATTCTTTCCAACCGGTGGTATGTTCTTTGACAAATTTCCAGTCAATCACATCTTTATGGTCTTTTAACAACACATGCGCAATCGCGTTAAGGAAACTGATATCACCGTTTAGTACAGGGACATGCTCATTATTCTTTGAGTTAATATCATCATAGCCCTTACAGGTCCCGGTATAGCGCGGGTCAACCACTACCGTCGGGATATCTTTTTTCTTCTTATAGTCAGCAATACGCCAATAAATAATCGGATGAGACTCACGCGCATTATGTCCCAAGTGCATGACCATATCGGACAGCTCAATATCTTCATAGGCAAGCGGAGGTGTGTCAGATCCCAAGGTAGCGAAATAGCCCGTTACTGCAGAAGTCATGCACATGCGCGCGTTCGCTTCGATAGTATTTGAGCCTAAAACACCTTTCATAAATAAGTTTTCGAGGTACTGGCCTTCCATCGTAAGCTGACCTGAACCATACAGAGCAATGGAGTTTCCCCCATGTTTTTTTGCGAAGTGTGCAATTTTATGAGCGGTCATATCAGACGCTTCCTGATAAGGAACCCTGATAAAATGCTCCTCGTCAAACGAACCCTTAGTCTTACTTATATAAGACAAATCACCATGCTTAGGCTTCTTCCATTCTGCCCATACATCCTTACGCACATAGGTATCACCTTCCATACGATCAACATAAATGGGTTCGGCCGCAGTAAGCCCCTTAATACATTGCAAACCGTAATTGGTTGGATGATCCTTATCTGGGCGCATTGATACTATTTTTCCGTTCTCTACCTGGATAATGGTCCCGCACCCGACTCCACAATAGGGACATTGGGCTAAAGCAGTTGAACGGGTAATATTTTTTTGAGGGGGAGCCACGGGAGTAGCCGCTTCCAGTTCGGGGTTATTGCCCACAAATAATGCAGTTCCTGCTGCTGATCCAGTAATAAAAGCACTACCTTTAAGAAAGCTTCTGCGTGTCATTTTAAAACGTTTCATATATGTGTTTCTCCTGAATATTTTTCGTTGCTTGTTGAGCTTTCTTATTTCAGCTTCAGACTTGACTGAGCTTTCTCTCCTGGCACTGTACGCATATAGGCTATTATGTCATCAATTTCTTTACTGCTTAAATCAGCCAATGCTTGCGGGCCTTGAAACGACAACATTCGAGTAAAAGAACGACCCTCTTTTATCGTCGTACGAATAAAGCCATCCGATACCTTACTTAAAAATCCAGTTTTACCAATAGCGGTTCCTGTACCACCGGCAGCATAACCATTTCCGCCTGGCCCGTGACAAGTTGCACAAATTTGCTTAAAAAATATCATCCCCAGGCGGGCATCTCCTTGATTAACGGGTTGCGCTAAAACGGCTTTAATACGCGATGGTTTTTTCGCATGGTCTCGTAAATAAGCGACAAGCGCGTTAATTTTTTCCTTTCCCAAATGCTTAAATGGTGGCATTCCTGTACCTGGTCGACCATCACGGATCGTGTCAAACAAAAAATTGACGGGAGCAATCGACAAAAACTCTTGATTAGTCAGCGATGGTGCAACCCCTGGCTTACCAATGGCATGTGCTTTGTGACAAAAAACACAATTTTGCAAATAAAGGGTTTCACCTTTATAGGCTAATACCGGGTCTGTATACGGGATTACAGCTTTAGGATCAGAATTGAGTTTACTGACGGCTTTTTTTGCCACTTGCACACTTCTAACCTGCGTGAGGTTTGGCTGTTTCTTGTCTGAAGGAGAAGGTTGTTTTTGAACTGCTGCTGTTTGACCGCTATTATCACAAGCGGCGAGCAGAAGGGTAGTCAGTAAAATGATAAAACTAAAAAAAATCATTTTTTGAGGTTTGTGGACTCTTGTTTTTGTTTGGCCAGATTCACGTCGGTTTAATGAAATTCTATCAGCGGTACCGCGTCTCATTACTTGTAACTCCTTGTCAATAAAGAGATAAGCTTGCTAATTGATGAAGAGAGTATTAAGTCTCTTCTTGAATGAATAAACTTAATTAAAAAAGATCAACCTGATAATAAATAGCATGAAGAGTCACGACATTGACCTAGGTCAATATAACAGAGAGACTTCAGAAATACTGTTGGAAATGACAAGTTCGACTAAACTTACCAATAATTTGATTTACTTTTGGGCATGCACTAATTAACTGGCTGATTCACAGCACAATCAATTAGAGTGAAAAACTTATAGAAACTTCCTAGGCCGAGACTCTTTTTAGAACATCCATATCCAGGACCTGAACATTTCGCTTGTCAATTGACACAATATTTTGATCTTGTAATTTTCTAAACTGACGACTCACTGTCTCGATAGCGAGTCCTAGATAATTTCCGATATCCTGACGACTCATCACCAAAGTAATAATATTATGCTCCGCCCCACGCTTTTCGAGGCGCTCGTACAAGTTAACGAAAAAACGGGCAATCCTCTGCTCAGCAGTAGTTGAGCCTAGCAACATCAAAACATGTTCTTCACGTCGTATTTCACGTGCCATGACACGAGTAAGTGCTTTAAGTAAATTAGGGGCTTTACTACTGGCTTCAGTCAAGGCATTAAAGGGTAGTTGACATACTTCTGTTTGGGTTAAGGCAACGGCATCACAGGGATGCATATCTTCATCGACTGCATCAAGTCCTACAATTTCGCCATCCAGGTAAAAACCAGTGACCTGTTCTCGTCCATCAGCGGTAATACCACTGGTTTTGAGCGCACCGCGTTTTACCGCATAGATACCGTGAAAAGCGTCACCTGCCTGATACAAATGATCACCTTTTTTAAGCGTTATACGCCGACTGACGACATCGTTCATCAAATTTATTTCTACGCCATCAAGGCTAGTCGGTAAGCAAAGCTCCTGCACATGGCAGTTTTCACATTTTTCTGATTTTTCAGCAATTTTCTGGGCTAGCATCGTAATATCCTTTATTTTTCATTCACTTAATAAGTGACTTAGGAACTTGTTTTACGCAACCGGAATACAGCGACAAGCAAAGCTTACTGAATTCTGGAAGATTGTACTAATATTAAGTATACTTTAGCATACTCTAATATACGAGCCATTTTCTATTAATATATACTATCTAATTAACACAAAAGCACGTTACATAAAAGGTTAAAAACGCATTATATTGCTAATATTTGACTTAGTGGCATTATTATTAACAGTATGAACTTACAGACACCTCCACCCTCTAATGGGTTATTGATCTGAATGTCACAAAAGACTACATTATTATTCTTGAACCAACGACAGGCAAATATCATGGCTATACAGGATCGATTTGGTCGTAAAATAGATTACGTGCGTGTGTCGGTAACCGATCGGTGCGACCTACGTTGCTCTTATTGTCTTCCAAAATCATATAAAGATTTTAGTACGCCTGAGCATTGGCTGAGCTATGACGAAATTACCCGTGTCGTCCGCGCTTTTACTGAGCTAGGCACTAGTCGCATTCGCCTTACTGGAGGCGAGCCTCTGGTTCGACCAGAATTAAATACCCTCGCCAGACAATTAACTCAACTGCCTTTACTGAAAGATTTGTCTCTATCCACTAATGCTACTCGTCTCGCTAAACAAGCCTCCTCTTTACAAGCCGCTGGCATAGCACGCATTAATGTCTCACTCGACACACTCGACCCTGATACCTACAAGGCTATAACACAAGGCAATCTGGATAAAACACTGAAAGGCCTTGAGGCAGCAAAAGCCGCTAATTTTGATTTCATTAAAATTAATTGCGTTGTCATGAAGGGCATTAATGATCATCAGCTTTTGGATATGGTTGATTATTGCAGGAAGAATGATTTCACTTTGCGTTTTATCGAAACCATGCCAATGGGCAGTGCCGGACTTGATATCGCTAAAAATCATTATCTAAGCCTGCAAACTGTACGCAAGCAACTTGAACAGAAATTTGAACTTATTCCTGACGTCATGCCTGGCGGCGGACCTGCACGCTACGTCAGAATTGCAGGCAGTGATTGTCGAATAGGCTTTATTACACCCATATCGCAACATTTTTGTGAAACCTGTAATCGGGTACGACTATCGGCTGAAGGGACTTTATATATGTGCCTCGGACAAGAACACAGTATGGATTTACGCACACCCTTACGCGCAGGAATTAGCGATAAAGAACTTAAAGAATTAATATTACAAGCGATTGAACTCAAACCAGAACGGCATGAGTTTAACGAAAAGCCTGAACAAATCGTACGCTTTATGTCAATGACAGGCGGTTAGGTTTACCTGTTAATAATAGGACTTAGCCCTACCACATCATTTTTAGTGCCACCAACAGCAAAAATATTGAAAACATTTTCTTTAAAGTTTTTGAAGGCAAGCTATGCGCAAGCATCACTCCCAGCGGAGCAAATAACACACTCATTACACTGATTCCGATAAATGCTGGCCAGAATATATAACCAGTAGTACCTGCCGGTAAATCGCTCGAACTGCCTACCCACATAAAACCCAACATACCCGCTACTGCAATCGGTAAGCCGCAGGCTGCTGACGTTCCTATTGCGACTTTAATTTTATAATTGCACCAGGTCAAAAAAGGGACTGTTAATGATCCGCCGCCAATTCCTACCAAGCCTGACA
>VAOX01064797.1_pt1 | contig 53462 bp, 43 predicted proteins | sample 3393891 | NCBI WGS metagenome assembly VAOX01 (sample SAMN08290429, study PRJNA428436) | hydrothermal vent metagenome | isolation source: Deep-sea hydrothermal vent chimney | place: Indian Ocean: Southwest Indian Ridge | depth 2822 m m
ATATACCTGTAATATGTTTTAAGTTATTGCAAGGGAAAGAAATTGTAGGCCGATTAAATACTCTTGATAGTATGTTGCGCTTAGCGAAAAGAATTGAGACTGATCTTGGTGGGATACTTTACGATGTGGGTTACTGCCCGATTACAGATTTAATGATCAGTCACTTACGCCGGCAAATTCAGGAGAATGATGTTAAGAATTGCCAGTAGTCTATTTATTTAGTGTTTTATCAGCACAGTCATTAGTCGGTAGCTAATGAGTTGTAGAGCCGAATCAGAAGGGGGGGCTTAAACTAAACAGTGTAAAATAAATAAAGTATACTAATCAAACCCCGTTTAATTCTAGTATCTTTTTGAAACCACCTACCTCTAATATTATTATTTTTTAATTAATACTTCTAATTTATCAATCATCAATCAAGCCACTGCTTACGCCACGGCTAAAATTCGATATAATATTCTCATTATATGAGTTTTCGAATTTTGATGCGTTAAATGAAGGCTGGAAAAGTAAAGTATGAGTATTGAACAAGAAATGAATCAGTTACGTGAGCAACTACTTGAGCATAATCACCGTTATTATGTCATGGACGATCCTACCGTTTCAGACGCAGAGTATGATCGCCTTATGCGAGAATTACAAAAACTAGAAGCTGAAGCCCCCGGCCTTATTACCTCAGATTCTCCTACTCAACGAGTAGGGGCAATGCCTGTTTCAGAGTTTGGACAAGTGCAGCATCAGAGTCCTATGCTTTCACTCGATAACGCGTTTAATGAACAGGAGATAGCGGCATTCGAAAAAAGGATTCTTGATAAGACTCAGGCAAAAGTGGTTGAGTATGCGGCTGAACCCAAGCTGGATGGTCTGGCAGTAAGCTTACGTTATGAAAAAGGGTTACTAGTTCAAGGCGCAACTCGTGGGGATGGTAATACCGGTGAGGACATTACTCATAACGTTCGAACTATCCCGTCAGTGCCATTAAAATTAAGTGGACAAAATGTTCCGCCAATATTTGAGGTGAGAGGCGAAGTTATTATGCCTTTGCAAGGGTTTAATGATTACAATAAAAAAGCATTGGAAAAAGGTGAGAAAGCTTTTGTAAATCCAAGAAATGCCGCTGCCGGTTCATTACGCCAGCTTGATCCCAAACTTACTGCTAAGCGCCCATTAGAATTTATTGCCTATGGTATTGGTTACGTTGAAGGAATTGCGTTACCCGATACTTATGGCGAAACGATAGACTTGGTCAAGAGCTTAGGAGTGCCGGTTTCGCGTGAATTTAAGATCGTTAAAGGAGTCTCAGGTTGCGTAGAATACTTTGAGCAACTGGGTGAAAAGCGACAGCACTTGCCTTACGAAATTGACGGCATTGTTTATAAGCTTAACTCAATAGAGTATCAGGAAACGATGGGGTTTGTCTCCAGAGCGCCGCGGTGGGCGATTGCATGGAAGTTCCCGGCACAGGAAGAAACAACGGTGCTGCTCGATATTGAGGTTCAAGTTGGGCGAACTGGGGCCATTACACCTGTTGCCCGGGTCGAACCGGTATTTGTAGGGGGTGTTACTGTGTCTAATATTACCTTGCATAACCAGGATGAAATTGAACGTAAGGATATTCGTGTAGGTGATACGATTGTAGTACGTAGAGCCGGGGATGTTATTCCACAGATTGTCGGTGTTGTTAAAGACAAACGTAAGAATGAAGCCGCGAAATTTGAATTTCCCAGTCATTGTCCAGAGTGTAGCTCACCCATTGTGCAAGTAGAAGGCGAGGCCGCTATGCGGTGTAGTGGTGGTACCTTATGTCCTGCACAACGTCGGGAAGCGATTAAACACTTCGCAAGTCGTCGTGCCATGAACATAGAAGGCTTAGGAGATAAAATCGTTGAACAATTGGTTCGCAAGGACTTAATTAAAGATTACGCTGACTTATATACATTAGAACAGGAATCGATTGAAGGCCTGGAGCGTATGGGAGAAAAGTCTGCCATCAATCTTATAACTGAAATTGACAAAAGTAAAAGTACCACTTTAAATCGTTTTCTGTATGCATTAGGCATCCGTGAAGTAGGGGAGTCAACCGCTAAACTTTTAGCAGAGTCATTTGGTTCGATTGATGTGCTAAAAACCGTTTCGGTAGATGACCTTACGCCGATTAGTGATATTGGACCGATTATGGCGCAGCATATCGTGGATTTCTTTTCACAAACAAATAATTTGGATCTTGTGCAGAGATTGCTTACGGCAGGAGTTCAGTGGGATGAGACCGAACAGGTGATGGCTTCGACGGTGTTAAATGGCAAAACCTTTGTGATTACTGGAACTCTGACCACTATGAAGCGTGATGAAGCAAAGGATCTGATTCTACAAAATGGCGGTAAGGTAAGTGGTAGTGTTTCATCGAAGACTAATTACTTACTTGCGGGTGAAAAAGCAGGTTCCAAGATGACAAAAGCGGAAAAGTTAGGCGTTGCGATCATTGATGAGCAGGCTCTTCGAGAAATGCTATCCTAAATGCGGAGATAGAATGGGACTAAGTTGATCTTGTCAACTTAGTGTTGTGAATGGTCATTATTGTTAAGTTATAATTACCATTTGACATCCTGAGCCATGCCTGTTTAAACCGTAATTTAAATGGTTATTGCGATTCTAACTTCCTGAGTGTTACTTGCTCTTTTTAATTGTAGGACTTGTTTAGGAAGGATTTTAAGGTTTGACCTAAACCATAATTAATATCTGGAATTTTAATTTGTAGTAGTTCTTTCTAAAAATCGTTATCCAATAAGCGGAGTTTGGTTTAAAATAGGCCCTATCAATAGAGTAGATGCTAGCCTTTGTTAAGCCCTAATCATTCACTAGTAATCAAGCACTGTTTAAATGTTTTTAATCCAGGCTAAATAATGAGAATCCGTTTATTTAAAAGTATACCCCGAGCAGTATTCTGGGGTCTAATTGTATCAATTTTTATCGTGCTGTCGGCAATTGAGTCTGCGCTAGTGCTTGTCGATTATAAAAATGGGCAAGCTGAATTTCACAGTCAGGCAGTAAGAGTCGTCGATAGTATTTCACGCAAGTTAAAAGATAATGAGGTGGTGCTCAATAGCTTTACCGCATTTCGCGAAATCAGCGACATGAATGATTACGAAAAAATTAAGAAGTATATCGAAAATATTCTACGTTATTATCCTCACATTGCTTTGGTTTATTCGGTTAGTTCGACTGGATCGACTACCGACGCGCCTCAATTTACATTAAAAGCGTATCATGCCGGGTCTAGTTCAGATGTCCGCGCCGATAGATTATTAGCTCGATTTGCACGATATTATCAGCAGGCTAAATTGACATCGTCAACTATAGTCAGTGACGTGTTTCGTATCGGAACTAAGAAATATTATGCGGTCGTTCGCGCGTACGACGTAAAGTCAGGAAGTAGCACAGAAAAAGAATATGGTGTGGTGGTCGTTAATCTGGAACAACTGCTTAGCCCCATACATACCGCAGGTACTGCGAGTCTAACTATTAAGTTAACAATCGGGAAACAGGAGTTTGAGTATAGCAGCGCGCACAGTGACGCACGCAAAAGATTAGTTAGCTGGGGCAGCAAGCTCATGCCCGAGTTAAGTTATTACAGTCAATTTCTAGTAAGAGCACAACCTTTTTCATTACATCTAAAGCGTATTGGCCGGATGGCTTTGCCTAGTCGGGATCTGATGTTTGCGGTGTTTCTGGTCTTTGTCGCAATCGCTGTGTTTGTTTTGTATATCCTTGATTTACGTTATCGCAGTAGAGCGTCACGACTTATCGCCAGGGATAAACTTCATAAGATCAGAGAGCGATCTGAAGTAACGCTTGGCTCGATCGACGACGCGGTAGTGGTGACTGATAAGGCTGGAAATATAGAGTATATTAACCCCGTTGTTGAAACCTTACTGGGTGTCGGTCGTATCAATATAAAGAACTATTCTTTGAGTAAGCTTTTAAAGTTTATGAGGGTTGAAGTACCCAGTAGTGAAGCAAATTCTCAAGTGGGTGTAAAATCAAGAGTTAGACATGAGCCTGTAAAATATATCGCAGACGGAATAGATTTGATTAAACTATCTCAAAATGAAGGCGGTACGCAGATCATGCCTGAAGATATATTCCTGGACGTTTCTTATAGTGACCCTATTCCAATATCTGGGTCAATATCACCTATCGAGCATGCTGATAAAAGTAACCATGGGTATGTGATTGTATTTCGGGACGTAGGCGAATCTCGTGAATTGGCTAGACAGTTAGAGCACAGAGCCACTCATGACGACCTTACTGGTTTATATAACCGTCGTGAGTTTGAGATTCGTTTACAAGCAGCTATTGATCAAGTTCAAAAAACCGGCTGCCCTAGTGTTTTAATGTTTTTGGATCTTGATCAGTTTAAAATCGTCAATGATACCTGTGGGCATATAGCAGGAGATTTACTGCTCAAAAGAGTAGCCAGGGTTCTAAATGATAATATACGTGGCAGTGACTGGTTAGCCCGCTTAGGGGGAGATGAATTTGGCGTATTACTTGAAGATTGCAATATTGATGATGCCAGGTTGCGTGCTGAAAAATTAAATGAAGCGGTTAAGAATTTTCGTTTTAAGCAGGACCAAAAAGTGTTCGATGTGGCTGTTAGCCTCGGGGTGGTGGAAATTACCAGTGAAGAGCATAGTTTGTCTGAATGGATGACTAGAGCAGATTCAGCCTGTTATGTGGCTAAGGATCTCGGACGGAATCGTTATCATGTGTATTGTGAGAATGATGATGCTATGATTCAGCGCAGAGGAGAAATGGAGTGGCTGCAACGGATTAAGCAAGCTTACGAAGATGATCGTTTTGAACTATACGTACAGGAAATAGTCCCAATACGTCACGGAGTTGATGACAGTACGCGACACTTTGAGATATTACTTAGAATGCTGGGAGATGATAATAAAGTTATTTTACCGATGGCGTACATAATGGCTGCTGAGCGATATGATAAAATGTACGAACTTGATCAATGGGTAGTGCGTAACGCCTTGCGTCTGGCGGATCAGGCCATTAAAGCCAGACCTACCGAAAAACTGGCTTTTGCCATCAACCTTTCAGGGCAGTCTTTAAGTGATAGCGGTACTGTAGACTATGTGGATGAGCAACTCGATTTGTATCCCGGCCTGAGTAAGCATATTATTTTTGAAATTACTGAAACAGCAGCAATATCTAATTTCGGGCAGGCGCGAGAATTTGTACTGAACTTTCGTCAGAGAGGAATACGATTTTCGTTGGATGATTTTGGTAGCGGTATGAGCTCGTTTGCCTATCTCAAAAATCTTCCTGTCGACTATATAAAAATCGATGGGCAATTTATTAAAGATCTATGTGATGATAAGTTCGCTAATGCTGTGGTCTATTCTATTAATAATTTTGGCCACTCAATTGGCGTTAAAATTATTGCAGAGTATGTCGAAAGCGAACAAATTAAGAATAGATTGTTTCAAATTGACGTAGACTATGGGCAAGGAAACTGGTTGAGTAAGCCTCATTCTATGTCAGAATTATTAATTCCTGATAAAATCGGGCAAGATGAATCAAAACAGCGGGACTAAATGAACGACCTTACTAAGTGTGCTTATCTTTCCTTAATGGATTGCTCAGAATCCAATATAGGATTTAAGGATAATCGCAGAAAAAACACCAATTACTGAAACTCCCAATAATGTCAGTATCTTGCCTGCAGTTAAATTACTCTCGGTTCGCTTATAACGAGATTTAGTGTTGACACGTAATGCCCGAGGCTTACGCGTCCCTGATTGTTGATTTCTTTTTTCTGCTTCACAAGAGTGAAAGAGCGAAGAGTTAGCGTTACTGTGACGAGTAGTACGCTGCGAGCTATAGGACGTTTTACAGCTAGGGCAATAATTTTTGTTACCAAGATCTGTCTCATGTCTTATATAACCGCATTGATTGCATAAACGTCCATTATTATTTGATTGTAGTTCTAACATAATAACCCTCAAAAAGTGTCGTCTTAATAACTTGGTTTATATGGTGTTAAATTTCTTACCATGCTTGAGAGTTAGAATAGCAATGTGAGGCTGAATAAAAGCTGACTCCTAAATAAACAGTTGCTGAATATCATTAGTTAATTTGTTTATTAATGCGGTTTTTGGTGAATTATGTTTTGAATAGACTAGGGAGTCTCTGATTAATCAGAGGCTCCCTAGTTGAAAAGAACGAGCTAATGACGAGTTTGATTAATAGTGATAGTTGAAAAATCACGGAGCTTTTTGATGTGTTTTTCAATTTTTTTCTGGATTAGATCTTCACGTAGTCGGGCATAGACTTGCTTAAGTGTGGGCGGGCTCACTTTTCGAATATCTTCAAGTAATATTATGTGATATCCATGCTTGGTTTTTAGCGGAAAGCGGGAAGTTTCACCTTTCGAAAGTTTTTGTACTGCTGCTGAAAATTTACGCGAGACTGAGTCAGGACGAAACCATTCAAGTGCGCCTCCAAATGAAGAAGAGGGTGCGGTAGAGTACTTGTGGGCTAAGGACGAAAAATTTTCGTTATTTAAAAGTTTACGCATAATAGAGACCGCTTTTTTTCGATCTTTAACAACAATATGACGTGTTTTATATTCATGATTGTCGCGTAGTAAATAGCGTTTTCGGTGAGCGATCTCCATTTCCTGCTCGCTAATAATGATGCTGGCCTTTAGGTTATTAAGGTAGAGTTTGGCTAAAAGCGATATTTTTTGAAAACGTAACTGCTCTTTTACTTTTCGTATTTTGTGTAGATTTTCTTGCCGCGCTTTTTGTGCGAGCAGAAATATATCGATTAATTCTGTGGTCGCTTCATCTCTCTTCGTTTTGTAACCAGGGTTACTTTGTTTCTTCGCCGCTAAAAATAATTCAAATAGTGGTTCTGAAATTGATTCTATATTAATGCGGGCTAAAGTTTGGTAAGGGAGTTTTGCTTGTGTATATTGGCCTTTTTTCTTAAATAAATCTTTATAGGTATTTTTGGCTATTTTTGATTTGTCTTTATTCTGGCAGCCATAAGAAAAAAATAAGATAAGTGCGATACTGAAGAGAGTTAGAGTTAGAGTTCGAGGTAATCTTTTACCCTTCGGTATGCTTCGCTTTTTAAAGTCTAGTTTCTTTGTAGTCGTGTCTTCCATACTTATAGATTAGTCTGGATTTGTCACTATTCCAGACTTAATCGCTAGTACAGCTAATTAGGGTAAAACTTTTTTGAAGGGTTTGACGATCACTTCCTTATAGACCCCTGCTTTGAGATAGGGGTCTTCATCAGCCCACAGCTGTGCTTCCTTAAGTGATGCAAACTCAGCCACAATTAAGCTGCCAGTGAAGCCTTCACTGCCTGGATCAAGTGCATCGATTGCGGGCATTGGTCCGGCAAGTATTAACCTACCTTCGTCTCTTAATGTGTGAAGTCGCTCTATATGACGAGGGCGTACGCTAGATCTGAGTTCAAGGCTATTGCTGACGTCTTCACTCATTATTGTATATAACATTATTTTCTCTCTTTGGTGGATGTTTACTATATTCTCCGTAAAGGGAGCTCAGGATGCTTGTTGTTCTTGTTCTTCGTCAGGGATAAATTTAAACAAATAAATCATTATACCTATCAGAAAAATCATATTAAGCCCAATGGTTCCAAAAAGTTTGAAGTAGAACCAGGTGTCCAATCCGAAATTATAATAAATAATAATATTCAAAAAGCCAATAGTAATCATAAATAGGGCATATAGTATATTGCATCGTCCCCAAATATTGGCAGGAACCGCTTCTAGCTGCTTTTCTATATACACGAAAAGTTTTTCAAACAGATTGACTTGTTTAAAATAGTAAGCACCAATAATCACTGCGCCTATGAGCCAATAGAAAATACTAAATTTCCATGCAACAAAACTGTAGTCTTTAAAGTAAATAGTCATGGCGGCAAATGGTAATAAAATTAAGAAAGAATATAGATGTAGTTTCTTAACTGTGCCTTCTTTAATTTTTTGAATGGCGATTTGTAATGCCATTGCAATGACTATTGTTAGGGTAGGGATTAGGGTTGAGTTCGTCGGTTCAAACCAAAAAGGCGAAAGGCTCTGAGGTACAAGCAGGTAAGCAATAAAAAAAGCTAATACTGGAAATAGATCAAACAAAATGCCCATCAGGTTTTACTCTCTTGACTAAAAGTTAATATATTCTGGGCTTATAGAGGGTCTGGTGTAATGAATAAAGTAGCAGCATTACTAAACTTGATAGTGTGACGATGCATCGCTATTTTTTTAACGTTAAGTCTCTAAAATCCCACGATAATTTTACACTATTTGAAAGACGCGCTACAATAGTAAATTGCGGTAAATAGAGATAAATCGACTCGTTAATTTTCCGGGAAAACCGTGCCTTGAGATGAATAATATTAAATTTAACCTAAAATAGTAATCAGGATCAAATACATGCGAATAGACCTGCACTGTCATTCCACTGCATCGGATGGCACAATGAGCCCGGAAGAGTTGGTTGAATTGGCCAAAGAAGTGGATGTGCAGCAACTGGCACTGACGGACCATGATTGTATCAACGGCATTTCCAGGGCTCTGGAGGCTAGCAAAAGTTGTGATTTACGCTTGATTCCCGGGGTCGAAATATCAGTGACCTGGCAAGAAATGACCATCCATATTTTAGGTTTGAATGTTGACTGGCAAAATAAGGACTTGTGTGATGGACTTGATGTGATCCAGCAGTTTCGAGTCACTCGTGCAGAGGGTATTGCTCAAGGATTGGAAACTGCTGGAATTGAAGATGCATTAGCAGGAGCTACAGCGCTGGCTGGCAGTGCTTTGCTGAGTCGAACTCATTTTGCCCAGTTTTTAATTAATGAAGGCAAGGCACGCAAGATGCAGGACGTTTTTAAACGTTATATGGTCAAAGGTAAGCCCGGATATGTGCCTGGTGACTGGGCGAGTCTGGAAAATGCACTTCAATGGATTAAGAATGCGGGAGGAATTGCCGCGATTGCCCATCCTGCCAGATATAAAATGAGTGCTGGTAAGCTCAGAAAATTGATCGAAGATTTTATTGACTATGGCGGTCAGGGGCTTGAAATTGTGTCGGGAAGCCATACAGATAAACAGAATCATGGTATGGCGAATTATGCCAGACGGTACGAACTGTATGGGTCTATTGGATCAGACTTTCATGGTGAGCATCACCCTTGGCGTAAAATGGGCTTGACTGCAGGAGTTCCTGAAGGAGTGCAACCAATTTGGGAGTGTCCACAGTGGGAGAGTGTTTATCGTTAAATAGTAGGGCAGTTAGATTTGCCATACTTGAAATCTGATATTTGACAGCAGCAAAACCGAAGAAAAAATGAACGGTTTATTTACTCTGGTTGCATCATCGCATTGTGATGCTAAGCAATCAGCTGACTCAGTAACTATAATTAGAGCAAGGAACATGACACAGCGTCTAACAATACATACGGAAAACCCTCAATTACGTCTTATTCGTCAAGCAGTAGAAGAGTTGCGGCAGGGAGGCCTAATTGTCTATCCAACTGATTCAAGTTATGCTTTAGGATGCTTAATCGGAAACAAGGATGCGATGGAGCAAATGCGGCGAATTCGAAAGTTGGATAATAAGCATAATTTTACCCTCATGTGCCGTGATTTGAGTGAAATCGCGATTTACGCCATAGTCAGTAATCAAGCCTACCGTTTAATGAAGTCAATCACGCCAGGGGCTTATACTTTTATCCTTAAAGCGACTCATGAAGTTCCGCGTCGACTACAGAATCCCAAGCGAAAAACTATTGGTTTGCGTGTCCCTGAGCATTCGATTGCACAATGTTTACTGGAAGAGCTGGGTGAACCTATCATGAGCTCTACATTATTAATGGCAGGTGATACCGAGCCCTTGAATGATATCGATGATATCTATGATAATTTACATAAGCAGGTAGGATTGATTGTTGATGGAGGCAGTTGTGGTTTTGAATTAACAACAGTGATTGATCTTGAGGAAGAGGCGCCAGTAGTCGTAAGGAAAGGGAAGGGGTCGGTCGAAATGCTTGGCTTGGCATGAGCAGTATTTACAATAGTCGTGAATGGAGTATTCGTTAGTGACAATATTTACAGCGTTGTTTTTGTATGTAGGCCTAATGGCGACGGTATATCATTTTTTAGTGCTTACTTATGTTGTCGGCGAGGGTTTAGAGATGCCTAAGTGGTCGGCATATCCCGGCGCAGTATTCAAAGCAATGTTGTTGCGTAATGTTACACGGAAAGTGCGTGCTTTGGTGTGGCGATGGTGGATGTCGTTCTGTATTTTGATAGCTGCAATCGTATTATTAGTAGGCATTGATCAGGGTTGGTTTGCAGTTTAAATCTTTAAGGAGCCTCCTCTGATTAATTCTGGTTAATGAGATTGCTGTTCAGAAGTATCAGTGGCAAGCCGAAGATTGTAGCTAATAGCACTACTATTGGCAAGATTTTCAATGGTGTCATTGATATTTAAGGACAGTAAGATCGTAATCATGAATTGATCAGAGGCTCCTTAAGTGAGCTGCGGCATGGTTTTTTAATTAGATAATAATAGTGATTAAACGCTATCTTTCACTTCCGTTGATAGCCCCAACCAATCTGTTCTATTTATTATTAATAGCGTCATCTTAATATAGGTTTAATCTATTACGTGTGCGTATTGAGTAGGTCGTTTCAATATTTATGCTTTATTTTTAACAGAATGATTCGTTCAATCCCTGCGCTAAATCTGGTACTATTTGCCCGTCTGTTACTGGGTAAAATGTGATTAATATTTGTGCAGTTATTTGTTCTGAGAACCTTTGTTCAACGAAGTGTTCTGGAAGCATTATCGTTTGGTTTTTAAGGAGAGTTATTTGGTTACCGCAACTTCAAGTCAGCAGCGCGTTTTGTCCGGCATGCGCCCTACAGGGCAAGCCCATTTGGGACATTATCATGGTGTGCTAAAAAATTGGGTGCAGTTGCAGCATGAATACGATTGTTTTTTCTTTGTGGCTGACTGGCATGCGTTAACGACACATTATGACGACACTCGATCCTTAAATACCTTGGTTTGGGATATGGTGATTGACTGGTTAGCCGCAGGTGTGAATCCTGGTTCAGCTAAGATATTTATCCAATCCAAAATACCACAACACGCGGAGTTACATTTACTGTTGTCGATGGTGACCCCTCTCGGTTGGTTGGAACGTGTACCGACTTATAAAGACCAGCAGGAAAAATTAAAAGAACGTGATTTAGGGACTTATGGTTTTTTAGGTTATCCCTTGTTGCAGAGTGCCGATATTCTTATTTATAAAGCGGGCTTGGTGCCTGTGGGTGAAGATCAAGTAGCGCATGTTGAATTGACGCGTGAAGTAGCACGACGGTTTAATCATCTGTATGGTCGTGAGCCTGACTTTAAGGAAAGGGCCGAAGCTGCTATTAAAAAAATCGGAAAGAAAAATGCACGCCTTTATAATGATTTGCGCAAGCGATATCAAGAGAAAGGTGATCAGGAGGCATTGGCAGTGGGTCGGGAACTCTTAAAATCTCAGCAAAATATTACTCATGGTGACCGAGAGCGCCTTTATGGATATCTTGAAGGGGGAGGTCGTATTATTTTACCTGAGCCGGAGGCATTACTTACTGAGACCGCAAAATTACCTGGCCTGGATGGCAGAAAGATGTCGAAATCTTACGGCAATACTATTAGCTTGCGTGAAGATCCAAAAGACGTAGCAAAGAAAATTAAGACTATGCCTACTGATCCAGCAAGAGTGCGTTTAACGGATCCAGGGGATCCGGAAAAGTGCCCAGTGTGGGAATGGCACAAGGTTTATTCTGATGAATCTATTATGAAAGATATTTTAGAGAGGTGTCGTACCGCCAAGATTGGATGTATTGATTGTAAGCAACATATAACGGATGCAGTTCTTAAAGAGTTGCAACCTATTCAGGAGCGTGCAAAGGAGTATGCTCAGGATAAAGCACTTGTGCAGAGTATCATTACAGAAGGATGTGAAGCTGCACGTGATGCAGCTGAAGAGACGTTAGTAGAAGTTCGGCAATCAATGGGTTTGCAGTATAGGTAAACAAACGACGTATCTTTGCTATTCTCTGGTAAATTGGCCTATTTTCTGCGTATTTATTCGGCACTTGCGAGGTCAATTTGTGTATGGTAGCTATAATGAATTGAAATTATGACTGAATCTAATTCCGACAATATTCCAGATGATTCTGGGCCAGATCATACTGAATCAGATAATATAGAATCTGAGAGTAATGAGAACGACTCAGCTGATACAGTGTCTGCTGAGACTGACGCGACGTTAAAAAATAGTCAGCATAAGTCAAGTGTCAAACAGGATAATGCTCAGGTTGCAACTGAAGCAGGACAAAAAGAAAATAAGGAAGAGCGGGCTGACTCGAACGCTTTGGCAATAGTTCGAGGCATGGAAGTCACTGAACTTCCCAAAGATCTTTATATTCCACCTGATGCTCTTGAAGTCTTTTTGGATCATTTCGAAGGTCCACTCGACTTATTATTGTACCTGATACGAAAGCAGAATCTTGATATTCTCGATATACCCATAGTTGAAATCACTCGCCAGTATATGAGCTATATTGACTTGATGTCAGATATTCAATTTGAGTTAGCTGCAGAATATTTATTAATGGCGGCAATGTTGGCGGAAATAAAATCACGCATGTTGTTGCCTCGCCCTGAGAGCCTGGAAGAGGAAGAAACAGATCCGCGTGCTGATTTGATTCGACGATTACAGGAATATGAGCGTTACAAGCAAGCCGCTGAAAATTTTGATGCGCTTGATCGAATGGGTCGGGATATCTTCTCCATTACCGCTGAAATCGTAATGCCTGTTGATAAAGAAAAGCCATTACCTCCACTTGAACTGGAGGAAATTCTAAAAGCATTTGGTCAGGTAATGAAGCGTGCGGAAATGTACACGCATCATCAGATCGATATGGATGAATTATCGGTTCGTGAGCGCATGTCGAATGTTTTGGATATTGCCAAGTCAGGAGATTTTATCGAGTTTAGTCAATTGTTTGATGTGACTGAGGGGCGAATGGGAGTGGTAGTAACATTTTTGGCAATTTTGGAATTGATTAAGGAATCATTGCTTGAGTTAGTTCAGTCAGAAGCCTTTGGACAAATTCATGTGAAGGCGGTTGAGGGAGATAAAGATGAAGTCTTGGTTGAGTATGACGACGATTAAATTACGCCAGATTAACCTCTAGCAACACATTAGTTTCACTGAATAGACAAAATCAAACGGATTCTTTATTAATCCTTAAGTCATTGAATCGACAAGGGTAGCGTGAATATAAGGGTTTATAACAGTAAAATATTTACGTAAAGTGTGGTTTTATAGTTAAAAATTCATATTAAGCGACTAAGATTTGCTTGTTTTTTACACTAAAACTTAGGGAAAAGTCAGATCTAGTGCTAAAATAAAGTGGTCTAAGCTACTTATAACTATAATAAAACCAATGAAATACAATAGGTACGAAAAGAATTATGGATCAAAATAAATTAAAGAATATTGTAGAGGGCGTCTTGTTGGCTGCTGGAAAGCCGTTGACCCTGGATCAGATACTGTCTCTTTTCGACGAATTTGAGCGGCCTGAACGGGAAGAATTAAAAGAAGCCATTGCTCTTCTTCAAGATGATTTTGAAGATAGAGGCATAGAGCTAAAGAAAGTTGCTTCCGGGTATCGCTTACAAGTCCGGCCATCTTTATCCTTGTGGGTATCGCGTCTTTGGGAAGACAAGCCATCGCGTTATTCAAGAGCTTTTTTAGAAACCCTGGCATTGGTTGCCTATCGACAGCCTATCACACGTGGTGAAATTGAAGCGGTACGAGGTGTTGCTGTGAGCAGTAATATTATTCGTACAATGATAGAGCGTGACTGGGTTAAGGTGGTAGGTCATCGTGACGTGCCTGGTAAGCCTGCGCTTTATGCGACGACTAAAATATTCCTGGATAGCTTTAATTTAAATGGCTTATCAGAACTGCCTACGTTAGATGAAATTCGCAGTCTCGATGAGATTAATTCAGAAATTGATTTTGATGGCAAGAAAAGTAAACATACAGACCTTGGCTTGCATGATAACCCACAAACTGATTTGTTAAATATTCCAATGGACTCGCATACTGCCGCTTTACTGAGTTCTGAAGAGGGTCGCCTTAATGCACCGGAAGACGATGGTAATATGCCTGATTTTTCGAATTCAATAATACTTAATGCTCCCATTAATGTATTGTCTTTTGAAGATAAGATACCGGAGCAAATACAAAAAATCGAACCTGAAAAAGAACCAGATTCACAGCAAAAAGTGGATGCAGCTGTGCTAACGGCTGATGGTGAATTGGAAGAGGCAAGCCTGGATTATGCGACACCAAGCTAGAGGACTTCTGATTAGAGACTGATTTGATAGCGCCCACGTTAAAGTGACAGTCTAAACGATCACTCCTTATAAGCTTATTTTTCTATAGCGAATTTCTAGTCATTGCGTAGCAGTGAGTAAATTTAAACAGTAACCAAGAGCCTCTGCTGGTAGTCAAATGCCAGTCAGATGTTTATGAGTATTTCTCTCATGTCTAATGAACGTGTACAAAAAGTACTGGCCAATGCCGGTTATGGCTCACGCCGGGAAATCGAAAAATGGATTGTTGCTGGCCGCATTATCGTCAACGGTACAAAGGTAGTGTTAGGTGACCGTATTACTGAAAGAGATGTGGTTAAAATTGATGGGCGAATTATAAAGTTTAGTCAGAATACTGAAGAGCGAAATAAAGTGCGCGTGATTGCCCTAAATAAGGCTGAAGGAACTATTACTACGCGTCAGGATCCTGAAAATAGACCCACTATATTTAAACAATTGCCGAAATTGAAGCAACAGCGATGGGTTTCTGTTGGCCGCCTGGATATTAACACCTCGGGTTTATTATTGTTGACGACGGACGGTGAACTGGCTAATCGCTTAATGCACCCAAGTTTTCAAGTTGAACGAGAGTATCTTGCACGGGTAATGGGGGAGGTCACAGCGGATATGATTCGTCAATTGACCAAGGGTGTGGAGATTGAAGGAAGCACCATGAAGTTTAGTTCAATCGAGATTTACCGTAATCAGGTGGCATCTCGTATAACAAATAGTGGCATCGGTTTGTATGCATCAGGCAAGGCGAATCAGTGGTATAAAGTGACTCTTTCAGAAGGTAAAAATAGAGAGGTGCGCCGTCTGTGGGAGCACTGTGGTTTACGGGTCAGCCGATTAATTAGAACACGTTATGGTCCAATTATACTAGGCAAAAAACTAAAGGCTGGAGAAGTACGCGAATTGGATCAACAAGAAATAAAGATGTTGTTAGAGATTACTGCTCAATCAAGTGCTTCCTGAGCTTGGGCAGTAATCCGATAAACTAAAATTTATTATTAGAATGGATTAAAATTTCTCGCCTGATCCAATGGGCGTCCTTGTGGACGAACTTGCTGGCCATTCACTTGTCGTCTCTGTGCACCTACTGCTACAGGTGTTGGAGCCCCACATTGAATAGTGAGGGCAAATTTGCCAACAACGGAATCCAGAGGTAGGGAAGGTCCCATTAGAATAATCAGGCAATTGCTAATATTTTGCTGTGACATGATATCCTGTAACTGATAACTTATTCTGACTGGGTATTTCTCAGGAAAGTCTTTTAGAATATAAACACCAAACTTGGAAGCGGCTTCAATAAAATCAATCGCTTCGGTCAATAAGCGTGTATTACTCATGATGGATTGTTTACCACTAAGTCGATTGATGCCTGACCCTTGCTGCCACAGATAAAGAGGGTTCTCGGTTTGTGTGCAATATTGGCTAAATAAATTTATTATAGTGTCGTAACGACCCGTTTCAATTTTGGCTACTTTAAAGCCTGAATTAACTATATTGTGGATTTGCTGGAGCTGTTTCACTTCAAATTCCCCCTTCGAACTAAAAAAATATTGCGTTATATCCCGTTTATTCAAATCAGCTAAAAAAGATAGTGACCGAAAATAATGAAAAAGGACTCGCCCTTGTTATTATTAGGCAATAATATAACGTTGTGTGCTTGCTTAAAAGACAGCAAAGTCATGGTTACTATTAATTATGATCGTCCCTGATTAAATACTGTTTATATTTATTTAGTAAACTATTCGTAAGCTGTGGTTATCATTTGCTTAAGTGATATGCCCTTGTTTTATTTATGTAATAGTCAGGGCAGTTCAATCAAAAAATTAACTAGCAGAGACCTGTTTATGTTTAAACTTCACACAGTTGCGTCCATTATCTTTAGCTTGGTACAAAGCCTCGTCAGCACGTGCAAATAATGAGACAGGATCATCAATACTGTTGAACTCACTACCACCGATACTAATGGTAATTTTGTCGCTAGATTTATCCTGGTTACCGAGTTTGCTCACTGCTGTGCGAATACGTTCAGCGGTTAATTCTGCCCCTTTGGTGGGGGTATTGCTCAACAGAACCACAAATTCTTCACCCCCATAGCGAAATAATATGTCGGTACTTCGAATGCATCTCTCGATGCGCTGGGCGACCTCCCTTAATATACAATCACCGTATAGATGGCCAAAAGAATCGTTGACTTGCTTAAAGTGGTCGATATCAACTATCAGTAAACAGAACGGGGTATCATAACGTCGCGATAAATCCAGCTCTCGTTGTAGTGTCTTTTCAAAAGTGGTTCTATTGTTAACGCCTGTTAACGGGTCTTTCACTGCGGTCCGTAGGGCGCCAAGATATAAAACTGCATTACGTAATGGGTAAAGTAAGCTGGAGAGTAAATATTCTAGTAATACGGTTTGGCTATTGTCCAGATCAGTGTCGTGAAAAAGCGTGAGCTCTCCCAGCTTCTGATTGCCTACTAGTAAACGATAATGGTAGCGAAATTTGCTTTTGTTTCCAATTTCCTGTGTGACTTCGTGTTCGTCGTACTGATAGATTGCGCCTGAAATGTTTATTGATTTTTGCGCTTCACGGACAAAGAATTCTATCAGAGAGTTTATATCCAGCGTTGATTGAAGAACGCTAGTCATTTCCAGCGCACGGTGTAATTCTTTATGACTAGATTCGTGACCCAGGTACTGATCGAGATTTGAATCTGAATTACTAATCAAGACTTCATCGGCTTTTTGAGTTTTGGCTGCGTTTGTGGATGACATACGATTACCTTATTATTGGATTGATTTATTTCTATTGATAAGTGCGAATAACGTGCCACCTTATGTAATTAGGTACGTCATTTTATTCAGTGACTTATGACTAATTAGTTGTCAATTAGTCATGCAAATGTCAAATAACTGGCTTATTATTATAGCGCCATCGTTGAATTCTAAATATTAGATAATTATTGGCTCTAATGCGTACTATTATTGAGTGAAAGACAATCCCATGATAAGTGAACAAGAGGAGTACAGAATGATTAAAAGATTTACGCGCAAACGGGCTTTATTGTTTATTTGCTCGATAAGTGTTCTTTTTGCGATTGCTGCTAATAAGCAGCAGCTTACAGAAGGCATGGTAAATCCTGGACATCAAGACAAGCCTTCCTGGTTTCGATTATCATTTTTGGATATTCGCGAAGACATTAGTGAGGCTGCTAAAGCTAAAAAAAGGCTGATCTTATATTTTTATCAGGATGGTTGCCCTTATTGTAAAAAATTACTTGAAGATAATTTTGGTCAACGAGCAATAGCCAATAAAACTAAAAAGTATTTTGACGTGGTGGCGATTAATATGTGGGGCAGCAAAGAAGTAATAGACTTAAAAGGCCAAACGACGACAGAAAAAAAGTTTGCGACAGGACTGAAAGTCCAGTATACACCGACGCTGCTATTTTTTGATGAGAAAGGAAAAGTAATTGTTCGTGTTAATGGTTATTACTACCCACAAAAATTTATGACTTTACTAAATTATGTCTCTGCAAAACTTGAAACTAAATTGAGTTTTCGTGAGTATCTTAAGAAAAATTCTCCTGCAAAGACAAGTGGTGAATTGCAGTATGAAACGGGTTTTATCAAACCTCCTTATAATCTCAAGAAAATTCTGGCCAGAAATAAAAAACCATTAATGGTTCTGTTTGAACAAAGACATTGTAAATCTTGTGACGAACTCCATAAAGACATATTTAAACGTAAGGCCTCCCGTTATGAATTGTCTCGTTTTAATGTGTTATTAGTGGACATGTGGTCACGCGAAAAAATTATTCTAGCAAATGGGAGTTCTTCCACTATTACTCAGTGGGCAGCAAAACTCAAAATTATGAGTACTCCAAGTATGGTTTTTTTTAATCGAGAAGGAAAAGAAGTTTTTAGATCTGAAGCTTATTTGAAGTCATTTCACGTGAATGGCTCGATGGGGTATGTTAGTGAAGGAGCTTATTTAAAGCAGCCTAATTTTCAGCGGTATCTTCAAGCAAGACGCCACCGTATAGAAAAGAAAGGCAGCAAAGTTAATTTGATGGACTAAAGTGAGACGATGTCTTGTCAGGCGGTTAAGATCAGATCAATAAGATGGTCTGGGCCAAGGTGTGTCCTGACCCCAATGGGGTCAGATTTAAAGTCTGAAGAGGGGTCTTTGAAGGCTGGAAGCCGTAAAGCCTGACCCTCTGCCATTCACCCCAGAATCAGACTCGATTAAAAATCGAATCTGGCTCCAGGATTTTCGGATTACTAAAGTTTAAATATACCGATTAATTTACGTGTTTGTGTCGCTGATTGGCCCATCTCGTCACTTACGCCTCGCATCTCTTCGGTGGTTTTGGCCGTTTCTTGTGCCGCTTCACAAATAGTGGTCACACTACGATTTATTTCATTGGCCGCTTCGGTTTGTTGGCCTATAGCGTCCTCAATTTGTGCGTTCAGTGACGTGATTTCGCTAATTGCGGAGTTAATTGAAGTTAAAGAATCTCCCGCTTTGGTGGCCTCAGCTACTGTGATTTGCGCATTGCTACGGCTACGGGCCATGACTTCTACGGCATTTTTTGTGCCTGTCTGAAGTCGGTCAATCATATCGTGAATTTCAGTAGTCGATTGTTGAGTTCGACTGGCCAAACCTCGTACCTCGTCTGCCACCACCGCAAAGCCTCGACCCTGCTCACCGGCGCGCGCCGCTTCTATTGCAGCATTAAGTGCTAATAAGTTGGTCTGTTCCGCAATGCCCTTGATCACATCGAGTACTGCATTAATTTCATTTGAATCTTTTTCCAGAGTAGCAACGGCCTCTGAGGCTTGGTCAACATCGCCTGCAACAGTATTAATCGCTGCAATAGTATCTTCTACAACTCGCTTACCTTGTGCCGCTTGTTCATTAGCGTTTGCGGCATGTTCAGAGGCGGGACTAGAGTTGTTGGAAATTTCCTGCACCGTCATGGTCATTTCGTTGATCGCTGCGGCGACTAATTCAAGTTCTACATTTTGCTTGTTGGTACTAGTATTAACCTCTGTCACTGTACGTGAAAGTGTCGATGCTGCGGCATCGCTTTGTGTTCCTGATATTGAAATCTGATTCACTAAGCTATGCATTTTCGTTACGAATTTATTAAAGGCTTCCGCTAATTGTCCTACTTCATCATTGGAATTAACCTCTAATCGAACCGTTAAATCACCATCGCCTTCAGCGATATTGTTCATAAATGAAATGGTTTTGTAGAGAGGCTTACTGATGATACGGCTAAGTAACCAGGCGATAAGCAATCCACCGATGATTGAAATGACCACTAAAAGAGCGATCAAAGAAGTGCTGCTGGATATCCCAGCCAGTAACTGTTCGGAAGATTGTGACGACTTGAACCGTTGTTTGGCGACCAAAGCATCAATTGATTTTCGTATGTTTTCTGCGATGGGCTCCAGTTTATTGCGGATAGTCCAGGAATCCATGCGCCATTTCTTACCACTATGTATAGTGAACAAGGTATCGAGATTTTTGAAATAGACTTTAGTCAGAGGACCTAGTCTCTCCATAGCGTCTGCTTGTTCGAACGCAAGATCATCGCCAAACTTTGATAGCTTTTTAAGTTGTGTAATAAATACCTTTTTAAACGTTTTTATATTAGCCAAATTAGCGGGTGCGCGTGCGGCGAGATATACACGTAGATCAATTAGAAGTGAAGCCCAGGTCAAACGTGTGCTTGAAATCGACATTAATATAGAACGACGTTTGAGATTGGCCTCCTCTGAAGCCTCTGCTTGTGTCATTCCTGTAAGCAAGGCCTGAATTTTGCGGGCAAAGGGGTTTAGGTTTGCGGAAGCATAAGCAAATCCGGGAAAATTTTTGACGTCGCTCGCGGCGTAGGCAAGTAAGGGTTTATGATAAGACTTATATTTTAAGTAATATTGTTCAATCTCGCTTAGCTTCGCTTTAGTCTTTTTATCAGCAGTGAAAACCGGATTTTTTTTCAATTTGTTGAGTATTTTTTCAAATTCGTAGAAATGTAGGTCTATATTCTTTTTTTCACTGTTTGATTTGCCAACAAGATAAAAGCCAATGGAGGCATTTATCTTAGTAATATGTTGTTTCAATTCCATAAGGGAGATCATAGTTGGTAGATCTTTACTGACGACCATATTGACTTGTTTATCGACATTGTTAAAGCTTCTTAATGCGACCAGACTAATCACGGACGAAAGGGTAATTACCAGAATAAATCCTATCCATACCTTGTGCGTTATTTTGATGTTAGAAAGATTCCATTTTTTGATGCTCATAATATACCTGTAACCCTATATGCCTATCCAAAATTTAGATTTGTTAATTAAATTTGAAATCAAAGTGAGCCCCATAAAGACTCCTTAGCACTTATAGCGGTAAGCATCGGAATATATTTAATAATTTTGAGAAGCGAGTAGTGGGTTTATAGGTCTATTAAACTACAATCCTATTATTAATAAATGGTATTGTAGTTTGATAGAAAACTTTGACTTGTCACACGATAGAGTACAGCAACTATAAATAAAGAGTGTGTTTGCAGATTAGGTTCTAATCGAAGAGGCAATTAACTTAAGTATGAGGGGGGCTGCTTCTTTGGCTGAGGGTACTTCACCGGCTTTCTGTCCTGGGTATATCAGGGCGCGCAGATTAGTCAGCATAGGGCCTGGGTCGTGACGTATGACGGCTATATTGGTGCTGTCTTCGAGCTCTTCATTGAAGGTTCTGGCCATTTCATCCAGACCGGCTTTTGAAATACCATAAGCGCCGCGAAAGGCATAGTTATCATTTTTTGTATCGACCCGGTCTGATATGAAAAGTAAAAAAGCATCATTGGCTGCATTAAGCAGTGGCAGGCAAGCTTGAGTCAGCAAGAAAGGGGCAGTCAGATTAACCTGTAAGGTCTCATTCCATACTTCCAGGCTTAAATTGGGCAGAGGGGTTAGTGAGCGAAGATAAGCGGCGTTATGAATAAGTCCATCGAGCCGCCCAAATGTATCCTGTACTGTTTCCGGAAGAGTATTAAAATCATTCTGAGTCGCCCCTGCAAGTTGCATAGGATAAATAGCAGGCTCGGGATATCCAGCTTCCACAATATCATCATATAATTGTTCTAGTTTCGGAACCTGATGATCAAGCAATATAATAGTGGCTCCTTGCTTTGCCAGTGCCAGTGATAACTCACGTCCTAATCCTTCTGCGGCACCTGTTATTAATATTATTCGTTGGTCTAGTGGTTTCTTGCTGCTACTCATTGTTGATCCTGCTGATTTTAATATTTTTCATTAAATTAATGGTGCTTATTGTGAACCTGTCGCGTCTGGCTTGCAATAGTTTTGATCTATTATTCACCTGATTTTGAGCCGCGTGAACATCTTTTGAAAGTGACGCGATTTATAGTATCGCTTACAGCGCCAGCCTAACCAAAGCTTTTTGATGGGTGCTAATTGTAAGCGATACTCAAAGATTTGGAAATTTTGTTTTACAGTAAGCTGCAATAATGCTGATTCGAATACATAGGCTTTGAGTGACGAGAGGCATACTGAGTTATTAGCGGACGGTTTAGCTAATAGCATCTCGAGCCTTGTTTGTTGTTGATGCGTGATTTGTTGAATTTTTTCCAATAATAATATTTTAGGTGATAAATTTTTTTCAGGTGGTTTTTTTGGATTTGATGCGTGGCGTGTGTCAGTTTTTAGTGCGGAAACTAGTTGGGCGTGAGTGATGTCCCATTCTTTGAGCCATGATTGCGGAAGGGCGCAGCGTTGAGTACTCAGCTGTCGGCCAAGATCTTTAAAAAGATTGTGGTAGCCAATAAGAAGCCCTGTTTGTTGCTGTATGGCGATAGCATCGCTGGATACTTCAGATAAACACAGACTAGAAAGCACACAAAAATTTCCCCAGGTCTCACGTAGAAACTGTTCCAGTAAATCATCGTGTTGGTGACTATATTGGTTTTGTATTAGTGCGACTATTATTAGTTTCATTCGTTCGCAAACAAGAACTCTCAATTCAGGAGATCCATGTAAAAATGTTAGTTGTTGCATTAACGGATGAGGAGTTTGATTACTTTTAGCGTCGAGTGCCGTGCTAGCTGAAAAATGATCCACTTGTTCCAGCCACCAATGTAAAGCGGTGTGAGCGACTTGTGGTTCTTTACTATTATTATGCAGAGAGAGCCATTCCTTGAATAAACAGAATATGATGGATATTTTTTTCTTATCACTTTGTTTTAGATGTAAGGTCGAATAATAAAAGCTGGAGCCAGGACGTAGGACTTCTTTTAGTAATTCATCTGCGTTATTGGTGGTCATTGGGTTGACTAATACCTTACGAATCACTTAATTGAGCATCTGATTTCTTGGTCTTTTTACTTCGTTTAGATTTCTTTTTCATTAAAATGGCCCTGCCATCAGAAGAATCTGAATCGATCTTGCTCGGCAATGTCCCTGTTTGCAGCTCTCGTACATTGGTTGCGATTTGGTTAGGAGACTCGGGAGATCTATCCGCTTCAATTCCTAGCTCTTCCATTTTTCGTGCACAGGGTAACACTTGTCGTTCAAGCGATCCTATGGACATATTATAGTTTTCAACGGTTTTCCCTAAACTTTTACCAATATTAGTTAAATGTTCCGTAAACTTGGCGACACGAGTATAGAGCTCTTCGCCTAGCTCCTTAATTTTTTCTGCGTTTTTTTCTAATGACTGCTGACGCCAACCGTAAGCAACAGCCCGCAGTAATGCCACTAACGTGGTAGGGGTGGAAATAATAATTTTTTGTTTTAATGCATATTCGATCAAGTCGCGATCGACTTCTGTGGCAGCAGACAAAAATTGCTCGCCAGGAATAAACATCACTACAAAATCAGGAGCTTGTTTAAATTGGTTCCAATAGCCTTTGCTGGCAAGCTCTTTGATACGTTCACGTACATTTCGGGCATGCCGAATAAGTTCAGCCTGTTTTGTTGGATCATCGTTAGTTTCAATAGCATTTAAATAACCGTCTAACGGAGTTTTGGCGTCCACTACTATTTCCCGCTCATTAGGTAAGCGTACTATCATATCGGGACGTATTACACCTTGTTCTGTCTCGACTTGCGGTTGTTCAAAGAAATCACAACGGTCAACCATGCCGGCCAGTTCAACAACACGTTTAAGGGTTAGCTCTCCCCATTTACCGCGAACCTCAGGTCGACGTAGTGCAGTCACCAGATTACGAGTCTCTCCCTGAAGTTGTTCGTGCGCTTTAGCCAGTGATTCCAGGTGCTGATTAAGCGCGCCAAAGCTTTGTTTGCGTTCATTCTCAATTTCGCGTATCTGTGTTTCTGTTTTAGTCAGTGCCTCACGAATAGGTTTAACCAGGTTTTCAATCGCTTTTTCTTTAGTGCTAAGATCTGCTTCAGCCTTGATTTGAAATTGCTTCAGATTTTCCTGAGCTAATTTTAGAAATGCATCATTATTATTGCGCAAGGCTTCACTTGAAAGGGAGCTGAATACAGTGGCGAGTTGTCGTTGTGCGTCGGTCTGTTGTTTGAAATTTTCACGTTCCAGTTGCAAGGTAGTTTGCAGGTGCTTAATGTCACTTTCGAGCGATGACACGGCATGTAAATTACGTATTCGAATAACAAGCCAGGTAATGAGGCTGGATAAAATCACAGTAACGAGTAGTGATAATACGATCAGTAAAATAGGCATTAATCAGTATTTTCCCGGGGCTGGTTAATTTGCTTAATAATATTGGCTAATTGCATAGGGTGGTCGATAGTGTGAGAAGCTGCCGTAGAGAATTTTACTCTATCTTCTGACGGGTCTATATAACCATATTTAGCGAAAGCAGTACAGGTGCCTGCTGCATGACCTGCAGTGATATCTTTTTCGTGATCGCCTACAAATAGTACTTGTTGAGGTGTAATCTCAAGTTGTTGGCAAGCCAATAGTACTGGTGCCGGGTGTGGCTTGCGGTGGTTTGTGCTGTCGCCACTTATAATGCAAGAGGCACTCTCATGGAGTTTCATTTTTTGCAGTAAAGGAACAGTAAATCGGTGTGATTTATTGGTCACGACTCCCCAGGGAATTGTGGACTGTGCAAGAAATTTAAGAATATTACTGATGCCGTTAAATAGTCTGGTTTTCGGGAAATTAGAGTGCTGATAAGTTTCAAGAAAATGATTAGCCAATTTTTCGTGAGTTTTCGAATCAGTATTTAATACTCGTGAAAATATTCCTGCTGCACCATGAGAAATGCCGGCTGAAACGGTTTGCAAAGTTACAGGGCGATAACCGAAATATTCAAGCGTTGTATTAATCGCACTACAAATATCAGGTGCCGTATCAAGCAAGGTGCCATCAAGGTCAAATAGGACTGCTCTTACTGTCATGACATATTGTGAAAGTGAGTGCTAATAACTGGCATGCAGTAAATAATTAACCGAAACATCTTTACCAATTTTATATTGCTGGGTAAAGGGGTTATAAGTCATGCCGCTTAGGTCGCACAAATTAAGGTCGCTAGCGCGTAACCATTGTGCAATTTCAGAGGGCTTGATAAATTTTTTGTAGTCATGTGTGCCTTTAGGTAGTATTTTTAGGACGTATTCAGCGCCCACGATTGCAAACAGATAAGACTTGGGGTTGCGATTAATGGTTGACATAAAAACATGTCCACCTGGTTTTACTAATGTTGCACAGGCCTGAACAATTGAGGCAGGGTCTGGAACGTGTTCAAGCATTTCCATACAGGTAACGACATCATATTCCCTTGCATGCTCTTGTGCGTGTTGTTCTGCGGTGATTTGTTGATAGTCTACGTTGACTCCCGATTCGAGGCCATGTAGGCGTGCTACCGATAAGGGGGCTTCTCCCATATCGATTCCTGTCACTTGTGCGCCGCGAACTGCCATGCTTTCTGATAAAATACCGCCGCCACAGCCAATATCAATCACCTTTTTACCACTGAGTGATGCATAGTGATCAATATAATCCAGGCGCAGAGGATTGATTTCGTGTAGAGGCTTAAACTCACTTTGCGGATCCCACCAGCGACTGGCTAATTGCTCAAATTTATCTATTTCGTGTGGGTCTACATTATTGTTTTGTGCATTAGTCATGGTGTCTATCCAATAGGGTCAAAGGCAGTATTGTCCCAGCTAAAATCGGACAACGATGCTTGGTTCAGTGTTATAGAAACTTGAAGTCGGTAGAGCTTAATTTCTTACTCCAGGCACTGTCACAACGCAAGTGGAAAGTATTAATCGCATGTTATTTTGCAGTCATTGGTCACAATGAAACAACCTTCATCTATTTATTGTCTGCAATCTTGGCGATCAAAGACAGTGAATTTAAAAATTAACTTTGTAACTTTTGCTGCCAGGAATGTGCTTTCCGTATCAATGCATCAGGGTCTATTGTACAGAATTTGCGATTATTTAACAAAATCTTGCCATTCACCCAGACGTGTGACACGTTGTTGCGAGAAGCGGAGTAGATTAGAGTCGCTATGGGGTTGTAGACAGGCTGCGTTTCGATAGTATCAAGGTCAATGGCGACTATATCGGCTGCTTTATCGACCGCCAGGCTACCAATCAATGCTTCTTTACCAAGTGCTTTTGCCCCATTCAGGGTTGCCATTCGTAGTAAATCGGCGGCAGGTAAGGCTTCTGCATTTTCTGAGCTGGCTTTAGCAATAAACCCTGCGCTTTGCATTTCACCCAATAGGCATAGGTCATTATTGCTGGCCACACTATCCGTGCCCAAGGCGACATTAATGCCTGCTTTTAATAACGTTGTCGCCGGGCAAACACCGCTGGCAAGTTTCATATTCGATTCCGGGCAATGAACAACATTGGCATTGTTCTCACTTAATAGCTGTATATCGTGTCCGTTGACCTGAGTCATATGGACCGCCAACAACCTGGGGGAGAGTAAGCCGAATTTGTGCAACCTTTGCAAAGGACGTAGCCCGTGTTTATCGAGACTTTCAGCTACTTCACGGGCAGTTTCATGGATATGAATTTGAATCGGAATATCAAGTTCGTCGCTGAGCATGCGAATTCGTTTTAGGGGATCATCGGATACGGTGTAAGGAGCGTGAGGTGCGAAGGCGGCAGAGACTAGAGAAGAACCACTTAGCGCGTGAAATAGTTGTAGGCCTTTTTCAATATATTCGTCAGCGTTATTGGCCCACTGGCTAGGGAAATCCAACACAATTAAGCCGACTGTGGCACGGATGCCGGCGGCTTGTGCTGCGCGAGCGGTGACCTCTGGATAAAAATACATGTCATTAAAGCACGTGGTTCCACTTGCGATCATTTCGGCTATTGCCAGCTCACTGCCGTCCAATACAAACTCTTCGCTCACCCATTTTTGTTCAGCAGGCCATATATGCTTTTGTAACCAGTCCATTAGTTTATGGTCATCAGCGTAGCCACGCATCAAATTCATGGCGGCATGAGTATGACTGTTAATGAGCCCTGGAATAAGCGCGTGACCGGGTAATTCATGCACAACCTCTGCCTGGTAACGCTGCCGCGCCTTATCTTGTGACAAGACATCGATTATTTTCCCTTGATGGATCGCGACACTAAAGTTATCCAGTACCATATTATGTGGCTCAACTGGAATAACCCAGCGGGCATGGATCAGTTCATCAATATAAGAATCGCTGTTGCTGTTTACTTCGTTCTCCATGCTACTCATAGATACCTTAGGGTTATTGTGCTTATATTTTATAGTTTAGCTTACGATAGTTAAGGAGTTTCATGACATTTCAATTGTCTAGAAAGTGTAGGTTTATTAATCACTTTTTAAGTTTACCGCTTATAGGCCTCTGTACATCAATCCCCACTGTTTTTTCTTGTAAAAAGCTACCTGTAAAATGTAAAATTAATTATAATAACTACATGCAGTTTTGTGTCAGTTAAATTTCTCTGTGTCGTTCATAAAACTGTAATAATGATAGCTTGTTCTGTTATTTGAGCCATTTTATCACTTATCAAGCCAAAGTCACTCTATGAAAAATACAATCACTGTTGTGTAATAATTGGATGGATCACTGAGTGTACAAGTGACTTAATCTTTTACTTTAGGAGCCTCTGAATAAGCCGTGATTGCGATCTAACAGTTTTTAAATATCAATGCCCCAGTTGAAAATCTTGCCAATAGCCGGTTTATTAGCTGAAATCTTTGTCTTGCCATCGATATTTTTGAATAGCAATCTCATCAATCAGTAGCTCCGTTGTCTATTTTAAACGAGAATTTAATGATTTTTAGCCCTATTGAATGGCAACAACGCACTCTAAAATTACTAGATCAACGACTACTGCCTAACGTTGAAGAATATGTGATTTGTCAAAATGCACAGCAAACAGCGCAAGCGATTACCGACATGGTGGTGCGTGGAGCACCTGCGATTGGAGTGACGGCCGCCTGGGGTGTGGTGCTATCGGTTCTTCAGCATCAACAAAAATCCTTTAGTGATTTTTGTAGTGCGGTTAAAACTGATTTTGATATGCTGGTAAAAGCAAGGCCCACTGCGGTGAATTTATTTTGGGCGCTACAGCGCATGCAGCAACTAATGGAATCACAAATTGATGCAGGAAGTACTAGTACGCAAATTTTGGTTGCGCTTGAAGGTGAGGCGCAACTTATTCATCAACAAGATATTGCGATTAATCAAACCATGGGTGCGCTTGGGGCGAAGCTGATTGAAAAGGGCAGTTCAGTGTTGACGCATTGTAACGCGGGGGCTTTGGCGACTGGTGGTTATGGTACTGCCTTAGGTGTTATCCGTGCGGCTCATGCGGCGGGTAATATTACCCAAGTGTATGCAGATGAAACGCGTCCCTGGTTACAAGGTTCACGCTTAACGGTTTGGGAGCTGGCGCGTGATAATATTTCGGTGACTTTGTTGGCAGACAGTGCTGCCGCTAGTTTAATGCAGCAGGATAAAATTTCCTGGGTGATTGTGGGTGCAGATCGGGTGGCTGCTAATGGTGACATTGCAAACAAAATAGGAACTTATTCGTTGGCAGTGAATGCGCGGTATCATGATGTTAAATTTATGGTGGTAGCGCCTACTTCCACCATTGATTTAGACACGCTGTCAGGGACAGATATCCCAATAGAGCAACGTGATGCTGATGAACTGCTGTCTTGGTCCGGAAAACGCGTAGCTGCAGAGGGATGTGAGGCCTGGAATCCTGTGTTTGACATTACCCCTGCTAGTATGATTGATGTCTTGGTGACAGAGAAAGGTGTCGTGCAAGCTCCTGACATAGAAAAAATCAGAGAGTTGTTTAGTTAAGGTTTGCAGCTTCAATAAAGTATTATTAAGTCAGTCGTAAGGCTTTAGAAAGTAGATGGTTACGGTTAAACTCCAGTTCTAAACTGGAATTTTCAAATCATTTATCAGGAGGATCTGTGGACATTATGAATACAGGAAAATTAGTAAACTTAGGGAAAGCCACAATCACTGGATTATCTTTGGTGTTGTTGATGTCATCTTTTGCCAGTCTCGCAGCAGTGCCTGACGTAACGGGTGAGCCCAAAATAGTGTCTATTGATTCATTGCTGGATTGGCCGCAGGATTTTGTTAAAACCAAGCCTAATTTAACAGAGCCCACCGCTAATCGCTTAAATGATTTGCATGGCCAGATTGATCGCTGTGATATTGTATTATCAACTGCAGGTAACTATCACATGGCTTTGCGTGAATTATGGCAAATATTTTTAAAAAACAACGCCAAGACGCTTGAGATCAAGACATGGTTCTATACTACTAGTCCACCAATCTCTCCATCGCAAACAAAAAGCAATAGTGTTCAATTCGGAAACTTGAATCTTAACTGTCGTCCACAAGTGGCAGTAGGGCCTGGTAAGCTAATGAAGAAGCTTATTAAGCTTGGCGTCACCGAAGGTAAGCCCATGCCTATTGTTAAAAATTGGGGAAATGTTATTTTGGTTAAGAAAGGAAATCCTAAAGGAATCAAAACCGTTTGGGATTTAGCGAAAAAAGACGTGGTGTTAGTGACCCCTAACCCAAAAATGGAAGGCGGGTCTTTCGGAAATTTTTCAGGGACTATTTATAATATTGCGAAGCAAGATAAGTATCCGCCTAAGGGAATGACCGCTGAGAAATTATTTGAAGGAATTTTTTCAGGTAAGCACACAGGCAAGTGGGTCACAGGAAAACGTATCATGCACCGTGAAATTCCTTGGGCAATTAATGCTGGCAAAGCTGATGCAGGTGTTATTTTTTATCACCTCGCTTTATATTTTAAGCGAACTTTTCCAGACACATTTGACATCATTGCATTGGGAGGGACTGTTGATAAACCTCAACCATTCGTGGGCAATAAAATTGGTGTGCTTAAAGCAGTCAAGATTAAAGGGCAATGGAGTCCTATGCAGTTAAAGGCGCAAGAAAAACTTATGCAGGCCCTGAAATCAAGTGCGTTTACAGTAATATTGAAAAAACACGGGATAAAGCGTCCTTAGAAGGGTAACAGTATCCAGGTTGACGTAATGTTAAATCTGGATATTCTTTTTATGTTTAAAGTAATTAAAATTGTTGTGACATCTGTTGTTTTAAAGGTAAGGCTCCAATCTAAGTAATAGGCCCCTTGTAGTGATTAGTTAATTGTGTTCTTTTTGCGTGTTTTCACGGATATTTAACCATATTCCCTAGATACTTAATGAATCGTTTAAATATTGAGCAATATTGCATTTAACAGGCCAGAGAAAGCCTGTGCGCGATTTTTTAAATAATACAGTAGGTGATACTATTGTGTTATCATATCTGGATTCAAAAACACGTCAGTGCGTGTGAGGCGAAATCTAGCAAAAACCCCGAATTTAGTAACGAAATATTAATACAAGGATTTTAACCCTGATATGGCGGAATTTGCCAAAGAAATAGTACCTATTAATCTCGAAGACGAGATGAAGCAATCCTATCTTGATTATGCGATGAGTGTAATTGTGGGTAGAGCCCTTCCTGATGTAAGAGACGGTTTAAAACCAGTCCATCGTCGTGTTTTATATGCGATGAGTGTGCTCAATAACGAATATAACAAACCGTATAAAAAATCTGCCCGTGTAGTAGGTGACGTAATCGGTAAGTACCATCCTCATGGTGATACTGCTGTTTATGACACTATTGTGCGAATGGCGCAGCCTTTTTCTTTACGCTATATGTTAATTGACGGACAAGGTAACTTTGGTTCCGTGGATGGCGATAATGCGGCGGCAATGCGTTATACAGAAGTTCGTATGGCACGGATTACAACAGAAATGTTGGCCGATCTTGATAAAGAAACTGTCGATTTTGTACCGAACTATGATGGTAACGAAAGTGAGCCTTCGGTTCTTCCTGCGCGATTACCAAATTTATTAATCAACGGTTCTTCCGGTATTGCGGTGGGTATGGCGACTAATATACCCCCCCATAATATCACTGAAGTGATCAATGCCTGCATTGCCACTATTGAGGATGCCGATATTAGTTTGGCTGATTTAATGGAAATTTTACCTGGGCCTGATTTTCCAACGGCAGGGTATATCAATGGCGCGCGGGGAATTCAGGAAGCTTATGCGACGGGGCGTGGCAAAATCTATGTCCGTGCAAAAACGCATATTGAAGAAAAGAAAGGCCGTGAAACGATTATTGTTACTGAATTGCCTTATCAAGTGAATAAGGCCGTATTAATCCAAAAAATTCATGAGTTAGCGCGCGACAAAAAAATTGAAGGTATTTCGATGATCCGGGAAGAATCGGATAAAGACGGAATGCGAGTTGCCATCAAGTTAAAGCGCGGTGAAGTCTCTGAAGTTGTACTGAATAATCTGTATAAACAAACACAAATGCAAACTGTGTTTGGTATAAATATCGTGGCCTTAACTGAAGGTCAGCCAAAAATACTAAATCTTAAACAGTTACTGGGTGCTTTTATTCAGCATCGTCGAGAAGTCGTGACTCGCCGTACCGTTTACGATTTACGCAAAGCACGTGAACGAAATCATATATTGGAAGGTCTGGCGGTGGCGCTGGCCAATATTGATGCAGTTATTGCGTTAATCAAAAAAGCCTCTGGCCCGAAACAAGCCAAAGAAGCGTTAGTGGCACAGGCCTGGGAACCAGGGGCGGTGGAAGACATGCTAGCTCGTGCCAGTGAAAATGCCAGAGTCGATGGAGTATCTGCCGAATTAGGTTTAAGTGATAAAGGCTATCGTTTAACTGATGCACAAGCACAAGCGATTCTTGAGTTGCGCTTACAGAAATTAACGGGCCTTGAGCACGATAAAATTATCGCGGAATATAAGACTTTACTGGATGAAATTGACGATTTGATTGATATTTTATCCAATCCAGATCGTTTAATGTCTGAAATTCGTCAAGAACTTGAATCCATTCGTGAACAATACGGCGATGATCGCCGTACAGAAATAATTCACCTGCATCAAGACTTGCAAATCCAGGATTTGATCACTGAAGAAGATGTAGTAGTGACCTTGTCTCATGCAGGTTACGCCAAAGCACAACCTGTTACAGGATATAGTGCACAACGTCGTGGTGGTAAGGGCAAGGCTGCGGCCAGTGTGCGTGAAGAAGATTTTATTGATAAGTTGTTTGTCGCTAATACGCACGATACTATTTTGTGTTTTTCCAGTCGCGGCAAGGCTTATTGGCTTAAAGTTTACGAGTTACCACAAACCTCACGAACGGCGCGCGGCAAGCCGATTGTTAACTTACTTCCGCTTGAAAAAGATGAACGAATTAACGCAGTTTTGCCTGTGCATGAGTTTAGTGAGGATAAATTTATTTTTATGGCCACAGCCAGTGGCACCGTAAAGAAAACTCCTTTATCACACTTTTCGCGTCCTCGTAGCAGCGGCATTATCGCTATTGAATTACGTAATGAAGATTATCTGGTTAACGTGACCATTACTGATGGTGAGCGTGATGTCATGTTGATTACTAATGCTGGAAAAGCGATTCGTTTTAGCGAGAAATCCGTCAGGCAGATGGGTCGAACGGCGTGTGGTGTCCGCGGAATCAAACTTGCGGAAGGTCAAAAGGTTATTTCGTTAATTAATATTGAGATCGAAGGGTCTATTTTAACGGCGACGGCTAATGGTTATGGCAAGCGAACAAAAATCGATGATTACCCTGTGCATGGGCGCGGCGGCCAAGGCGTTATCGCTATTCAGATTAGTGAACGTAATGGCGATGTGGTTAGCGCAGTTCAGGTTGAAGATGATCATGAATTTATGATGATCAGCAACTCAGGGACGTTGGTCCGAACTCGAGTGGAAGAAGTGTCGGTGATGGGCCGAAATACCCAAGGGGTACGGTTGATTAACATCGGCAAAGGGGATCGCCTGGTCGGCGTTGAACCTGTGGCTCGTCTTGAAGAAGAAGCAATCGAAGAAGAGGAAGATTTAGGGTCTAGTGAAACAGAAAGTGAATCTCCTGAAAATTCTTCTAGTGATGCTGATGAAAAAAATGAGTCAGGTACTGACGAAGAATCATCACCCACTGACCAATCTGATGAAAATCAGGAGTAACATTTAAATAAAATTCAGTGGGGTCAGACCTTGCCGTTAACGGGTGGGTCTGAGCCCATTGATTGTATTAATTGAGTGTCATTGCTTGCTTTGATTTCTCAAGTAAATAAAATCGTAATAATTTAATCTGGAGTCTCTCTCATGTCACGCGTATTTAATTTCAGTGCCGGTCCGGCAATGGTGCCTACCGACGTTTTGCTTAAAGCTCAACAAGAAATGCTTGATTGGAATGGTACAGGTACTTCCGTCATGGAAATGAGTCATCGCGGCAAGGTCTACATGGGCATTGCAGCCCAGGCTGAAGAAGATTTGCGTGAGATTTTAGCGGTACCTGATAATTATAAAGTTTTATTTTTGCAAGGTGGAGCCTCAGCGCAGTTTGCATTATTGCCTATGAATTTGTGTGCACAAGGCCAAAGCGTAGATTATATTGTCACAGGTGCCTGGTCGAAAAAAGCAGTGGCTGAAGCCAAACGCCTCTGCAAGGTGAATATCGCCGGCACGAGTGAAAGCAGTAATTTTTGTGATGTGCCCGCGATTGAATCGTTACAGTTAGATCCTAATGCTGCATATGTTCATTACACGCCTAATGAAACTATAGGCGGTGTAGAGTTTCCTTATATTCCTGAAACAGGAGATGTTCCATTAATTGGTGATTTCTCTTCTACGATATTATCTCGTTCACTCGATGTAAGTCGTTTTGGGGTAATCTATGCAGGTGCACAAAAAAATATCGGCCCAGCAGGTTTATGTTTACTGATTATTCGAGAAGATTTGCTCGAGCGATGTCCTGATTCTATGCCAGCAATATTTAATTATAAGACGTTATCGGATAGCGATTCTATGTATAACACTCCGCCTACTTACAGTTGGTACTTGGCAGGACTAGTGTTTGAATGGATCAAACAAAAAGGTGGATTGTCCATTATGGGCAATACTAACCAAAGTAAAGCGGTGAAGTTATATAAAGCGATAGATGAATCTGTTTTTTATGCGAATCCCGTTGCTGTTCCGGCACGCTCCTGGATGAACGTGCCTTTTACCTTGGCCGATGCAGAACTTGATGCCGCATTTTTAGAGCAAGCGGCGGCCAGAGGTCTAGTGACACTAAAGGGACACCGCTCTGTGGGAGGCATGCGCGCCAGTATTTATAACGCAATGCCCGAAGAGGGTGTTGATGAGTTGATTAAGTTTATGGCCGAGTTTGAAGCCGCCAATACCTGAATTCTGGGGGGCCATTAAAGGGATCTGACCCCTTTAAAACAGGAGCTGACCTCAGTATGTAAGATCACAGTAGGCCGGGTCAGGCCCCAAGGATAATGAAATTCCTTTAAAGCAGCAGTAAAATTGCAATGATCTTAACATCGAAATACATATTATTATTAAGACTCTGGAGCTAGTGTCATGTACAAAATTCGTACCCTTAACAATATTTCAGCCGCAGGTCTGGAACGATTTCCACTCGACTGTTATGAAATCTCGTCTGAGATTCAACACCCTGATGCTGTAATGTTACGCTCTTTCAAAATGCACGATATGGAATTGCCTGAGTCACTCAAAGCTATTGGCCGTGCTGGCGCAGGCGTTAATAATATCCCCGTGGATAAAATGACTAAGCTCGGTATCCCGGTATTTAACGCACCTGGTGCCAATGCTAATGCGGTGAAAGAGTTAGTGATTGCCGGTATGCTATTAGCGTGCAGAAATATCTCACAGGCGTGGGATTTTGCTCGCAATCTATCAGGGACTGATGAAGAAATTCATAAAAATGTCGAACAGGGCAAAAAAAATTACGTCGGTTATGAGTTACCCGGAAAAACATTAGGGGTGATCGGTTTGGGAGCGATTGGGGTTGAAGTCGCAAATGCTGCCTTGTTATTAGGCATGGATGTTATTGGCTATGATCCTGGCGTAACAGTTGAACGCGCATGGCAGTTATCCTCTGAAGTTGCGCAGGCGACCAGTGTCGAACATTTATTATCTGAAGCAGATTTTGTTACTTTTCATGTGCCCTTAATTGACGCTACTAAAGATTTAATTAATGAAGCGCGTATTCAGAACATGAAAGACGGAGCTGTGGTGCTCAATTTTGCGCGAGACGGTATTGTAAACGATCAAGCAATGGTTGATGCTCTGGATAGCGGAAAACTATATGCTTATGCCTGTGATTTCCCGAGTAATTTAATTAAAAACCATAGTCGTGTAATTACCTTACCCCATCTTGGTGCCTCAACACAGCAAGCTGAAGATAATTGCGCCATTATGATTGCCACTCAATTAAGAGAATACCTTGAGACGGGCAATATTAGAAATTCAGTTAATTTCCCAACCGTCAAAATGTCGCATAAAGAGGGCTACCGTTTGTCAGTCGTGAATGATAATGTGCCTAATATGTTGGGGCAAGTGTCTACTGCATTGGCCGATGCAGGTCTAAATATTATCGACATGTTAAACACTTCCCGGGAAGAGCTGGCGTACACGCTTGTGGATGTAGACTCGGAAGTTCCTGAATCTGCTTTGCAGGCACTGTCTGGTATTGACGGAGTGTTGTCAGTGCGTATGATTGGTAAATGTAAATCTTGATACTATTGACGATGAAATCAAATGACTAAACTTACTCTGGACGATTTGCGCGAAAAAATTGATACGCTCGATAAGCAGTTACAGCTTATGTTAAACCAGCGAGCTAGTTATGCGCAGCAAGTAGCTGAAATTAAACGTGAAGTAGAAGATGATCCGGAATTTTACCGTCCTGAACGTGAAGCGGCAGTGTTGCAAAGAGTGCAAGAGCGTAATAAAGGCCCGCTAAGTAACGAAGAAATTACCCGTCTATTTCGAGAAGTGATGTCTGCTTGTCTCGCACTTGAGCAAGTATTAAAAGTCGCCTATCTTGGGCCGGAAGGGACTTTTACGCAAGCTGCTGCATTAAAGCATTTTGGCCATTCCATTAATGTCTTACCCATGAGCAGTATTAATGAAATATTTCGCGAAGTAGAATCAGGGGCTTGTCACTACGGCGTAGTGCCAGTCGAAAATTCTACTGAGGGCGTTATTAATCACACTCTTGATATGTTTATGAACTCGCCATTACAGATATGTGGCGAAGTAGAGCTTCGTATTCATCATAATTTAATGTCAAAAACGTCCATTGAAAAAATTAAACGGGTTTATTCGCATTCGCAATCACTCGCGCAATGTCGAGCTTGGCTGGATACCCATTTGCCGAAAGTAGACCGAGTCTCGGTAAGCAGTAATGCAGAGGCAGCAAGATTGGCTAATGAGTCCTCTGATGCCGCCGCTATAGCTGGTGAAAGTGCGGCTACTATTTATAAACTTGATTATTTGGCAAAGAATATTGAAGATGACCCTGATAATACTACGCGCTTTTTAATTGTTGGGCGGCACCCTGTTTCATCTAACGGGTATGATAAAACCTCTCTACTGGTATCGGCAGGAAATAAAGTCGGTACTCTGCATCGCTTGCTTCACCCTTTTGTGAAGCATGAAATCAGCATGACTCGTATAGAGTCACGTCCATCACGTCGCGGAATGTGGGACTATGTGTTTTTTATTGATATTAACGGTCATGTAGAGGATGAAATAATTAGAACGGCAATTGATGAGCTTAATAACGAAGCAATGTCAGTCAAAGTATTGGGCTCTTATCCTCGAGCAGTACTTTAAAGGCTGATGATATGAATTGTGATAATCAGGAATCAGAATTTTTAAGTCTGGCTAACACAGGGATTCAGTCTCTAAGACCTTATTTGCCAGGCAAACCAGTATCTGAACTTGAACGTGAGTTAGGTATTAGTAATATTATTAAGCTCGCTTCGAATGAAAATCCGACGGGTCCTGCGGACTCTGTGGTGCAGGCGATTCGTGATGAGTTACCAGAACTGAGCCGTTATCCTGATGGTAATGCTTTTGAATTAAAGAAGGCGCTGGCTGATTTACATGATATTAGTACAGACTGCATTACGGTTGGAAACGGATCGAATGATATTCTTGAACTTATTACCCGTGTATTTTTAAAGCCTGGCGACAATGCCGTTTTTTCCCAGCATGCGTTTGCGGTATATCCCATTGCTACTCAAGCGGCGGGCGGTGAGTCTAATATTGTCCCTGCTAATTCTGCCGACCATGTTATGCCGCATGGGCATGATCTTGACGGGTTTCTAAAAGCGATCAATCAAAAGACGCGTATTATTTTTGTGGCAAATCCTAATAATCCGACTGGCACTTGGTTAGCGCGTGACGAGTTATACAATTTTATTAAGGCAGTTCCTAAAAATATAGTGGTGGTACTTGACGAAGCTTATTTTGATTATGTTATTGAAAATGAATATCCTGACTGTAGTCAATGGTTGACTGAGTTTGCAAATTTATTAGTCACCCGTACTTTTTCGAAAGCCTACGGGCTTGCCGCATTGCGAGTAGGGTATGGTCTGGCGAGTGAAGTGCTGACTGATTTAATGAATCGAGTGCGTCAACCCTTTAATGTAAACCATTTGGCACAAGTCGCTGCTCTCGCGGCATTAAAGAACCAGGATTATATTAATGAAAGTACCGCATTAAACAAGATTGGCTATGATCATATCGTGGCAACAATCAAAGAACTTGAATATCGCTGGATACCTTCAGTGGGTAATTTTATTTGCATTGATGCCGGAATCCCTGGTAATGAATTGTTTCCTGCGCTGTTAAAAAAAGGCATTATTGTACGTCCCATTGACAACTATGAGCTGCCTCAATATATTAGAGTGACCATCGGAACAGCAAATGAAAACGATCGATTTCTGAATGAAATTCAATCGCTTACAGGGGTCGGACCTACTTAAGTAGTTGTTTTTTTTGTAGAGTTAGTTTTGCTTACAAGGGTCGGACGTAAGGAAGCAATAGCTGGCGGAATCGAGCAAGAAAAAAAATAGAAAGAGAAAACTAAATAGCAATAGGGTCAGTCCCTATTGGTTATTAATTATCCCAGGTTATACAAATGAGCATTATGTTTAAAAATATATGCATTATTGGCACAGGATTAATCGGTGGCTCAATGGCCCGTGCAATGCGTCGTAATGGTATGTGTGAACATGTTATAGGGTTTGGACGTAAGGAAGATAATCTAAAAAAGGCAAAAGAACTAGGCGTGATTGATTCCTATTCTCTTGATTTAGCCGAGGCTGTTTCTGAAGTAAGTTTGATTGTTTTGGCTACACCGTTAGGTGCCATGAAAGCACTATTTGAACAGCTTAAGTCAGTTAAACCAGAGCTGGCAATCATCACTGACGTGGGGAGCGCCAAAGCGTGCGTTATCCAAGCCGCAAAACAAGTGTATGGTGAAGTCCCCAGCGAGTTCGTTCCCGGTCATCCAATAGCAGGAACGGAAAATAGCGGAGTAGACGCTTCATTCGCAGAGCTTTTTGATCACCGCAGAGTGATTTTAACCCCGCATGATAATATAGATCCCGAAGCGCTGAATGTTGTACGGGAGCTTTGGACAAATATCGGCGCACAAGTGAGTGAAATGTCACCTGAGCATCACGATGAAGTGTTGGCAGCGACTAGTCATCTCCCCCATTTATTAGCCTTTACGTTAGTTGAAACGCTTGCTCGTATGAATGAAGGGCAAGAGATATTTGAATATGCCGCAGGTGGGTTTGCGGACTTTACGCGAATCGCTTCAAGTGATCCGGTCATGTGGCGCGATATCTCTTTTGATAATCGTTTAGCAATCGTCAAAATGATTGATCGCTTTCAGGATGATTTATCAGATGTGCGTGCAGCTATTGAGAGTAATGATGACGAACATTTACTGGAAGTCTTTACGCGAGCAAAAAATGCTCGAGATAATTTTACCACCTGATTTTGATGAACAGCCAATCCAATTGGGTCCGCCCCATTGATCACCGAATAAATATATAGCAATAAAAGAGTGCAATCATGATTTCTTCCAATCCGCCAAATGCGTCTAAATTCATTGTTCAGCCAGGGGGTAAGCTGTCCGCTAACATTAAAGTCCCTGGTGATAAATCGATATCGCATCGCTCAATTATGCTGGGTTCGTTGGCTGACGGCGATGTTGAGGTTACAGGCTTTCTCGAGGGAGATGATGCGCTGGCTACCCTTAATGCATTTCGTGCTATGGGCGTTGTTATTGAGGGGCCCGATACCGGATGTGTCTTGATACACGGAGTGGGTATGCAAGGCCTTCACCCCCCTGAAGCAGATTTGGATCTTGGTAACTCAGGGACATCAATGCGTTTGTTAACGGGTTTAATGTCGGGGCAGGATTTTGATTCAGTGCTAACAGGGGATAGCTCTTTATCCTCACGTCCGATGCGCCGGGTCACCGACCCTATGACTACTATGGGCGCTAAAATTGACACCTGTGACGATGGTACTTCGCCGTTGAATATATCCGGAAATCAAACTCTCAAGGGTATTAGCTACGAGATGCCAGTGGCCAGCGCACAAGTAAAATCCTGTTTATTATTGGCAGGGCTTTATGCGCAAGGGAAAACCTGTGTGACAGAGCCAGCGCCTACGCGCGATCATACCGAGCGTATGTTACGGGGTATGGGCTATCAGGTTGATATCAATGGCTCGACGGTTTGTATTGAGGGCGGTGGAAAGCTAAACGCGGTTAATATTGAAGTGCCCGCCGATATTTCGTCAGCAGCATTTTTTCTTGTGGGGGCTTCTATTGCCCAAGGGTCAGATTTAACATTACGTCAAACGGGTATTAATCCAACGCGTACCGGCGTTATTGATATATTGAAATTAATGGGCGCTAATATCGAAGTGGAATCGAAAGCAATGGTATGTGGTGAACCTGTTGCAGATATTAAAGTAAAATATACGTCGCTCAAAGGTATTCAGATTCCAGAGTCTTTAGTACCGCTTGCGATTGACGAGTTTCCCGCAATATTTATCGCCGCAGCGTGCGCTGAAGGTACCACGGTATTAAGCGGTGCAGAAGAGTTACGCGTCAAAGAAAGTGACCGCATCCAGGTGATGGCTGATGGACTTGAAACTCTCGGCATAAAAGTCGAAGTCAAACCTGATGGAATCATCATTGAAGGCGGACAGTTCACTGGTGGATGCATCAATAGTCACGGCGATCATCGTATTGCGATGTCTTTTGCGATGGCGGCATTAAGAGCGACTGAGGTTATTGAAATTGAGGATTGCCTTAACGTCAATACGTCGTTTCCAGGCTTTGTTGAGCTTGCGGCAAGTTGCGGTTTATCTATCTGTAGTAAGTAGTTTAACCCATAATGTAGGTCGTAGTATTCGATCTAGACATCCATTCAAGATGAGGGTGGCCATATTAGTTTAAATTATTTGAGTAGCGAGTGAATGTTATGATAAAGAAATATTCACTCATAGGTTGAAATTATAGCGCACGTACAATTCCGACTAAACGCCACTCAAAGTCGGCTTCCTCAAATACCAGGCAAAGAGTTGACGCGCTAATTCCGTGAACTTTAGGATCAAGATCAGTGACTTTGAATTCTGCGATAATAGCGTGAGGATAGATTTTTTCTACGTTATTAGGATGTTTTATAGAGTCCGTTAATTCATTATATTTTATATTGGTAGATTTCCAAAATTTAAACTGGTGTAAAAATTCTGCAGTGAAATCGGCAAAAGTTAAGGCAATTTCTTCTTTACTATTTCTATTTATTCCCCAAATTCTTTTGAGCGGACTATAGAAAGCTTTATGTAAGTTATCGGCTTTAACGACCTGATCCTTTTTTATATCTATATGCGATTTTGTGGAAAAGCGTACTCCTTTTTCGGGGTGCGTTAATGCAGCAAGTTCTTTCCAATTACTATCTTTAATCGCGTTAATAGTTTTTAGCGCGACCTCGATTATGATTTTTTTCGCTACTTGAGGGCTGTAACGACAGCGAATGTATTGAGTGCTAATCCATCCGCTATGACCGTTCAGTTTTATGTTGAGCCACTTTTCGTCGTTAGAAATTCTGGTTTTTTCGATTGTCTGTGCATCAGCGAGTGCTATTTTGGCTGTAATGGGTTTTGAAGTGTCCGGTTCTTCGCGCAAGACGATATGGCTGTCCATTTCTGTGCTTAGAATATCGCACTTTTCTTCAGATGACCCTATAGAGAGTACTTGAGTGGATAATGTCAGCAGGATTACTTCTGCACTATATGGTAAAAGCCGTAGTATTTTTTTAATTATCATGATTTCCTTTTCTTCTTGTTTCCGGAATAAGCTTGTTAGTTTTTATTGAACCTTTCGATATATTTTTAGAACAGAAAAAATATTAAGGTGCTTTTCCGGATAATTTTATAATTATTTTCGCTAACGATTCAGTATCGTATTTAGTTTTTATGACGGTATTATCTTTTTTGTAAGGAGTACGTTATTAAATGTTATAATTATTACCGATACTTTGCTATCACTACTACACTAGCACTAAAATTAGTGTTAACGCTACGTTAATATTTTAAACACATTTTTTGATTACTTCTGCGTTTTAACGTGAAAAAAATAACGTACTATTTCCTCTTATCTGGTGGTGATTGTCCTGATCAGGACAAATACGGTTGTTATCATTCTATTTTAAGTGCGACTATGTGTTATTTAAATACACATTATTTAAATTAGTGTAACCTTTTTATTCTAACTTTATTTACTCATTATAAGCGTATCATCAATAAAGCTATTGTTGGTAAATCAAATTTATCGCTGCCAAAATGTCCTTTGCAATTTTTATTGTTATGATGATACCCAGGTTTTGTGACCAAATTATTGCATTTCAAATTACACTGATTAGTATGAAATACATAACGTAGTATAGTGGTGAGTGACTGATATTAGCCGTTAAGGGTAATTGATTGTCGAAGCGATGTTAATAAAGTCAAGTTGATTGCAATGATAAGGCCTATGCGCAGTTTGGATGTAGTGCGCATGGGCCTTGTCTTTAAGTTGTTTGTTATACTTTAAATTCGTTTACTAAACGAATTAAGTCAGATGCGTTCTGATTCAGTGACTGACTGCTTTCTACCATCTGATTGGCGCCTTCTACTGTCGTTTTAGCGATATCTCTAATGTTGACAATATTCAGGTTTATTTCTTCTGAGACATTACTTTGTTCTTCGGCAGCACAGGCAATTTGTGTATTCATTTCATGGATGGTTGAAACGGCGGTACTTATTTTTTCAAGTGCGCCCCCCGCTTGAATTGCGTGTTCGACACTGTTGCCCGTTTGTTTGGAGCCTTGCGCCATGGCATCAACCGCATTACGCGCACCTTCTTGTAATTTTTTAATCATTGTATCAATTTCTTCAGTCGACTCTTGGGTTCGGCTTGCTAGAGTGCGCACCTCATCTGCGACGACTGCAAAACCTCGCCCTTGTTCACCTGCTCGAGCGGCTTCAATGGCGGCGTTTAACGCGAGTAAGTTAGTTTGTTCAGCAATGCCTCGAATCACATCGAGTACGGTCCCTATACTTTCGCTATGTGTTTCGAGATCTTGAATAACTTGAGTAGAGTTATCCATTTCATTTTTCAACAAGTTAATCGAATTGATTGCGTGAGTCACGACTTTGCGCCCGTCACTGGCTTCAGTGTCTGCTGTCTGCGTTAATTCGGCAGCACTGGAAGTGTTTAAAGCAACTTCTTGCACTGTCGCCGACATTTCGTTAATAGCTGTTGCCACAAGTTCAATTTCAGAGTTCTGTTTCATCAGATTTTCTTGAGCTTGTGTTGCTGTCTCTGTAGTTTGTTCTACAGTCGAAGCGACGTGCGAGGCCGATTGTATAACCTGTGAAATTAAATGTTTAACATTGGTGATCATATTGTTCAGGTTTTTTGAGATGGCTCCAATTTCGTCGTTTGAATCGCTGTGAGAGTTTTCAGAAAAGTCACCCTGAGAAAGATTATTAACAGTTTTATTGATAGCGCTAATGCTATGTTGTGCGCCAAGCGAAAATGAGAAGAATAGATATCCTACAAGCACGGCGATTGAAATCACGACAATAATAGTTTGGTTCATTGCTTCTTTTTTCTTACTGATTCTTGTCGCTAGCAAGGTATCGAGGGCAGGGAACATTCCATTAACGAGCTCATTAGTGAGACGAATCGTTTTGCTTCCCGCTTTAAAGTAATCACTTGACTCAATGCTGATTTTCCTGGATAGAATAATTTTACTATTGGTTAAAGCGACAAATTTCTTCCACTGTTTATTGAGTGGAGCAGAAAGAGTTTGCAGTGTTTGTGTGAGTTGAGGGGCTTTGCTGTAGACTTTTATAACGCCATCATCCAATTTTTGGCCGAACAGTGTTATTTTGTATATAAGACCAGAAATGTGGGATAGCTGGATGGTAGTCGCAGATTTTTTAGCGGCAATTCCGGCCCCGAGTCCGCGGGCGTTTCCGATGCGTTCTAATAATTCGGGTGCTTGTATTACCAGACCGTCCATTAAATAATAGGTATCAAGGTCAGGGTCCAGTATAAGATTTGAGATGTCCGCGATATGAATTATGTAAGTACGGATAGAGGCCAATAGCATTGTATATCGGTCAAATTTCTTTCTAGCTGTATGCTTTTGTGTGCCCTGCTGTATTAATTTCCACTCGTCACGGATCGACTGAATTCTCGTCTTGATTTTCAATGTTTGCAATTGCTTGTCTTCAGTAGTAATCAACGTAATAAAATTTCCGTTAACCTTCTTAACGGTGGCATTAAGCTCTTTATTAACTTCTTTGTTGCCATGTGCATGAGCGTGCGTTAACCCGCGAACTTTGGCGATATTGTTTAATAAAGGGTACACGTCTTTTAGGACTTTCAAGCCGATCCGTTCTTTTTGGCTGAAGGCGATACGATTGGAGCTATCGGAAATGTACGTGGACATTAACCATACAAGCGGTAAGAGTGTCAGAACACCAAGCAAGAGGAATTTGTTCCTAAATGAGAGTTTCCCCATAAGTTTGATTCCAGGTGCGAACATAGTTGATTTCATTGCATTACCTTATTAAAAATATCGAATAGTAAAAGACCATAAGTAATATCTTACTCGATTACTGTATCGGTTCGTGAAGGTTAAACATTAGAACAATAAGTAAAATAGCTATTTATAAGGCACTTTAGGTTGCAAGATTCGTTCTCTGTTCTCTGTTCTCTGTTCTCTGTTCTCTGTTCTCTTATCGTTGAGCTCGCTGGCTCATATTTTTCTAGCAATGTTTTGTGTAAGTTAAGACGATAATAGTATGTGTGATTGTCATTTCTCGAGAATAACAATCTAGCATTTTGGAGTGGTATACTCGAACACCACAAAATAATTGCGATGAAGACAAGAACCTTATCTAAGGAGGTTTATCTCGCAATACTGATCAGTGATAATTTGTATATGAACATTCTGGCGGTTAAACTACTGCGGTTTAAGAGACTAATAATCAGGAATAGACTATTGGATAATCATTATACGACCGTTTACCCGGTCATTGCAGTGGATGGGCCTAGTGGCTCTGGAAAAGGGACTATTTGTGTGCAATTAGCGCGACAGCTTGGGTTTAAATTACTCGATAGTGGTGCTTTGTATCGTTTAGTGGCTTTAGCAGTTGAACGAAGCGCAGCAGATATTTCTGGCCAGGCTGCCATTGCAAGCACCGCTAACGAAGCAGGTACTACCAACGAAGCTACCATTGCAGAAATTGCCTTGAATCTTGATACAAGTTTTGAGACTGACGGTGCTAATGTTCGAGTTTTTCTTAATAAAATCGATGTAACGGACGCTATTAGAACCGAAACTTGTGGTAATCAAGCCTCGAAAGTCGCGGCGCTGCCGGCAGTTCGGCAGGCCTTGCTTGAAAGACAGCGAGCCTTTGTAGAATCGCCAGGTTTAGTGGCAGACGGAAGAGACATGGGAACGGTGGTTTTCCCCAACGCAACGGCCAAAATATTCCTGACAGCCAGTGCTGAAGAAAGGGCGGAAAGGCGCTATAAACAGTTGAAAGAAAAAGGGTTAAATGTTAACCTTGCGCACCTTTCGAGGGAAATCCAGGAGCGCGATGAACGTGATGCTTCACGAGCTGTATCTCCACTGATTCCCGCTGAGGATGCTATAATATTAGACACCAGTGGAATGCCTATTGACGAAGTGGTCAGTAAAGCTCTCGAAATAGCCAATAGGGTCTGACCTCATTGGTGGTAATCCAATAGTGACACGTCTGTTATTACCTAGCCCGTAATAATAAAGACAATTTTTAATTAACCTGCGGATGGCTGATGTATGCCCGTAGTAAATTCTCTTCCAGGTTGAAGAGTGGATAAAATTCAATGACCGAATCTTTTGCAGACCTTTTCGAAGAAAGCTTACAAAGTAATAACATGAAACCTGGGGCCATCGTTATGGGCCTGGTTCTCGAAGTCCGAAACGATGTTGTAGTCGTCAATGCAGGCCTCAAATCTGAAGGCTTAATCCCAATAGACCAATTTTATAATGAGAAAGGCGAGATCGAAGTTGTCGCCGGTGATGAAGTAGAAGTCGCCCTTGATTCTCTCGAAGATGGTTTTGGTGAAACACGTTTATCTCGTGAAAAAGCCAAGCGTGCCAGAGCCTGGACCAAGCTTGAAGAAGCGTTGGAAGCGGATGAAATTATTAGCGGTATGATCGACGGTAAAGTCAAAGGTGGTTTTACTGTAGCACTCAACGATATTCGTGCATTCCTGCCAGGATCACTGGTTGATGTGCGCCCTGTACGTGATGCCTCTTATCTTGAAGGCCGCGAACTTGAGTTCAAGATCATCAAGCTGGACCGTCGTCGTAACAACGTCGTTGTTTCACGTCGTGCGGTAGTCGAAACAGAATACTCAGCTGAACGTGATCAGTTGCTCGAAAATCTGCAAGAAGGCAACACAGCCAAAGGTGTGGTCAAAAACCTCACTGATTATGGCGCTTTCGTTGACCTCGGTGGTGTTGATGGTCTGTTACATATTACAGACATGGCATGGAAACGTGTTAAGCATCCTTCAGAAATTGTTAATGTCGGTGATGAAATCAACGTTAAGGTTCTTAAGTTTGATCGCGAGAAAAATCGTGTATCACTTGGACTTAAGCAACTGGGCAGTGATCCATGGGTTGATATCGCACGTCGTTATCCTGAAAAATCACATCTGTTTGGCAAGATCACAAACATTGCTGAATACGGTTGTTTTGTTGAAATTGAAGAGGGCGTTGAAGGTTTGGTTCACGTTTCAGAAATGGACTGGACTAACAAGAACGTTAACCCTGCCAAGGTAGTTCACCTGGGTCAGGAAGTAGAAGTTATGGTTCTTGATATTGATGAAGATCGTCGTCGTATCTCTTTGGGTATGAAGCAATGTGCGGCAAATCCATGGGAAGAGTTTGGCGGTAATCATAAAAAGAACGACAAGATCAGCGGTAAGATCAAATCAATTACTGATTTCGGTATATTTGTTGGACTTGACGGTGCTATTGATGGTCTGGTGCATTTATCAGATATCTCATGGGCAGAAACAGGCGAAGAAGCGATTCGCGGTTTTGCTAAAGGGCAAGAGCTTGAAACAGTTATTCTAGCGATTGATCCTGAGCGTGAGCGTATTTCATTAGGCATCAAGCAACTTGATAAAGACCCGTTCTCAAACTGGGTGGCTGCTAACGAAAAAGGCTGCATCATTGTCGGTAAGGTTCTTGAAGTGGATGCCAAAGGCGCCATTATTGCGCTTGACGAAAATGTTGATGGTTACCTGAGAGCTTCTGAATTGGCACGTGATCGCGTTGAAGATGCCCGTACGGTATTAACTGAAGGCGAAGAGATCGAAGCCAAGTTTATCGGTGTGGATCGCAAGAACCGTACTATTAACTTATCAGTCAAAGCGAAGGATTATGCTGATGAAGCGGCTGTGCTGGAAGAGTATTCAAGTAATTCAGCACCAGGAACCACTTCTTTGGGAGATATTCTTAAAGAACAGATAGATAACAGTAGCGAAAACTAGAAATTGGTTTAGACTTTCAGGGTAAGCTGGTATATTTTAACCATGTTACGGTAATATATTGTGAGATTACGATAATATATTACGAAGATATGGCGATACATTATAAGCGTTTTAGATCAGCAAGCCCGGGAAGTTCCTACTCACTGACATTGATGTTGGTGTTGTTTTAAAGTTGAACAGCCTGGGTTCACGGCGTACTGAAATATTAAATGTATTGCTTATGCCATGTTTAAAGTAAGAGTAGGTTCGAGACTTAATGTATTCCAATGGGTCAGACCCTATCATTAAGTGGTGAGGTGTCTCCACTTAATGATAGGGTTTGATTTCATTAATTACGTCAAGTCAGGGATTCGCATCGCAGGAGGTTGGATAGAATAATGACAAAATCGGAACTGATCGAGTCTTTGTCTCGCAAGCAAGGTCAACTACATCCAAGGGATATAGAATTGGCTGTTAAGAATTTATTGGAACAAATGAGCCAGTCACTGGCAGGTGGCTCGCGCATCGAAATCCGCGGATTTGGCAGTTTCTCACTGCACTATCGTCCACCAAGGATTGGTCGAAATCCTAAAACCGGTTCTCCGGTAGCACTCCCAGGTAAGCATGTCCCACATTTTAAGCCAGGCAAAGAATTACGTGAACGTGTTGATGCTGAAAAAGATAAGTATCCAACATTGGCACAAGACGAACATCCCGGCGAATAATCATCAATAGGGGTCTGATTCGACTAAGTGGGGGCAGGCTCGACTAAATAAGGTCTGATTCGATGGTCAGAGACCAGTAGAGTCTGACTCTGGTTTTTGCCATTGAATCTGAACTCAAGGTATAGCTTTATGTAAACGGGGTCAGGCTCTACGGCTTTCAGCCTGCGAATTCGCGACCCCGAAGTTATCCGTTCAACCCGACCCCGGGTTTTAGCCTTCGAATCCATCCTGATAATGACCCCATTGGAGTTTTTAGGGTATACTTAATCATTATGCGTATTTTTTCGATTATTATATCAGCGTTAATTGTTCTACTCGTGGTTACTTTTACGGTACTCAATACCACAGTAGTTCCTGTCGATTTGTTGATTCCCGAAAAACCTATCATGGTGAATTTTTCACTGGCGGTGATGCTCGCCTTTGGGCTTGGTGCCTTGTTGGGCATGTTGGCGGCGTCACTTGTAATTTTGAAGCTTAAGCGAACTAATAATCGTCTTGAGAAAAAATTACTAAAAGCCCTGCCTAATATCGACATGAAAGCCACGCTGCCACCCGTCAATCGAGACGTTTAATGAATTCACTCTGGTTGCCTGTTATCGCTGCATCTGGATGGTTCGTGGCTTATCGTGAATATCAACGCAAGGATGATAGTTAGTTATGAATTCACTCTGGTTGCTTTTGTTGCCTGTTGCCGCTGCATCCGGATGGTTTGTGGCTTATCGCGAATATCAGCGCAAAGATAAAAATCAATCCGGTGTTAGTTCTGATTACATCAAAGGCCTCAATTACCTTCTTAACGAACAGCCCGATAAAGCGATCGAGGTTTTTATTCGCATGGTTGAGGTGGATGCCGATACGGTTGAAACCCATTTAGCGCTCGGGCATTTATTCAGACGACGTGGTGAAGTGGATAGGGCGATTCGTATTCATCAAAATTTAATTGCGCGCCCGCGCCTGGAAAGTGATATACGCACGCTGGCTTTACTGGAGCTCGGCGAAGATTACATGAAAGCAGGTTTGTTTGATCGTGCAGAAAATCTGTTTAAGGAATTAATCGATTTAAATGAACATACTGCGCGTGCATTAGCGCATTTAAGAGATATTTATCAGCAAGAGCAAGATTGGGAGGACGCAATTAAAACGTGCAAGCGTCTTGAGTCGGTCACCAATAAACCCATGAATTACATTATCGCGCAATATTATTGTGAGATGAGCGAAAAATTATTTTCCGAAAACAGTCTAAAAGAATCCGAAAAACTCGCTCAAAAAGCCTTAACGATTGATAAAAAATGTGTCCGTGCCAGTGTGTTGCAAGCCCGTATTGACAGCCGCAATAATAATTTTACTGCCGCGATTACGTCTTACAAGGACGTGGTCGACCAGGATATTGACTATTTTCCCGAAGTGATTGAACCCATGCTGGAGTGTTACCGCAAAACCGGTAACGAACAAGGCATGATGAAGTTTTTACAATCTCTTCTCGAGCGCTATAATGGCATCTCACCGATGCTGGCACTCGCGGCACTTAAACGTGAACACGGGACTGATCGTGAAGCTATGGAGTTTGTGATTGAACAATTGCGCAAACGCCCCTCAGTAAAAGGCCTTAATTGGCTGATCGAACTCAGCTTGCAACACAGCCAGGGCGAAGCCAAAAAGAATCTAATGATTTTATACGACCTGACCCATAAATTACTCGAAGGCAAACCCGTGTACGAATGCAAAATATGCGGCTTTGCCGGCAAGTCGATACACTGGCAATGCCCAGGGTGTAAAAAATGGAATACAGTTAAACCTATTCATGGCGTAGAAGGCGAATAGAAATAGAATGGAGTCAGGCTCACTAAATAGGGTCTGATTCGTTGGTCGGAGACCATTAGAGTCTGACCCTGGTTTTTCAAGCCACGGTATAGCTTTATGTAAAGTGGGTCAGGCTCAACTAAGTGGGGTCAGGCTCTACGGCTTTCAGCCTGCGAATCCGATCCTGGTTAGCCATTGATCCTAGTGTTAGCCTTCTTAGCAGTTGTTCTGATTATGTATCCTAACGACGGGTCTGACCCCTTGGGGTCTGACCCTAGTCTCTCGTTAGTTAAGGCCTTTAAGCCATTATTCGTTAAGTAATATTCAACACCACGAGAAACAAATGACTAATAATATCCAAGACCCAAAAATAATCGTAGCGCTGGACTTTCCAGTAGCGGCTAAAGCAAAAGAGTTCGTCGAAACAATAAAACCCGGCAGCTGTCGCTTAAAAATCGGCAAAGAGCTCTTCACACGAGCAGGGCCTGATATAGTGCAATACGTTCAAAGCAAAGGCTTTGAAGTTTTTCTCGACCTCAAGTTTCACGACATCCCCAATACAGTCGCAGCCGCTTGCGCCGCCGCCGCAGAACTCGGTGTGTGGATGATGAATGTACACGCCTCTGGTGGCAGGGCCATGATGCAAGCCGCACGCAAAGCGATTGACGAGGCACAAACACTGAACGAGAAGCCCGGTAATGTTAAGCCATACTTAATAGCAGTCACTATACTCACCAGTCACGACGAGCAATCGATTCATGAAACAGGTCTTAATGGCACGGTAGAAGAAAATGTCGAGCGCCTGGCAGTGCTTGCAGCCGACTCAGGCATGGACGGAATTGTTTGCTCTGCACAAGAAGTGGAATCGTTGCGAACAATCACCCCCGCAGAATTCATTCTAGTCACTCCCGGAATACGCCCTGAAGGCAGCGACAAAGGCGACCAAAAGCGTGTGATGACACCCGCTGAAGCGATAAGTAAGGGCAGTAGTTATTTAGTGATAGGCAGACCGATTACGCAAGCTGAGTCGGCAGTCGATATGCTTAATCATATTAATCAGTCGCTATAAGTACCAGTACCAAAATATTGACCCTTACATTATTCAAATTAAAGTAATGTATCTACTGAAGTACTTGCAGAGATAAATCAGTCACTAAAATCATAAAATAAAGTAGTATTTTCTAGCGCAAGAGACGTCGATAGTGCTCTCCTGCGTAACGGCGAACTATTTCGTGAATTAAGCTTATAAGGCTTTCTTGTACTCACTACTCAAAAGACTAGATTAACTAAATTAGCGATAATAGTTTGTGAGGGCAACTCCGCCTTGACGTGAGTCCCAAATGATTAATATCTGTGTTTCGGTTCGCAAGTTAAACTATCGACTGTTGGCCCACTCTCTTGATCATTTTAGTCTCGAGCAACTGATACAAACATGTATCAGGTTAACGTTTATTTTCAGGAGACTAATAATGCAACATTTTCTTAAAGTACTATTTTTGTCGGTTTTTATATTTGGCACTTCATTATCGGGCTTTGCCGGTCCAGTGAATATCAACAAAGCAGGGGCTGATGAGCTTTCCGACAGTTTGAATGGAGTGGGCTTAAAAAAGGCCCAGGCGATTATCCAATATCGAAAAGCGAACGGATCTTTTAAAAAAGCCATGGATTTAGCTAAAGTGAAAGGAATAGGCCAAAAGACTGTGGAAAAAAATCTAAAAAACATTAAACTAGGTAAGACTAGTAAGAGATAGCACTATCAATATTAAAAAACTATAATATAAGGCTCAAATATGAGTACCGCTCCGGACGCCAATACCAAAAAATGGTATTTAGTCTATACAAAGCCCAGGGAAGAGCATCTGGCAGAAAGTAATTTAATTCGCCAGGGATATACAGTCTATTTACCACTGATTCGTAATCGCAGGCGCTCCCGGGGTCGGTTTAAAGCCTTTATTGAGCCCATGTTTCCTCGATATTTGTTTATTCAGCTTGATAAAGACACTGACAATTGGGCCCCAGTACGCTCCACTTATGGAGTCAGCAGTATGGTTTACTTCGGAATGGAGCCCGCTCATATTCCCAATGAAATCGTCGAAGTTTTGACGTCTTATGAAGATGAAAACCATATTTATCAGATCCCCGATCAAGATTATAAAAAAGGCGATAAATTAATGATCGTTGAAGGCCCCATGGCTGGGCTGCAAGGTGTATTTTTAAGTGATAACACCAAAGAGCGTGTTGAGTTATTACTGGATTATCTTGGCAAGCGAACTGCCGTTAATGTATCAATTCATGATATTGAACGGAAACTCTAATATCTTCTTATTTCTCGAAATAACAACTTAATATCAAAAAATACTGGTAGTCTGTGATGTTTATGGGTATCCTTACAAACCATAAATAGTCGAAATATCAGCTTGTTGAGAGATGCTTAACAGGTGATGGTAATTTGGACATATAATAAAGTACTAACGCGTGGTTGAATCATTTATCCCTTAAAGCTGTTTTTTAGCTTAGTAGTAGAGTGTGCAAGGGGTACTAAATCATGCGGCTTAATGTCACCGTAGGGCGGTAGCGTGCCTGAACTCACTATTAAATCCAATTTAAACTCAAGCAAACCTACAGATAACGACAGGCACGCACTCAATCAGATTGATGCTTGTGTTTCCTGTGGTTTGTGTCTGAATGCTTGCCCGACTTATGGTATTTCACGTACCGAAGCGGAGTCACCTCGTGGCAGACTCTCTATTATTCAGGGCTTATTAACAGGTGCAATTGAGCCCAATCGCATGACTTTTAAGCACCTGGATAATTGTTTGATGTGCGGCGCTTGTGAGCGCCTTTGCCCGGCTAATGTAGAATATACCGCAGTGATGGATCAGGCGAAAAGCTGGTTAAAGAAAAAAAGCTATAGTTCGTTTTATGACAGGTTCTTTAATTGGTTGGTATTCAAGCCATGGCGCATTCGATGGTTAGCTCGTTTGACCTTTCTTTATAAGTATCTGGGCATGCAAAAACTGTTGCGGATTACTACGCTTAAGCCATACCAGCACACGAAGGCTAATTCATTATGGAAAAACTATTATCCGGTAGCTGAGGGAATTAAAGCTAGCGGGGATGTGTATTTATTTAAAGGTTGCGTAAGCGGTATTTTTGATCAAGATACTATTGATTCATCAATTGCGATGCTGAATGCTGCAGGGTTTAATGTCTTGTTTCCTGAAAATCAACGATGTTGTGGTGCAATAGCAAGCCACAGTGGCGACGTGAAACGACACGCTGAATTACAAACTCTAAACAAGAATATATTTAATCGAGACATTCCGATTATAGTGACCTCGACAGGATGCTTTAAATCTGTCGAAAGCTTCAGGGATAATACGCAAAAAACGTATGATGTGATGGAGTTTTTGCAACAGCATATTCCTGCGAAAATTGAACAATCTAATAAAAATTATAACCCCTCCGTCTTGGTGCATATTCCCTGTAGTCAAAAAAAAATGTGCAACTCAATAACTGCCTCAAGAGAATTGATTAAAACAATAAGCGCTAAATTGTCGTCCATTAACCCTGATATCGCTTGTTGTGGTTCTGCAGGAACTTATATGTATCGAAATAAAAAACTTGCGAACGTTATTACGATTCCAGTAACCAATGAGATTACCAATACAACACCAGATGTCGTCCTTACTCAAAATATCGGATGTCGAATGCAGCTGATGAATCAAACTGGACAAACGACAGAAGCAGTGATGCATCCTGTAACATGGTTGTATAAACATTATGAAAAATAAAATTGTAGAAAGTATTCAGGCTCATCAAGATATCCTTGATAATTTAAAAGCAAGGTTACTTCCAGATATTGAG
>VAOX01067067.1_pt1 | contig 53054 bp, 53 predicted proteins | sample 3393891 | NCBI WGS metagenome assembly VAOX01 (sample SAMN08290429, study PRJNA428436) | hydrothermal vent metagenome | isolation source: Deep-sea hydrothermal vent chimney | place: Indian Ocean: Southwest Indian Ridge | depth 2822 m m
ATATTTCTATTCCGGGGTGTGATAAAAATATGCCGGGTGTGATGATTGCAATGGGGCGATTAAATCGTCCATCACTCATGGTGTATGGCGGTACGATTCGTGCTGGTCATTCACACGGTAAGAGCTTAGATATTATTTCTGCATTCCAAAGTTACGGTGAATTTATCACGGGCAAAATTGAAGAAGAAGAACGCAGTGAGATTGTAAAAAAATCATGTCCAGGCGCAGGTGCGTGTGGCGGTATGTACACCGCCAATACGATGGCATCGGCGATTGAAGCGATGGGAATGAGTTTGCCTTACAGCTCATGTACACCGGCGGTTGATCCGGAAAAAATGGATGAGTGTTTACGTGCCGGTGCAGCCATTCTGAACTTATTAGAAAAAGACATTAAGCCGCGTGACATTATGACGCGTGAGGCCTTTGAAAACGCCATGGTTATTGTGATGGCGCTCGGTGGTTCAACTAATGCGGTGTTACATTTACTCGCGATGGCGCGTGCGGTTGAGGTTGATCTTAAAATTGAAGATTTTCAAAGCGTAAGTGATCGCATTCCCTTTATTGCTGATCTTAAACCCAGCGGTAAATATGTAATGGAAGATTTACACGCAGTGGGGGGTATACCTGCGGTAATGAAATATTTACTTGAAGCGGGATTGATCAACGGCGATTGCATGACCGTGACCGGAAAAACCATTAAAGAAAATTTAGCAGACTTGCCGAGTTTAAAAGAAGGGCAAGATATTATTACGCCATTAGATAAACCAATTAAAGATTCAGGGCATATTCGCATATTAAAAGGTAATTTTGCTCCGGGCGGTTCAGTTGCAAAAATCACGGGTAAAGAAGGTCTAACCTTTACTGGGCCTGCACGCGTTTATGATTGCGAAGAAGACATGATGCGAGGATTAGAAAATAAAGAAATCCAAAAAGGTGATGTCATTGTTATTCGTTACGAAGGGCCAAAGGGTGGCCCCGGTATGCCTGAAATGCTCACTCCAACCTCTGCGATTATGGGGGCGGGTTTAGGTTCAGATGTCGCCATGATCACGGATGGTCGTTTTTCAGGTGGTTCGCATGGTTTCATTATTGGGCATGTTGTTCCCGAAGCACAAGAAGGTGGTGCCATTGCTCTAGTGAAAAATGGTGACGTGATTACAGTTGATGCTAATACAAATAGTTTGAGCGTTGATTTAAGTGATGACGAATTGGCTAAACGCAAAGCCGCGTGGGTAATGCCTCCGTATAAAGCAACACGCGGTACGCTTTATAAATTCATTAAGTCAGTTAAAGATGCATCACACGGATGCGTCACCGACGAATAGAAATCACCCTACAAACATTGAAAAACCCGATTACGGCGTTAAAACTTCTTCAAAATGCTCATGCACTAAGTGTGCATCCCGCTTTTTCATCAGTTTTGCCTTGTCCTCAAGTTTCTCAATGTCTGTAGGAAGATTTTAACACTAAGAACTTGTAACTCCGTCCGCCCCTGAATTCTATATGTGTTCAAGTTTATGCATTAATGATCTGAAGGTTTCTCCATTTTCATCCACCAGTTCATGTGGAAAGATAAAAACAGGATCAATGTTAGGTGAAACACGTTTTAGCTGAAAATAATAATCAACAACTATCTGACCAACATTTTGTTCACTGCCAAAACCAGATAAATCAACTAGGCCAATAACATGATCAGATGAATCATGAGGAAAGGCTATCAGGTCAACCACTCGACCAGCATCACCCACAACAATGTTTTGTCTAAAATCAATTTGCTCATCTTGTATATTTTGGCGTACTTCTTTATAACTGCGCTGACTGGATTTTCCAAGAGTAAATTTTAACAAAGCACCCATTAACGATTCATCCAATACATTGTTTTCACTTTTGTGTGTTTTATTTGTGGAGTTTTGTTTGTGATAAGCTCGCCACAAGTAATTTGTTATATTGGTCCTGCTATGTTCAAGCTGTTCAAAATTTCGGTGCAGATAATGATAGGCTTTTTTCTTTGGCCGACTCATAAGTACATTTAATTCGCCTTTACGTTTGTCAGCATCATCACCTTGTTTAAATGCACCCATATTGTAACGGGTGACATCCCACAAGTAAAAAATGTAGTCTCGCTCTTTTCCTTGTAGCGCAGCACCGGCACCATCTAAAATATCTTCACCACGATTTAATTTACGAAGATATTTTTCTTTAATAAATTTAATATAAGGTTCATTTTTGAGTAAAAAATAACAAATAGCAACATCAGTTTCTATATTGATTTTTTTGCCAGTGGACTTTTCAATTGATTTAATGGTTTTAACCAAATATTCCATAAATCGATCAACCATTTCAATTTCTATTCCTTTGAATTTACCACTGGTTGCTTTTTTAGATTTTTCTATTGCTTGTTCGTTGTAATTTACCATAACGGCCGGAGGGCGTTCGGGTAAACTCCATTGCATGATATTGAGCCCGTTATCATAAACATATTTATTTGAATATTCTATTATGTCTGCAGGGCAACGATAATGTTCATCTAACATGACTGAAGCTTGTTTTATGGATTTCACCAGTGCAAAAATATGTGATCCCCCCCCTTTAAAACCATGAGCCTGAGTGGAACGAAGATGCTCATCAAGTTCATGATCTTTAAATAAATAATCATCTATGACAGAATCTTTTTGTAGTACCGTTTGCTTGTCATCTCCAACAACTAATACTTTTTTCCCACGGAACATAAGAGACATTGCATCATCAACCTTACATTGTGTCGCTTCGTCGACAATAACAAGGTCAAAGCTTTGTTCTTTACACGGCAGTAAAAAAGGCACCGTTTGTTTTCTAGCAATCCAAATAGGAAAAGTATCAAATAATTTTTGACGAAGCTCATCAAAAACAGAGCCACTTTCACTGATAGAGTTAAATTGTTTTAAACTATCTGTTAGCGACATGATACTGGTAATGTTATTGGTGCCAGATTTTTTCTTTGATGATGTTGCTGTATTAACAATATCGCGTAAATTGCCTATCAGTCTTTCTCTTACTAATCGATCTTGTTGTTTAAAGAGCTCTTCTATTTGTTCTAACTGACCTTGTATTGAAGCCCCTTTATCGTGTTCAGCTGATGCTTCTCTGCCAGTGCGTTTACTAATGCTACGATACAAGTTAAGTGCTCTGTGAGGTGTCTCGCCAAGTCGGATAGACTCATGGAGTTCTCTTAAGAGTTGCCATAAACCAGGGGATAATTTATTAGCATTTTTAAGTAAAGTATTTTGTGCCTGAATAATATGTAATAATATTTTTGTGTTTTCTTGCAAGGGTGGGGTAAACGAAGAGCGTATTTTTCTTATCAGTTTAGTGAAGGCACTATTGTCGGTAGATAAATAAGACTGCATAACAGATTCAAGATAACGGATAATTTCATGACGTGGATATTCACGAGTCAATGTTTGAAAACTCTCGACCGTTTTATGTTTTTCTTTGAGGATGAGAGAAAGAATTTTTTCATCTTCTTTTAATATTTGCACTTCATTGTCAATATTTTTGCTTGGTATTTTAAAAAAATTATAACATTCTGCCATATTGCCGTTTATTAGTTTAAAGCGATTATTAATAAAGGCATCAATTAAGTCACGGTGTTTAGTGTTTTTTCCCTGTAACAGTTCTAGAAACTCAATTAAACTTTGATTATCTGTTTGGCCATCATCTTTTTTTAATGTTCTATGATCAAAAGCAATATCTTCTCCAATTTGCCCTAACATAGTATTCGTGATTTGAGATTTTAATTTTTCAATTTTTTCGCCGACGATAATAATTTTTTTCTCAATGTTTTCACCCTTTGTACCAAGACCGGGTCCTAAATCTTGTATTTCAAATGACTTATTGAGTTTATTGACTAAATCATGCAGGCTTTGCTCGCCTGTTTGTACTTCATCAATAACTTTTATTGCACTGAAGAGCAAATCTTTCCATTTTCGTTCAGCAGGTGTTCCTCGGTCATTATCAATTAAGTAATCTAGTAGTTTTTCAATAAGCGCTTCAATAGCCCCTTGTTGATCACTAACAATTAGAACCCGTTGTTTATTGCATATACAATGTATTAATAGGTTCATGATCGCGTAAGTTTTCCCCGTGCCTGGAGGTCCTTCGAGCAAAACAAGATCATGATCTCGTAACTGGTTAATTAGAGTTCGGGTGCTATGTGGTAAGGCTCCGGGCATCCATGTAATTGCAGCAAAATCATTTTTCTTTTTGTGTTCATCTGTATCTTGTTCAGGAGTAAGAAATTTCCCAAGTAGAGATTCATAAAAACGTTGGCTGGATTGGTGGGCGATGGCGGTAATTTGATCTAAATCACGCTCAAGTGCTTGATCGATTGGGTTAAGAAGTTTGGGGGCACGATACAGATAAACACTTTGTAAATCACACTCTATGCCTTTAATGTTGAGGTCACCTAAAATACCACCTTTACCATTTTCGTCTTGATATCCTAAAAGTATTTCACGAGTTCGATCAAATATTGATTCTTTAATAGGAAGATAGCGTGATAAGTGAATGCGATCATTTACTCTATCGACGCTAATATCTTGTGCTAGCAAGGTCTTGAAAAATTTGTCGAGTTGATCCACGCCATTAATTTTTTCACTAAACTTATCAACTAAATGGGCTAAAGCAAGATGATTCAAATAAAACAAACCATTTTGCATTATTTCCAAATGTACTCCCCGACCAGATTCTCGAATACGAACTTTTGTATAATATAGCGGGAATTGAAATGTTCTAATTGAACGGTTATAGGTGAATAATGCATCAGTTATTTCAAAACCCAAATAAAAATCACATGAACGATCTTTAATAAATCGATCACGAAACTGACTGGCTTCGGCTGTGCTTAGTTCAAAATAAAGTTTACCTGCTTCAAAGTTTTTAACATCAGAGGCTAATAATGGAATAGGAAATTGTGATAATACGGGTTTGCTTTTTGCTGATTTTGATTTGTTGTTATCTTCAGACTCGCTTTTTGAAGATGTAAATGATATTTTTCGATCACCAAATACTTCTTCGTAGTCAATTCTAATATCTTTTTCATTAAAACGTTCACCAAGTTTAGGTTTATATAATTTAGCCTCTTTTTTTTCTCTTTTTCGTCTGTCTGTATTAGGTTTTATTTGTGTTTGGGTTTTCGTTTCTTTTGCTTCATCATCTAAAAATATTTTTTGTGCTAAGCTCGGAGTGTAACGCTCAGTAATTTGAAGAATATCTTTGCGCAAAGCTAAACTACTGGTAATACTTTTGCTGCCCTTAACAAAGCTAAACTGAAATAATTTATGATAGGAAATAATCTCCTGTAAAACATCATTCGGATGTTGTAAATTATCATCATAAAGAAGTTGGTCAAGGTTACTTAAACTGCGCCGATTTACTGTTATGTAACCGGATGAACCATCACGTTCTTCAATATCCTGAATAATCAAATTATTAATGTCAGAGCTTGAAGACTTGAAATAAAAATAATCTCGATTAAGAAACGAGGCTGTCATTTCAAATGATTCTGTTTGTTTTTTATTTAATTCGTTTTTTAAAATAGAACGTACACATGCTCTGAAGCGTCCAAAAATAAAACGAGGAATATATATCGTTTTCCCTTCTGAAGTGTTTTCAAGAGAATAAACTTGAAAGCCATGATCATTTTTAAACCTGCGTATACGGAAAATATTACCGCGCGCCCCTTTTTTAGAAAGGCCAGATTCTGCTGTTTTTTTTCTTGAAAAAGAATATGCCACATTATGCCTTATTAATTTTTATCGGATTAACAAAGAAACACGTCTGTTTCTTGCTCTGGCTTCTGCAAGTTGCTTGCCCTTTTTACCTTTTATGCTAACAACCGGACGAGTATGTGCATAACCTACTGCACGAAGGCGACGCGAAGAAAACCCCATAGAATTAAGATGCATAATGACACTGCTGGCACGTTTACCGCTTAAACTCCAGTTGGTTTCTATTTCACCTTCGTTGTAACGATAAAAAGGAACATCATCACTATGGCCCTCGATATCGATAAGGTATTTAGTTGAAATAATTTCTTTTAATAGAGGTTCAAAAGATTTAAGTGCTTTTTTCTTGATGATGGCACTACCGGGTGCAAATAAAACACCGGTATCCAGATCAACTCTTACTCCATCTTTTGCCATCTGTACGGTTGCACCAGGAATACCTGGTGTACCTTCTATAATGTCTTTCAGTGAACTTGCTAGTTCGACAAGGGTATTTTCAGTGCTGCCAGTCATAACACTTTTTACTTTTTCAAATGAACCGATATCTATTTTGCTCATGGTCAGTAACATTACGAAAAAAACAGATAGGATAACCATTAGGTCACCGAAGCTTATATAAAAGACATCTAGCCCATCGTCATCGTTATCAATGGTTAGCTGATCAAGATTCATGTGTCTATGTCCAACTTTTTATTCATTTTAAATGAATCCATTTGTCTATCTTGTCGACGAATTAATACACTAATACGATTCATAAGTAATTTGTGCGTTTCAACATACATACTATTATGGTGTTCCAGTCGTCCGGCGAGAGGCGTAAAAAACAGTGAGCCCAACACAGAACCAAATGCGGTTGTCATTAATGCCAGAGACATAGCTGGGCCAATTTTAGAGGGTTCTTCCAGAGACTGAAGAACTTCAATTAAACCAATAACAGTTCCTAATAAACCAAGAGCGGGAGCAATTTTTGCTCCTTTATTGAGTAATGACACAGCAACTTTTCTAACTAAAAATACTGTAGCAATACGGGTGGTAACAAAGTCTTCAATTTCTTCATAAAATAATTTTTCTTTTATCATGTATATAATGTCGTTAAGAAGTTCGCCATTAATTTCAGTTGCATCACGCATTTCAATAATGCTATTACCTTTGATGATTGTTTCATCAAGTTCATCCATTATTTTGGTGATTTGTTTTGTTGGGCTGGCAATAAACGAGCGAAACACTAATACAAAGGTGTTAACGAAGGTTTCTAGGTCAAATTGGAATAAAAGAATCCCCAGTGTTCCACCAACTACAAAGAAAAAGCTACGAAAATCGTTGAACAAAAAAGTATTACCCGAACCGACACCAAGCCCTGTGTCGATGCCAAGTGCAGATATTAATACTGCTGCGAGTAGGCTAACACTAAAAATAAGTGTGATCGGATCAAACCTTTTTTTCGAACTCACTAGATACTTCTTATCTTTTAAACCTTGCATAATTTATTCTCTATTTTTAATCTTGATTATCTTTTTTCGATATGGCGACCAATTGATTACGTGCTATATCATAAACTATAAATTTTTCCTGCAACTGGCATTTGAATTTCTGGGGATCTGTGTCACCAAGAAGAGAAAACCGAATTACATATCCATCGCTTATAGATATAATAACTTTCATACCTCTGCTTAATTTTTTAATCGTTTCAGTTTCTAGTGAATTGAGAGCTTTAATTTGAAATTCATTGCGTTTTGAATCTCGAGCTTTAAAGGTATCTCCTTTTACATAGAGTAGTTCAGCTGTACGTTTTTCTAGATTATTTAATTCTTCATTATTGAAAAATATAATTCCTAATGGCGTATCTTCACCTTCATTAAATGTAATTAAACAGCGAGCTTGTAATTCGGGCACTCTGTCGAGCATGTGTGTTGGTACGTCGATGATTTTACGGTGACATTTAACTTTGACTTTTCGTGTTTTAAGATCAATGTTTTCAACACGGCATATTTTAGCATTGTCGGGTAGTAATCGTTGTGAATCTAATGCTTTAGATGCACGACTCAAAGAACGTTGTTCCTGGCTTAATTGATAAGTGATCTCGCTAACTTGTATACGAAGTTCTTTATTATCTTCTTTGAGTTGGCGTATTTCTTCTTTTAAACTGCTATTTTTTTTGAGTTCAGGGTCAAGTGACCATGGCATTTGATTGGGATCAGAAACTTTAGATTCATATTTCGATAATTCATCGTAAAAACTTTGTAGTAGCTCACCTATTTTGTTTTTTTGTGGTAATTCAAATTGAATACATGGTAAATATTCTTGAACCTTAACAGGTGATTCTTTTGAATTAGGTTTGCCCGCAGCTCTAATATAGGCAGAAAATTTAAAACTATCTAGACAGGATAAAATATTTTCCAGATTGGGAACATAGCCATGGGCTTCAAGCACAGTACGAATTGCATTTGTGGGATTAGAGAACAAAATTTTATCTACAGTCATGTAGAAAAACTTTTCATTTTTGTCAAAATCTACCGCAGAGAGATTTTTGTTGATTTCCGCTCTCGATAAATCAATGTCATTATCTTCTGAGACAACACTTAACTTTCCTTTCTCAAAAATGGCCATATACTAACCTTGAGCCAAAATACGTCATAGAGAACCTGCATTAATTATTAGGAAAAGATCAATTACTAATTATGACGTATTTTATAGCTCAGATACGTTATTAAAATAACATCTATTTAATAAAGGAAATATTATTTTTATTAAGCGTGAACTGTATCACGTTTCTTCTCATGTCTAATGTCATAGGAAATTTCTAGTTGAATAAAGTCAAGATGCATTTGATGATATTTTGCATCTATTTCCACAGTAAATTTGCTAGAATTACAAGGAAGGGTAGCTATCGAGAGATTAGGATGATGTTTCAAATTCAAGAACCTACGGTTGGTGCATGGTTCGTCAATTTAACAGGGCAACTGATTAAGGTGAAGTTGCTTATGTTTGATGATGAAAAATTACACAGGGTATTGATACAGTATTTAGATGGAACGACGAAATTAATTAATCAGGAAGATTGGTTTTGTTTGAAACTTAATAAACATATTAGTGATGCTGGAAAATCGATGCAACTTCATTAATAACACTATAAATTGCTCCGTGAACGGGGCTTTTTTATGAGAAAAGGACGTTTTATGTCGAATGAACATTTTGAAAAATTATCCCAACGCTTAGTTAAATTTGCAGACGAACGAGATTGGGATCAATTTCATTCACCTAAAAACTTAGTGATGGCACTAAGTGTAGAGGCTGCTGAACTTACAGAACATTTTCAATGGTTAACTGAAGAACAAAGCAGCAATTTAAGCAATGAAAAATTAGATGAAGTGGCATTTGAAATGGCAGACATCTATATTTACTTAACTCGTTTAGCGACAAAGCTTGACGTTGATTTGCCTCAATATGTTGAGGACAAAATTATTCTCAATGAAAAAAAATATCCGGTTGAGAAAGTTAAAGGTAGTTCAAAAAAATATAATGAATACAAGTAATTTATTTTAAAATTTAATAAAATTATATTTTATTTGATTTTAACACCATCATTTTTTTAATTTGCATATCATGATAGGTATGAGGGATGCCGCCAACGCCTAAACCGGAATGGCGTAAACCTGCAAAGGGCATCCAGTCTACCCGAAAAGCAGTATGGTCATTTACCATTACAGCACTTGCGTTTAACTGTTTATAGGCGTGCAAAGCTGTATCAATATTTTTAGTAAAAACACTTGCCTGAAAAGCAAAGGGTAGGGAGTTAGCTTGTTTAATAGCTTCATCAATATTGTCATAAGTATAGATGCAAATAACAGGACCAAATATTTCTTTTGTTGAAACCGTTGAATTTTCTGCTGGATTTAATAATACAGTGGGCTGATAGCAATTATTTTCCGTTTTCCCTCCTGTTAATAACTCTGCTCCTTCTTTTATTGCATCGTTTACCCATTTACTAATTCTTTCTACTTCGGCAGGGCGAATGAGTGGCCCCACTTCTGTGTCTGCGTTTATTGGGTCGCCCACAACTAGTTTTTTAGCAATTTTAGCTAGGTTAGATGCAACAACTTTGACGATGCTTTTATGACAGAATATTCGTTGTACCGAAACACAAACTTGACCGGCATGATAGAAGCCACCTTTTGCAATGGCGGGCAGCGCTTCAACGAGATCTGCATCGGATTCAATAATTACCGGAGCGACACCACCGTGCTCAAGAGCACATCGTGCGCCTGGGGCAAGTTTGCTGCGTAACATCCAACCGACATTTGCACTACCGATAAAGCTAAAAAATCCAACACGGCTATCGGTCACTAATTGTGTTGCTACATCGAGATCAGAAACAACCAGTGCCTGACACCATTCTTCAGGTAAGCCTGCTTGTCGTAAAATTGAAATAAATCGGTAGCAGGATAGCGGTGTATCTTCGGCGGGTTTAATGATAACGGGACAACCTGTTGCTATTGCGGGGCCAACTTGGTGAATAATTAAATTTAATGGATGGTTAAAAGCGCTAATGGCGACAACAACACCGATGGGTTCGCTACGGGTAAAGGCCAAGTGTTTTTCTGATGCAGGATTAATGCCCATGGGAATTTCTGTACCATGATCAGTGCGAATGCATTCAATACAATTCAACACACCATCAATAGCGCGTTCGACTTCAACACGACTATCAATAAGGGGTTTTCCGCCTTCACCGGCAGCAACAATAACGAGTTCATCAAATTGCTCTCGCATCAGTTCTGCAGTTTTATGGAGTATGGCGATACGTTGTGAAGCGGGTAACCATGTTGACTTGTCATTAAATAAATTCTGTGCGGTGCTTAAGGCTTTTTCAACATCAGCTGATTGAGCAGCATCTAGGGTGGCTATTTCTGAGCCATCAAACGGTGCAGTGACGGTGACTTTTTCTCTTTCCGAATTTTCAATCTCGGCGATCATAAGTGGATGGTGGTTATTCAAAATATTTCCCCTGTATCAAAATTTATTTTTACTAGAACCAAACTAGGATATGGAATTGATGAGATTAAATTATGGCCGTCTGCCACAAGGATGTGGCAGTCGAGTAGCCAAGGATGGCATGTTTTGCGAGTCGTAATTTGATCTCATCAGTTTCATAGCCGGCAATATTAACCTTGATTTAGTAACATATACTTAGATCGGACAAGCAATATCCCCTAAGCGTTTGGTCAACAACATGTTTTCACGGTAATCAATCGGTACAATGACGAGGCTTGGGCCATCTTCTTTAAAGGCAGCAGTTAATTCTGTAACAAGGTCTCGACTATTATTGACTTGATGTCCATGCCAGCCAAAGGCACTTGCAAGCTCTAACCAGTTTGGATTACCAAAAGATAAATCTGTGTGGTGACCAAACTCATTTTCTTGTTTCCATGCGATTAAACCATAGGCATGGTCTTCCCAAATCATTACAACGATATTTGAATTTAAGCGTTTAGCCGTTTCCATTTCTTGAACATTCATTAAGAAGCCGGCATCACCACAGATAGAAAGTATATTGCGATCAGGGTGGACAATGCTGGCGGCTATTGCGCCGGGTAAAGCAAAGCCCATAGAACAAAAGCCATTGGGAATTAAACAGGTATTGGGTTCATGGCATTGGTAGTGACGGGCAATCCACATTTTGTGTGCTCCGACGTCGGATAATAAAACATCTTTTGCTCCCATGACCTGTCGCACATCCCATAATACTTTCTGTGGACGAATAAGATCTTCAGTATCATCATCTGCATGGGTACTAAGATCTTTTTGCATTGTTTCGCGGGTTGCGAGTTGTTGTGTAAAATCAAAATTAAATTTATCAATTTTATTAAAGCGTTCATTCATCATCCATAAAGTATGCGCAAGATCACCAATGACTTCTGTTTCAGGATGATAATGTTCATCAATTTCAGTGGGTAAAAAATCAACATGAATAATGTTTTTATCTTTATTTTGATTCCATAATGAAGGGTGATATTCAACCATGTCATAACCAAGAGTAATAATTAAATCGGCATGATCAAGTGCACAGGCAATAACGTCTCTAGCTTGTAAGCCAATAGTGTAAAGACAGTAGTCTTCATCCATATCAACTGAGCCTTTTGCCATAAAAGTACTAATAACTCCGATACCTGTTTTTTCGCATAATAGACGAAGTTGTTTGCTTGCACGTTTACGAATACAACCATTACCGGCGATAATGATAGGACGCTTTGCCGTTAGAATTTGTTCAACAGCTTGATTTAATATTTTGTCATCTGCGACTGGGCGGCGAAATCTTAATGGTTTAAGTGGTTTAGAGTCTGTTTGGATTTTTGCTATGTCTTCGGGTAACTCAATATGACAAGCACCGGGTTTTTCTGTACGCGCAAGTCTTACTGCTTTGCGAATAATTTCAGGAATACTATTAGGATGAAGTATTGTTTGAGCCCATTTCGTGACGGGTTCAAACATTTTAACCACATTCATGATTTGGTGAGATTCTTTATGTAATCGTGTTGATGCGCCTTGGCCAGTTAATACAAGCATTGGAGAGCGATCCATATTTGAATCCGCAACACCCGTAATTAAATTTGTTGCCCCTGGGCCTAATGTGCCTAAACAACCGGCAGGATTTCCTGTTAAACGTCCATACACTTCAGCCATGAAGGCTGCACCTTGTTCATGGCGAGTTAAAATAAATTTAATTTTTTTTGATTTTTCGAGAGAGATCATGAAATCAGCATTTTCTTCGCCGGGAATGCCAAAAATATACTCAATACCTTCTTCTTCTAGGCATTTAACAAATAAATCGGATGCTTTCATTTATGGCTCTCCATATCAAAGATATTATTATATTTATGTGGGCTGTTTTCTTTTATATGCTTAGGATTGAATTAATCCTTTTTAGTTCCATAGTTATAACCTTTATCTGTTTTATTTGTACTGTATTTATAGCCAACGACGTACTTTTTTACAATATTTCACATAATCTTCACCATGGCGTTTTAACAAATGTTGTTCTTCAAGGGCGACTTGGAGTTCAACAACAGTACACGTTAATAGCATGATGGCAAAAGTTGCGGCATTCGGGAGTGCGAGAAAAAATCCGATAACATTTATTTTCATTCCCAAAAAAATTGGGTTGCGTGAAATTAAGAATAAACCATTATTTACTAAATGTGTTTTAGTTTTACTGTCAATACCTATTCGCCAAGCATTACCCATTTGGGTTTGAGAAAGCAAAATCCAAAGGAGAGAGAGGACTAATAATAATATTCCTATTGATGTCACGAGAGGGTATTTTGCTAACCAGTGAAGAGGGGTTAAGTAGGTGTAATAGGAAGGGAAAGCCGATGCAACAACAACAACAAATATGCTCGCTAAAGGGATCAATTTAAAATAACGGCTAAGAATACCTTCAGCCCCTTTTTTCTTGAGTACCCCATAGGCATTTATCCCTGTTTTTTTCCAAACGATAAACGTGCGGAATAAAAAAACAGTCAATACAAATATACTAAGGTAAATGGGTAGAAATATCCTTATAAAATCACTCATAAATTTCTTTAAATCCTTTTTGAAATAACAACGTGTTTACCCGTTTAACGATACAGGATAGCGATAAGTTAATCTAATGTTTTTTACCGATTAATTCGATTTGATAACCGTCTGGATCTTCTATAAAAGCAATAATTGTTGTGCCGGCATTCATTGGACCCGCATCTCTTAGAATTTTACCGCCAATTTTTTTCATTGTTTCACAGGCTTTATGAACATCGTCCACTTCTATTGCTATATGCCCAAATGCATTACCCATGGTGTAATTTTCAGTGTCCCAATTATGGGTAAGTTCAATTACACTTTCATCTGCTTCGTTACCATAGCCAACAAAAGCTAATGTAAATTTCCCCTCGGGATAGTCTTTTTGTCGCAGCAAGGTCATGCCTAATACGTCGATATAAAATTGGATAGATTTTTTAAGATCAATAACTCGTATCATAGTGTGTAATATACGCATTAGATATTCCTTGGCATAATGTAATAGTTAAAATTTGTTGTGAAAGCGTGTTTTCAGATATAATCATGCTAATTATTTTTCTAAAAAGCAATTTTTAAGGAGTAACTCTTATGGCATCTGAAATTGATGAGCTTACAGTAAATTATGAAGACGGTGGTGAATTAGTATCTAAAGAGTTGGATAAAGTGATTTTAACTCGCGGCGCTTGGTCAACCATTATTTTTAAATATCAAGATTTAAACAGAACAAAAGGTGAATTTGGTCCTGACAAATACAGTATTCGTCGTTACCAAAAACGCAACGGAGAATATCAGTATAAATCGAAATTTAATATTTCGAGTAAAGATCAAGCTAGAAAAATCATGAACGCTCTTGAAGGTTGGATAGGTGAGGATGAGGAGTCATAGTTTTAAAGGACTTGGCTTTTTATTTTTTCTTGATTAGCATTATGGTCAAGCAAAATATGCTTTGTTTTGTTGACCATCTTTTCTGTTCCACAGATATAAATATTTTTATTTGAAAAATCCGCATAGTTTTTAATCAATAGATCGAGCTTTCCATCAAGAGGTTTTTCGTCAGTTAGCGTGTATGATTGTTGCTGATAGGTGAAATCATCTAAAGCATCTTCCCATGCTCGGCATTGGTTATGCATATATGGCTTTTCATCTGAGTGTATCCAGTATAGATGAATAAATTCAGCATGTTCAAGCGTGATAGCATGTTCAATTAGGCTTTTTATAGGAGCAAAGCCTGTATCAAAGGCAATAAAAATAATAGCATCATTGGAATCTTCATCTAAAATAAAAGATCCGTTTGGCCCTTTTATGATTATAGAGTCGGTATTTTTTAAATTATTAGTCACATAATTTAAAAAAGGTGTGGTAGATGTCGTTGGAATATGAAATTGAATATTCATATCATCACACGGACAGCTTGCAATAGGAATTTCAAGTGGCGGCAATGTGGAATGACTTAAAAAAACATTTTGTCCGGCAAGAAAACGTAAACGTTTTGTTCTTGGTGTTTTTAAATTCAACACAAAAACATCATTAGACAGAGGGGCAACCTTTTTTACTTTAGCAGTAATTTTTTGTTGTGGAATATCTTTTTCACTGCCCGCTTCATCAGCTTCTATTTCAATTTCAGTTATTGCGGTATTAGAGCAACATAAAAAATAGTTTTGAGATTTTTCACTTTCAGAAAAAGTATAGTCGTGGGGTTTTATTTTTTTAATTTTACCCGAAATTAATTTGGCTTTACATTTGCCACAGTTACCATTACTACAGCCATAATTTAAAGCTAACCCAGCACTTAGCCCAGCTTCAAGTATTGAGCTATTGCCTTCGACAAAAAACTCATGCCCTGTATTTTTAAGATGTACTTGGGCGGCGATAACACGTAACAGCATATCTTTTTCCAAGATTGGTGTGGGTTTTTGCTCTGGCGCATGTATTTGTTGTATCGAATCATTTAGCCAATGATTTAACTGATCAAACAATTGAGGCTTAGATGACGTTTTAGCTAAGTCGCTTATTTTAGATTGTAGTTCAGAGCATAAAGAAACAAACTCTTTTAATTGTGTTTTTGTATGAGCATGTTCTTTAGATATGTTATGCAGTCGGGCAGCTAAAGTTTGGGTGCTTGGAGCCAACAGTTGAGCAAGTTTATCGCCTCTTGCCCGCAGCATTGCCTGTTCAATAATTTTTTCTAAATCTTCAATGATATGGTTATCTTCAATTTCAGCATCGGGAAAGATTCTTTCAATGTCATCAAGGCTTACTTGCCCCTCAAAGCTTTCTAATTCTCTGTCGTGAACTTTTTTTTGCAAGGCGCCACGAGAAAGACCAACTAATTTTGCTGCACGAGAAAGAGAAAGGAGTCTTGACATAGCTTTAGCCTTTTAGTTATTCATAAAAATCAGCCATATTCATGCCGACCTAGAGATAAGTGTTTATATTGGTTAATCATGATCATCATTTTTTGGATATTCGGGGGAGTAACGGCTTCAATGTTCAATGCAATCGTGAGATTCATAACGTGAGTCTGAGTTGGTTTTATATCGATAAATTGTTTCATTTTGGATGAATGAATATTTTTCTCAGATAAATAATAATTTAAAGTAAAAAAATGGGTATTCCACAGTACGTCTTTGCCATTAAACAACCCCTCAAATTCTAAATGAGTATGTTGAGAATCATGTTGCTGAATAACGGTATATGACATTTTTTAATATTCTGGTTTACTTTACATATCTATGAGATAGTTAATTTTAAGTGTAATACGAAAAATGATAAATGCATCTTTTAATCAGAAAATAAGTTAATATCGAAAGAAATAACCCTTCTATGAGTGGGCGTATATCAGGAAAGTTTTATGGATATTAGAGTTAAACGGCGAACCCTATTAAAAATCAGTGCAGCTTCCATAGCCGTCGTTGTGTTGGGCTCAAATTATAAGAAAAAAAATGATATTGAGACCACTGATGCATTATCAAAAATTAAGCTTGAAACTAATATTGAGTCTATACATGAACAAGCTGTAAGAGATAGCTTAGCAAAAATTAAAAATTTCAATCAAGTTTTTTCAGAAGATATCTTTTTGACAAAAGAGAAGCATATTGTTTTCCAATCAACATTAAACAGAATATTGCGCGTTAAAAAAATTATTGGTTATGCTAATTTTAACTTGATAAGTTTTGATGACATGCTTCTCTATGCACACCGCTTTCCAAAAATTGGTAAATTTACAAAGCCTGAATTAACTTTGATTGATGAAATATTTTTTTATGATGCCAATAAATATGGTTTTCATGGGAATAAAGTTATTAAGGAATTGACATCAAAAATTAATAAAAAAGAAACAATAAAAATTTCAGGTAGTGGCCATTATCTTTTTCAAGGTGATGCACTTAAAAAATTTAAACAACTTAAACATGATGTGGGGCATGAGCTTATTTTAACATCAGGTGTTCGAAGCATTGTTAAACAGTTGCAACTGTTTCTCTCTAAATTGGAATTGAGTAATGGCAATCTTTCTTTAGCTTCTCGCTCATTAGCACCGCCAGGGCATTCCTATCATGGTATTGGTGATTTTGATGTGGGTAAAAAAGGGTTCGGCAAACGAAATTTTACGGCTGATTTTGCAACAACGAAAGAATATAATAAATTAATTAAACTGAAATATGTTGATTTACGTTACACCCTAAACAATCAAGTTGGTGTGAGGTACGAGCCTTGGCACATTAAGGTCGTTTAATATGAAAGCCACATCATACCTTTATGTTTTTATGTTTTTTTTTAGTCAACATGTTTTGGCTGAACCTTTGCGCTTTTCTTTACATAAAATTGAATCGGGTGTTGCTGGGCCAACTTTATTGGTAATTGGCGGCATTCAAGGAGATGAACCAGGCGGGTTTACGGCAGCATCTATGCTAGTAACAAATTATAAAATAAAGAAAGGTGCTGTGTGGGTTGTACCGAATCTAAATTTTGAAAGCATTATAAAGCGTAGTCGAGGCATTCATGGGGATATGAATAGAAAATTTAATAAACTTTCTATAACAGATCCTGAGTTTGCTGAAGTACAAAAGATTAAAAAAATCATATTAGATGAAAACGTTGATATTGTTGTGAATTTACATGATGGTAGTGGTTTTTATAAAAAAACATACATCAATAAAATGCACAACCCAAATCGATGGGGACAAAGTATTATTATTGATCAAAAAACATTAAGCACAGATGAATTTGGTGATTTATATAAAATAGCGGGTTCGGTGCAAAAATATATTAATAGTAAGTTGAATAATCGTAAAAAGTTTTTTTATGTGAAAAATACGAAAACTAAGCAGGGCGATGTTGAAATGGAAAAGTCGCTTACTTATTTTTCAATTAAAAACAATCGACCAGCATTTGCGGTGGAGGCAAGTAAAAGTTTTTTAACACATGAACGGACATATTATCATCTTTTAGCCGTTGAAGGTTTTATGAATGCACTGGGTGTCGATTATACTCGAAGTTTTAAAATGACACGCAAAAATGTTGCAAAACAGATTGGAAATAACTTAGAAATTTCTTTATATAATAATAGAATAAACTTAAATATTGATAAGGCTCGACGTTATTTGAATTATATTCCATTAAAAAAGGATTCTTCTCTAGAATACATTAAAAACAACCCATTGATCGCGGTTATAAAAAGCAACCGAACATTAAAGGTTCGTTATGGTAATCGTTATGTTACATCATTAAGACCTCAGTATTTTGATTATGATTACGGGCTTGATGTAATAGATATGCAAATTGATGGTAAAACTCAAAGAATAAGTATTGGTGATGAAGTCAATGTAAAAAAAGACTTCCGTGTTTTATGTGACTCAGAATATAGAGTTAATGTTATTGGTTATGCAAAACAGGGCGTTAAAAATGAAAACGGAATATTGATTAAGCGGAAAAATATTCAATCACGATTTTCTATTGATAAAAATGAAAATATATTTCGTGTTGAAATATATAAAGGTGCTAAATTTAGCGGCATGATATTAGTTAATTTTTCTAATATGACAAAGAAACAACCAATTAGCTTAAATACGATGTCCTCAAAAAAACCTTCCTTGTTAAATTTATAATGTCATTATCTTATAAAACGCCATCTTCATTTCTGAATTTTTCTTGTTTAGGCGATAAGTGCGAAGACACCTGTTGTCGTGATTGGGAGGTTAAATTAGACAAAATACACTTTGATTTATTAAACACGGCAATGTCAGAAAATAAAAATGAAAGAAGTATGTTTGAACAGTACATTCATTTTAATGAAAACTCTATTACTAGTGAGCATGATTATGCTTTTATTCGGATGGGGGTGAATGGGTACTGTGCAATGCTAGATGATAAAGGACTGTGCTCTATTCATGCAAAATATGGTGTTTCAATTCTTGGTAATGTTTGCACAATGTTCCCACGAATTATTTCTCGTTGTGATAATACAATAGAATTAAGCGGAGCGTTATCTTGCCCTGAAGTTGTTAGGCAGTGTATTGATGACAAAACGCCTCTTAAATTTAAACGGTTTAAACCCTCTGATCTACCTCGAAGTAAAAACTACCCGATAAAGCGTGAACTTTCTCTTACGGATAAAGATTTCTATTCTGATAACTTTAAATTCATTAGAGAAAAAATGATGGAAATAATGGCTAATGAAGAACAACAGTTAGAAACACGTCTCTATGTGCTGGCAAATTTAACAGATAAAATATCTACATTTTATCATAAGGGATGTGAAGCTTCGGATAATGCTGTTCTTATTGGAGAAGTAAATGCATTAATGGGAAATAAACAGGTTGAAAAATTAGGTTGTCAAATTAAAGATTATGATTGTGAAAGCCCCCTAGGTGTTGTTGTAGCGCATTCGATTTTATCGATAAAATTACAGCAAGCAAACAAAGAGAATATTAGTCAGATTTATGAAAACATTATTAAAAAATATAATGCAACGAATGATAATACGGTAGAAGTGCTTGCAAAAGAATTAGATAAAATAATTATTAATATTGATGCTGAAAATAATGAATATATAAATAAAGCGATTACACGATATATTTTAAATTGTATTTTTAGAGAGTGGTTTATTAGTATGCCAAATTCTTTTATATATACTCAAATGCTTTTAGTAAGAATATCAATGTTGCGTATTTTAATATATTTGTATGTTGGGAATGAAGAGCTTGAGTTACATCAGTTAAAACAAAAAATAGTTTATATTATGTACAATTTTGCGCGTAATATAGATCAGAATTTAGATTTTTTAAAAGTGGTCTACAATGCCTTGTCGGAACAAGTAATGATTAATTTTGATTTTTCACCTGCTTTTATTCGTATTGCGTCAGAATAAACAACTAATAACATTCTATTTTATGTCTTATTTAGATTTTTGCATATGAGTATAACTTTGATATTTCAAAGTAAATTTTAAGCAATTACTGTACAATGCTTGTCTGTTTAATTAAACAGGGGGGGCTAACTCGAACTAATTTTCGGGTGATTTGTAAGTTTATTATATTTTCTTTTTGAGGTTTTAAATGGACAGTTTAACGGCAGATGAACAGATTACGGTGACTGTTCGCGTGATGGAAATATTAGATAGCTGGGGTTTATCCGCCGCTGAGATTATTTCGTTGATTGCTTTACCAGAAAAAACACCTACTCGGGCTTTACGCCGCTATCGAGAAAATACTGCTTTCCCACTTAATCCAGAGCTTGAAGAAAGAGTTGGACATATTATGGGAATTACTGATGCTCTCAGAACATCTTATCCACATAACCCCAATATGGGAAAAATGTGGATAAGACAGAAAAGTAAAAAATTGAATAATCAAATTCCATTACAAATTATCGTTGAGAATGGTTTAGCAGGAATTATTGAAATTCGAAAGCATTTAGATTGTTCATATGACTGGCAGAAAAACCCTTAACGAGCCATTTAATTATTTTTTTTGTCTTTGCGCGTAGCTCTTGCTTTGAAGTTTACAATTGACTGCATTAATTGATCCAAGGGTAATTTATCAAACTGCTGGTATTTTGTTAATGCTTGTTTTAAGAGTAGATAAATGTCGGGTCTATTTTCATTTTCAGGTGAAAATAATTTATGTAGGCCAATGATACTACCGTTCTGTACTTTTATTTCTTTGCCATGAGGCAGCGGACCATCAATTTCAGTGAGTTTTAATGCAAACTTTGCATTGCTTCTTAATAACTCTAAAAAATCTCGACAGTTTTGCCATGCTTGTTTATCTAAACAGCCAACACATTCCCTATCTGCGAGATGTATTTTTTCCATTTTAGTACAGCGGCAGCGCCGAGAATTTAGAGTTTTCTCAAAAGGGCATTGTAAAGGGTTAACTGTACGGTAGGTTTCTCTGTATTTATCTTCATCCATAATACTACGGGTTTAATGTTATTTTTCCCATTCACGAACAATGCTTTCTTCACGAAATTCTTGCAGCTTTTCTTCTGCATCAATACTGTTTTCTGCAAAAATCACTTTGTAAGTATTTCCATCGCTAGCATTTTCTTGCTGCCGCTTTTCTTTGGCAAAATTTTTGGCATCTTTAAATTTTTCAAAACTTTCAAGTGGTTCAAGTTTTTTAACAATCTTACTGACACCGGGGGCAATTTTGTAAACAAAATAAAGCATAAAATGACTCCTAAAAGGGTATGTGGTGGAGGCTTTAATCAAGTCGCTAGGATATAGATTCTGGTGGCGTGTTACAATGTTTTCAAGTGTATTTCCTGAAATATGCCATAAATGATTAGAGATAACATGAGGTTTTTCATTTAAGTGAATAAAAATAGAAAATTATTAGCCATTACTGAACTTGGCGGATATCCAGATTTTACTTCGCTTTATAATAAGTCAGGTTTTCAGGTTGATGCCGTCGATAGCATGCGCAAGGCATTGAGGAATTTAAAGAAAAACAATTATTCTACGATTGTTGCTGAGTTTAATTTCCAGTCAGATTTTCGTGATAGAACCAGTAACTTAGAAACTTTGATGGCGGTAATGCAGCAAATGGATAACATTAATGTAATTATTTTTTATGAAAAAGAATATGAACATCAGTTTGATAAATTACGTGTGCGTTTTTCATTTCATACTGAGCTGGCATACCCTATAGATGAAATAAAATTAAAATCAACGTTAGATGATATCTAAGGAGGGCTAATTCATTCTAGAAGATCATTGAGTGTTTCTAGTGCCTCTATCGCAGCTTCTTTTATTTGAGGGTTTTTATCGTTAATTTTATCTTGCAAAAAAGATTTATTTTCCGCTACCCCGAGTAGAGCAACATAATGCAGTGCGTCAATTTGTAATCGAGGAATATTAGATGCTGCAATATTTTTTAACTCGGTACTATAATTTTGTAATATTTTGGTTCCTGAAAATTGTTCAAGCAAGGCATCAAGTCCAATTCTTATATCCATACTTGTATCTTCATTACTCAGTAAGCTAATAATGTTAGCAAGAATACTTGGTTTCAACTGAATAGTTTGATTTATTTTCATTATATCGCCAGTTGCAAGAGCATCTTCAATGTATTCTTGCATGCCTTTTTCATTTTGAGAGGTGGCAAGCCATTGTTGTATTTCTTTTGGTGTGTAATTCCCTGAAAATATCATAAAGGATTGGTTATTTGATATTGAAAACCAAGGAACACTTCGAATGTTTAATTCTTCTGCTCTTTTATTTTCGACGGCAATGTTTGTTATTTTTAATGATGATAAGTTACCTTGTTTAAGGTTTTCACTTAATTCAGTTAAAACAATGGGGCAGTATGCACAGCCGGTCGCAATAAAAAGTTCGACAGAAGGAGGAGTATTTAAGTTCATTTTTTCATCTTTATAATATAAATTTTAAGCCTAAGCCTTCTTTTGTTATTCGTGCTATCTCTGCTTTAACAGGTGGTGGATCACCATCACCAAGTTGTGAACAAACCTGCAATATAACTTTTTTACCCAGTAATAAGTCAATGGGATTATCATCAAATTCAAGAAAAACACCGTTGTCGCTAATGTTTCTAGAATTAAGTACATATTCAGAACCATCATCGCAACAAAGCTTTATCTGAATGACAATACCTATTCTACTTGAATCTCTTTTATTCTCACTCATTTTATCGTCCTAACAAATTAAGCTTCAATATCGGGTATTAGCTTACTTTCTAATAATTGTATTTCATCTTTAATTTTTAATTTTCGTTTTTTTAAGCGTTTTATTTGTAACTCATCAATAAAAGGTTTTTCATGCATTAAATTTAATGCATCATCAAGATCTTTATGTTCCAAAGACAATGTGTTGATTCGAGTTTTAATTTCATTTTTGTTCATGTGTAATCCAGTGTTCTAAACTATCTGAAGACATAGGTCTGCTAATAAAATAACCTTGCCCGTAATCACAACCTAAAATACCGAGTAAATTTAGAACATCTTCATCTTCGATACCTTCTGCGATGACTTTCATTCCAAGATTATGTGCAAGATCAATAGTAGAACGTACGATCATCGCATCATTATCATCTGACATCATATCCATTATAAACGATTTATCAATCTTTAATTTTGAAATGGGGAGGCGTTTTAGGTATGCTAGGGAAGAGTAACCAGTACCATAGTCGTCAATTGCTATTTCAATGCCAAGTTTGTTTAATCTGTTCAATACTTCAATAGATTTTTTAGGGTTTGTCATCATGACACTTTCGGTAATTTCCATAATGAAATTTGAAGCTGGGATCTCATTGTTATTAAAAATTTCGATAATATTCTCTACAAAGTAATCATCTTGTAAATTATAAACAGATAAGTTTATAGCTATTTTAATTTGAACACCTGATTTTTGAAGTTTTTTATTATATTTGGCTGTTGTATCAACTATCCAATATGTAATTGGATTGATGAGCCCTGTTTGTTCTGCTGTAGGTATAATATCATCAGGAAATATTTTCCCCTTAGATGGGTGGTTCCATCTTAACAATGCTTCAGCGCTTATTATTTCCCCTGAAATTATATCGATAACAGGTTGATATTCCATTTCTAATTGCTTGCTATCAATTGCATTACGAAGATCAGAAATCAACGATAGTTTACCAACACTATATTTATCGTGTTTTTGGTCGTAAATTTCATAGCCTGTTTTATTTCTTTTTGCTACGTACATTGCGACATCTGCACGTTGTTGCAATATTTGAGATGTTGTCCCATGTTGTGGGAAAACAGAAATGCCAATACTAATGCCAATATACAAAGGTGTATCATCCACAGTAAATACATTGTTGAATTCATTGAGTATTTTCTTTGCAATAATTGTTGCATGTTTTTCTTTTGCTGTCGTTAGTAAAACAGCGAACTCATCACCACCTAAACGGACGATTACATCCACTTCTCGCAATGAAAAAACCAATCTCTTTGCTACTTGCTGAAGTAATTTGTCGCCTACGGCATGCCCTAGCGTGTCGTTAATTTCTTTAAACTGATCAAGATCCATAATTAAAATTGCAAATGAGTTGTTTTCTTGCATTGCATTATGTATGGACTGTTCTAAACGATCATTTAATAACTTACGATTAGCAAGTCCAGTTAAATTATCATGCAATACATGGTATTCAAGCTCTTTTTGGCGAGAATGAATTTGTTGCCGCATTTCTTTGAATGCCGATATTAAATTTTTTGTCTCCAATATTGATGTGTTTGGTATTATTTCTACTTCTATACCTTTAGATTCATCTCTTAGTGCCTGAGTGATCGTTGTAATAGGGTTGAGTATTAGTTTTACAAGAAATACAAAACCAATTAAAAGTACAAGCAAGCTAACTATTGATGCAGTCCAAATAGAGTTAACTTGATATTGGGATATTTTAGACAAAGTTAACAAATCATTTTTACTAAATTCTTTTATGCTTGAATTTAGTTTTATAAGCAGGTGGTTTATTTTTTTAAGTTTAGGTTCTAGTTCATTTTTATAGACTAAGGTGTCTGTTCGCCAAATTTTAGAATCGCTTATTTTTTCTATTTTTTTAAATTCATTCAACCATTTGTTAACTGATTGTGAGAGTTGCTCTATGATAATAGATGTAGTAAACCCAAGTTTTCCTTTTGTTTCTAATTTATTTAGATTTTCTATTTTGTTTTTTATTATTTCTTGTAGTTCAATAACAAGTTGTATCTGGTTATTGCATGAATCCTCACGAAAGGCATTAAGTTTATTTAGTAAATACATTCTGAAGTTTGAAATCATATTTATCCAATAAAAGCGCAATTCGACTAATTGATAATATTCGGTATTGTTTTCAGGGTAGTCACTGGTTTCAATTTCTTTTATGGCCAACTGAAGGTTTCCAATGATGGATGCATTTAGTGGTTGCATACTTTCGTTTGCAATTTTAAATACAGGAAATAAACGCTGAGGATTTAGACGTATTTTAATTAATTTATCAGCGATAAGATCGAAGTCTTTAAGTGTTGATATTAGTTGAGATACCGTTGAGTAATGATTTTTAATTATCCAAGGATATAAGGATAATTCTTTAATTTTCTCAACAGTACGCATAATTGTTTTTGAGATTAAAGTTTTATCTGAGTTACTTTGCGGATCAACTTGGAATTTAAAAATTAAATGTCGCGCTTCCATAATGGAGTTTTTAATTTCAAGATTTAATTGTAGTAATGTGTTGCGAGATTTTATGTTTTTTTGAATTTCTTTTTTTACAGAGTCAATATTTATTTGTTCATAAGCGCTCATTGAAAGCATTATGGTACTGAGTATTATTGTTAAGAGTGCATAGCGTTTACGCAGGCTGTTGATATTTAACCATTTCATTTGGGGGAATGATCCTACGCTATTATTTTCTGTTGATTTACCATTAGAATTGATTGAGTTCTTATCTAAGATAAAAACTCAGTAATCCTATATATTTAACGGCATTTTTCAGTGTTTCTTTAAAATAAGGCGGCTTTTTACAGAAAAAATAGGAGATACAGGAGAAAAACTAGCAAATAGTGATGTAATTAGGGAGAGTTTTGAAAAAAATAGCGGAAAATCCCGCTATTTTAAGAGGTATTAGTCTTTTTTTCCTGAAAAGCTTGAAGGATCGAGTTTTACAACAACTGAGCTTGAGGGTTCATCAACATAGCGCGGGCGCATGTTATTTTCTCTACCTGCATCTTTAGCAAGCTCAGCTTCACGTGTACTAATTAAAGAGAGACAATCGCGGATGTTGTGAATGGTGCTTTCAGATAAAGGGTGCTTTAAATTTGTAGGCGTGTAGGTATCTTTTGCTATATCAGTAAGAACTTTACGCATAACCTGTAAAATTTCTTCTTCTTTTGAATATGTCTTTTTGCTCATTTGAGTTAGTCCGATAACGATAAAAATATTTGCGTATTCTAACAGTTAATTTCATAAATGTTATAATTATACTAACTCAAACTTATTTTTACAGAGTGTATTATGCCCAAACTTGTTTTCCACGCAAAAGACCCAGAATATTTTCCTAATGATATACCTAATATTGTCAATGGGTTACAACAAATTGGCTTTTTAGGTAACAAATGGCAAAGCCCGGAATCTGTTTTGGGGGAGCGTTATTTAATTGGAGGCTCTTTTTTAAGTCTAGTCACTTTTATGGGATGTGCTCCGGCAATTGAATTATCCCCTCTTGAAGCGCAACCAGATTCCCTTGGATTTTGTCACATTGAAATAGAGACTTTGAAACCAAAAGTTGAATTTATACGCGGAAGTGAACACTTAGTTTCACGCTGTCCTCATTGCCGAAAGCGTCATGCCAATTGGGAAAAAATACCGGATACTTTATTATATTCATGTGATGGCTGTGCTGTTGTAAGCCATTTGTCAGAATATGATTGGAAAAATACAGCGGGTTGCGGACGTTTTTTTATTAGCTTGCACGGTATTTATCCGCAAGAAGCGCTACCAACCTCAAATCTTTTACAGGCGCTTGAAAAAATAAGCGATGTAGAGTGGGGGTATTTTTATATTCAGTAAGGCGTTGACAGCTTGTAGAACAAAGCGCAGACTCGCGCCCATGATTATTTTTATGCACCAGCCCGTTATTCGAGTGGCACGCAAACTAGCGTGGCATGTTAACTGTGTGCTAATGGAAAAAGTTATCAATTAAATAATCAGATAAATATTTTTTATAAAGGCCACAGTTTCAAAAGAACTGTGGCCTTTTTTATTGTGTAATAAAAAGTTATGGAGAACAAAAATGTCAGTTCCTCTTGCATACATTGGAGTAATAATTATTTGGTCAACAACGCCGCTCGCCATTAAATGGAGTGGTGTTGATGCGGGTTTTTTATTTGGCGTGACCGCACGGATGTCTATTGGCTTATTGTTTAGTAGTGCTTTGCTTTTATTGTTATCAAAGCGTCGTTTACCGTGGGACAAGAATGCGCGTAAGATTTATCTTGTTGCGGGCATTGCAATTTATGGTGCGATGTTGAGTGTGTATTGGGGTTCTCAATATATTTCATCGGGGTTTATTTCGGTGATTTTTGGTTTGAACCCAATCATAACAGGCATTATGGCTGCTTTATGGTTGAATGAACGGAGCTTAACGCCTGCAAAAATATTCGGTGTTGTTTTGGGGGTTTCAGGGTTAATCGTTATTTTTAGCCAAGCTATTCATGTTGGCAATCATGCTGTTATTGGTATTGCTGCAGTATGTTTATCTGTTTTACTGCATTCATGGAGTAGTGTGTGGTTTAAAAAACTGGACATACATTTAACAGCACTTGAAATAACACACGGTGGCTTAATGGTAAGTGTTCCTCTATATTTATTGACATGGTTTATATTAGAAGGTGGATGGCCTGAAAACTTTAGTCAACGTGGCCTTGGTTCGATAATATATTTAGGAATATTTGGTTCTGTTTTAGGCTTTGTGATGTTTTTTTATATATTAAAGCATGTTGATGTTAGTCGAGTATCATTAATAACATTAATTACACCTGTCGCGGCGTTGTTTTTAGGTTATGCTTTAAATAATGAAGTATTAAATATGAGCGTTTGGATCGGAACAGCGTTGATTATGTTAGGAATGAGTTTTTATCAATGGAGTGGTAAATTTATTCGTGAAGTTTCTTAATTTATGTGGAGTAAGTATGTTGCGTATTTTTAGTTTTATTATGGTTGTTTTGCTAATAACATCATGTACGAATGAAGGTAATCAATTACAAAAAATTAAAGAAAAAGGCGAACTTGTTGTGGTAACACGCAATGCTGCAACAACCTATTACGAATCTCGTGAAGGTTTTAGGGGAGTAGAATATGAACTTGCTAAAGCCTTTGCAGATTATCTAGGGGTAAAGATACGCTTCATAATAAAAGAAGATGTCTCGGGTTTATTAAAAGCAGTTAAAGATGGCAATGCAGATTTTGCTGCTGCTGGTTTAACTCAAACATCAATGCGGAAAAAAGATTTTTTATTTGGACCAAGTTATCAACTAGTCGCACAGCAGCTGGTTTGTCGTCGGGGTGGTATACGAGCTAAAAAAATTAAAGATTTAGTTGGTGTTACGATTAAAGTTCCTATTCATAGCAGTTATGTTGAAGGCTTAAGCAAAATAAAAAAAATCCATCCTGACGTTAGTTGGGAAGAAGTTGAAAACACGGACACAGAATCATTATTAGAAGATGTTTGGTTAAAAAAAATCGATTGCACAATTGCAGATGAAAATATTGTTGCCATAAACCGACGTTACTTTCCTGAATTATCTATGCGTTTTAATATAACCGAACTTGAACCTTTAGCATGGATTTTACCAAAAGATGCAACAGACTTAGATGAAAGTTTAGGAATATGGTTTGAGCAGATAATAAAGTCTGGAAAGTTGGCTGATGTAATGGAGCATTATTATGGTTATATTGAAAACTTTGATTATGTGGATGCGAGAGCCTATCAAAGAAAAATAAAGTCACTATTGCCTAAATACCAAACTATCTTTAAAAAAGCCGCACAACGCTATAATGAGAGTTGGACATTGTTAGCAGCACAATCTTATCAAGAGTCACATTGGCGAGAAAATGCAAAAAGCCCAACGGGTGTACGAGGCATGATGATGTTAACGCAAACTACAGCAAAAGAATTAGGCATTAAAAATCGTTTGAACCCTGAAGAAAGTATTATGGGTGGAGCATATTATTTAAATAAATTACGTAAGCGTTTACCGGAAGCAGTGATCGAACCCGATAGAACATGGATTGCTTTAGCTGCATATAATGTAGGAATGGGACATATTTGGGATGCTCGAAAGCTTGCGAAACAACTTAATAAAGACCCTAATCATTGGCAAGGTCTAGCAGAAACATTACCCTTGTTGACGAAGAAAAAATATTATAAAAACTTAAAACATGGGTATGCGCGTGGTTTTGAGCCGGTTCGTTATGTGAAAAATATTCGTGACTATCAAAATGTTTTAGAAAAAGTAATGAAGGAAAATTCTTTATGGCAATAAGGATGAAAAATCATTTAACTTAGGTAATTTTCATCAACATAGTCAGCAACAATTTTTTGAAACTCTTCGGCGATCTTATCTCCCTTTAAGGTTACCGTTTTTATGCCATCAACATAAACGGGCGCAACAGGTTTCTCTCCTGTCCCTGGTAAGCTGATGCCGATATTGGCATGTTTGCTTTCGCCTGGCCCATTAACAACGCACCCCATTACAGCAACATTCATATTTTCTACGCCTGGATGTGTTTTACTCCACTTTGGCATTGCATGGCGTAAATAACTTTGAATATCTTGAGCAAGTGTTTGGAAATAAGTGCTGGATGTGCGGCCACAACCTGGGCATGCAATAACTTGAGGAGTAAATGATCGGAGCCCCATTGATTGTAATATTTCTTGTGCGACAATCACTTCTTTACAGCGATCACCATGGGGTTCAGGGGTTAATGAAATACGAATGGTATCACCAATGCCTTCTTGTAATAAAATAGCTAGCGCTGCGGTGGAAGCAACAATACCTTTTGACCCCATACCGGCCTCAGTTAAGCCAAGGTGTAAAGCATAGTCGCATACTTTTGATAAATCTCGATAGACACTAATAAGATCTTGTACGCTGCTCATCTTTACAGACAGAATAATTTTATTTTTTGCCAATCCCAATGCTTCTGCTTGTTGTGCGCTTTCTAATGCCGATGTCACCATGGCTTTGTGCATAATTTCATTGGCTTCTAAAGGGGTATCCAGCTGATTATTTTCATCCATAATGCGAGCGAGTAATGCTTGATCAAGACTGCCCCAATTCACTCCAATTCTTACTGGCTTATCATTTTTTATTGCCACTTCAATCATGCTGGCATATTGTTCATCGCGTTTTTTGCCTTTACCGACATTTCCGGGGTTAATACGGTATTTTGCAAGAGCTTGACCACATTCAGGATAATCTGTGAGTAGTTTATGACCATTAAAGTGAAAGTCGCCAACGAGAGGGACAAAACAACCTTGGCGGTCTAAATCTGCACGTATTGTTGCGACTGCCTGTGCGGCATCAGCAGAATTGACTGTGATACGGACTAATTCAGAGCCGGCTTTCGCCAGTTCCATCACTTGTTTTACTGTGCTGTAGACATCTGCTGTGTCTGTGTTTGTCATAGACTGGACAACAACGGGGGCATCGCCACCTACCGTTACATAATGTTCGGTAGTGCCTATTTGCACGGGAGTTGTGATTCGAGCTTTATTTATCATGCGAAAACCATTAAAAATTTCAAATTAAGCCATAATCATAGCATTTTTATGAAAGGCAGAATGAACTTGAAACTGAAAAATAGAAGAAGTTGTAGAAATAAAATATAATAACCCGATTAACAAGAACATAATTAATTCGTAAAATTTAGGGGAAGGGTAGATGGGTAAGAAGTCAGGACAAAATAAACCAACAATGGCAGAACAGGCTGATCGCCATGCGTTATATCAGGAGTCCGTTCAATTCCCTGAAGCCGAAGTCGATTTTATGAGCAAAACCTTCCAAAAGCTGCGTGGTCGCAAAGCCTTGAGCATGAAAGAAGATTTTTGTGGAACCGCTTATCTTGCAACAGAATGGTGTAAAAGTGACCCGGAAAGAACTGCGATTGGTGTGGATTTTGACGGCCCAACATTAGACTGGGGCAAAAAGCATAATTTAGAAACCGCCGGAGCCGATGTGGCCAAGCGAGTGACCTTAATCGAAGACGATGTACGCATTAAAACAGACAAGGTCGATGTGACCTGCGCGTTTAATTTTAGTTATTGCCTGTTTGAAAAGCGTGATGAGTTAATTAATTATTTTAAATTGGCTCGTGAAAGTTTAAATGATGACGGAATTTTGGTTTTAGATTTGTTTGGTGGAACAGAGTGTGCCGACGTATTAGAAGAAGAAACCGAACTCGAAGATCAAAACGCAACCTATATATGGGAACATGTTTCGTTTAATCCCATTGATAACCATATGGAATGTGCGATTCACTTTGACTTTGACGATGGCTCGAGAATGGACGAAGCCTTCACTTATTGTTGGCGCTTGTGGGCTATCCCAGAAATTTTGGAATTACTCGAAGAAGCGGGTTACAGTAAAAGCCGCGTTTACTGGGAAGAGTATATTGAGTCAGACGACGAAGATGATGACGAACTCGAAGGTACGGGTGAGTATTACGAAACAACAGAAGTCGAAAACCAAGAGTCATGGATGATTTATATTGTGGCAGAAAAATAAAGCGTAAAAATAATTTCATCTGGACTTAAAATGAAAACACTTTTAACAATAATATTTTTTCTTACATTAACCGCCTGTAGTCAACAGGCGGTTTATAACATGCTTCAAGAAAGAGAAAGACAGTTATGTATCGAACGCGGCGGGACAGACTGTCCTCGTGGCGAGAGTTATGAAAAATATCAACAGCAGCGGGATGAAATGTAATTTATAATTTTATACCCTGAAAAATTTATTATCTTACCTCTCATCCTTTAAGAAATTCATTTACTTAAAGGGAAATAACAATTTCAAAAAAGTGGATTTGATAAGCGATTGATCTCCCCGTTATTTTTTATTTTCAGCAGACAAAATAATGGGTATTGCTATTGGCCCTAATAAAGCAAAAGCCAAGTTCCATAATACAGTTGGTTTTATGTTTTTCTTTTTTGCGATGTAATAGCAAATGCCTGCGCTTAGTATCCAAACTATAGCTGGAATATAAATGATCATTTATTTCCTTATATATCCATGAACCCTGAGTAGGTAACACCTGAAAGCAACGCCATTTCACGATGCCACGTTGCGAGGTCATTTTTATTCAGCTTACTTAAATTATTATGGCCACATGCGCGAGCCATCACTTGCATCAATTCTACAGAAGCATTGAAAAAATTATGAAGTTGTTTCGATGAGTTTTCAATATTCAGTTTTTTTCGCAACTCTTCTTTTTGTGTCGCAATGCCAGCAGGGCAGTTATTTGTATTACACATTCTTGCTGCCACGCAACCAATAGCTTGCATAGCACTATTAGAAATCGCAACGCCATCAGCACCAAGCGCCATGGCTTTAACAAAATCTATAGGGACACGTAAGCCGCCAGTAATAATAAGTGTCACACGACCACTTGCACCTTGTTCATCTAAATATCGACGCGCTCGCGCAAGTGCAGGTATGGTTGGTACACTGATATGGTCTCGAAACATCTCAGGTGCTGCGCCGGTACCGCCACCACGACCGTCCAGTATTATGTAATCGGCACTGGCATCCAATGCAAACTGAATATCTTTTTCGATATGGTTTGCACTCAGCTTGAAACCGATAGGGATACCACCGGTAACTTCTCGCACGCGGTCAGCAAACTGTTTAAAATCTTTTGCTGAAGAAAGATTTTTAAAAGTAGGTGGAGATATCGCGGATTCGCCTTCTGGAATACCCCTTACCTGTGATATTTTTCCTATGTTTTTATTGCCGGGAAGATGTCCACCTGTTCCTGTTTTTGCACCTTGGCCACCTTTAAAATGAAAAGCCTGCACTTTTTCTAATAGCGCTTCGTTATAACCAAAACCCGCACTGGCATATTCATAAAAATAACGCGCATTCGCTTCTTGTTCTTCAGGCAGCATTCCACCTTCACCCGAACAAATGCCCGTACCTGCGAGATCAGCACCTTTTGCTAATGCTATCTTTGCCTCTTCAGACAACGCGCCAAAACTCATATCAGAAACAAATAATGGGATTTTTAATACCAAGGGTTTTTTAGCGTCGGGCCCAATGATTAATTCAGTGCCCACTTCCGCGTCTTCCAGTAAGGGTTTGGTCGCCATTTGTGCGGCCATTATTTGTAAATTATCCCAATGAGGTAATTCGTGTCGTGGAACACCCATCGATGTCATTTGACCATGATGCCCAAGCTTGGACAATCCTTCTTTAGCAAGCTGATGTATAAATTCTACAGTCGGCTCTTCGATGGTAGATTTTGCTTTTGGTAAATCAGACGGCTTTAAGATAACTCCCGGACCTTCTTTGCCCACGTCACCGGCGCTGAATTGTTTATGTGTACCATCACAAAAAGGAGCGTTGCCAGTATGCTTGCATGCACAAAGATAAGCGTCATCGTCTTCATCAGAAACAATCACTTTAGGTGTAAAAGATGTGCCAACATGTGAGCCATCACAAAATGGTTGGCTTGAAGATCTGCCACAAGTACAGAAGTGATACTCCTGACCTTTAGAAAGAGTTACCTTAACGGGTTTATTATCTGCAATGATTGGATTGCTCATGTTTTCTCCTTTAAAGATGCATGGTGTTTTCCGCAGTCATAGGTATCAGAGAAGAATATTAAAAACAATTGTTCTATAATACTGTTTTTTTGACATCGGTTTTTAGCTTAAATCGTTTTTATATGGTTTGAAGACATTAAAGCCACAGTTTTGACATGTAAGCTTATAGTATAGCTTTGGCATGCCGTATTTTGAAAAATATCCTTGTTTGCATGTAGGGCATTTAGAAAATAAAAGTACAAATAAACTAATTGTCACCAGCAATATAATTAAAAATATAGATATCATAAAGGCTGGTGAACTTGATATTTCTGGACTGCCTGAATGAATTCTATCTAGAATAATTGCGGGTACAATAAACACAATAAGAAATACTAAGATTTTAATTCTCAGTTTTTTTATATCTTTATGTATATCTGCTTCTCTATTATGTTTCATGTCTTGTCTTTTAATTTTAAGGTACAACATTCACATGTTATCTGTTCTTTTTTCTGCATGATAAGGTGATTCACGGGTTTTATCATGGGTATGCATACGGTATTCAACAAACTCATCTGCTTTATCAAAAAACATAAACGGGTTGCCTTCGCATTGCTCATGCATGGTTGAAGTGGTTTTTTCTGCGTAATTATGTCCGGGCAAAATGAGAGTGTCGCCAGACATTTTTCCGAGTTTATTTAAGGTGTCATACATGACGTTTGGATCACCACCGGCTAAGTCACAACGACCGCATCCAAAAACAAACATGGTGTCTCCGGCGATTAAGTTGTCATCAATGTGGTAGCAAGCAGAACCAGGGGTATGCCCGGGAGTGTGTAATATTTTAATCTCGCTTTCGCCAAGTTTAATACTATCGCCGCCATGGTGTAGTGATGGGTTGGCTAATGTTTCTCTCCAGAATTTTGCTTCGTCTTTGAGTAAATGCAGCTGGGCATCGTGGTGTTTTAAAATATCTTCAACACCGTTGATATGATCGAAGTGACTATGGGTTAATAAAATATCGGTGATGATGACGCCTTTTTCTTTTGCCAGTTTTATTATTTCATCGGCTTCCCAAGCGGGATCAACCACGGCGGCTTGTTGCGTTTTTTTATCACTGATCAGGTAGATAAAATTTTCCATTGGCCCGAGTTCAAGTGCATCAATACTGTAGCGGTCATTATCAATAATCAGGCTCATGTTGAATCTCTCTAAATTTATACAAGACAACTTATCTTATCATTTTTACAGATTTTGAAAGTAATAAGGTACAATTTGTCTCTATTTTTAGGTTTTTAATTTTTATGTTTATTTATTGGTTCTGTCGAATCATGACTTAAGAGGGTATCGCGTGGAAGCAGATTTTTGGCATAACCGTTGGGAAAATAATTTAACTGGTTTTCATCTGAATGAGGTGAATCCTCATTTGAAAGCAAACTGGCCATCTTTGAATCTGAAGCCGGGCGCTCGGATTTTTGTTCCCCTGTGTGGGAAAACATTGGATTTAATTTGGCTGGCTGATCAGAGTTATCAAGTAGTGGGTGTTGAGTTGAGTTCGCTTGCTGTTGAGGCCTTTTTCGTTGAAAACGAGATTAAAGCAGAGCGTAGTCAGGTTGCGGGGCTGGAATTATGGCAGTCAGACAAAATCAGCTTGTTTTGTGGTGATTTTTTTGATCTTACGCCTGAAATACTCGGGAAAATTGATGCCGTTTATGATCGCGCTTCACTGATCGCCTTACCACCGGCCATGCGAGAGGATTACGCGGTTAAATTGACGGAATTAGCTCAATCTGCGCCAAAATTACTGGTAACGCTGGAATATGATCAGTCAAAAATGGGCGGGCCTCCCTTTTCTGTGTCAGAAACAGAGGTGAAATCGCTGTATCAAGCCAATTATAAGGTTACACAGCTTTCGGCACAGGATGTGCTTGATGATAATGCAAGATTTCGAGAAAAGGGCATTGAGTATCTAAATGAATGTATTTATAAATTGGATGCGTTGGTTTAAAATTCACTTAATGAAACTGTCTTTTTTCTTAAGAAATGTGAACTGTGCCCGATATAGGTATTATGAAGGATAAATTGAACGTATTTCCAGCAATAAAGTACCTTGGGGCTATCGCCTCCGTGTTGCTGCTGGCTTCAATTTCGTTATCTGTGCAGGCTAGGGCTTTTCTTTATCAGATGCCTGATGGCACTCGCTTAGTGAGTGACCACCCACTTATTAATACCAAAGCAAAGCTAGTACGCCGCAGTCGTGAACTCACAAATATGGGCCATTATGTCGCGCGTCGCACGCTACGTGCTAAAAAGCAGATGCGGGTTTTATCAACCTTGATTTACCATCAATCAAAAAAACACGGTATTGATGAATCGTTAGTTAAAGCGGTAATTTATACTGAGTCTTATTTCAACCCAAATGCAACATCACACAAAGGTGCGTCGGGCTTAATGCAATTAATGCCGGCGACAGGTGAGAAATATGGGGTGAGTGACCTTTATAACCCTCGACAAAACATTATTGCGGGTATTAAACATTTGCGTTATTTAATGACCCTGTTTCCGGATAATATCAGACATGTTATTGCAGCATATAATGCGGGTGAAAATGCAGTGACTAAATATAATGGCATACCTCCGTATCGTGAGACTCAGGGTTATGTGAAAAAAGTAATGAAACAGTTCAAACGTTTTCAACTTGCCTCTCGTTAATCGGACTTCAATTCTTTTACTTCTAAACTTTTTATTACTACGCTTGTCTGTAGTGGTGCTATATTCTTTATTTCTATTTTTTAATATTCGACTGATAAGGGGCTCAATGTATGACACAAAATAATCAACCTGATTGGAATAAGATGGCTGAAAAATTTGATCTATGGGTTCCTTTTATTGAATCTGTTGGTGAAAAAATGTTGGCAATTGCAGATGTGCAGGCTGGAAGCCAAGTGTTAGATGTTGCTTCGGGAACAGGTGAACCTGCATTAACACTGGCTAAAAAGATGCAAGGCAAAATAGATATAACCGGTACCGATGCGATGGATGGTATGGTGAAAGTCGCACAAAAAAAAGTTGCAGCACTAGGACTAAATAGCATTGAATTTAAGACGATGCCTGCTGAAAAATTGGCGTTTGAAGATAATAGTTTTGATCAGGTAATTTGCCGCTTTGGTGTGATGTTGTTTCAGGATTCTCAGCAGGGACTCAATGAAATGTGCCGCGTTTTAAAACCGGGTGGAAAATTTGTTATTGCAGTTTGGAACACACCAGAAACTATGCCGATTATGAATTGGGGCTATTTGGCCTTTAAAGGCAAGATTGATGATGAAAAATTACCTGCAATAGAAAAACTTACATCATTGGGTGGCGCAGGTGTGTTGGATGCAATGCTGGAAAAAGCGGGCTTTAACGAATTTCAGATTTGCACGGAAGATCTTGAATATCAATTTGACTCATTTAATCAATATTGGGAGTTAGTTGAAGCGTCTGATGTGTTAAAAATGCAATTTGATGCACTGGCAGAGGGCCAAAAATCAATTATTCAGAATGAAATGGCTGCGTTTGCAAAAGATTTTGAAAGCTCAGAGGGACAGTTATCTGTTCCACATCAATATCTTTTAGTTTCTGGAAAGAAATAAATTTTAATTAACGGTTGGAAGTATATTCTGTATTTTTGCGGGTAATTTGCAAACCAGTATTTTTCGTATGGGATGCCAAAATGCAGACAATAAAAGGATTGATGCACCAATGGTCATTCCTGTTATAGCAAAACTGTTTCCAACGACGCCATAAGCATCTAATAAATGCGATATGGCATACAGCACATAAATCAATGATGAAACCATAAATGCACGTCGATCAATGCTAATAGAGATTGCGGACATTAAAATATATAACATTACAACAATAACCATGTTCATGGTGTTGTCTACACCTTCAAAGATGCCAAGAGAAATAAAAACGGGATGCACAATTAACGGTGCAGATAAAAGGTGTAGCCAGAAGGCAATATCAGAACGATCGGTTTCTCTTTTTCGATCTAATACATCCCAATACATGGCGAAAATAAATAAAATAACGCCAGCGCTAAAAACAATAAACATTAACCATTCTTTTAAGGTTGGGAAGACAGAGAGCAAGGCGCTAATGAAAAAGCCTGCGATTGCTGCCGTACCTGCTGCGATGGTGATGGGGACATGAAAACGGCGATAATGTAGGTATGCTGCTATAGCTGCTAAGGCAAACGAAATAAGGGAATCTGATTCTGAGAGATACATTGCAGCAGCGAAAACACCGCCAACAAAAGCTAATAACAAAGCGATAGCAGGGAGCGCCATTTTTCTTATTCGGATAAAAAATTCTGCTAGCCCCCACGCAATAATGGGAAATGAAATTGCCGCTAAAAAATGACTGATAATACTAAGTGCTGCCACAGATGAAAATAAAAGTAAGGCACAGGCAATAACAATAAATATGTCATTAAAGCCGCCAATGAGACGAAAGTTTTCTTCATCTATCGAGGTGCTTTTTTGCGATAAGGCTATTTCGTTACGAAATTTTGCAACGGCTTCTGGAGTAAAAACTCCTTTTTCTACCGCTGAATTTAGGTCGTCATCGGTGTACATATTATTCCTTGATTAGTGAGCTTATTAGCTATTTTCAATATTAAGTAACATCATAATATGAAATAGTTTATAGCAGAAAACAATTTAAAATATAACGAAAATATTGATATTAAAGGAAAAACTTATGAGTTCTTTATTAGAATCTGCTGTATGAAATACTGTGTTTGATGAAAACTACAACTCAAACAAGAATTACTTACAGGTTTAACTGCAAATGAAATTGCGGTTACCATTGGGATAATAAAGTGTTAATTGAAGTTAGGGCGGGTAATTGCGAGAAGGTACGGTATGTTTTACCAACACTGAAGCCTAAGTGTTATATACCTATAGATGTTTCTGCTGGTTTTTTATTTAATTGTGCAGAAAATCTACAAGCTGAATTTCCTTATATTAATATTCATGCTGTTGCAGACGATATGAAGGCAGATGATGCGTTAAGTTTTTTAAAACATATAAGGAATGTACTTAGCCACCATTTGTTTCTATAATAATATAATCATTTAATAGTTGGATAAATGTTTTTCTACCAAGTTTTCCTGAAGCGGGTTCTATGCTTTTACTAATTTGGTATAACTTAAGCGCTTCAGATGCTTTGATGGGATCATTGCTAGGTTGGGCATTAACGAACCCTAGTTCACCTAAAATATTCATTACATGTAATGCTGCTTTTTTCTTTTCGTTAGACTGCCATAAAAAATTAATTGTTGGACCATGAAGTTTAATATCTTCTTGCAATCGTAGTAGGTTTGATAAAATACCCGAGTTTGGAATGGTACAGAGTTTGAGTTTTTTGGATTTTGTTTCTAAATCAACACTACAATTTTCTACTTGGCTTGATAGTATCTTTACTTTTTCTACGGCGGTTTCTTTCTCGGATAATACGTTTTCAATACTTTTTATGCTTTGTTCTACGGTCGCAGATTGATGGAAAGTAGGGAGTGCTGTGATTGAAATGCTGTTATTCTCAGCTGCAAATATTTTACTGTCATATTGGCTGATTACAACGCCAATGAGTTCAATAATAAGCGTAGCAAATAGAGGTTTTAGGTATTCCGGCTTAACGTGAAGTTTTTCAGTTACTCCAAGCAAAGTAATAATTGCGGTTGCGATAAAAATACTGACAAAAACGATAAATAATATCCATTGTGTTATCACGTTTATATTCCTTTAATGAGCATTTTTTTATTGGTATATGCATACTATATCGAAATTATAACCAATAAAGCGATTAAATATAAATATGTAATAAATTCAATCGCTTATATTTTCATCATTTCGGTGCTGCTTATCGCATAATGAGTTAAATAAATTATAATACGGTTATGATAATTCACCTTGATATGGACGCTTTTTACGCTTCAGTTGAAATGAGAGAAAATCCTGAATTAGTAGGCTTGCCGGTTGTTGTTGGTGGCCCATCTAAAAATCGTGGTGTCGTCGCTGCGGCAAATTATGAGGCACGTAGATACGGAGTTTATAGTGCTATGCCGATGTTTCAAGCATCTAAACAATGTCCTAATTTGCATATTTTACCCGTGAATATGCCACTTTATATTGAAGTATCGAGACAAATTCATGAGATATTTCATCGCTATACACCAGAAATAGAGCCTTTGTCACTTGATGAAGCTTTTCTTGACGTGAGTGGTAGTCTTAAATTATTTGGCTCTGCCACAAAGATAGCGCAAAAAATAAAACAAGATATAAAAAATGAATTAAATTTAGTGGTTTCAGCGGGGATTGCTCCTAATAAGTTTGTTGCCAAAATTGCTTCTGATATTGAAAAACCAGATGGCTTTGTTGTTGTTAAAAAAGAAGATATTCAAGTATTTCTTGATCCCTTGCCAATTAAACGTATATGGGGCGTAGGAAAAAAGATGGAAATACAGTTGAATAATTACGGCATTACCACTATTAAAGATATACGTAGTCAATCACAACGTTGGTTGATTGATCGTCTTGGTAAACACGGCGATCATATTTATCGTTTAGCAAATGGGCAAGATAAAAGGGCGGTTATTTCCGATGCCAGAGCGAAATCGATATCATCTGAAAATACATTTACAGAAGATATTAGCAATAAAGAAACGCTTGTCGCATATCTTTCTTATATGACGGAACAAGTTGCAGCACGTTTACGTGAGAAAAACCGTAAAGGCAAGACGGTCAACCTTAAAATTCGTTTTCATGATTTCACAACAATTGTTCGCTCAAAAACATTGCGACAAAGTAGTAATCAAACAGAAACCCTTTGGCAGGTTGTAAAGACCCTACTTTCAAATGCTTTGCCAGTTGGGAATGTGAGTGTTCGTTTGCTTGGAATAGGTGTTTCAAATTTTACAAATGATACATCGTATCAAACGGATTTATTTTCTGAAGAAAAAAAACATGATGAACTCGATGATATTAGCGATGAAATTAATCAACGGTTTGGTAAATTTAAAATTCATCGTGGACGAAACACACATTAAGTATAAAGAAAAATAATTATTTAAAGGTTTTATTTATAATGGACATTAAAAACACTGAAAAAACACCGAGTACGATTTTTCTTAAAGATTATCAACCTCCTACCTATTTAATTGACCATGTAGAACTGCATTTTGATTTGCATGAAACGCAGACGATAGTTACCTCTGTACTAAGCGTTAAATTAAATGAAAATAATAAAGAAAAAGAACACGCATTTGTTTTAGACGGACAAAACCTTAAGCTTATTTCAGTGAAAATAAATAATAATTTATTAACTGAATCGGAATATAGCTGTGATAGCGAACAACTTGTTATTCATACTGTACCTGAAAGTTTTGAAATGAAAGTTGTTACACAGATCAATCCAGAAGGTAATAAAGCCTTAGAAGGTTTGTATCTTTCAAGCAATATGTTTTGTACTCAATGTGAAGCACAAGGCTTCCGCCGTATCACATATTTCCCTGATCGCCCCGATGTGATGTCGACCTATGAAGTGACGATTATTGGAGATAAAAATAAATATCCTATTTTACTTTCTAATGGTAACTTAATTAAAACTGGGGAAGAGAACAATGGAAAACATTGGGCGGTTTGGCAAGATCCGAGTTTGAAACCTAGTTATTTATTTGCCTTAGTCGCAGGCGATCTGTTTTGTAAAGAAGATACGTTTACCACAATGTCTGGTAGAGAAATTACTTTACAAGTTTTTGTTGAATATGAGAACAGTCATAAATGTGAACATGCCTTACTATCATTAAAACAAGCGATGAAGTGGGATGAAGAAACCTATGGCCGTGAATATGATTTAGATATTTACATGATCGTTGCGGTAAATGATTTTAATATGGGTGCAATGGAGAATAAGGGCTTAAATGTATTCAATGCCTCTTGTGTTTTAGCTAGCCCAGATACTGCCACAGATGCAGATTATTATAATATTCAAAGTATTATCGCACATGAATATTTTCATAATTGGTCTGGCAACCGAGTAACCTGTCGTGATTGGTTCCAATTAAGTTTAAAAGAAGGGTTTACTGTTTTTCGTGATCAGGAGTTTTCAGCAGACTTAAATTCACGTGCGGTTAAACGTATTGATGATGTTAATGTATTGCGTACTCATCAATTTGCACAAGATGCAGGTCCAATGGCTCACCCGATTCGCCCTGATCATTATATTGAGATAAGTAATTTTTATACGGTGACGGTCTATAATAAAGGCGCAGAAGTGGTGCGCATGATTCGTAATTTAGTGGGGATAGAGGGTTTTCGTAAGGGCACAGATTTATATTTTGAACGACATGATGGCCAAGCAGTAACAACAGAAGATTTTGTTGCGGCAATGGAATCTGCAAATAATATTGATTTATCTTTGTTTGAAAACTGGTATTCTCAAGCGGGTACACCAGTACTAGATATATCAACAAAGTATAATGAGGATGATAAAATATTTTCTTTAACTATTACTCAGTCTTGCCCTGATACGGTGGACGGTACTAATAAAAAACCTTTCCATATTCCTTTACAAGTAGGATTGCTAAATTCCAAAGGTAAAGATATGCCTTTATTTATTGGCGATGATGATTCGATATCAACATTAAAAATATTAGAGCTTAAAAGAAAAATAGAATCATTTACTTTTTTAAATGTTGAAGAACTACCTGTTTTATCTATTAATCGCGGATTTACTTCGCCGATAAAAATAAATACTCAACAATCAAATGAGGATTTATCTTTTATATTTGCACATGATACTGACGAGTTTAACCGTTGGGAAGCAGGACAAACACTAGCAATAAACACATTGTTAGGATTAGTTGATGACATAAAAAATAACAAAGCGTTGAGCTTAAATGAAAGTGTTATTCTTCCTTTTAAAAACACCTTAATTAACACTTCGCTAGACAAATCGCTAATTGCACAAGCAATTACTTTACCATCTGAAAGTTATTTGGCAGATCAATGTAAGATCGTCGATGTTGATGCTATTCATCAGGCAAGAGAGTTTATGCGTTTAGAAATAGCAAAAGCGTTAAGAAATGAATTTAAGATGGTTTATGAAGAAGGTCAACGAGATGTTATTTATATTTTTAATGCAGAAGAAATGGCAAGACGTGATTTAAATCATGTTTGTTTGTCCTATTTAATGTGTTTAGGTGAACAAGAAACTATTGATGCGTGTATTTCACAGGTTGATAATGCCAACAATATGACCGAGGTATTATCGGCACTCACTGTATTAGCAAACCATGAAAATACCTCTCGCCAAGATACATTAGATAAGTTTTATACTAAGTGGAAACATGATGCGCAAGTTGTCGAAAAATGGTTTGCCATACAGGCTTCTTCAGATATTACGAATATTTTAAGTAACGTTAAAGCTCTTATGCAACATGAAGCCTTTTCACTAACTAATCCAAATAAAGTTCGCTCGTTAATTGGTCGTTTTTGTGCAGGAAATATAGTTCATTTTCACAATATCGATGGCTCGGGGTATAAATTTTTAGCCGATCAAGTATTGGCTTTAGATGCCATGAATCCGCAGATAGCGGCACGTTTAATTCAGAGCATGAGTCGATGGCGTCGTTATGATAAAAAACGACAAGAGATGATGAAAAATCAACTTGAACATATTTTAGACAATAAACAATTATCAAAAGATGTCTTTGAGATTGTGAGCCGCAGTTTAGATAATTAAAGTTGCTTGGCAAAGTCCATCATTCGAGTAACAGACTTGAGTGCCTGTTGACGAATGGTTTCATCAATAAATATTTCATTATTGCCATGCTCTAACGAATGAGCGAGATTTTCTAAGCCGTTCATTGCCATCCAAGTACAGTGCGCACAGCTCATACATGTTGCACCGACTCCACCAGTCGGTGCTTCAATAAATTTTTTGTTGGGGGATGCTTGCTTCATTTTATAAAAAATACCATTGTCAGTTGCGACAATGAACATGTTATTTTTCATTTTTGTTGAAGCGTTAATGAGTTGGGTCGTTGAACCGACTACGTCAGCCTGTGCGATGATATTTTCAGGTGACTCGGGATGAACAAGTACAGCAGCAGCAGGATATTGTTGCCGCAGTTTAGTTAATTCATCTGCTTTAAATTCATCGTGCACAATACACGAACCTTGCCATAGCAGCATGTCTGCGCCAGTTTCTTTTTTAATATAACTGCCTAAGAAGCGGTCGGGCCCCCAAATTATCTTTTCTCCCTTATCGGCAAGATATCGAACTACCTTAGTGGCAATACTTGAGGTGACAACCCAGTCTGCACGTGCCTTTACTGCAGCACTTGTATTGGCATAAACCACAACGGTTCTGTCTGGATGAGCATCACAAAAAGTACTAAATTTATCGATAGGGCAACTTAAATCAAGAGAGCATTCTGCCTCTAATGTTGGCATAAGGATGCGTTTTTCTGGAGTGAGAATTTTAGCTGTTTCTCCCATAAAACGAACACCTGCCACCATGAGTGTTGAGGCGCTATGTTCTTTACCAAATCGAGCCATATCAAGGGAATCTGAAACAAATCCGCCTGTATCTTCTGCTAATTGTTGTAGTTCTGCACTTGTATAGTAGTGAGCAACTAAAACGGCATCCTTTTCCTTAAGTAAGCTTTTGATTTTATTGATTAAATCAATTTTCTTTTGACCTTCGACACGAGGAGCTGCTTGCGCTTTATGCCCAAGTACTCGGATTTCACTGTCATCAATAGTCGGTGCTGTATTTGTATTCATATTATTTACATAAATTTAAGGTTAATGGCGTAATTTTTACTAAAATTACTGTATTCATGGTGTTTATTTAAGCTGTGCGTATTATCTGTGATCTTGCGCTACTTTTGTATGTATCCAATTGGATAAGATACCTTATAGTATTTATAACAATTTAGCACACTATTCAAGTGGATTAGAAAGAAAGTCTTGTAACTATATGAAATTGTAGTAATATATTTGTAACTATAACAAGGATATGACATTAGTTATCGTGGCAAGCTATGACAAATAATAAAAAAATTATTGATAAAATCTGTAAATGTTTACGTTTATCGGAATCGGCAAACCCGAATGAGGCTGAATTGGCACTCCGTCAAGCCACAGCTCTGATGAAAAAGTATGGCGTGAGCAATACTCAGGTTCTCGCTGCTGAAGTTGCAGAAAGCACAGTTGAGGCTGGCGAACGTTATAATCCCCCTTTTTGGGCTCTTGCTTTGGCAAACTTAGTTGCAGAGGCATTTCAATGCCGAAATTTAATCTCTAGGCAGTACGGACGAAATCCAGAGTTTCGTTTTATTGGGCTAGGTTATAAAGCGGAAGTGGCCACTTACTCTTATACTGTACTGTATCGTAATATGTTGCATGCGATCGAAGAATTTGAAGGATCTTTGCAAGCGAGTACAAGAAATAATGAATCAGAAAGACTACATAGAATAGAGGTTTTTGCTCAAGCTTGGCTTTTTCGAATAGGACGAACAGTTAAAGATTTTTTGGAAGATCATAAAGAAAGAGTCATCATTGACGACTATATTCAAGAAAAATACGGTGAAACGGTTGAAATGTCGGCGCAGTCTACAGAAACAAAAATAGCAGACTACGATGACATTTTGAGTGGTATGCGAGCCGCTCATGGCGTGGGATTATATCGTTCGGTTGGTCAATTTGCCGCGCCATCATTGATACACCACAAACAGGCATCTTAATTTAATTTTGTAATTACTCATTCTGGAAAGGGAATATAGTCAGAATATGTCAGCACAAATTTGTTATCACAATAAAGGGATTGAACAAAAAATTCCGTGTAAAGCGGTGTTAACGCTTGGGCGTGATAAAAATAGCGATATTGTGATCATCGATTTATTAGCTTCTCGCAATCATGCCATGATCCGCCGTCTTGGACAAAGCGATTATTATTTAATTGATAGCGGCAGTTCAAACGGGAGCTTTGTTAACTCTTATCGAGTAGCCATCCCCCGATTATTAAAAACAGGCGATAGAATCCAAATTGGCGGCAGTGAACTTGTTTTTGAACAAGAGCACAAAGAAGAAGATGTCATGGACACTCTGTCTATGGAAGAAACGATTATTTCAGATCGCCCCGTCATTCGGCAAATTACGGTTTTGGTTGCGGATATTCGAGGCTTCACCTCACTTTCTGAAAGTGTTGATATAAGAACATTAACTCGTATGATGACGGGCTGGTTTCATAATGTCACAGATGTTATTACTAATCACGGTGGTATTGTCGATAAGTTTATCGGTGACTGTGTTTTTGCTCGTTGGGAATTTGATGCCGAAGAAAAACACTCTATCGTTCAAGTTTTAGAAGCCGCTGTATTTATTAATGATGTAACAGAAAAGTTAAATAATAGTTCAGGTAGCGTATGTGAAGCTCTTCGAGTCGGAGTGGGCATTAATTCGGGTATTGCATCGATGGGAATAGGGCAAGATGCAACAGCGCTAGGTGATGCGGTGAATATTGCTTTTCGTTTAGAAAGTGCCACTAAAGTATTAGGCACAGATATTGTGATGAGTGAATCGGCTTACAGTACTTTGCCAGAAAATTGTGCGATTGGAGAGAAACAGCATATTAGGGTGAAAGGTAAGCGTGACGCTTTACGTATATGCAGTTTACATTTTGATGATGTTAGAAAAATGTTAGCAAAGAGTAAGTTAATTTAGGGAATAAGCAGACGTATTTCGCTCATTAGGCTTTCCATTTCTATTTTTATTTCATTTATTGTTTGTAACGCCTGGTTAGCTAATTCCAAATCATCTGTGTTATGGTGTTCCATTTTTTCATTATTTATATTTTCTAACTCTAATATATTTCTTCCTTCTTCAGCTATTTTAACTTTATCATCGGGGATAAATTGAGCTAAATAAACATAAGCTTGAGTTAATCCATCCTGTATGCTGAGATCCTCTTTATCAACGGCTAAAATAAGCGTTTGTATTGCTATTTTTATTTCCTCTTTATCAAACGGTAATCTTGATATTGGAATGCCATAAATAGAAGGAGAGGTTGTAGAAAGTAATTTTCCGTACTCACTTACAATAATTTCTGCTTGTTCTATGCTAAGGTTTGATGTCATTATTTGATAAACTCTGTACGATACATTGTTTGTATTTTCGTTTATATGATAGCAGAATTGAGTAACTATGATGCCAGAACTACTTTTAATAATTAAAAATTTTAATACAAATAACTCTGAATTTGTAACATGGGGAATAGCTGCGATTATTTTACTGTTTGGGTTGATGTCGCAGTCTTTTTGGATAAAAGAATTTTTAGCAGAATATAAATTAAATCGCTTATTAAAACGTATTGGTACAAAATCTTTGCATAACATCACTATTGAAGATGGTATGGATGGTAGAGTGTTGATTGAAAATTTGATTCTTTTACCAAGTAAGATTTTACTATTAGGTGTAAAAAAATACCGTGGAGTGATTTTTGCAGCAGAAAAAATTGATTTATGGACACAGGTAATCAACAACAAAAGTTATAAATTTGAAAATCCTCTACGCCAACTTGAAAATACAATATCATTATTAAATTCAAAGCTGAAAAATACAAAAATAGAAGAAAATATTTTATTTGTAAAGGGGAGTGAATTTCCAAAAGGAAAGCCTGAAAAGGTACTGACTATAGCTGAACTTAAAAATCTGGCAAGTCATGATTCTTATATGGATCTTGATGAATCATTGCGTAAAGATTGGGAAGTTATATCGAAGTTAGCGGTTAACTATGATTTTGATAAAAATGAAGGTGTACTCGTTGATGATACGAATAGCTCTGGGTTTAGCTTATTATCCCTGCTGATCTCTGTTACTGCTTTATCTGCTTGGCTTGTTTGGCGACTATTGTAATATGTCGTTTACTGGTCTTTGTTCAATTTTTTTGGATTTTTAGATTCCGATAATACGTCTTTCCAGCCCTGCATAATATCATCCATCTTGCTTGTTACTTTTTTCTTCACGTTGACCTTAGTATCTGCACGTAAAATATGTCGGCGAATATTTTTTGTTTTTGCAATATTAGTGCCTGTTTGAATAGAATCGTTGCCACTATTAAATAATGCAGCGATTGATTGAACTTTTAATGTATCAGTTGCATGTAAAGTAAACATTGCACCGGCTAAAATTAGAATAAAGGATGCGGCGATGGCAAGAGTATTAGATTTTACATTTTGACGTCTCTTGTTATGCGCTTGGACATTAAAGTGCGGCACATTTGCAGTAGTCGGTGCAAGAGATTCATTTTGGTTTAAAAATGGGTTGTTTTTATGCGCTGTTTCTTGTTCTTGCTGAGGAAAAATCACAATAGATTTTTGTGCCTCAGTAGATATTTGTGTTAAAACAGATTCGGCTTGTGTTCGATGAGAAACAACAGGCATCACGATTTCTTCTTGTGGAGCTGCCGCCATCGTCGATGGTTTAGAAACAGTTTTAGGTGCTTGGAAGATAAAGAGATCATCTTCGCCCTCTAAAATAGTTCTATTATTTACTTTATGTATTTTAGCTTGCTTAGCATCACGTAACTCTTGTGATTGAGCAAGCTTTTCTTTTATGGCTTTAGCTTTTTGTTTGGCTTGAATGTCGTTAATGGGTTCAACCGTAGACATGCCTGGAATACTAACCGATTTATAGTCCACATCTTCTTCTGCAACCAACTCTACCAAAACTTCTTCTTCGATAATAGTTACATTTTCTTCGATGATAGATTTTTGTGTTTGTTCTTTTAAATCACGGATAACACGTGCTGCTTCAGCTTCAATTTGCTTGCGCGTGTCTTCTAATTCATTGTGCAAGCGAAGCGCATCTTCTTTGGCTTTTTGGCGAATAGCTTCAGCTTCTGTTGCGGCTTGCAATGTTTTAGTCGCGGCTATTTTATCGGCTTGTTTTTTAGCTTCAGCAAGAATTTGATCATGTTTACGTTTTTCATCTTCTTGTGTTTTTTGTATTTTTTGCTCTAGTAGTGAACGTGTTGCTTCAATTTCAGCTTTAACTTGTTGTGCTTCACTTAATGCTTCTTGACGAATTTTATCCGCTTCATTTCTCATATTAAGAGCAGATTTTTTGATAATGTCTTCTTCTTTCTTGATTCGAACAGCATCTTCTTCCATTTTCTTTCTTGCTGCTTCTACTTCTGCTCGTAAAAAGTCGACTTCTTCTATCGCGCGTTGTTTTATAAGAGCTGCTTCTGTTTCAGCCTGCTTGCGCGCTTTTTCTGCTGCTGCGGCAGACTGCTTCATAGCTTCTTTTGCACGACGCATAGCATCATTTGTTTCTTTTTGTTTTAAGGCAATGGCTTTATTTTCAGCTTGCGCTTTTGCTAATGCCTTAGCTGCTTTTTCCGCATTCAATTGTTCGGCTTCTTCTATTGCGCGTTGTTTTATCAGTACAGCTTCTGTTTCAGCTAGCTCACGCGCTTTTTCTGCCGCTGCAGCAGATTGCTTCATTGCTTCTTTTTGTATTAAGGCAATGGCTTCATTTTCAGCCTGTGCTTTTGCTAATGCTTTAGCTGCCTTTTCTATTTTTAGTTGCTCTGCTTCTTCTCTCGCGCGCAGTTTAATTTGTGTTGCTTCTTCTTCTGCTTGTTTACGCGTTTTTTCTGCAGCAGCAGTAGATTGTTTCATCATTTCTTCTGCTTGCTGTATATTTTTAGTGGTTTCTTTTTTACGTAACTCAATAGCTTTGTTTTCTGCTTGTGCCTTTGCTAATTCTTGTGCCGCTTTTTCTTTCAGTTGCTTTGCTTCATCTTGAGTAGATGAAACAGGCTGTTTTTTGCGTGCAATACGAGCACGTGATTCAGCTAATTCTTTTTTGTGTCGAACAATATCTCGTTCCGCTTTTTCTCGAGCCGCTTTAATTTGTTCTTGTTGTGTCGCTATTTGTTGTGTTTGTTTTTTTGCAGCAAGTACTTGTTGGCTTTCTTTTGTTGCTGGCGCTACTGAGGGAACGGTTTTGCTGTTATCAGCAGCTAAATTTGTGATTGATTTAGAGTTATTGAGACCCTTTCTAAGTACATTACATTTGAAACCGTTTTGAATCATTAAAAATGCCGCAGCCGCACTTTGTGAGCTGTCATCACAAACGAGTAAATATTCTCGTTCAGCATTTAAACTATCAAATTTGAGCCGCAACATGCTTAACGGGATATTAACAGAGCCTTCCAGTGGTTTTTGTTTGCTTTCGCTTTCATTGCGCACGTCAATAACAACACACCCTTCGTCCAGTTTTTTCTGTGTTTCGTTGTGTTCGAAATAAGAAATAAGAGGATTAATAAGCAGGTTCAAAAAATCTTTTTTCTTTAACCACATTAATGAGCCATCTTCACGCATCGTAATGGTTGCATTGCGGGTTCCATTACTAATTAATGCTTCCTCACCGAAACCACTTCCTGTGGGGAGCACAGCCAACAAAACTGCGGCAGAACCTTTATAGGGTTGGCGGTGTACATTACAACTGCCCGATTTAACAATGTAATAGTTATCATCGGTAGCACCTTGTTGGATAACGACCTGATCTTTCTTCGCAGGAACTTCTTCCAAATGAGTCAGTAATTTTTGAATATTTTCTGTGGGTAATTGTAAAAAAGCGGGTGACTGTAAAAATGTTAGCATCCAATCATCAGCATCGTCTGCGGCGATTTCGGTGACTTCATAGTTTGCATTTAATTCGGGTTCATCGCTCATTAATAATTCGAGTAAATCCGCATCTATATATAATAGTGTCGAGTTTGTTTTTGCTTTAAGTGTTACTGCGCGAGGAGAACATGCTGCAAGAGGTGTTTTAAGCGCTGATTTGCTTTTAATTAGGGTTGGCTTTTTATCGCCTTCTTTTACGGCTTCAATTTGCCCAGAAAGGAGATAAATTTGACGAGAATCTTTTTCTCCGCGACGACAAATAATTTTACCGGCAGGGACTTCATCAATAATGGACTTAGCAGCGAGCTCATCCAACAAAATTGGGTTAAGACGGTTTAAAGGCTCAAGAGTTTTGAGTATTTTACGGTCAATTTGCTGAGACGAGTTTTTCATATTTTAACTATACAACTGATTATCGATTAAAAAAGGGGGCGATAATTATTTATCGTCAGTTCTGCGACCATCCTTTAGTAGCAGTAGAACTTTAGCCTAAATTTTGTGTCTGGATTGTGAACTACCTCACAAAGAATGAGATATATACTAAAATATAATCAGAATTTGCGATCCAATCCATTAATTTTGTCATTAGACTTTATTATTGAGTGGGTATTATTTTTATTTTTCCATCTCAAAATGTTCGGGTAAAATGTATCTTTATACCTTCCACCAAACCGTTCGAATATTCTACTCTTATTTCACCATTAGGGTTAACCTTTATTATAGTACCCATGCGAAAAGTCTGGTTTTTTGCGCCTTTGAAAGAACGGTTTTGATTGATGTTTCCCGTATCTTTTTGATTTCCATTTATTACCCAATAGTCACTGGCTAAAAATAGAGAAATTTTTGCCTTTTTCAGGAAATATAACTCACCTGATAGTGAGGACTCACTCCAAGAAAGCCGGCTTTCCTGATCAAAACGACTTCCTTTAATATTGTTGTAGCGAAAATTTAAATTGATGTTAAATGACATCAATGAATTGGCAATAGGGAGCAGGCGAAAAAGTAGTCCGGCATATTGACCTGAGGTAAATTGAGCTGATGCCAAATTAGTGTTCGTTTGATTCATTTCCGTATAGCCAAATTCGAGCCCAGCATGAAAAAAAGGACTAAAAGACTCGTACCAATTTATGCCAACTTGGGTCATCTTTATTTTATTGGTATTTTCAGATTGGAAATTAAAATATGTATTTATGTTGGATATAGACAGCGAATACTCAATTAAACTGCTGGCATTGCTAAGACTCGCCTTGCTAGAGGCGAAGGGGAGTAATAGAAGTAGGATGATAATGAGGTATTTACTGTTATCCATAAAAGTAAGAATAGGGCGCGTAGAAATATTTTTGACAGTTAGAGTACACCTGATGTTGGTATTAGAATAAAAGATGTTTTTAGTATAGTTGAATCGTAAAAAAATACGCAGCTAAAAATAAGATGTTTAATATAGTGAATTAGTGCACAAATTCAAACTTGAGGAGAAAATCCTCCCTTGTTTATGAGTGTAGAGCTTGAGTATTTATAATTTTTGCCGATAGGGTCTAAGTATTAAAGAAATGATAATGCTAATCTTTATTAAAAATTTATATCTATTGGAAATTGGATATTTGATATGAACAAAATTAAAACTATATTTACTGGGCTTATTTTATTGCTGGTACCACTTTCTTGCTGGTCAGCAGGTTTTGCGCGCGAGCAAATTAAAGGGCTTGATGAGCAGGTGCAGGATATAAAAAAAGATGTCTTGTCTATTTCTGCGGAACTTCAATTATTAGAAGAAAAATTATTATATCCATCAAATAGTCAGATTTCAGTTTTCATATCTCTTGGTAAAGAACCTAATTACAGCCCCGATGCGGTACAAATTAAAATTGATGGAAAAAAAGTTGTACATTACATTTATAGTTTTAAAGAAGTGGATGCCTTACACCGAGGCGGTGTTCAACGAATCTATACGGGGAATATTTTAAGTGGAAACCATAGGCTTGATGTGAGTGTTATTGGTCGGCGAGGAGGTAGTAAGACTAGTCGTAAATCAAGCTTTACGATTAAAAAAGGGGTAGGGCTAAAGTTGGTAGAAATAAATCTTGGTTCTGGAATTTCAACAATAAAAATTGTTGAATAATATTTAATGTACTCGCTGAAGAATTAATGTGCTACAAAAAAAACTTACTTTACTAGCAATATTTGTTGTTTCTTTAATATCACATACAACAAATGCTGCCTTAGAAAAAAAAGATCTTTTTTTTAATGAGGGCTTATATTACGCCTATCAAGAAAAATACTTTGATGCAATCAGTCGAATAGATGCTGAACTTGCACAGTATTATGCTCTAGATGAACCTGAACTTAACTCTCTTTATTTTTATCTTAATCAAGCAGAATTTTCTATTGGGGATTTTGAATTGTATTACCGCATGCATAAGCGAGCAGGGCGTGCAATTAAAGCTGTATTGGATGGGAATGTTGATGAATCTATAAAAAATGATGCGGCTTATCGCTTGGCAAAAATATATCACCAAAAGCAACAGCCAGTAAATGCATTGCACACTATACAGCGTATAAAAGGGAAAGTGCCTGACAAAATAAAATATGAGTTGGCATTGTTAAAAGCACAAATATATATATCCAATGCAAAGTTTTCTGCTGCAATTGATTTGTTAAGCAACATAGAAAATGTGGCTGAGGTGGAAGGGTATGCCAGTTATAATCTCGCTATTGCCTATATTGGTAATAATGAAATTGAAAAAGGCATTATACAGTTAGATAAAACGGGAAAAATTAACTCGAATGATAAAGCTGTATTGGCTGTGCGAGATAAAGCAAATCTGGTTCTCGGCTATAAGCTTATGGAAAACAAACAGCCTGAGCGAGCAACAAAATATTTTGAACGAATAAGATTAGGTGGGCCTTTTTCAAATAAGGCTTTGTTAGGCTCAGGTTGGGCGGCATTAGCGGCAAAAAAATATAAACAGGCGATTGTTCCCTGGACTATTTTGGCTAAAAGAAATGTAACGAATCAATCTGTTCAAGAAGTCTTGTTAGGGCTGCCCTTTGCTTATGGCAAGCTCGAAGCTTACGGTAAAGCGGCTATTTTGTATGGTCATGCATTAGACGCCTATAGTAAAGAACTTAAAAAACTCGATAGTTCGATTAAAAATATTCGGGAAGGAAAATTTCTTGAGGCGGTTGTTCGAGAGGAATACCGAAAAGATAAAAATTGGTTAA
>VAOX01033132.1_pt1 | contig 52398 bp, 52 predicted proteins | sample 3393891 | NCBI WGS metagenome assembly VAOX01 (sample SAMN08290429, study PRJNA428436) | hydrothermal vent metagenome | isolation source: Deep-sea hydrothermal vent chimney | place: Indian Ocean: Southwest Indian Ridge | depth 2822 m m
CCACTGGATGTTGGTGTTCGTTCAATTAATTCGTTGTTGACTGTTGGGCGGGGGCAGAGAATTGGATTATTTGCAGGGAGTGGAGTGGGAAAAAGTGTGTTGTTAGGGATGATGACCAAATATACCAACGCCGATGTTATTGTCGTGGGGCTGATTGGGGAGCGGGGTCGTGAAGTAAAAGATTTTGTAAAAAACATCCTCGGTGCGGAAGGGATGCAGCGTGCGGTGGTAGTGGCAACACCGGCTGACACTCCGCCACTAATGCGTATGCATGGCGCTTTGTTGGCAACCACGGTAGCTGAATATTTTCGAGATCAAGGTAAAAATGTTTTATTGTTGATGGATTCGTTGACGCGCTATGCACAGGCACAGCGAGAAATTGCCTTGGCGATCGGAGAGCCTCCGGTGAGTAAAGGATACCCTCCTTCAGTGTATGCAAAAATTCCGCAATTGGTAGAGCGAGCGGGGAATGGCGATGATAATTGTGGATCGATCACAGCATTCTATACAGTATTGGCTGAAGGTGACGATCAGCAAGATCCTGTTGCGGATGCGGCACGTGCTATTCTTGATGGACATATCGTGTTATCAAGGCGTTATGCTGAAGCCGGGCAGTATCCGGCGATTGATGTGGAAGCTTCGATTAGTCGTGTGATGGCAGATATTATTAGTCAGGATCACCGTGAAGCAGCGCAGCGCTTTCGAATGATATTGGCTGCCTATGAGCGTGATCGGGATTTGATTAGTGTTGGTGCCTATCAGCGCGGAACAGATCCACGAATAGATGAGGCCATTAATTATCATCCTGTAATGATGGGTTTCTTACGCCAGGACATGAATGAACGGCATGCTTTTAGTCAGTCATGTCAGGACTTATTGCAAATGATGCAAACTCCTCCAGCGGCGGCTTAATAGTCCAGGAAATGGAATATGATACGTTCGAAGCGAATGCAATCGATGGTTAAAATTGCCAGTAATGAAGAAGAGGCGGCGGCCAAAGCACTTGCAGACGCCATTGGCAATCTGGATAAACAAGGCAGTGCGTTGCAGGAGTTGGTGGCGTTTCGTGAGGACTATTCAATAAAATTTCATAATACCGTCAATACCAGTGCGATGGCGATCCAGCAGTTCCACAATTTTATCGCTCAATTGAATAAAGGCATCGAACATCAACAAAAAATATTGGTACAGGCTAAAGAGTCTATAGATGAACAAAGACAAGTATGGATTGAGCGGCACAATAGAACGCGTGCACTCGATAAAGTGGTTGATAATTACCTTAAGCAAGAACATGAATCAGAAGAAAAACTGGAACAGAAACTGCTTGATGAATTCGCAATGAGAATAGGTAACAAACAACGAAATTCATAAGGAATATGGATGGTTGGAGTTTGGCACACTAACTGCTAATTAAGTACATACACAAAAATATTTGGATAAACATGGATAGTTTACAAATAATCAAACCGCCTGTAGAGGCTACGGTCAAAAGTGGTGCTCCGTCTGCGCAATCCTCACGGGTGGGCGAGTCGCAAGGCTCTGAAAAGGAAAGTTTTTCCAAGACACTTTCACAGGTGCAGCCAAAATCGAGAAGTGATGCTGACTCATCGAATACTGCGTCATCTGATACTAAAACTACTGAAGCTCCGGTAACAAGTGAAACGGAATCTAGTCCTAAATCTCTCTCTGAAACACAAAAATCCGATTCAAAAAAGCCTACTCCTGTACAAGGTGAACCTGCTTTGTTTCAACAGGGGCAAGAATTGCCGTCGATAAACGTCTTAACAGGCGTGTCTTTACCGGTAGCGACCAGTATTCCTGTTGAGCAAAACTCTGCTGCGCAGCAAGCAACAGCGGCAGCCGCCATTGTAACGGTGAGTGGCCTGGTGAGTAATCAGATAAAGAATTCAAATATAGCGAAGTCTGCTACCGGTCCTGGTTCCGTAAACTCATTGTTAACATTAAAATCTAGCCCTGCATTGACGGAAAATCTTGTTTCGCTAGATAAACTCAACATGAAGTCAGTGACAGAAGTTAGCAAAGAAGAGACGAGTGTCAATACCCTTAATTTGTTGAGGCAAATGCAGCAACCACTGGCTCAAAAGACAGGTTTTGTTGCGGGAGTTAATCCCGATAAAATCGTCGATAAGGCCATAAAGTTACTGACTGCAAATGAGAGCTTTCGGAGTGAAACCGCGACCGCTGTCCGTACACCGGAAAGCAGTCTTAATGTGGGTCTTGCAGCTGACCCGTTAAAAATCGTAAATGAAGATCTCACTCGAACCACTCAGGCCCCCAAAATTAACCTGCCTTTAAGTGACTCAAAATGGGGTGAAGAATTTACTAATCGAATAGCATGGTTATCAAAGAACAATATACGTAGTGCCCAAATAAAAATAACTCCAGCACACCTGGGGCCTATCGAAGTTCGAGTTAATCTCCAAAATGAGCAAGCTTCTGTAAGCTTTATTTCAAATAATGCTGTGGTGAGAGATGCCATTGAATCTGCAAGTGCTCGCTTACGAGAATCTCTTGCAGAAGGAGGTTTCGAAAATGTCGATGTTGACGTATCAAGTCGTGAAAATATGAATCGACAAAATCAGGCAGAGAACGAAACAACCACTGCTCGGAATAGTCTGGTTGACACGAACGAAGACATAATCGACGAAACTATGTTGAATGCCCAGGCCACGAATGACATTGACTGGGATAACACCCAAAATATGGGTGTGGATTATTTTGCCTGACCTTAGTTGTATTAGTTGATGTATGGTTTGCATGACGAAAATTTGTCATTTGTTCCTGCTTATTTAGTCCTCGCCTTACCTAACTCGCCTCTTTTCTCGCATTTTTCGTGCAATTTTCAAAAATTGGAATAAAAACCGTGATTTACAAGTGGCATAGGTCTTGCAAAACCAGTGTAGTTCCATACCACAACGGGATTTAATGATGGCAGACGAAGATGAGCTCGACCTTGATGTAGCAACGCCCAAGAAATCTGGTGGACTTAGCAAAATGCTAATCATTGGTGTGGTTGTGGTTGTGCTATTGGGAGGTACTGTAGGGTTGACTGTTATGTTGGTGGGCGGTGACAAAACTTCACATGTGGATGAAGAGTCTGACGAGGAAGACGCGGACGAAGAGGACGACGAAGAAGAAGAAGCTCATAAGAAAAAGAAGAAGAAAAAACGAAAAAAGAAAAAGAAGAAAAAACATAAGAAAAAGGGTAAGGGGAAGCACAAGAAAGCCAAGAGAAAAACACCATTTTATCTTGAATTGCCTAAGGCTATTGTCGTGAATCTGGATGGTTCGAGTGGGGTCAGGTTTCTACAAATTTCGGTAGCTCTAATGGTGTATGACGAAGCAAATGTTGAACTTTTAAAGAAACATATGCCCGTTATTCGTCATAATCTAGTGTTATTGTTTAGCAGTCAGAATTTTACTGATCTGCAAACGGTCGCAGGAAAAAAGAAATTACAAGCTGATGCGTTAAAAACGATCCGTGATGAATTGGAAAAACTAATAGGTGATCCCATCGTTGAGGCAGTCTATTTGCCTAGTATCGTAGGGCAGTAAATACTGAGAGTGAGAAAATTAAATGTCCGTTAATGATCTTTTATCACAAGAAGAAATCGATGCACTCCTGCATGGTGTGGGAAGTGGTGATGTTGATACAGACAGTGATGATGATCTATTTGACGGTGAAGCACGAAATTTTGATTTCGCGAGCCAGGATAGAATAGTTCGTGGTCGATTGCCTACGTTAGAAATGATTAATGAACGTTTTGCACGTTATTTTAGAATTAGCCTATTTAATATGTTAAGGCGTTCTGCAGAGATATCTGTGGGTGGAGTGCAAATGCTTAAGTTTGCCGAATATGTGCATAGTCTTTTTGTCCCGACTAGTTTGAATCTGACCAAGGTGTCGCCTCTACGGGGTACGGCACTCTTTGTCATTGATCCGAAACTTGTTTTTATTATCGTTGACAATTTTTTTGGTGGGGCTGGTAAGTACCATACAAAAATTGAAGGTCGTGAATTTACACCTACTGAGCTGAGGGTAGTGCAAATGGTGCTGAATCAAGTGTACGTGAACTTGAAAAAGGCATGGGAGCCAGTAATGGAGCTTGATTTTGAGTATATTGCGTCTGAAGTGAATCCTCAATTTGCGAACATAGTGAGCCCAACAGAAGTAGTCGTTGTGTCTTCGTTCCGCATTGACCTCGAAGGAGGGGGCGGGGACCTGCATGTGACAATGCCGTATTCAATGATTGAACCCATTCGAGATCAGTTAGATGCCGGCGTGCAAAGTGATCGTACTGAAATTGATGAGCGTTGGACCCTATCGTTACGCGAAGAGATGAAGGAAGCAAAGGTTAACCTTAATAGTAACCTGGTAGAAACTGAGTTGACTTTGCGGGACGTAGTGAATATGAAGGCAGGTGATGTAATACCGATAGAGTTAAACGAGCAAATTAATTTGTGTGTAGAAGATATTCCAGTTTTTAAGGCACGATTTGGGATTTCGAAAGGTGTTTGTGCGGTTAAAATTGAAGAGAGAATAAAATCCAATTTACCGATGCAGTTGCAAATAGGGTCGAAGATATGAGTGATGAAACTGACACTAAAGATGCTGGTACAGGAGATGACTGGGCATCTGCGATGCAGGAGCAAAGTGATACTGAAGAAAATCAGCAAATTGCGCAAGCTGATAGTGAAAACTATCAAGCCGCAGAATTTGCCAATATCCAGGATGATAATAATGTATCAACATCAGAAGAATTTAATCTCGATGTAATACTCGATGTTCCTGTGTCTCTATCAATGGAAATTGGGAGAACTCAAGTGAGTATCCGGAATTTGTTACAGCTTAACCAGGGATCAGTGGTTGAGCTGGATCGATTGGCGGGTGAGCCAATGGATTTATTGGTTAATGGTACTTTAATTGCTCATGGCGAAGTGGTCGTGGTTAATGAGAAATTTGGGATTCGTCTTACTGATGTCATTAGTCCTGCAGAACGCGTCAAGAAACTTAAATAGAAAGTATTGCGATTAACAAAAAAGAGGTGTTGGCTTGAAAATATTCCCTTGTCTGTTACTACTGCTGGGAATGTGTAATACGGTTGTTGCAGCTATTGACCCGAATCGTGTCGAATCAGAAAAACAATCCAAAGTTATACCCGCCACAGCTGAACCTGTTAGTACAAAAAAAGAAAGTGAATCTTTACCTGAGAATCATAGGTTGTTGTCGCCCAATGTTAAGTCAGAAAAGTTGAAAATACAGTCACGAAATAGTCTGACAGAATCCTCTGAGTTAAATAGTAACGGCAGTGGCAATGTGTGGCAATTGTTCTCCGGGCTTTTTGTGGTGCTAGCGTCAATCGTAGCGTTGGTATGGTTAATTAAGCGGTTTGGACGATTTAGCTATACTAGCCAGCAAACAGTAAAAGTGTTGGGAGGGATAAGTCTCGGGACCAGGGAAAAGGTAGTGCTTATTGAAGTTGGAAAAGAACAGTTACTAATAGGGGTTGCGCCCGGGCGTGTGAATATTTTGCATCAGCTACAAGAACCAATTGAGGTGAATGATTCTAATGAATCGTTTCAATCAGTATTTGGTCAACGCGTTAAAGATCTCTTTAAGCGGGAAGAGAAAAAATGAGATCGAGACTTATTGTTCTTGTTGGACTGTTACTGTTAGGAGTCACTGAGTTCGCTTTGGCGGAGCCAGGAATCACAGTGGTGACAGCATCACCTAATAAAGATGGTGGTCAGACTTATACAATAACTATAAAAATACTATTTCTGATGACTGCGCTGGTATTTTTGCCCTCTGCAGTGATGTTGACGACTTCCTTTGCACGAATAATTATTGTGTTATCGATTATGCGTCAAGCACTCGGGACGCCGCAGACACCTTCCAGTCAAATTTTAATAGGCTTGTCATTATTTTTGACGCTATTTATTATGTCGCCGATTCTTGATGTCGCTTATAACCAGGCGATAAAGCCCTATTTGGCAGAGAAAATTACCGACGAAGTCGCTTTAAATCGAATTAAAAAACCATTCCGAAAATTTATGTTGAAGCAAACTCGTGCAAGCGATCTGCAATTATTTCTAAAGTTATCAAAAACTAAAATTCCACAATCGCTTGATGAGGTACCCTTTACGGTACTCATACCCGCGTTTGTCATTAGCGAGCTAAAAACGGCTTTCCAGATTGGGTTCTTGATATTTATTCCCTTTATTGTGATTGATATCGTAGTGGCTAGTGTATTGATGTCCATGGGCATGATGATGTTGTCACCGATGTTAATAGCGCTACCTTTTAAATTAATGTTATTTGTATTGGTAGATGGCTGGGCCATGATCGTAGGGACACTGGCCGCAAGTTTTGGCGTATAGCTTGCAAGTACAGGTTATAAGTGTCAGAAAATACGGGGGGCGAAAATGACATCGGACACGGTTATCTCCATTGGACAGGAAGCATTGCGTGTAACAGCGATGATATCAGCACCAATTTTATTGTCAGTATTGGCAATTGGAATTGTGGTTGGTATGTTTCAGGCCGCCACTTCTATCAATGAACAAACTTTAAGTTTTATTCCAAAGCTAATTATTCTTGTATTGGTACTCGCAATTGCGGGTTCGTGGATGTTGTCACAAATTGTAGAATTCACCAAGAATATATTCGAAATGATTCCTGATATTATCGGGTAGTGGTAAATGATTTCCACCACTGACATAACAGCAATGGTGGGCCTTTACTTCTGGCCATTTATTCGAATCAGCGCCATGCTTATGGCGGCGCCTTTGTTTGGCGCTAAAAGCATTGTGTTTTCTATTCATCGCCTGGGTTTAGCATTACTCTTGACCATTCTGGTCTCGCCCCTATTAGGTCCTATGCCGCTCATTGATCCTTTGTCGACTAAAGGTCTGGCAGTTATTTTTAATCAGTTCTTAATTGGTTTTGCAATGGGATTTATATTGCAATTAGCGATGAGCGCACTAACGATGGCGGGACAAAGTATTGCGATGACTATGGGGCTGGGTTTTGCACAATCTGTTGATCCTGTCACTGGAGTAAGTGTACCAGTGATTGGTAAGTTTTATCTTGTTATTGGAACGCTATTGTTCTTTATGTTGAACGGCCACTTAGTAGCGATTAGGATACTAGTTGAAAGTTTTAACGTCCTACCAGTGGGTACAAAGGGCTTAGGGGATTCGGGTTTTATGGAGTTAGTTTTGTGGGGAACCAAAATGTATGTGGGTGCTCTTTTGATTGCTCTGCCTAGTATGGTAACCCTCACGATTATTAATATCTCTTTTGGCGTTATGACCCGTTCAGCACCGCAAATGAATATTTTTGCGGTGGGCTTTCCAACAACTTTATTCGCTGGCGTGGTCATTATAATGTTGACCTTGCCAAGCCTATTGCCCAGGTTTGCTGACCTGTTAATGCAGGCTTTTACGTCTATACAGCGAATACTGGTGTCCTGATATGTCAGAATCTCAGTCTGGTGGACAGGAAAAAACGGAGGAACCTACCGCAAAGAAACGTGAGGACTCAAAAAAAGAAGGGCAAGTCCCTCGATCTAGAGAGCTCAATACTTCCATAGTTTTAATGGCTGCTTCACTAGGTTTGCTGGCGATGTCGAAAAGCCTGGGTGATGGTATGGCAAGCATACTTAAGTCAGGACTCCAGGTATCGCGTGCGCAAATATTTGATAAGCCTGAGACTATTGTCGGCGAGTTGTTCTCAACAATGATTGCAATGTTTTCTCTGTTTATTCCCTACGTCTTGCTATTAGTTTTGGTTATTTTAGCCACGCCAATACTGATGGGGGGTTGGTCTTTTAGTATGAAAGCGGTAAAACCTAAATGGTCGAAGCTCAGTCTCATGAAAGGTTTTAAACGAATGTTTTCTGCTAAGGGCTTAATGGAGTTGGTAAAGTCAATTCTAAAAGTGAGCCTGATTGGTGGCGTAGCAGCTATCTTTATATGGAGTTGGTCACCAGATTTATTGTCTCTCGGAAACTTGTCTCCTGCATTAGCGATTCAATCCGGCCTGGAAATGGTGGGGCAGATATTTCTCCTTTTAAGTATTGCGACTCTCTTGATCGCAGCAATCGATGTACCATTTCAAATATTCCAACATACTAAACAGTTGAAAATGTCAAAACAAGAGGTGCGTGATGAGCATAAGCAGGCGGAAGGTGACCCGGAACTAAAAGCGAGAGTGCGCCGTGTACAACAAGATATGGCAATGAATCGTATGATCGAAGAAATCCCTAAAGCGGATGTGGTTGTCACAAACCCGACACATTACGCGGTGGCGATAAAGTATGATGAAGATAATGGCGGCGCACCGATAGTAGTGGCTAAAGGAACTGAATTGATCGCACTAAAAATTCGTGAAATAGCGACTCAGCACCAGGTCATGCTTTTTGAGGCACCCCCGTTAGCGCGTGCCCTTTATTATTCCACTGAATTAAACGAAGAAATTCCAACAGGTTTATTTCAGGCGATTGCTCAGGTTCTCGCTTATGTTTACCAGTTGCGCTTAGCTATTGACCCTGAGAGTACGCCAGAAAGGCCCGATGACTTAGAGATTCCGCAGGAGTATGTGGATCTTGGGAATCGCAAACGTTAGTTATGCACAAGCTAAATTTCTTACGAACCCACCGAATATAATCTTTTGCTTATCTTTTTTCCACCCATTTAATACTGTTGTCCCGTCTGATTTAACTCAATGGTTACTTTACATTATCGCGCTAAGTCATGGGAATGATATATATTTTTTGTGCGGTATACATTTTGCACCATGCCTTATTCATGAGTACTCAGTGTCGTCAACTTGACTGATGACCTGTGCCAAGAACAATAAACAATAGAATAATACGGGACCGATATAAACATGGCTAGTGTAGGGACTCTCAAGAGTAATCATAATGCCAGAAACGGAGCAGCTGCACCGGTTCTGTTAGTTGCATTATTGGCGATGATTATTGTCCCGTTACCACCAATACTATTAGACATTTTCTTTTCCTTTAATATAGCGCTGTCTCTTATTGTAATGTTGGTCGCGATTTATGTCATGAAACCGTTGGATTTCGGTGTGTTTCCAACCATATTATTGATCACGACCCTACTTCGGCTGGCCCTTAATGTTGCCTCAACGAGAGTAGTGTTACTTGAAGGCCATACTGGCAGTGATGCTGCGGGTCAAGTAATTCAATCATTTGGGGAGTTTGTAGTCGGCGGTAACTACGCAGTAGGCTTAGTCGTCTTTTCAATTTTAGTGATCATTAACTTTGCTGTCGTGACTAAGGGCGCAGGTCGAATCGCTGAAGTGTCCGCACGTTTTACCCTTGATTCTTTACCGGGCAAGCAAATGGCGATTGACGCTGATCTTAATGCTGGCCTAATTACCCAGGACGAAGCGAAAGAACGTCGTGAAGAAGTCAGGAGTGAATCAGACTTTTATGGAGCGATGGATGGAGCAAGCAAGTTTGTAAGGGGTGATGCGGTTGCAGGGATATTGATTATGTTTATCAATATCGTAGGAGGTTTGGCCATCGGTATGGCGCAGCATGATCTTGGTTTTTCTGATGCAATGCGCATATACACGTTATTGACTATCGGTGATGGTCTTGTTGCACAAATTCCTTCCTTGGTGATCTCGACAGCGGCCGCTATTTTGGTAACACGTGTCTCAAGTAACCAGGATATGGGCGAGCAAGTTGTTTCACAACTTTTTAGAAACCCACAGGCATTATACGTCACTGCGGGGATAGTTGGTTTTATGGGGCTAATACCGGGAATGCCAAATCTTGCCTTTTTAACTTTGGCAGGTGTTTGTGGTGGCGCAGGATGGTATTTTTCACAGCTTGCAGTGAAAGAGCAAACTGCTGAAGTAGAGGAGCCGGAGCAATTACCTGAACCGGTTGTGCAAGATAAGGATTTAAGTTGGGAAGATGTAAGTAGCATCGATATTATTGGATTAGAAGTGGGTTATCGTTTAATTCCTCTGGTCGACAAGGCGCAGGGGGGAGACTTAATGACAAAGGTTAAAGGAGTTCGTAAAAAGTTATCGCAGTCTTTGGGTTTTTTAATTCAATCAGTCCATATTAAAGACAATCTTGATCTAAAACCGAATGTTTATCGTATCTCTCTGTTTGGTGTCCCGGTGGGTGAAGCTGAGCTTTATCCAGAGCAAGACCTAGCGATTAATCCTGGTCAAGTGTATGGCAGCTTGCAAGGGACACCGACTAAAGATCCGGCGTTTGGACTAGAGGCTATGTGGATCGATCCATCGCTGAGAGATCAGGCGCAAACATTAGGTTATACAGTGGTTGATCCCAGTACTGTGATTGCGACGCACCTAAGTCAATTGCTGCAAGCCAATTCGCATAAGCTACTTGGACACGAAGAAGTCCAAAAACTATTCGACATGTTAGGAGAAACAGCACCTAAGCTGGTCGAAAATCTCATACCAAAACTATTACCTTTAGGCGTTGTGGTAAAGGTACTACAAGGGTTGCTCGAAGACCATATTCCTGTCAGGGATATCCGATCCATCGCTGAGTCTTTAGCTGAGCATGCAGCACAAAGTACAGATCCTGTTTATTTGACCTCTGCTGTCAGGAGTTCTCTTGGTCACTCAATTGTTCAAATGATTAACGGCATGAATCAGGAGCTTTCAGTGATGACACTTGACCCTTCACTGGAACAGTTATTGCAGCAGACCATTATGGCGGGTGGAGATACGGGTGCAGTAATCGAGCCTGGACTTGCAGAACAATTGCAGCAATCTTTAGCGGGAAATACACAGCAAGTCGAAGCCGCAGGACAACCGGCGGTATTGCTCACAGCTCCTTTAATTAGGCCTTGGTTAGCGAGAATGACCCGGCATTCAATACCAGGCTTAAACGTATTAGCCTATAACGAAGTACCAGACGACAAACAAATTAAAGTCGTCACAGTAATCGGCCAGCAACTCACCGCTGACTAGTAAGGAATATTCAAGAAGTAAAATAGTTTAAGTAAGTAAAAAGTAACTATTCAAGAAGTTTGATTGTATTGAATAGTATTGAAAACAGGGGGGTGTAGGACAGTATCATCATGTCTGTGCCCGTATCGAGGTAAGTGAAATGAAGATCAAGCGGTTTAAAGCTCCTGACATGCGTCAAGCCATAAAAATGGTTCGTGAAGAACACGGAGCGGATGCAGTGATATTATCAAACAGAAAAGTTCACGATGGAATTGAAATCATATCAGCAATTGATTATGACGAAACCGCCGTGGAATCGATGCTCAATAATCAGATCGAAGAGAGCGTAAGCGAAGCAGCACCGGCGGTTCAAGCGACACCGCAACTTGCGTATCCTACAGATAATCCATTTTTACAAAATGCATTTCAACAATCAGCGCTCAATAGAGCTACTCCCGCTTCAGTGGACCAGCCGTTAAATGCACAGTTGTTGGCACAAGCATACGCCAGCAATACTGTAGTGCAGCAACAGCCTGTAGCAAATTCGCAAATTTCGGATATCCAGGCAAATGAATATCAGCAAGCTGAACTACAGCAACAGATACTACAACAGCAGTCACAACAGCAAAATAGTAATATGGCGAATCAGGCAGCACATCCTGTTATTGAACAAGCACAGCAGGTTATTGCAGCCGCTGCTGCGATGACCGCTGCACATCATGCACCGGAACCAATCAAGAGCTACGCACCAGTAACGGCGAAGCCACAACAGAATGATCTGTTGGAGGTCGATGATTTTGAATTGGAAGATGATGTCGCGACGATAAAGAGTCGGAATGTTGATGTTGAGGTAGTGACAAAGAATCATAAGGTAGAAGTGAAAGAAAAACCTGTACCTGAAGTTACTATTGAGAAAGAAGGTGATGCTGACTCAGATGATTCTGATTACGATGCAGCAGTGAGCGTAGTAGCACAGCAGCTTGCAGAGACAAGTTCTGATGAACGTTACCGGAAAAAGTTTGATAGAGAATCAGAGCAACGAGCGCTAGAAGTACAAGCGATGCAAAGAGAATTGCATACTTTAAAAGGGATGTTAAACAACAGGGTGAATCAAGCGCCGCAAGTCAGTATTCCCCATGTTCATCCTGCACACACAGGAATTTACGCGCGTTTACAGGAGTTGGGAATTAGTTCTGGCTTATGTCAAGAAGTGCTATCCAAGCTTCCTTTGTCTAGTGAAGTAAACGAAGGTTGGAGAAAGGCGTTAGCCATTTTAGCGCACGGAATTAAAGCAGTCGAGGAAGATGTTTTAGAGACGGGTGGGGTCGTGGCATTGGTGGGTGCGACAGGAGTCGGTAAAACAACGACTATTGCAAAGATGGCCGCTCGTTATGCCCTTAAACATGGGCGCGATACCGTGGCTGTAGTTTCTATAGACAATTACAGGATCGCTGCTCAAGATCAAATATTAAGCTACGGGCAAATGATCGGGGTACCTGTATTTTTAGCCACAGGTAAGAACGAGTTCAGTAGCATAATGGGCGACCTGTGTGACAAGCAATTAATTTTAGTGGACACCGCGGGCATGAGTCAACGGGATACACGTATCACCGAACAATTTGATTTGATGTCTGAAGTACCCTATGACCTAAATACTTATCTTGTCATGTCGGCTAATACGCAGGAATCCGCGTTGAGTCAAATAGCAAAGTCGTATTCGAATTATAATGTTACTGGCTGCATCCTAACAAAATTAGATGAAGCGGTTAGTCTTGGAGGTCTTTTATCCATGCTTACGAAATGGGAATTGCCTATATCGTATATGACCGAAGGGCAGAGTGTGCCAGAAGATTTACTCAAGGTCAGGCCGTACAGTCTTGTAAGTAAGGCAGTAACAATGATGCAGCAAATAGAAATACTAGATGCTTCGGCTTCAATTACAACTCCTAGCCACGAGGATATTTATAATGCTCATGCCTGAACGAGATTCTTTATCTCCTACTCGATTGAGAAAAGACCACAAACATCCTGTGCAAGTAATTGCTGTAACTAGTGGTAAGGGAGGGGTAGGTAAAACAAATGTTTCCGCAAATATTGCCGTCGCGATGACAGCAAATGGTAAGAAAGTTATGTTGCTCGATGCTGACATGGGGATGGCGAACCTTGACGTGATGTTGGGTCTGCGACCGACTCATAATTTGTCTCACGTAATATCAGGCGAAAAAACATTAAGCGAAGTTATTATTGAAGGACCTGGAGGGTTAAAAATAATTCCTGCAGCGTCAGGCGTTAAACTAATGACTGAATTAGGGCCCATGCAACATGCAGGCTTAATCCACGCGTTTAGTGAACTTAACGATGAAATTGATGTGCTACTAGTCGATACAGCAGCTGGGATATCAGATTCAGTAGTGAATTTCTGCCGAGCTGCACAGGAAGTGGTGGTAGTGGTATGTGATGAACCTACCTCATTGGTCGATGCCTTTGCTCTTATGAAAGTGCTTAATCGCGATCACGGTGTGAATCGATTTCAAATCTTATCCAATATGACTCACAGTTCACAAGAAGGGCGAGAACTCTATTCAAAACTTTTGAATGTTACCGATAAATATCTAGACTTGACTGCAATATACATGGGTACGGTGCCCTACGATGATTATTTACGTAAGGCCGTTAAGAAGCAACGTCCAGTGGTCTCTGCCTATCCTAGATCCAGATCATCATTAGCATTCAAGAATTTGGCACAGAAGGCCGATAAGTGGCCTGTAACGGATACGCCGGGTGGGCATCTGGAATTTTTTGTAGAGCGTCTGGTCGGTTCTGGGATTAAGGAATCGGAGTTTGGTAAATGAATGGATATGCAATGTACGCGTCAATAGATGATTCAGATCAGCACGAATTAGTCGAGAAACATGTGCAACTAGTAAAGAGGATTGCTTACCACCTGGTAAGTCGTCTTCCCCCAAGTGTACAAGTTCAGGATCTCATTCAATCGGGAATGATTGGTTTGCTTGAGGCATCCCGAAATTATAATCCGGCACAAGGGGCAAGTTTTGAAACCTATGCTGGCATTAGAATTCGCGGGTCTATGTTAGATGAAATTAGGCGATCAGACTGGACGCCTCGTTCTGTGCATCGCAAGGTGCGTATGGTTGCTGAAGCAGTCAGGAATATAGAGAACGAGAAGGGTCGAGATGCCCGGGATCATGAAGTGGCCGAAGTTCTTGAAATGTCATTACAGGATTACCACAAAATTTTGCAAGATGCTGCGGGCTGTCGAGTATTTAGTTTTGATGACCCAACGGTGCTAGGTGAAGAACCCGAACACGACAATTGTGATCCTGAATCGAGTCCATTGGAAGCAGTGCAAAAGCAGGACTTTCAGGGAGCTTTAGCTAAGTCTATTGCAACACTGCCGGAGCGCGAACGGATGGTTATGTCGCTCTATTACGATGAAGAACTCAATTTACGAGAGATTGGTGATGTGTTGGGTGTTAGTGAGTCTCGAGTTTGTCAGATTCATGGTCAAGCTTTGGTGCGACTGCGCGCTAGAATGGGTGAATGGTTTCCTAAATCAGATGACGACTAACGTCTGCCAGGGTTAATCAATAAAAGTAAGTAAAGTTTAGGAGAGCGTTTTGGACAAAGAAATGAAAATACTCATTGTAGATGATTTTTCTACGATGCGACGTATTATCAAAAATTTACTTAGAGATCTAGGCTTCAATAATACTTCAGAAGCGGATGACGGTAAGACGGGACTGCCCATGCTCCAATCAGGGAGCTATGATTTTCTGGTTACTGACTGGAATATGCCGGGCATGACAGGACTTGATTTATTAAAGGCAGTAAGATCCGATGATTCACTAAAAGGTATGCCGGTGTTAATGGTGACTGCCGAGTCGAAACGTGAACAAATTGTAGAAGCCGCTCAAGCTGGAGTGAATGGATATATTGTTAAGCCATTTACTGCAACAACGCTAAAAGAAAAAATTGATAAGATTTTTGAGCGTATTGAGAATTCCTGAATATGAAGGTTAATGTTATGGATGATACTAGCAAAGATGAAATATTGCTGCTGGCTAAAAAGTTAGTAGAAGATTTAGAAAATGGTGATGCGAATTCTGCACAAACCGATTTTGAAGAGCTCGCCCGTCTACGGGATGCGGATTTATATCAAGAGCTGGGAAAACTGACTCGACAACTTCACGAGTCGCTCACTAATTTTCAGGTTGATGAAAAAATCACAATTTTGGCCTCTAGCGAGATTCCGGATGCCAAAGCCAGGCTGAATCACGTTATAGAAATGACGGAAAACTCCGCGAACAAAACAATGAACGCGCTTGATGCAGCCATGCCAATTTCACAGCAACTGGAAGCGGACGCGCATAAAGTAAATAGTGAATGGAAGAAATTTCGCAACAGAGAGTTATCCGCAGATGACTTTCGTAATATGAGTAAAATGCTGGATGATTTCTTTCCAAAAATTGCCAAAAGTACCTGTGAAATTAACGGTTACATGACTGAAATTATGATGGCGCAGGATTTCCAGGACTTAACAGGGCAAATAATTACGCGAGTGATCAATTTAGTACAAGAAGTTGAAGAAAGTCTCGTTGAATTAGTGAAGATTTCTGGCAAGCCTGCGGCTGAACCTGGGATGGAAGAAGGGAAAATGGAGAAAAAGGCAGAGGATGATTCGACCGGACATGGACCACAAGTCCCTGGAATAGATCACGGAACCACTGTATCAGGGCAAGATGACGTGGACGACTTGTTATCAAGCTTGGGGTTTTAGATATGAGTGTATCAATTTCTGAAGATGAAGAAATCTTACAAGATTTCCTGGTCGAAGCGGGAGAGATTCTCGAGCTGCTGGGTGAGCAGTTGGTGGAGCTTGAGCAAAACCCTGAGGACGATGAGTTACTCAACGCTGTGTTTCGTGGATTTCATACCGTAAAAGGCGGAGCTGGATTTTTAGATATTCAGCCTATGATTGGAATTTGTCATCGTGCTGAAGACGTTTTTAACGTACTTCGTCAGGGTGAAAGAAAGATTTGTCCTGATTTGATGGATACTGTTCTTAAGGTGGTTGATATTCTTAATGAACAGTTCGAACAGTTGAACGACGGGCAGGATCTAGTCCATGCAGAACAATCTCTATTGGACCGCCTTGCTTCATTCGCAACGCCTGCAGGGGCCGCGCCGGCAGTAGATAATCCTGATACAGGTTTGCCTGATACGGCAACAGTTATTGAAGAATCTGTTGTCGAAGACACTGCAGGGGCTTCTGAGGTAGATGGCTCTGCACCGGTACTATCCAAGTCAGATAGCGACGAGATTACTGACGATGAATTTGACGCCTTGTTGGATGCACTTGATGCGAGCGGTGCGTCGCCGAGTCAAGCGGTGGTGAATGAAGTCACGCAGCCTCAATCTAAAAAAAGTGCGGGTGCTGAAGATATTACTGAAGATGAATTTGAAGCAATGCTCGATGAAATCCATGGGGCCGCTGAATCTACGACATCTGCATCAGAAACGAGTGCGGATAGCCAAAACAATGAAGCGGCGGATACTAAGGCAGTACAGGCGAGTGATGCAGAGATATCGGAAGACCAATTTGATCACTTGCTAGATGCGTTACATGGCGAAGGAAAAATAAATACCACCAATATGGGCGAAAAGGAAAAGGTCAATCCCGAAGAAGTATTAAAGACAGCGGCAAGTAAGAAGCAGATTGAAAAGAAAAAAGAGAGTGTCACCGCTGCAGGTGCTCATAAGCAAGTGCGTAGTTCAGAAGCGACGGTACGTGTGGATACCAAGCGTCTCGATCAGATTATGAATATGGTGGGTGAATTAGTTCTGGTTCGTAATAGATTAGACACACTTAAAATCAAGTTAAATGATGATGATATTACCAAGGCAGTCAGTAATCTCGATATTGTGACCTCAGATTTACAGGCATCGGTCATGAAAACTCGTATGCAACCGATCAAGAAAGTATTTGGTCGTTTTCCAAGAGTCGTAAGAGATCTTGCACGAGGATTGCAAAAAGAAGTCTCGCTTGAGCTTATGGGTGAAGAAACAGATTTAGATAAAAATCTGGTGGAGGCATTGGCTGACCCGATGGTTCACCTAGTGCGTAACTCGGTAGATCATGGGGTGGAAATGCCTGATGTTCGCGAGAAGGCGGGCAAAAAACGCTGCGGGACTATTGTGTTATCAGCAGCACAGGAAGGTGATCATATTTTACTGGTCATTGAAGATGATGGCGCTGGAATGGATGCCGAGAAATTAAAAAATATTGCCATTGATAAAGGGGTGCTCGACAAAGAGACTGCTGCTCACATGGATGATCATGAAGCTTTCAATTTGATATTTGCTCCAGGTTTTTCGACTAAAAGTGAAATCTCTGATATTTCCGGTCGCGGTGTAGGAATGGATGTCGTCAAGACTCGAATTTCGCAGTTGAACGGAACCATCGAGATAGATTCTCACCTTGGAAAAGGGACTCGGATTAGCGTTAAACTTCCGTTGACTCTTGCGATTTTACCCACCTTAATGGTTAAAGTGGGTGAACGCACATTTGCGCTGCCGTTATCGAGTGTGAATGAGATATTTTCAATCGAATCCTATACTACCAATATAGTAGATGGACAACTGGTGATTATGGTTCGTAATAAAGCGATGCCACTATTTTATCTTAATAAATGGTTGACCGCATATGGTGCACCGATGACAGAACCGTCGGATAGTGATCAAGTGGTGGTAGCGAATGTCGGTAATCGTAAAGTTGGATTTGTGGTTAATCAGGTAGTAGGGCAAGAAGAAGTAGTTATTAAGCCACTAGGCGCCATGTTGCATGGTCTGCCAGGTTTTGCGGGGGCAACAATAACAGGTGATGGCCGTATTGCTCTTATTCTGGATATTCCAAGTTTAATGCGTGCACGTACATCAGGTCTATAGCAAGGAAGTTAAAAGTGGTAAACCTGGAGCTTATAATATCGAACGGGCCGTTCGATGCAAGGTCATGTGGAGTATGATGTATGGCGGTTAAGGGACTAATTGTTGATGACTCGGGATTTTTCCGGCGAAGAGTGTCTGATATGCTCAAATCAGACTCTCGATTTGATGTCGTGGGGCTTGCAGTTGATGGCCATGACGCGATTGAGAAAACTAAAAAATTGAAACCTGATGTCATTACCATGGACATCGAAATGCCTGTCATGGATGGAATTACAGCAGTTAAAAAAATCATGGAGAAGACTCCGGTTCCCATTTTAATGTTCTCTTCTTTAACGCGTGAAGGTGCGCAAGCTACTTTTGACGCGATGGAAGCAGGCGCTATCGATTACCTTCCCAAAAATTTTGAAGAGATATCAAAAAATTCTGATGAGGTGGCACGTCTACTACGGTCGCGTGTCTGGAATATTGGCGTGCGTGGTTTGCCTGGAACCAAAAAAGTATCCAAGCCTGCTGCTTCAGTGATCTCGCGGCATACGCCTACAAAAAAAAGTATCAAACAAACAGTCACAACCGCGGTTAGTCGCGCGGGTGCCATGGGCACTCATAGGAATAAATTAATAGTTATTGGTGCTTCTACAGGGGGACCGGTTGCATTACAAAAAGTGATTGAACATTTGTCCAAAAGTTATCCTCTTCCTGTTCTAATGGTCCAACATATGCCTGGATCATTTACCGGGGCTTTTGCGGAGCGCCTAAATGGAATATGTGATGTAGAAGTCCGAGAAGCTAAAAACGGTGATGAGTTAAAGCCTGGATTAGTATTGTTGGCCCCGGGAGGGATGCAGTCACTGGTCCAATGTCGAGGCGGAAAGTTAATGGTTGCTATTAAGCCTGCAGGAACTGGACAAACTTACAAGCCCTGTATTGATCTAACCTTAAAGTCGGTTGCCAATAGTATTGGAGGAGATTGTACCACCATCATATTGACAGGTATGGGTGCAGATGGGCGGGATGGAGCAAAAGAGCTAAAAGAGAAAGGCGGTATGATCTGGGCGCAAGATGAACAGACTTCTATTATTTATGGTATGCCGATGGCAATTAAGCAAGCTGGTATTTTAGATAAAGAGCTTGCGCTGGAAGATATAGGGCCAGCATTAACGAGGCTAACGGCATAAGCTTATGGATATCCTGACGATACTCGGGTTGTTGATTGCCTTCGGTGCAATTATAGGAGGGAATATTCTTGAGGGTGGTCATACTGAGTCATTAATTCAACTTACCGCATTCGTAATTGTAATGGGTGGAACCTTGGGTGCGGTGATGATTCAAACCCAAATGAATATCTTTTTGCGCTCTATTGGAATGATTAGCTGGATATTTTTTCCACCCAAGTTGGCGCCAGAGGAAGCAATCGAAAAAATTGTAAACTGGAGTAATATCGCACGTAAGGAAGGTCTATTGGGGCTTGAGGCCATTGCAGAGTCTGAGAATGATGTTTTTGCTCGAAAAGGTTTGCAGCTGTTAGTCGATGGTAGTGAGCCTGAATCGATTAGAGGTATTCTGGAGGTGGAGGTGCTGACTAAAGAGCACTCCGATACTCAATCAGCGAAAGTGTTCGAGGCTTTTGGTAGCTACAGCCCTACTATAGGTATCATCGGGGCAGTTATGGGTTTAATTCATGTCATGAATAACCTGGCGGACCCCAGTAAACTTGGAGGCGGCATTGCCGTAGCGTTCGTGGCAACAATTTACGGTGTTGGTCTCGCCAATATCCTATTTTTGCCGTTAGCTAATAAGCTAAAGGCAATAGTCCATAAGCAAACTCAATTCCGTGACATGGTCATTGAAGGGGTAATTGCTATTGCTGAAGGTGAAAACCCGCGAAATATAGAAGCAAAACTCCAAGGTTATCTTTACTAGTCATTTCAAGTTTTCATATTCCCATTTCCGTTTTAAGTTCCACCTTACTTTTTATATCTAATCTGGGCATGGCATATTAATTGCTGATTATTTATCAATTACAGGTGGAATATGCCCAGAAAAGTAAAACAAGAAGAACATGAGAATCATGAACGTTGGTTGGTCTCTTACGCCGACTTCATTACCTTATTGTTCGCTTTTTTTGTGGTGATGTATTCGGTCTCTTCAGTCAACGAAGGAAAGTTTAGGGTTTTGTCAGAGTCTATGGAAGCATCGTTTCGTTCTTCCAATAAATCGATGAGTCCCATTCAAATTGGGCGAGTGGTTCGTAAGCCTCATGAAGGCAGTTCACACGCTCCTGTAAAAATGGTGTCACTTGGATTATCCAATATGCCACCCCCCAGATTTAGCGAACCCGTTAAAGTCGCAAAGAGTACAGCATCAGGGTCGCAACGGTCTAACCAGAAAGGCAATGGTAAAGGGCATGCGGCACAATACAAAAAAAAGATTGAAGATGCCTCTAGAAAAATTAAAGAAGCACTACTTCCTTTGATTAAGAAGGGTCTTGTTAATGTAAAGTTAGGCAGTAAATGGATTGTGGTTGACATCAATAGTAGTATTTTGTTTCCCAGTGGTGGAGCGCATCTGGCGAGACAAGCAGTGCCAGTGTTGGAAAGGATTGCGTCGATACTAAAGCCATTAAGTTCCTCCATTCAAGTGGAAGGCTTTACAGACAATATTCCGATTCAAAATCTCGTTTATCCTTCGAACTGGGAATTATCAGCGGCACGTGCCGCGAGTGTGGTTCATCTGTTTACTAAGGTGGGTGTCAACCCGGTTCGGATGGCTGCAATTGGTTATGGCGAGTTCCAGCCAGTGGCAAGCAATAAAACAGTTCGCGGTCGTCAGAAAAATCGTCGGGTTGTTTTACGAGTTAATACCTCTTCAGACAAAAGATTTAAGCAGTTAGTAAAACGATCTATCCCGCCAAAAGCGAAAGTTACAGTGAGTAAAGCTAATACATTAAAGAAAAAGAAAAATAAAATAGTAAACGTAAAGGGGGCAACACTCAAAGTGATTAGAGTGAAAGAAAGAATTAAAGTGCGAACAACACAACTTTCCGATAAAGCGAATAGGACCAATGTTGCGAAGAGAAAAGATGTAAAAAAACGTTCAAGCAGGTTTATACGGCCTGTGATAAAACCAATTGTGTTGCCAGGCATTAATACGCGTGCTCCGGCAGGGTCGTCGAAGCCTGCAACGAAATCTGTTCACAGAGTTGCGCCTAAGTCTGCGGTATCAAGGACAAGCAATAGGTCAGTACGTACTAACTTAAAACGCGTCATCAAACCAGTGCGTGCAGAGACTTCAATGCGTGTCAGTAAGCCGGAGCCCAAGGTAGCGCCAACGCAAAAGATAAAAACTGGCGCTACAGTGTTGCCTAAGTTAGCAGAGCCCGACGCATCTGCTGAACGTACTAGAGTACCAGTCCGAGAAGGGAATGACGCAAGTAAGAGTAACTTTGATTTAAACAATGTACCGGTAGGGTTGCCCCCGTTACGTTAATTTTGAGTGTGAAATAGGGTTTACAGTACCATAACCAGGATGGCATAAGATGATAGTTTGGAGCGTTACAAATCAAAAAGGTGGGGTAGGTAAAACTACTACGGCGGTTTCATTGGCTGGCTGCCATGCATTGAATGGTCGGCGGGTATTACTCATTGATCTTGATCCGCATGGGTCCTTATCAACCTATTTTGGTTATAATCCTGAGTCTCAGCAGCAAGGCGTTTACGACTTATTTAATGCCCAGGGCGTTAATCGAAAGAGTCTAATTCAGCTTGTGCACGGTACCGGCGTGGATAACCTGTTTCTGATTCCTGCATCGACGGCTATTGCTACGTTGGACAGCCAATTGCTTCAGAAAAATGGCAAGGGTCTCGTTATTTCGAACTGGTTAAAGTTACTCAACGGGATGTTTGATCATGTTTATTTAGACTGTCCTCCGACACTTGGAGTGCTAATGATTAACGCGCTTGCTGCTTGCGACCATTTACTGATACCGACACAAACAGAATATTTGGCTGTTAATGGATTGGAGCGTATGACCAATACTATTAGCATGGTTGATCAGTCACGTTCGAAGCAGACTGATTTTACTATTATCCCAACGATGTATGATAAACGTACTCGTGCCTCGGCTAATAGCCTGGACATGATGTTGCGAAATTGGGGTGATAATGTCTGGAATGGTGTAGTGCCGCAAGACACTTTATTTCGTGAGGCTAGCTTTTCCCACCTCCCGGTGTCTCATTATGCTAGTCAGTCAAGAGGTAATCTTGCTTATCAGCAGCTCTGCGATGATCTTGCTTTAAATTTTGAACAGCAAAAACAGGCCGTGGCATCATGACTGTAAAAACTCAATCAAGAATTGAAAATCAGGATGAACAGGAAAAGCCATTGTTAGCGCAAACCGTTGCGCTCCAGTCCTATATGCAGGAGTTGCTTAATGAAGTGACCTGGACAGAACCTGAGATTAAATCAGAAGAAGATCCAGTTCTCAGTGAGGCGAATGCTACGAGTGTCATGACAAAAAATAAAACGAGTCATGCCGACATATCGATAGAAATCGATCGGGACATACTACCGCTTGCGGGAGCAAAGTTGCAGACCTTAGCTGACTTAGAAGCTGAATTCGCGCCTGAAGTAGTAAAGGATGATGCAGAGGCCTCAATCGAATTGCCTGTGTCGCCAATAGTAGAGGCATGGGGTGAGAGCAAGGACTCTACCACCGGAAGGGCTGCCCCCCCTGAATGGGCGCAAGATTCCTTTAGAGCATTGTATGCGACACATGGTAACTTGAAGTTAATAATGCCCTTAGTGCATGTACAAACTGTACTAAAAGCGAAGGAGTTAGTCCGTGTCGAAGGGCCTTTATCGGCATTTATCGGATACGTACAGTATGACTTACAGCGAATTCCTGTTTTAGACTTGAATGCCCTTGATGGAGCAATAGAGAATTGTGATGCAGATGATATAGAGGCTATTGGGGGTTATGTCGCGATTGCCGAAAACCATGCTGTAGGCCTCTATTTTAGAGAGATAAATGATACGCATGAAATTGAGACTAAAGCGGTAAATTGGCGCTGCAATGATGGTTCAGGAAGCTGGGTTGCTGGCGTCGACCCCCAAAACCTTTCGATAATCGTGGATTTCAATTGTCTTTGTGGTTTGCTTTAGAAGTATACCCTCTGGCATGAATTCTGCAGAATCATAGTGAGAGTATAATCAGTCTGTTCCTTGACGCCTAATAGACATTTAGCGTTACTAGTTAATAAGAGGATGTAGTGTATGAGTCAGGCAGTGAAAAAAGGTGGCGAAGATCCGGTATTGCAATGGGTGACCTTTCGTCTTGCTGATGAAACTTATGGTATTAATGTAATGCAAGTACAGGAAGTGTTGCGCGTTACAGAAATAGCCCCGGTGCCAGGTGCTCCAGATTACGTCTTGGGGATTATTAATCTTCGAGGCAATGTCGTTACAGTATTGGATACTCGCAAGCGATTTGGTTTACCGGCAACAGAAAAAGATGATTCAACACGAATTGTTATTATTGAATCTGAACAGAATGTAGTTGGTGTTCAGGTTGATAGCGTAGCGGAGGTTGTTGAATTACGGCGATCTGAAATTGAATTATCTCCCGCTGTTGGTAACGACGAAAGTTCAAAGTATATAGAAGGCGTAGCAAGTAATAATGATCAGCTTCTAATATTAATTGATATCAATAAATTACTTTCTGCTGAAGAATGGATGGACGATTTAGGTTTCTAATAGAGGTTAAACTCCGATAAATCGAGAACTTCTATCAGAGTGGCCAAAATTTTAAGAGGCAATAGTCATGTCAAATATCAAACAGGTCACACCATTGACACGAATTCAGCCTATTACAAAAGACCAAAAAAAATCTTCTCAAGAAGGAAGTCGGGAAGACAAAAATAAAAAAAACAATGAACAATGCGATTCAAGGGATCAGCCCGGAGGTTCTTCCCACGTCGATGACTATGTGTGATAAAAATATGCTGCAATCTGGACTACAACAATTAATGTTTCTCACTATCGTCTTTATTGGCGTTGCAATACCCTTTGTTGCAATATCAGTGATAAAGCGCGTCAAAAAACAAACCCTCGAATATGATCGTAAATTACGACTACTTGCTGGTGAGTTAAGCCAATTACGTAAAAGTCTGGTGGATCCAATTAATCGTTTATATGATTCAGAACAACGTTCACGCAGGTTTACAGAACGATTAGAGCAATTGGAATTGAGAGAAAAGAGTAATCGACAATATGGCCAAGCCGCGAAATTGGTTCATAATGGCAGTAGTATTGAAGAAATAATGGAAATTTGCGGTTTAAATCGTGGTGAAGCAGAACTTATTAAAGTGATGAATGAGTTGGACTCAGCACAGGAAGGCGAAAAGCAAATGATGTGATGGTACTTCTACAATTTAGGATCATCAAACACACTACAAGCTCTTCCCGAAAGTATATAGGCAAAGGCAATAACTTCGGCGACGGCCCTATATAAGTTCTCAGGAATCTTCTCACCTTCATCGATTGAACTAAGTATCTCAGCTAAAACAGGTTCGAAATAACACGGAATGTCATGTTGCTTTGCAATTCGTTTTATCATTTGAGCGATATGATCACCACCAGTCGCAGTGACTTTAGGTGCATTTTTTCCATCGTATTGCAGTGCAATGGCGATTGCCTTCTTTCCAGACTTCCTATTCAAGCTTCTTCATCCAATAGTGGTTGGAGTTTATCCTGTTCCAGGTCTTCTTTTAAGCCTTGAGTACAGATTATTTTCTCTACCAATAATCCCGCGTTGGCAAAATTCTGTTTCAATATATTGATGTTTTCTTCTATTAGTGATTGTTGCGCAGGGCTGTTACTATTGAAATGTGCTTGAACCTTATTGTCACAAATTGTGAGCGTGGATTGTAATGGCCCCAGTGGGCTCACATCCATGGCTAGTTGTACTGTCCATACCCGGGTGCTTTGTTCGTCGTCACATTCTTTATCAACATAAATTTTAGCCTGAACTAACTCATGTTCCTTGTTGTTCGTCACTGGAATATCGAATAGCCATATTTGTTTATTATCTGCGTCAACAGTTACCGAGCTTAGTTGGGCAATGTTAATGCGTGCTAAGGCCGAGTCGACCATTTTTAGTAACTGAATTACCAGGTCTTGACTACTTGTAGCGAGTTTATAAGCTGCGATGTTTAAGCTGTTCTTGTTGCTCCCCGCAGGATGAGGGTTGCTATTTCGAAGTAGAGGTTTAATATCTAGCATGTTGCTGTTTATACGTTATATAGGGTAACCATATAAGCTGTCTCCGTGGAGTCTGCTTGAGTTTTTTGTGCCAGGGTTAGTGAGTAATGGTTTTAGGTTGAGTGTATCGGCATCAGAGATATCAACTAGTTTTGAATTGTTTGCCGTTAACATTTTGCCATATGATGTTCGGCTGCTGTTCTTATTGGAAGTATCGCTATATTCTTCGAGGCTAAGCTTGCTGTTGTTTGGTTTGGACGTAGTAGAGGTGTTGCTGAGTTTCTGTTTCAGTCTTAGTAATGTCGCTTTTAAGTCGGAATTCAAAAAATTTTCGAAGAGTTGGGGAGTTACTATTAAGGGTGGTTTGCTGAAATTTTAGCAGTTTCTGCTCTAATAGTATTCCTGAGTTCTGGAATGCGTTCTTCACCCCCGTGGCACTACCCAGTATGCTTTAGCGGCATAGCTTGCGACAATAATCTTTTCATTAGGCGGCGGATTGTGAGCGGTAGCGTGGCGTATTGCGGTGATTCTTTTTGAATCATCTGTATAGTATTTAGCAACAAGGCGACATTATTTTGCTTGGCAATATTTTGTTTTATTGCTTCAGTGATAAATAGTTGAGTGGCGCGAGAGGGGGGTATTTGGATAGACTCTCGCCACTGGTTTTGATCCAGCTTTCATTACTTTTAGTAATAATTTCTCTCCCGAATTAACAGATGGCTCAAGTCTAATTTGCAGTAGTGTGCCTCCTACTTTAAGCACACTATATCCGTTGCTATTCTTCTTAAGAAAAACTGCTTGTAATAGTTGTCCCGCCTTCCATCGTGGGGCTATTTCACTAGCACCGTTACTGATAGTGTTTCGTAGAGTTAACGGGTTAATGGAGTGACTCATATTGTCGATACTTGTAAGTGTTATTGTTGTCTTGGAGTCTCGAGAGGCGTGGGCGCATATAGATCAGATAATTCACGCCATTTGAGCGAAGTTGGTAGGTACAATGACTCTCTTTATAGGCTATCGGCACATATCATGCATTGTTGAAGTGATGAGTTCTGAAAATAGAAAAATCGATTCAATTCCTATTAAAAAACCCATGCATCAAAACTGGTATATAAGAAATAAAGGCAAAATGCAGGGGCCATTTCCCAAGGGCATGATTCAGAGTTTTGTGTTAAGTGGTAGACTTAAGCTTGGCGATGAAGTGAGTTTTGATAAAGATGAGTGGAGCAAACTGAAGGAACATCGAGAGCTCATTCCAAAAGAATTGCTAAATGTCAAAACGGAAGAAGACAAAGAACGTCTACGAATGGCGATAAGGCGAGAAAACGATCGTCTACACGACCGCAGAACGGAGCAAAGTCGTGAAAAAAATAGTAATGATAAGCGCCGGGGTGATCGCCGTAAAGCTGAAACAGATGGCGATGGAATCAGTCATAAAGAGCGAAAAGTACGGTCGAGTTATAAAAAAGAAAAGAAGCCAATAGCACAGATAATGGCCTTTATCTTATTTTTATCAGCGCTTGCATGGCTTGCGTATTATGTTTATTCTTTAGGTAGCAAGTCGGTCATCAGTATTACTAACTGTAGCTCACCGGCCGGGCCTAATGTAAATTGGGCGCACTGTAAGCTTGAAGGATATAAAGCTGTTTCCAAGAATCTTAGTAGCGGTCGTTTCAGTAATACCAGTTTTATAGGGGCTGATCTTCACGGGTCAAATTTCACAGGAAGTAACTTTCAGTATTCAAATCTTACGCAAGTAAATTTTTCGTATGCTGACCTCAGTAACACAAAGTTAACCGGCGCACGCTTGCGAGCGGCTGACCTGACTAATGCTGATTTAAGCGGGTCAGATTTATCTTATACTAATTTACTTGATGCCAGGTTGGGTGGCGCAACGTTAAAAAATACTAGATTCGATAATGCAATTTGGGTCGATGGTAGAAAATGTAAAACGGGTTCAATCGGTTTTTGTCGTTGACGTAAGTCGGGTGCGGCGCCTGTAAATGTACTTTTTAAATGCAGTGTATGTAACAGAATTTTATAGATGGCTGGAGTAGGAATATTTTTGCTTTTTTCATTGTAGTGGCCAAATACGCTGTACCACTACACATAGGTTGCTGTTCTGAACGTAAAGCTTTGTAAGGGATATGGGATGCAGCTCTATCATTCTTGCCAAAGGCAGTAGTTTTTTGTTAGCTCGTATCGTACATTGTCTATGATCAGAATTAAATTTGGTCTAAGCTTGTTTTTCACTGTGTGCATTTAACATCGTAAAGAGCGCCTGGGTATGTTCGGCCGCTTCGCGGCCAAGATTGGTCAGGTAACCACCGTCTATTTGGGTAATGAATCCTTTTCTAAACAAGCTATTGGCCGCCGTTATTGTATTGTTTGGTGCTGTTTTATGAATTTTGATACCTTCTTGACCTGATGAAAGGTCGAATAGCATTAATACATCCAATTCGGGTAAGTTTTCTGGCTTATAATTCATTAATACTCTCCGAAAATTCGTTTATTAGAAGTTTTTAGTGTGTTGCTTCTTACCTAGATTAAACCTTTTGTTACTATAAATATATAATTTTTATAAATTTATTCTGTACCTCAGTGGGCCCTTTGGCTATTTATATGGAGGCTGCGACTTTAGTTTGTAGAAGCCGGCTATGGGATAAATTTTACGGGGTATTGTTAGTTCTTATATTTATTAAATCGCAGCAGCGAGCGTGATATGCTATTGTATGCTGGCAAAATAATAAAAATGCAGGTGATGAAAATGAGGGGTAGTAGTCTTGGTAAGCATATCATTAAGTTGATTATATTAGTCGCATTTATGTTGTCACTATCAGCCTGTGGGCCAAGTTCTTACTCAGTAAAGAATACTGAAATTACTCTAAAAAGTAATGAAAATGCCGGTTTTGTGATTGCGACAGTGACTCAGTCGGGCTCCACTAATAAGTTTATGTTTCCTCATATGAAGCTCCGTCGACTTAACGGGACTACTTTTAGAACCCTTGCGCCGGCAAAGGGTTCACGCTTTTTAGATGATGTATTTTCCTTTAGAGCAATTAGGCCCTATGTAGTAGCTTCAATGAATCGAAGTGCGTCTGGCGGTTATGCCATAATAAAACTTCCTCCAGGTGATTATGTTATTTACTCATTCTACGGTACCAAGTTTTTGGACGGACGACGATATGAGTTTATAAAACCAAAAAGTAATATTGAAATACGGTTCACGGTACGAAAAGGTGAATTTAAATATATCGGTAATTATAACTTTCACTATAGTCATGGACGTAGATACCGTTTTTCAGCCGTGAATGCCTATCGGCGCGATATTCCCAAGTTAAGAGATATAAATACCGTATACCGTAATGTGGCCATTATACCCATTCGGAGGCAAGGGCAGAGTAGTCGTGATGCAATTGATAAAGACAGTCGATATTTTACCGATTAAAGATATTATTACTACATAACCAATTTATTTGATTGTATTGATGTGAGGTATTATGCAGCGGCAACATTACCAGGTGATTGATATTGCGCGGGGTTGTGCAATATTAATGATGTTCATTTACCATATAAGTTTTGATTTAAATGACGTTGGATTTATTAAGATCGATTTTTACAATAGTGTATTTTGGCTAAACTTTCGTGCTGTGATAGTGAGTTCGTTTTTATTGTTGGTGGGTATTAGTCTTGCCATAGCGATCAGAAAAAAGCTTAATCAAGGAAGGTTCATTAGACGTTTATTGTTGCTGGTTTTATATTCTATTCTTGTGAGTGCCGCCAGTTACTCTATGTTTCCACGAAGCTGGATTTTTTTTGGGATATTGCATTTTATTTTACTCGCCAGTGTGCTTGGTCTGCTTTTCTCTAAATTATATTGGCTTAATTTGGTCTTGGGGCTATTACTTCTTGTTGTTGGAAACTATGTAAGTTTTTCACTGTTTGATCATACTTATTTGCAATGGTTTGGCTTGATGACTAATAAGCCTGTTACCGAGGATTATGTTCCTTTGCTTCCGTGGTTTGGTGTCGTGTTAGTAGGGATGTTTTTAGGTAAATTATTATTTGTGAATAAAAGCTTGTCGATATCTAAATGGTTAACGCAGTGGTCATCTAGCAACAGAGTATTAAGACTACTAGCCTTTGGTGGGCGCTATGCAATACATATTTATATTTTGCATCAACCTATTTTTATTGGAATTATCGCCGGTATAGTTTGGCTGATGTCACTTAACTAATAATTTTGGTGTCACAAGGTTTGAATGCTTTTGAATTACAATTTACGACTAGAGATTGATTCACATTGATAATTTTTACATTCGATGTTGGATGACCAATAGTCAGAGGCTAATCCGGCTTTAAGTTTAAGTTGTTTTACGAAACTCGCCTTGTCAGGAAGTTGTTCCCATACAGAAGGTAGATAAGTAGCACTTCGTGTTCCTTCTGAAAGTATAAGACCGTCTACTCCTGGCGTTAATTGTTCGAGCAATTCTTGTTCCGTGTTAATATTCATTGTTTCTGCTGTGGTCAAAATTGAAACATGAATGTTAATATCATCAAATTCCTGATTGCTTACTGGCTTAAAGCGAGGGTCGTGTAGGGCTGCTGCACAGGTATTATGAATTAGATTTTCAAGCAGAGGCTCATGTGCTTGCAGACTGCCAATGCAACCGCGAAGTTCATTCTGTATAGTTAATGTTATAAAGCTCGCTCTAGGCAGAAATAGACAGCGTGCTAGATGTTCTTTATTGTCGATGATGTCTTCAAGTGAACAGTTGGATTGTATGTGGGTACAATGTAGTAGCGTTCTTTGACAGACTTTTAGGATATAGTCATGATGTTTAGTGAATGTTGTCGTTGAGTCGATGTGATTAATCATCTAATATCACGCTTTGTGTTTTATTGTAAATGCCTTGATGCACAATAAAAGACGCATATCCTACCACTCGATTTCGATCGCCTGCAGTGTCACCGGAATTACATGCATCAAGTAAGGTGATGTCTCCATATCGTTTTATGCTAGCTTTAATGATTCCCGTCAGCGGCACCAGTCCACAAGCATTGTCAAAATCGAGTGTATCGTATTTCAGGTTTAAAGTTTTTTCGATAGTGGTCGCATCTAGTTTTTTCGCTTCATCGTAGCAAAGGAAATGACTTAAGTCGGTGCTGATAATAAATAGAATATCCTTTTCTTCCCATAGCAGCTCAATGATTCTGCTCACAAAATTGCTTGATGCAGTAAGGGTGCTTGCCCCTGTTAATATGGGTAAAAGGGTAAAGTTTTTAAGAATAGCTTGTAGAAATGGTAATTGTACTTCAAGACAGTGTTCGCCTTCAAATACTCTATCGATTATTTCGATTTCAAAGGTATTGTTTAATTGTGTGAGTAAGCTGTGATCAATTTTAATTTTTCCTAGCGGTGTAGCAAAGTAATCAGCACTGTGACTGGTCAATTGTTTTACGGGGTAGTGGTGCGAAGGCCCGAACATCACCACTCTGTGAAAATTATGCTTAAGGTCTTGCAAGCAGGCGTAAGCTGAAGCAGCGACTGCCCCTGAGTAAATGTAACCTGCGTGAGGTACTATTAAGGCTTTGATATTACTATTTGCGGGAAGCGTCTGAACTTTGGCATTGGCTAATAAGTGATTAATTTCGTCTTTTAGGCATATGGGATCACCGGGATAAAAGGTACCGGCAACATTGGCTGAATGAGTAATCATAGTTTCATAATGTCTCTAATTTTGAGCTGATCACTATGCTGGTTTTAAAGAAAGTTAAGTTAATCAGAGGCTCATTAAGTAGTAACGCTGGCAGTTCAGAGCTCTAATCAATAGTTGTTATAGTATAGCTTTATCACCAAATCGGTAATATAGGCTTTGCTAGTTAGTTAAATCTCATTAAAAGGATATTAAAGCGCATATAAGGCCACAATACTTAATAATTTCTGTTATACCTTTATAGTATATATTGAAATAGGATGGCAGCAAGTCAGAGCATGTATTTACCCCCTTTTAAACACGCAGAATGGTGGCACAAACTCGATGATGGGCACATACAGTGTGATCTCTGTCCACGTTATTGTCGTCTGAAAGAGGGGCAACAAGGTTTGTGTTTTGTTCGTAGTTGTGTGAATGGAAAAATTGTTTTAACAGCCTACGGTCATTCTAGTGGTTTTTGCATTGATCCCGTTGAAAAGAAGCCGCTTAATCATTTTTACCCCGGTTCGTCAGTTTTGTCGTTTGGTACAGCGGGTTGTAACCTTGCTTGTAAGTTTTGTCAGAACTGGGATATAAGTAAATCGCGTGAAACTGATCGATTATCTTCGCAGGCAATGCCTGAACTAGTGGTCAAAGCGGCACTCGCTAATCACTGTAAGTCAATTGCGTTTACCTACAACGATCCGGTTATATTTATGGAATACGCGTTAGATATTGCTGCGCTTTGTCGTAATTATAATATTAAAACGATTGCAGTGACTGCGGGTTATATCTGTGAAGGGCCGCGAGAACAATTTTTTGCCGGTATGGATGCGGCGAACATAGATTTAAAGGCTTTCACTGAGCGGTTTTATTGGAAACAGACCGGTGGACATTTGCAAGTAGTATTGGATGCCTTGAAATACGTTCACCATGAGACGGACGTTTGGTTAGAGATCACCAATTTACTCATTCCTGGTGAAAATGACAGTGAACAGGAAGTTACGCAGATGTGTGAATGGGTAGTGGAAAATCTTGGCCCGTATGTGCCGTTGCATTTTACTGCTTTTCATCCAGATTGGAAAATGAAAAATAAATTGTCCACCGATATTTCATTATTAGTGAAGGCAAGAAATATCGCAATAGCAACGGGCTTGAAATATGTTTACCTGGGAAATATTCATGATAAAGAAGGACAAAGTACAAACTGTGCCAGTTGTGGAGAAGTTCTTATAGGGCGAGATTGGTACTCACTAAGTGAGTGGAATATAGAGGCGAAAGGTGCTTGTACTGCATGCGGTGCCGTATGCCATGGTTATTTTGATCTCAAGCCCGGTTCTCAAGGCGCTTCGAGGCAAGCTATTAATATTAATGATTATCAATAGAATTACATAAGCAGAATAATATGGATGTACGTCAACGATTGGTGCAAAAAATTAAGGAAGACTATATCGCTGGGAGACTCAAAGTCCCGAGTCTTCCTGAAGTTGCCTTCAAAATACGTCAGGCCATTCAGGACGAAAATAAAAATGCCTTTCAAATTGCGAAAATAATTCAACTTGATCCAGTGTTAACGACTCGCTTGATACAAGTCGCGAATAGCCCTCTATATCGCGGACAAAAAAAGATAGAAGAATGTCATTCTGCAATTAGTCGCTTAGGCATGAAAACAAGCCGAACGCTTGTCACTAGTTTTGCGATTCAACAGGTCTATGGAGCCAAGCACCCCAAGGTGCGCAAGGCATTGAAGCTAAACTGGCGGCATTCAAGTCAAGTGGCGGCAATCGCTTATGTGTTGGGTCGGGTGACACCCGGAATTCAACCTGACAGGGCGTTATTGGCGGGTTTAGTTCATGATATTGGGGTGTTACCCGTTTTACGCTATAGCGAAGAATACCCTGAAGTACTCGATGATAATGCATCATTTGCAGCGGTGTTACGAAAAATTTCACCTGGGTTGGGGCGTTTAGTACTAAAGGCCTGGGGAATGAGTGATGATTTGTGGAAAGTACCCGAGCAAGTCTATAACTGGAATTACCAACCTGAAGGGAAAATTGATTATGTTGACATGGTAATCGTGGCACATATACATTGTGAATATGGTGATCACGAGTCACGCGACCATCCAGGTGTTAGTGAAGTGAGTTCTTTTAAAAAGTTACCTATAGCCAAATTTGGTGAAGATGCAGGTTTGGAGTTGGTGCAGGGCGCACAAGATGAAATTGCAGAAATTATGAGAATGATTGTTGAATAAAAGCCCGCACAAATTGATTCTGTATCTGTGTAGTACTGAATGGTAAAATACAAGGCCTCTAATTTTTAAAAGTATAAACGAATGAATATAAAAATAGGAATTGTGACCGTTTCTGACCGTGCCAGTCGTGGTGAGTATGAAGATCTTGGCGGGCCGGCTATTCGTGAGTGGTTAGATAAAGCATTGATCTCGGAGTGGCAGGCAGTTCCTATTGTTGTCCCTGATGAACAGAATCAAATTGAGCAGGTCCTTAAAAATTTGTGTGATACTGAAGATTGTTGTTTAGTTGTGACAACCGGAGGGACCGGCCCCGCTAAACGTGATGTTACTCCTGAAGCCACTGAAGCGGTAGCAGATAAAATAATGAACGGGTTTGGCGAATTAATGCGGGCTATCTCGCTAAAATTTGTACCAACAGCAATACTATCACGCCAGACGGCAGTGATTCGTGGAAGTAGTTTGATCATTAATCTCCCTGGCAAGCCCTCCGCTATTGGCGATTGTCTTGATGCAGTATTTCCGGCAGTCCCTTATTGTATCGACTTAATCGATGGCCCTTTCCTGGAGTCTGACCCTGGCGTCACAAAAGTATTTCGTCCCAAACAAAAATAAACTTATAGGGGTCGGACCTACGTAACTTATTGTATAATAAGATAATTTAAAATATTGTTTTTGAATTATTAATAGTTTACAGAGATCGGACTTATACAAGTAATTGAATTAATACGAGTCATTCCCCTTTTTTATTTAAATTTGTTCTTTAATATGGGCAAATATTAGTTAAATAACGTTACTTGTTAACTCCCCTTAAAACTAATTTTTGCTTAATAATAGGCTTACTTATTCGAAATTTAGCTAAGGAGCTTATTATGCCTAGAGCAAACCGATGTTATCTGCCAGACCATGTCTGGCATATTACTCACCGTTGTCATAAACAGGAGTTTTTGCTTGGTACCAAGCAGGATCGCGAGAATTGGAGTCGTTGGCTGCTTGAAGCGAAAAAACGTTATGGGCTGACAGTATTAAATTATATAGCGACTTCCAATCATATTCATTTACTAGTCTATTCAAAAGGCTCTGCGGAGATTTCAAAAAGCATGCAGCTAATAGCTGGGCGAACAGCACAAGAGTTCAATTCTCGAAATAAAAGAAAAGGGGCGTTTTGGGAAGACAGATATCATGCTGTAGCAATTGACATTGAGACATATTTGTTTCACTGCATGGTTTATATAGATCTGAACATGGTGCGATCGGGTGTCGTTGATCATCCGTCGCAATGGGATATATCAGGATATAATGAAATACAAAACATGGAAGTCGAAGCGCCAATTATTGACCTAGATCAGTTGGTAATGTTTTCAAATGTGAAGACGCATGAAGATCTTCGGAAGTTACATTTGGCGTGGCATGAGAAATCTGAAATCATAAATTGTAATTGGACAAAATCTATTGCTGTAGGGTCTTTAGAGTTTGTGGAAGACGTGAAACGAAAACTTGGGATAAGCATGCGTTATCGAAAAATTAGGGATTATGGCAGGGTCGTTACTTTGAGGGAGCCGTTAACTCAATATAATTCAACGTCATCGAGTCAACTTCATGAAGTCAATTAAATAGTTATGTAGGTCCGGCGTTTGTAAATTACAGTTAAGTCAATAGGTTGCGTAGGTCCGACCCCTGTAAGTTGAAAACGACTCCTGCTAGGGGAGGGAGGCAGATCTCGATTGAATAATTACGTCCCATCCAGGGAATACTTTCACTTTGAATAGCGACTCCATTGCCGAGATTGCTCCCTCCATAGTACGTTGAATCGGAGTTGTGAATTTCTTGGTACAATCCTTGAGCTGGCACACCGATGCGATAGCTGCGTCTTGGTACAGGTGTAAAATTTAAGATAACAATGCAAAAATCATCGTCGCTTTTACGAATAAAACTTAACACTGATTGCGAGCTATCATGGCAGTCAACCCATTCAAATCCTTTTTCGTCAAAATCATATTGATAGAGTGGCACTTGAGTTTGGTAAAGTTTATTAAGATCGCGTAATACCGATTGCACACCACTGTGTATTGGGTATTGGGTGAGGTGCCACTCAAGTGCTTGATCATGATTCCATTCTGAAGTCTGTCCAAATTCAGACCCCATAAATAGCAGTTTCTTTCCCGGATAAGTATACATATAGGTATAGAGTAAGCGTAAGTTAGCAAATTGCTGCCATTCGTCACCTGGCAATTTATAGATCATTGGACCTTTACCGTGTACGACTTCATCGTGTGAGAATGGTAATACGAAGTTTTCGGTAAAAGCGTATAACAAGCCAAACGTTAAGTTGTCGTGATGGTAATGACGGTGAACAGGATCATGGTGCAAATATTTTAAACTATCATGCATCCAGCCCATATTCCATTTCATGGTAAAACCTAAGCCACCAAGCCAGGTAGGCCGGGTTACTTGAGGCCAGGCGGTGGATTCCTCTGCAATCATCATAGTGCCTTTACACTCTGTATGGGTTGCCTTATTGAGTTCTTGCAAAAAATTTATCGCCTCCAGATTTTCATTGCCGCCATAAATATTAGGAACCCATTCATCTTTTTCGCGTGAATAGTCTAAATACAACATTGAAGCAACTGCATCCACACGCAGGCCGTCCAAATGAAAAACTTTTAACCAAAATAAAGCGCTCGAAATTAGAAAATTATTAACTTCTTTGCGACCATAGTTGAATATTAATGTTCCCCAATCGCGATGTTCTCCCAGTTTTGGATCTTCATGTTCGTACAAGGGGCTCCCATCAAACTGCGCCAGCGCAAAATCGTCTTTTGGGAAGTGCCCAGGCACCCAATCGAGTATGACGCTGATGTTGTGCATGTGCATATAGTCGACAAAATATTTGAAGTCGTTAATATTGCCATAGCGACTAGTCGGTGCAAAATATCCGGTTGTCTGGTATCCCCAAGAGCCATCAAATGGGTGCTCAGTAATAGGCATCAATTCAATAGCATTAAATCCAAGATCTGTGACATACGCGGCTAGTTGATGAGCAAGCTCCCTATAATTGAGGAATTTCCCATCTTTATCGTGCTTCCATGAACCAGGGTGCATTTCATAGACCGACAGTGCTTGGTGTAGTGGGTCAGACTGCTCCCTTTTGGATAACCAGGCTTCATCGCTCCATAGGTATTCTTCGCTACAGTCTATAATTGATGCTGTGCCAGGACGTAGTTCGTATTGCCGGGCATAGGGGTCAGTTTTCAAGAAAACCTTTCCGTTACTACGACTTCGAAGTTCAAATTTATAAAATTGAGAGTCTAATTCAGGAATAAAGAGTTCCCATACTCCGACTTGTCCGCGGCTGCGCATTGGATGTTGGTGGCCATTCCAGTGATTAAATGGGCCTACTACGCTTACTCTTTCAGCATTAGGCGCCCACACTGAAAATAAAATTCCGTGAATGCCATCCACCGAGTGTCGATTTGCACCCAACATATTCCATGATTCGTAATGTTTTCCTTCAGAAAACAGATGCATATCGTAGTCGCTTAGCTGTGGCTCAAAGCTATAAGGGTCATATTGGATATGTATTTTTCCGGTAAAATCTTTCCAGGCGATTTGGTAGTGCTCGGACAATTTATTCCGTGTGCTTCTGGCTGAAAATATGTTGGTGCCTGGTATTCGTTCAAGAACTTGTTTCGTTTCCTGAATAGTCGCGCTAATAGCATTTGGCAGTATTGCTCGAATAGTGTAATAGCCGTCATTGCTGTGGCAGCCGAGAATACTAAAGGGATCGTGGTGACGACCTTCGTTGACCCGTCGTATATTATCTAGATCATGTTGAACGGTTTTAGCAAACATAGTTATTTTGACTATTAATCATGAGTGTAGGTCTGGCCTTATGAGTCATAAAGTGTTGGTGTACAGTCGCAGAAAAAAAGATTACTGCTATTATTGTAGTAGATTAATGATAATTCCGAAATATGCAATGTTTTTGATTTAGATCAGTATATTTCACCGTCATTTTTTAATAATCCATTTTTTTTAAAGACTTGGGTTTTTCAGTTCTGGTTTGTGACCTATGCCTTATACGCTGACGTGCTACGAGGTATACACTACAGACCATTATCCAAATAATACAATATTCATGGAATGAATAGTAAGTGGATGGAGTCGTATATTAGTGATTTTTCAACAAACCCCTCGATTTGTCAGTCGGCTGACCCGAAATACTTTGGCATTAATACTTGCCGGAGGCCGTGGCACTCGCTTGCAAGGTTTAACGCAATGGCGGGTAAAACCCGCAGTCCCTTTTGGGGGCAAATTCAGAATCATAGATTTTGCACTTTCGAATTGTCTAAACTCAGGGATTCGTCAGGTAGGAGTGTTGACTCAATATAAGTCCCATTCTCTTATCAGGCATATCCAACAAGGCTGGAGTTTTCTTCGCGGCGAATTTGGCGAATTTGTTGAAATATTGCCGGCGCAACAACGAATTCGGAAGTCCTGGTACAGTGGTACCGCCGACGCTATTTATCAAAATCTCGATATAATTCGTAGTCATCGTCCTGAATTTGTACTGGTATTGGCCGGGGATCATATATATAAAATGGATTACGGTGAAATGATAGCACGCCACGTTGAATCCAATGCTGATATGACTATTGCTTGTATTGAGGTCGATACCGATACAGCACGTGGCTATGGTGTGATGAGTGTGAATGAAGACGGTCGCATTATAGAGTTCAACGAAAAACCTGAATCTCCACAAACTATCCCTGGCAGCACTGATACTGCATTGGCATCGATGGGTGTTTACATTTTTAATACCGAATTTTTGTATGAGCAGTTAATCACGGATGCTGATACAAAGCTATCAAACCACGATTTCGGTCAAGATATTATTCCTCGTGCCATCAAAAAGTACAGGGTCATGTCGTACCCATTCAGGGATGTTGAAGGCAAAAAACAATCGTACTGGCGTGATGTGGGAACGCTTGATGCCTTCTGGAATGCCAACATGGAGTTGGTCGATATAGTGCCGGAACTGAATTTGTATGATGACCATTGGCCAATATGGACCTACCAGGAACAGCTCCCCCCTGCCAAATTTGTGTTCGATGATGACGGTAGACGAGGCATGGCTGTAGACTCAATGGTCTCAGGTGGATGTTTAATTTCGGGGGCAGTGGCACGGCACTCATTACTATTTTCCAACGTTGAAATTAATTCTTATACTAGCATCGAAGATACCGTGGTGTTGCCTGATGTAATCATTGGAAGACATTGCAAAATTCGCAAAGCGGTCATTGATAAGGGGTGTAAAATTCCTGAAAAAACTGAAATTGGGTACAACGAAGAACAGGATAAGCAGCGTTTTGAGGTGACGGACCAAGGAGTGATTTTGGTGACCCCTGAAAGTTTGGGTCAGGAACTTCATCATGTCAGATAATGGACCCCCCTTAAGAATTGTATTGTGCTGGCATATGCATCAGCCGTATTATATCGATCCATTTACCGACCAATATATACTTCCCTGGACTTATTTGCATGCAATAAAAGATTACGTCGATATGGCATGGTACCTTGAGAATATTGAAGGGGCTTGTGCGGTAGTTAATTTTACGCCGACCTTGATTGAGCAAATAGAGGATTATGCACGAGATATTGGACGATTTACGACATTATGGAATAAACAACGTGTAAAAAAACATCCCAATCTTAAAGATCCCTTGTTGAATGCACTTGTCGCATCAAAGACATTGGAAGCTAAAGCGGCTACTGATGTGATGCATGCTTGTTTAAAGGCAAATCAACAACGCTTAATTGACCGGTATGAACCTTATGCGCGGCTTGCAGAATTTGCAAGGTGGTTAGTGAAGCATCCAGAATATTATGAGTATATTAACCCAAATTTTATTTCTGATTTGGTAGTTTGGTATCATATTGCCTGGTTTGGCGAAACTGTTAAACGCAAGTCGCGCCTGCTAAATAAGCTTATCGCCAAAAAACGAGATTTTTCGTATCGTGATAGGTTTAAATTGCTTAAGTTAATTGGTAAAACTATACGCAATATTGTTCCTCGCTATAAGCATCTTCATAGACAAGGTAAAGTCGAATTATCGGTGACTCCCTATGGCCACCCAATCATGCCGCTATTACTAGACATGAACTCAGCACGTGAAGCCTGGCCGGAAGCTCACTTACCTGAACAAACACATTATCCCGGTGGGCGTGAACGGTCGCAGTGGCATATTAAGCATGGTCTGCACGTATTCAAGAAAAGTTTTGGTTTTGAACCTGAAGGTTGCTGGCCAGCAGAAGGGGCGGTTTGCGATCAATCTCTCGAATTACTGACAGAGTCGGGTTTTAAATGGGTCGCGACCGGTGAAAACGTTTTAAAGAATTCTGTTGCACATCATCAAAATGAAAGTTTGGGTGCAGAGTACTGTGTTCATAACAAGTTTCAATTCCGCGGAGGAGTTGTTTGTTTTTTTCGTGATGATGGTTTATCTGATGAAATTGGTTTTACCTACTCTGATTGGCATGGTGACGATGCAGTCGCTAATCTAGCGCATCACTTGCAGAATATTAAAGAGGCACAAAATGATTTGAATAATGCAGTAGTGTCTATTGTGCTAGATGGTGAAAATGCCTGGGAATATTATCCGGATAACGGCTTCTATTTTTTGAGTGCATTGTATAAAGAGTTGGGCTCAAACCCGGAATTTGAACTCACTACTTTTGGTCGTAGTGTTCGTGAAATTCCGCAGGCTTTACAACTGAATCATGTAGTGGCTGGAAGTTGGGTTTATGGTACGTTCTCGACTTGGATTGGTTCGCATGATAAAAATCATGCGTGGGATTTATTACGTGAAGCCAAGCAGGCCTATGATCACTGGATAGAAAGTAGTAATGCGAATGCCTCCAGGGTGCATTTAGTACAGCATCAGTTGGCGATATGTGAAGAGTCTGATTGGTTCTGGTGGTTTGGTGATGATAATCCACAGGGATCAGTGCAAGATTTTGATTTACTTTATCGAAAACAACTTTCATTTCTATATCATTTAATGAATCAAACGGCTCCAGAAAGTTTACAACACCCCATTAGTCGTGGGGGTGGCGATGCAAGGTCTGGGGGCGTGATGCGTCCAGGAAAATTATCTTACAATTAATTAAGCGAAGAAATACTATGAGCAGTAATTCGACTCAAGTAGAAGATTCATCAGGCGACCCATTGCTTGCTCCACCAATAATAAGCAAGAAGAATCCTGTGAAATCAGTATTTGATCGCCGTCGTTCAGGTGTGCTAATGCATCCGACTTCCATACCTGGGCGTTATTTTAATGGAGTGCTTGGGAAGGATGCAGAAAACTTTATCAATTTTTTGGCTGATTCAGGTTTTGGTGTTTGGCAAACATTGCCTTTGGGTCCTACTGGTGGTGACTTGTCGCCTTATAATAGTTATTCGATGTTTGCGATTAATCCAAGGCTTATTGATCCAGAATGGTTACTGAAGAAAAAGTATATTAATAAATTGCCTAAAACCAAAATAAAGACATTTAAGCAAGAACTCGCGTTTCGCAAGCAGTTACTTAGCAGTGCCTGGACAGGGTTCAATATAAGAAAAGATCAGTCTGATAATCAATCTTTGAATGAATTTCGTCAAGCGCAGTCTTACTGGATTGAAGATTACGCACTTTATTGCGTAATTCGCGATCTACAAAAAGGAAAGCACTGGAACGAATGGCCGCCAGAGCTTTTACATAGAGAGATTTCCGCTCTTAATAAGTTATATCGCGATCATGCGGAAGAAATAGAAAAAATTATTTTCGAACAGTTTGTTGTGCAACAACAATGGGACGGTTTAAAACAAAAAGCGGTCAATAAAGATATTTTATTATTCGGTGACCTACCAATGTATGTGGCACATGATAGTGCTGATGCCTGGAGTCAACGTCAATATTTTACACTTAGTAATGACGGGATGTTGGATGCAGTAGCGGGCGTGCCGCCGGATTATTTCTCTGAAACAGGTCAGTTATGGGGTAACCCACTTTATAATTGGCAGCAAATGGAAAAAGATGATTTTGATTGGTGGAAACATCGCTTGGGTCGTCAGCTTGAGTTGTATGATCTGGTGCGAATAGACCACTTTAGGGGGTTCGAAGCGTACTGGGAAATCCCTGGCAATGCAGATTCGGCACTCGCGGGTCATTGGGTAAAAGCACCAGGCGATAAACTCTTTACTGCCTTACGTAAAGAATTTCCGGACCTGCCAGTCGTCGCGGAAGATCTTGGTTTGATTACGGACGAAGTGATTGAGTTGCGCCATTCGCATCATTTGCCTGGAATGAAAGTGGTGCAGTTTGGTTTTGACGGAAAATCTGAAAATCCTCATCTTCCTGAAAATTATGACACTGATTATGTGGTCTATACCGGCACTCATGATAATGATACTACACTTGCCTGGTACAATGCTTTGCCGGAAGATGCACGTGCCTATGTCAATAAAACTACTGGCATTATAGGTGAAGAAACTACAGAGTCTGAGGACAAATTAATTATTAGTATCCCTATAGTATCTGAATTTTCCGAAATTCCTTGGCCCTTCATTTGTTCAGCTATTAATTCCAGAGCTTTATATGCGATTATACCCTTACAAGATCTATTGGAATTAGGGGAGGGTAATAGAATGAATACACCGGGAACTGTTGATATCAATTGGAGTTGGCGTTATAAAAAAGATGCTTTAAGCGATATTATCGCAAGTCGAATGTGTCGTTTGAATAAATCAAGCGCTAGAAGTATGTAAAACGTAAGTCTCTAAGCGATTTCTCATTACATCATGGTATACTAATGCTACAAATTAGTTAGGAAAAATGGCCATGAAAGTGTCAGAACTGGATCAAGAACAACGTACCTCATTAACTCGTTATGTCATGAATACCCTGGATGAGTGGGGTTTAAGTAATGATCAATGTTGGGTTTTGCTTGATTTGCCGGGTAAAAAATCGGGTAAAGATCTGCGTCGTTACCGTGATAATACCCCCTTTCCTGATGAGAAGCAGGTGAATATCCGTATAGCACATTTACATGGAATTATCGAAGCGTTACGTACTACCTTTCCTCGAAATCAAAGCATGGGCCCTCAATGGATGCGTAAGCCTAACCGTAGATTTCAAAAACGTAGTCCTTTAGCGACTATTGTTGAAGGTGGAATTACAGGAGTGATTAACGTTCGCATGCATCTTGATTGTACGTATGCCTGGGCGGTGACTGATGAAGAGTCTGTTTATTAACAGTGCCACTGCTTAACTACTATTAATAAGTTAAGCGCTTGGTAAATATATTCGGGTACTGTCCATTGGCTGTTCGTTGTCGTAGACCAAGCGAAATTGGTAAGCCCCAATATTAATTATATCTCCATGTCGTAAACGAATTGTTTTTATTTTCTTACCGTTAATTAGAGTGCCATTAGTACTTTTTAAATCCTGTACACAAATATCGTTCATCGTTTCCAGATATTGATTTTGTTCAATTTTCAGTTGAGCATGTTTATTACTAACACTCATATCCTCTAGTCGAATTTCATTACCGGGCCCTCGTCCAATATGCACGACTCCCCGTTCTAACGGGAATTCCCTAACAACAGTGCTATCTTCAGTGAGTAATAATTTCAACATAGATTACCGGCTCCAATATTTCGGTGGTTTAATTTACTAACACTCGTTACCTAAAGTAAGTCGGTGCAAGAGCCTATTTCTTTAGAGGCGCATGTGAATGTTGTGACCTGCTTCTAAAAATATCGTCATTAGAGTGCTAATTGCTTAATCACACATTTTTATTGTGTTCATGTCCGGTACAGTTTGAGTTCATACGCTATTCAGATCGCCTCCCCTATACTCTGTTCAATATCAACGAAATTGAAAAGGATCTACACCATGAAGAAAACAAACAAATCTATTATTTTGATGGGTATTTTGGTAAGTGCTTTAAGTGTTGGCATGATCGGAACTGCCAGTGCTGTTCCAACGTATAATCCGCTACACAATCTTGTGGATGTGGTGACATCAGGTGGACATGATTACAACACTGATGAGTATGATGATAATGGGTATGATCGTCATGGTTATAATGTTCATGGCTACAATAGACATGGATATAACAATCTTGGTCACTACAACAGACATTACAACCTAAGCCACTAAGTATTAGTGAAAACACCAAGACTTCCTCCAGTTAGATTTGGTCCTGGTGTTTTTTTAGTTTAAAGAAAAATTTTGACTAACCGACTTCTCTGCAAATCTTTAAAGTTGTTCATAACATTTCCTAAGTGCATCAGCCATTGCATTACAATCCAAAAAGCGATTTTCTGGAGCCTTTTGCAGCGCTTTATTTATAACACGACTTATGCAGGGAGGCGTGCCGCGGCGTATTTTTCGTAACGGTCGGTGTGTTTGGTTGGTAATTTGATACATCAGGTTTGCCATTGAGTCACCGTCGAATGGAAGGCGGCCGCAAAGCAGTTGGTACATAGTAACACCCAGTGAAAATTGATCACTTTTCCCCGATACCTTTTTTCCTGATATCTGTTCGGGCGACATATAAGAGGGGCTACCTAATATAGTGCCTGTGCGTGTTTTACTATCATCAGTCAGAGCAGCAATGCCAAAGTCTGTCACTTTTAGGGTGCGGCTTTCTTCGTTGTAAATAATATTGGCAGGCTTAATGTCACGATGAATCACTTTTTGTTTGTGTGCGTAAGTCAGCGCGTCAGCGACTTGTATCGCGATTTCTATCACGGTTTTTTGTTCAAGCAAGTCATCTTCTAACATATGCTTGTCAAGACTGTCTCCTGCTACAAAATCCATTGCAATGTAAGCGACCCCTTGATCTTCCCCTACATCATAGATGGTCACAATATTAGGGTGGTTGAGTCGACCAATGGCCTCAGCTTCACGGAAAAATCTATTTTCTGATTCCTCGAGTGCCTTACCTTCAAATTCATCACCTAGAGCTAACGTTTTAATGGCGACCTGCCGTGCAATTTTCGGATCTTTGCTGAGATATACCATGCCCATAGCGCCGCGCCCAATCTCACGAATCAATTGGTAGCGGCCAAGCATCGGTTTTTCGACAGAATTGTCGTCGCTCACCATTAATTGAGTAGCAGCAGAATTAATCGAGTTTGATGAAGGGAAATTGTGTGTTACATCCTTAAGACGATCTATTCGAGTTTCGCTGTCTTTGTAAAATGTTCCTAATTGATTGATATGGACATAAACATCAAGGGCCTTATCGAACATTCGGCGGCGTTCAAAGTCCAGCCCCAGATTGTACAATGTCTTGCCAAGATTGCCATCATCAATGCATTTACTGTATTGTTCAAAAGCCTGTGGGAGATTCCCCTGGGTTTGAAAATAGGAGCCGAGTTCCTGGCGAACTTTGGACGTCTCTTTTAGAATTAGTTCAGTACGATGATTGCGTTGCCATGAGAGAGTCATTAGTCCATGGGTCAGTAGTAGAAAAATGACAGGTGCTATTACAGGTAGCCATAAATGTTGTACCAGAAAAATTATTAGCCCGGTGTTAAGCAAGACGACACCAATGATAATGCTAACTAAATAACCTGCCCATCGATAAAACTGACGTGGTACCAATAGTAGGTATAAAGCAATCACGAGGAGTAATGCGCGTTGTAATAAATAAAAAGTTTCTGGTACTTTAATCGATTGTTTTGTAATTAATGCCTGTGTTGCAGCGGCTTGCCACTTAGCCAATGGAATGGCCTTGCCGGCGGCATTTAGCATGAAGCGTGCATAAGCCGGGTCTGTGACTCCGACGAAAACTGATTTTCCACGAAGACGTATTTTATGTTTATTGTCCAGTACCGACACCAGCGAAACCGTTTTCAGGAGTGGCTTGTTATTAGCGTCGTTTACTAATGGAAAATATTGAAAGTCTGGCCCAGTGGCGATAATTCTACGTCCAATTTTAATGCGACCTGGGCTAAGCAGCTTTATATTCTTTGGTTTCACTTTAAGCCGTTTAGCGTAATTTATGAGTGTAACTGACGGCAGTATTTTATCGCCTACCTGGTAAATTAATGGAATGGAGCGAGTGCGTGTCTTGGCATCTGGTATATGGCTAATACCGACGCCCCATGAATATTTTATGAGGAGTGACAGCGGAGGCTTTAATTGTAAACCAGTCTGGGTAGTATATTGATTCAACAGTGAAAACGTTGAAAGCCAATTTGCGTTTGCAGCCCGACTGTCTTTAATGAGTTGATTAAGCAATACGGAGGGCATTTGTTGAGCCACAGGTGTTTCGTTATACCAGCTTGATAAAATAACTTGCTTTGATCGCCTTAACGCGCCTGCTAAAATACGATCAGTATCAATTCGAGATAATATTCTATTAATATTTCGCCTTAATTTGTCGTTCTGCAAATAAACGGTATCAACCGAAATTTGGTCACGAACGCTAGATGTTTGTGGTTGCGATAAATCGGGTAAGAGGGTGACTGAGGTGGCGCCTTCGCGGCGCAATCGGTTGACTATTTTTGCCAGTTGAGTACGAGGCCATGGCCATGGACCTAAGCGTTCAGTGGTTGCTTTATCTATGGCGAGCAGAACGACACGGCTGCGAGTTTTTTCAGCATTCACAAATGGACTAGCAAAATGATAGCCCGTATTTTCGATATTCTGCACTAGCCCACTATAACTGCCCACGATAAACAGTATAAGCATTAGTACGACGAATTGTCGATATTTTGTCCAGTAACGTTTTTTCACTAGTTAATTAGATTCACTGTAATTGTGCGAGCTACAAAATCTATTCTATTTCACACTACTTATATATGTAAGTTTATATAGCTAAAATTGGGCCAAATTTTTGTTTATAATTAGTAAGTTCTGTAGCCAGTGACTCAGTATACAGTTTTTGCAGATTTTATTTTATTTGAGATAAATCGTCGATAATTCGTCGATATCCTGCCCAATTTAGCCGCATATAGGTCTGTTGGTAAAGGTTTTATTATGTGTATATATTCCTGAGCAAACATATTTTAGAAAATTATGATTTTTTTGGGCCGAAAGTAACTTATTCTGACCAACGTAGTAATTTAGGGAACAATTGAATGACAGATAATAGACTTATTTTGACGGCCACTAATCCTGAAAGTGTTCCCTTGCATGAAACGGGTGGAGTATCAGGTCTAATACAGGCCTTGCAAGAAAATGATTTCATCGGTTCAGCTGTGGATCCACGATCTGCATACCTATTTAATAGTGGTGTGAAAATAATGAACTGCATTAGCTTGGTAGGGTGCTCACCTGTATACGCATTGAATCAGAATCCAGGCGATGATCCTGCCGGGTTGGTGTCATTTTCACCCGTCTATGATGATGTACAGTTTATCTATGGTACCAATAGCCTAACACCAAAGTGCCCTGAGTGTCGTGAGTCCATCAATACTTGGCGACAATCACTACCGGCACCATTACAAGCTTGTAATACTGTGCAGCATAAAATTAAGTGCGATCACTGCGAGAAAATGATAGGCCTTGATTCACTACGCTTTAGACGTGAGGCTGCTATTGGACGTTTCTTTATATTTGTACATGGGATATATCCACATGAAGGGGTTCCAATGGATGCATTTCTTGATAGGTTGGGCCAGTATATGGGCTCACCTGTCACCTATTTGTATTGCCAGGGAAAGTAGATCGGAAATTAATGTACACCAAAATTAAGAGGCTTGAGTTTAGAAAATGATATTACCTGTAGTAAATTATCCGGACTTGATAGAAAAAGTCAAAAAAGCGGCGCATACCATTTTGATATCACTGTCACAAGAAGTCGTTGCTAATACGGCTCAAGATAAAGCTGACGGTAGTATTGTAACGATTGCTGATCAACGCATGCAGTCATTACTTTATGATGAGCTTGAGTCTTCCTATCCGGGGATAGCCTTTATGGGGGAAGAGATGTCGGCTGATGAACATCAGCATGTACTCAGTCAGGCCGATAATTATATTTGGTGTTTGGATCCTCTTGATGGAACCACAAATTACAGCAATGGTTTACCTTTTTGGGCGGTATCGTTGGCTTTAATGAATTCAAGTGGCGTTGTTTTCGGAGTGGTCTATGATCCTCTGCGAGACGAATGTTTTAGCGCGGTAAAAGGCGAGGGAGCGTTCCTAAATAATGAGCCGCTGTATTGCTCGCAGCAACCACTTAAACTTAAACAAGCAGTGGCCAATATTGATTTCAAACGTCTACCTGTTGGGCTTGGACAGAAACTTATAACTGACCCACAGTATCGTTCACAACGTAATATGGGTGCTTGCGCATTAGAGTGGTGTTGGCTCGCGGCGGGTCGATTCCAGATCTATTTACATGGTGGAATGAAACACTGGGATTACGCTGCAGGGAGTTTAATTCTCGACGAAGCGGGTGGGGCCGCGTGTACGCTAGAAGGTGATTCAGTTTTTAATTTGCACAGAAAGAATCAATCCGTTGTTGCTGCACTGACTAAAAAATTAAACTCTGACTGGCATAGTTACCTACTTACAGGGGTCGGACCTACGCAAGCTATTGATTAATAGCATTGAGTATATTTATTTTTTTAAAAAATATAATTATGTGCGGTGATGGTTGATTAGGAAAAAAGAGGGGCGTAGTTTTTTATTTCTCTAACTGTCGGGTTTAAGCGAGCGTTTGTTGTAGTCCCTTTATGTCATAACTCTAATTAACAAGTATATAGAAGTAAACTATTGTCTCTGCATGTTTCATCTTTTCAAGTCTTTATCTTTCATGTCACTATATAGTTAACATATTACATAAACGTAAGAGCTTGCATACGTTGGGAATTTACAACTATAATAAACCGCAAAGTTACGGAGCCGACCGCACTTGGGCACTGTTAAGGGAAGATAATATCTATAAGCTATTATTTTCCGAGCATATTTTGAACACTACTGATGTACTATCTAGAGGAAATAATTATGATAAGAGGGATTAAGTTTGTATTGTTAATGGGTGTTATGTCTATTGGGTTAAACTTGAGCGTTATTAACACCGCTTCTGCAGAGGGAAATCCTTTGAAAAAAATTCTAAATAATTTTGGAGCGCCACATGATAGTCATGTCGTCTATGATCATCATGGATATGATAGTCACGGCTATGACAGACATGGCTTTAATCGTCATGGCTTTAATCGCCACGGCTACAATCGTCATGGTTTTAACCGTCACGGCTTTAATAAGCATGGTTATAATAGACACGGATATAACAGATTTGGCTATAATATGCATGGTCACTACAATGGGCGTTTTGATAAGAGTCATGGAGGACACAATAACACTCACTATAGTTCAGGACATTAAGTCCCTCTAGTCTTACTAATAGGGTCAGATCGGTCTAACAGAACTGGCCCTATTGTTTTTAGTGCAAGTTCTTCTTTCGTAAGTTTTGTTGCCTTTTGATCTATAGAGGGAGTTAAACTTACTGGTCAGTAATACGTAGCGAAAGGTCGAGTGCTTTCACATGTTTAGTAATTGCGCCCACTGAAATAAAATTCACACCCGTTTCTGCAATGGCAAGGATTGTTTTGTCTGTGACACCGCCAGATGCCTCCAGTTCTATTTTGTTCTTTCCTTTTAAATCATTTAATTCTACTGCTTGTTTCAGTTGCTCAGTAGTGAAGTTGTCAAGCAATACACGATCCACAGAGGCATCTAGAGCTTGTTGTAATTCATCAAGTGACTCAACCTCTGTTTCAATGGAAAGCGTTGGATGAAGCTTGCGCATGATGGTCGTAGCGGTCTTTATTGAGCCTGAAGCGATGATGTGATTTTCTTTAATTAAAATTGCATCGTATAAGCCAATGCGATGATTGTGTCCGCCGCCGCAAGTGACCGCATATTTTTGGGCCAGACGTAATCCTGGTATGGTCTTGCGTGTATCAAGAATTTTTGTTTTGGTTGAGCCGATAATGTTCGCGTAATAATGAGACTCACTTGCCGTGCCTGATAAGGTTTGTAAAAAATTAAGTGCTGTACGTTCCCCGGTAAGTAAGCTGCGTGTGTTACCTTTTAGTGTGCACAGAATATCGTTTGCTGCGACTGAATCACCATCATTGAAATACCATTGAATATCAATGAGTTTGTCTAATTGTAAAAATGATTGATTAAACCATTCTACTCCGCAAAGAATACCTGTTTCACGACAAAGTAGAGTGGCTGTTGATTGTTGGGTTTCATCGATAAGTTGTGCAGTAACGTCACCGCTACCAATATCCTCGGTGAGAGCAATGGCTACGGTCGAGGCGATAGTGTAAATATTGGTGGTAGTATTTTCAGGCATGATACGGGTGACTACTAGTAGTAAGAAAAATAGAACCAGATAAAGATTACTCTACTAATAAAGTATCTTTATCTGACTTGCGCGATTGAAAATACACAATACCGCTACTCGTTGATTTCCAATAACTCTAGTTCGAATATCAGTGTGGCATCAGGAGGAATAACTCCGCCTGCGCCAGCCGACCCATAAGCAAGATCTGATGGAATGGTAAGTTTGCGTTTGCCACCGACTTTCATGCCTATAATTCCTTCGTCCCAGCCTTTAATTACCATTTGGCAGGCAATGGGAAAACGAAAAGGATCGTTGCGATCGACACTTGAATCGAATTTTGTGCCGTCTTCTAACCAGCCTGTGTAGTGTACTATCGCGGTTTGGCCTTCGCCTTTAGCTTCTGCGCCTTCGCCATTTTGCAAATCTTCAATGATCAGGCCGGTATCTGTAGTTGTTTCTGTCACTGTGCTTCCCCTAAATATAATGTTAAAAATTAAAATCTAATCTGAATTTATATCTGTCTCTAAATTTTAAAGAAAATACCCAATGGGGTTATTCTTCTTTTTAGAATTAATTATTTTGGCGCAAGGTCATAGTGTCACCCTTGATTCGAATATCCAGCTGCCGCAAAACGCGTATTCCAAGTAATATCTGATTATCAGTGAGACCGGGATTAATATGTGCGCGAACATTTTTAATCACAATCGGACCTAACTCGAGTTTTGCGACTAATGTTTGATAAACAGTACGGATACCGTTAGCGGTACTCACGCTGCTGGGAGGTCCTGTACGAAGGCCCGAGCGCCTGGCAACACTGGTTGGAATAGAAATTCCAGTAGCGCCCGTGTCGATTAAAAATACGACTTCTTTGCCATTAATTTTTCCAGCAGATAGGTATTGATTATGAAAATTACGATAAACAGTGACAATTCGATCACCAGTACTAGTGATGCGTCCTTCACTACGAGGGCTCATATAACTATTAAAAAACATGGTGAGCAGACCAAAGAATATTACCCAGCCACCTAGCATCATTATTGCGCCCATATTCTTGAGCTTCTTACTGTTTGAATGCTGATGGTAGTGTTTTTTAAATGGGTCTTGTGTAGTCATGTGCGTTATATTTTTTGTACAGTATTTAAGAGTTTGAAATAATTTGTTCAGTTAAACTTTAGCCATTTAGAATCAGCCCTTCCACATGTTCGATATCTTCGGGTTGTCCGCGAAGTACCAATACATCATGTTCATATAATACCATATCTCCCCCCGGGTTAGTTATTTTCCCTTCTTCTCTGCGGATAGAAACTATCTTTACTCCATGCTTACCCAGCTCAAGAGCTGATAAGGGTTTCCCTGCCGCTTTGGCGTGATGGGGGAGGGATATGCTACGTAATTCCTGGCGCGTCTCGGTGGCATGTTCGATGCTACCAGGCTCCGTTTCATGAAAAATATCGCGTAAAATTCTATAGTGGTCCGCCCTTACACTATTCACTCGAGCCTGAATACGGTCCCGTGAAAAGTCGAGTAATACAAAAAGGTGAGTGATGAGTGCCAAGCTTGCTTCGAGCTTAGCTGGGACTACTTCAGTCGCCCCCATATTGAGTAAACTTTCGAAGCCGGAATCATCACTGGTCCTGACCAGGATAGGGATGTCTTTGTTAAGTCCACGAATTTGTTCCAGTATTTTTTCTGTCGATTTTTGGTGCTCAAATCCGATGACTATCGCTCGCGCTGAATCAAGGTTCGCAAGTTTTAAAATGGATTCATGAGTAGAGTCACCGAAGTAAACGGAGTCACCCGCATCACTGGCCTCTTTGACGACATGCGGATCTACTTCAAGAGCGAGATAAGGAATGCTTTCTATGTCCAGAAATCTGGCAATATTTTGACCCACACGTCCGTAACCACAAATCACGACGTGCCCCTCTAACTTATCTGCGCGATCCTTGATCTTTGCATAGTATTCTTTACGGCGACTGACATAACTACGACGCATTAGTGATTTAACTATCGGGCCATTTAAGCGAATTAGAAACGGTGCGACAATCATACTCATAATGGTGACCGCTAAAATAAATTGTGCAGTAAGAGGGTCAATTAAGCTGTCTTTTAGTGCAAGTGATAGGATTGCAAAACCAAATTCACCGCCTTGGGCTAATACCAGGCCACTACGAACTGCGACACCAGGATCTTGTTTAAAAATTAAAGCCAGTATTGCAATAATGGCCGTTTTTAAAATTATTAGTACCAGTACGGCGAGCAGTATTGATTGCCAATATTCGATTACGATTTGTAAGTTAAGTAGCATACCGATAGTAATAAAAAACAAACCCAGCAAAATATCTCGAAAGGGTTTAATGTTTGCTTCAATTTGATGCCTAAATTCTGTTTCACTTAACATGACCCCGGCAACAAAAGCACCAAGGGCGGGGGATAATACCAGTAAGTGAGTGGCCCAAGAGGCTGTTAATGTGACTAGTAGTACGGTTAACATAAATAGTTCATTTGAACGGGCACTGGCAATTTCGCGAAACAAAGGACGTAGAACCCAGCGCCCAATAGCGAGCATTAAGATGATGGCCAGCAGTCCTTTTGCAAATGCAAGCGACAAAGACCCCAGCATTCCAGAGTCTGCGCCATCGGTCAATTGCGGCAATAGAATTAAAAAAGGAATAACAGCAAGGTCCTGGAAGATTAAAATTCCAATCGCAATATTACCGTGGCGAGAATTATTTTCAAGTTGTTCATTAAGTTGCTTAATCACGATCGCGGTTGATGATAAAGCGATGATTCCCCCAATAATAATGGCGGTAGTGAGGTTGGCACCCATATAGCTTGCGATCAATGCAGCGACTAGCGTGGTCACCAACACTTGTGCGCCG
>VAOX01024820.1_pt1 | contig 52179 bp, 46 predicted proteins | sample 3393891 | NCBI WGS metagenome assembly VAOX01 (sample SAMN08290429, study PRJNA428436) | hydrothermal vent metagenome | isolation source: Deep-sea hydrothermal vent chimney | place: Indian Ocean: Southwest Indian Ridge | depth 2822 m m
TACCCACCCTCGGACGATAAAATATTTATCATGATAACATCAGCAATGTTCGAAAAATTTACTGAGGCTGAACTCCAATTTGTTATTGGACATGAACTAGGTCACTTCCTCTTCAACCACAATAGTTACCCTATCGAACATATTCTCGAGCGCGGACAAGGTCACTTATCCCCTATACAAGCCATTAAAGCCTATTCATGGAAACGAAATGCTGAGGTCACTGCTGACCGAGTGGGATTATTATGTTGTCGTGATTTTAACGCTGTTGCCAAAGCGTTTTTTAAATTGTCGTCAGGTGTTACCGTCGATCACCTGGCATTTCAGCTCGATGAATATATAGATCAATTCAAAGACCTGGAAGGTGAGATGGGCGAAGATAATATCGACCCTCGAGACTGGTACAGTACCCATCCATTCAGCCCACTACGCATAAAGGCTTTAGATTTTTTTCGACAAAGTGAAACCTATAATCGCCTGATAGGCAAAGAGGGCGGCGATATTTCCGAAGACGATATGGAAGACACCATCAAGAATTTTATGTCGATGATGGAACCATCGTATTTGCAAGAAGACAGTGAAGTAGGCAGTAAAGCTCAGGAATTTTTGTTTTTGGGTGGCTGGTTAATTAGTGCTGCGAATGACGAGATTGAAGAGTCAGAAGTTGAATCTCTAAAGACATTAATTTCAGAAGAGGTTTTCAATAGCATGATCGCTGAAGTTCAAGAAAAGAGCATGGACGAATTATACGAACTAATTCAACCCTCGACTGAAGTCTTGAAGATGCACTTACCATTAGTGTCTAGACTTAACATGATTGAACAACTGTCTATTGTGACTTATGCCGATGGGTCAATCGACGATTCCGAAGTAGAAGTGCTTTACAATCTTTGCCGTTTTTTGGAAATCGACCCTTCTTTTGCCGATCAAGTTCTACACAATGCATCACAAGGTATGGACTAACAACGTCAACTGTTACTAATGTTTATGGATGAATATTAGTGACAATATTTTCTAGTTGAATAACTCCGCGAATTCACTTTAACTCATGGGATTGGCACCCATTCGTTCAATAATAACACTCAATAATATGTTGTTTTATTTGGCATATTTTCTTCCGAAAATCGCCAAACTAAGGTAAAATACAAAAACTTTTGGCGCGGAAACTCTATGTCATGACAGATATAAAAGTTGAACAAGCAATAGAAAATATTTGCGAACTTGGCTGCCAAGAAGTCACAAAAGTGATTCAAGAACTGTCGACCCAACAATCCTCAGACCTGACAGAGTCTTTCAACTATTTCCAACGCCAGGCCATTCTTAACGAGTTAAACGAAATTATGTCGGTATATGATAAGCCCTGTAATTTACGTTACTAAACGAATTAACCAGTTTTCGAATATATTACATTTGCAGATATATTACGCAGCCGCTCTATTACGCTCAGGAATTCTTGTGCCCGCGTAATATAAAAGAGTTTCTTCAATTTTAGGTAAATAAGACCCCAACTTCGCATAATGATTACGTTGACTATTGTCTTCTATGTTGGATATTCTCCACTTGCCGGAGGTATAGGTAAATGACCATAGCTTTTCTACCATTTGGTAATTCTTATGGCCTTGAATTAATTTACCAGAATGGCGATCAATAAAGTAATCCTGCATATTGACCCGTACCGATAAGACTAGAATGGAGCCCTCTTGCAAAGAACCATTATTTCGATGCACAAACAGTAGCGGTTTTATGCGTGCCATTTGCTTGATATGGATAACATTTAATAAACCTTCATTACGCCATTTTTTCAAAAAAACACTTTGCTGATTATGCCAATACCAGTCAGTCATACAATCACTCACTACCGGCATATCTGAATCAATCTCTGCGTGATGAACTTCCTTTACACAATCAGTCACACGCTCCTTAATTTGGCTCCAGTTAAAACGATGGTTATAACGCGTCACAAAGCCAAGATCGCTTAAGGTACGCTTCTCGGCTTTTAGCTCTTTTAATAGACCCAACATTATAAAAGGTAATACCAATAAGGCTGCCAAAGCGGCAGTTATTTTTATCCAAACGGAAGCTCCTAATCCCGTATGGACAACCACTTCAAATGGAGCAGATACTACCGCATTGGATGTTACGATCAAAGCACCGGCAATAATGGCTGCATAACACGCTCTACTCTTCCTCATGATGCTAACTCTCCCTGTTAATAGTACACAAATCCTTGTTAGCTTTATCAATGCAACAAACGGCTCAGGTATAAAGTCAGGTTATTTAACTTACAGGGGTCGGACCTACGTAACCAATTGATTATACTTGATATAATTTAGAAGCTTACAATAATATAGCCAGTGCCTAATGAACACCTATAGGGAGTAAAGTCAGGAAACGGTAATTTAAGCCGCCCGTGACTTGCTGACTCAAAAACAAGAGAATACTCCAGAAAATTCACCATCAACGACACAGTTTTTAATGGGACTATCAGTAAATATAGAATGATTTCAATTATCTAGGAAGCGTAACGACGCCAATAAGTTTCACGCCAATAATAGAGTACGGTAGAATCTCGAGGATATGATTCTGCATAATTAATTCCAGACTGCGGGTACTCAATATTGTCTTTACCCTCATCTATCGGACGCCAACTATCATCACGTTGTTCACCTGGCACTGGGGCACGTGCAACGGGAATATTGCGTCGTTCAGCAGCACCATATTCGATAAAATTTTTCTGACCGGTCACGAGCGTGACATGATTTGACACTCCAGTCATATCAGCGAAGCGCAGTTGGGATAAATCATCCTCCCAGCCACAAATTGGACAATGTTCGTGATACCCAGGCGGCTGATCATTAACCTTATAACCACAGCACGCGCATGGAAATTTATGTAGAACACCCATCTTTACACCGAAAATGACTAGTATCTCTTTTTATAATAGTCTAAATATTGAGGTAAATGAACGAGATGACACTTAAGAAAACTCTTGACCTATTAGCTACACCTATGCGATATGATGATTCGTAGAGGGTGTAAATATCTGTGGTTACACGAAAATACTAATAATCGCCAAAAAGGAAAACCTGGATTGAATTATTAATTAGCACTCCCATTTATAATAGATACAGCCTTAGATATTATAAATTTATTGATTCAAGACAAATATAAGTAATTACTAATGAAGTAGAATTTATATAGAAGCTAATTCCAAAACTGCTTGAGATAAAGGAGCCTGTTATGTTCAGAAATATTAAAATACTTATTATCCATTTGGCAATATTATTACCTCTATCCTCTTTATGGGCTAAGCCACTGATTTATATGCCCTTAGGCCAAGGGAATCAAGTCATTGAAATCGATGCAACGACCCATAAAATCAAAAGAAGTTTTTCTGGTGTGACGAATGCTCATGGATTAGTCTCCACCGCAGATGGCGAGTACCTTATTGCAGGCAGCCTGGATCAAAAACCGCTTAAAACCGGACAGCCAAAGACGACCCCCAACAGTCAGCTATACCTGATACATCCGGCGCACGGTCATGTCATGTCTACCATTCCTGTTTCGGGAGCTACGCACCATTTAGCAATCACTAAAGACGGTAAATATGTTATTTCATCTCATCCTGCTGGAGGAAATGTTAGTTTCTATGATATTGCTAATAATAAAATAGCCCGTTATGTTAAAACCGGGTTTGGACCCAATGATATTGTAATATCAAAAGATGGATCAAAGGCCTATGTCTCCAATAGCGGCAGTAACTCAATTACCGAAATTGACCTGAAAACATTCAAAACTCTACGGACTCTGAAAAGCGGACCTGCACCTGCCCATATGGTTATATCAAAAAATGGGGAGACACTATTTGTTGTCAACCCGCGAGTGGGGAAGATAAGTTTCGTTTCAATAAAAAGTGGTAAGGTCGTTAAGGATATTTCATTTCCTAAAGACATTCATGGGCTGGATATAAGTGAAGATGGTAACACTTTATTCATTAGCAGTAAAAAAGCCAACAAGCTCTTTTCTTATCATATTAAATCGGAGAAAAAATCATCTCTGGATTTAAGTCCATCACCCTATAACTTGAATATCATTAAAGGAACGGGGAATGTCTACGTTTCAAGTCGCGAGAAACCTCTGATATGGGTTGTTAACCAAAAAACATTAAAGGTAGTGACTACCATAAAACTTCCTGCAGGAGAGGGTCATCAAATAGCGATTGTTAATTAATACACAATTGATTCCCAGTTAACAAAATGGTCTGCTCAAGTCCTAACCCACTGTTCTGTGATCTCGCCCAGTGGGTTATTAAATGAAACTAAACAGTCTCGCGTTTCCCAATTTTTCAGTCTAATTTAATGACTTATATCTACTAACAATATCGACAGGATATGACCACATGATACAAATCATAATAAATGTCACAAAAAAAAGCTTAACGCCCTCACTCTTTGATAGTAAAATAAACGTTAAAGCTCGGCTATATACACATTAATTAGAATTGATTATTTATTAATTTTGCGGGGAATACAATGCACGATGGATTAGGTTGGTTTCACTTTGGATTGGGTCACTGGGGTTGGGGAATACTTATTTGGGGTGTAATATTGTTTGCACTATACCTATTATTTAAAAAATAATTATTTAAAAAATAATCGCTAATAAAGACCGAAAACGGGCAATTAATTATCACAAGCAACTTGCACGAAAAGCATATTTCATGCAAAGTAAAATACAAAGTATACTACTGATAAAAGGATCTGTAATGGATGTAAAGATAGTCGCGAGCAAGGGGTGTAGTCACTGCCAAAACCTCTCAAAAGAACTTACTGATATTGGCATTGAACATCATTTGGTCTATGCTGAAGATGAGCCAGAGTTGTGTCAAAAGCTATCAATACGACATTCACCTAACTTGGTAGTCGATGGAGAAGTCGTCTTTCGTGAACAAGTCGATGAACAAGAACTTCGTAAATACTTTAATTGCTAGGAAGCACTTATAAACTCGAACAACACTAAATAGCGCCAAACATGGGGTAATAATATGTCAAAAAACCCTCTCTCTCTCCCTGCCGTACTAGGCTTTAGCTTGGTAGTTCTGTCAATATTAGTCGCAATGTCTGGCCCCATTGGGAGCCGCATAGGCTGGTGGGATTACACGTTTGCAGCAAACCTTATGCAATGGGGGGCCTATGGTGGGATTTTTTCCGGTTTACTCTGTTTAATTGGACTTATTGTTGCTCGGCCAGGTGGAAACCGTCGCGGGTTTGTCGTTAGCTTACTAGGCCTAGGTATTATCATACCTACCCTACTATTTTTGAACTCGTGGAAAGTCGCTAAACTAACATTACCTCCCATTCAAGATATTAGTACTAATATTAAAAATCCTCCTGAATTCTGGAATGCACCAAATTCGCGAACTTATAAATATGCTTCTGTACAACAAGAGTTTTACCCAGACATTAAACCATTAACCTTAGCCATTTCTGCTGACAAAGCTTTCGATCTTTCAATTCAAGTTATACGCGCTAAAAAGTGGAAACTATGGGAACCCAATAAGAAAGAAAAGCATATCGAAGCAACAGAAAAGACGTACTGGTTCGGGTTTAGTGATGATGTCGTTATTCATATCACCGAAGTAGATAAGAATAGTAGCAAAATAGATATGCGCTCAGCCTCTCGCTTTGGTGGCGGTGGAGACGGCGGCACTAATGCTAACCGTATTCGTTCTTTTTTTAAGGCTTTAAAAATCTTAGCCGCTCGTAGCACAAAAAATTAATGGACGATGGATAAATTAATTTGAGAGAGTATATTGCTTCAAATAATTTGACCATGTGCGGCATACCTTTTAATTATTATTCTGTAGAGAGGAAGAATACATAATTCCAGACCTATGGCAAAACCAAACATAATGGTAGTCATAGACAAACCTTCTCGTTCATTAATATCATCTGTACATAAACACGCAATATATTGATCGTTAAGTGATTAATCGTAAAAATTATAACGGCAATTATTTCTAACCAGAAAAATATCTGAGCACGACTACAAAACCTAATGAATGGTAATAGTCGAGTAAGAAAGGATTGATACCAAGTTGAATATAAAACGTGTTATTGTCATCAGCAGTATTATCATTTTTGTTGCTTTTTTTGCATGGAGATTTTTACGGCCAATGAATATCTTTATAGTAGAAGACAAAATTGCCTGGCCTATAGATACATCAAAAGCACCCGCCTTGTTTAAAAATCTGAGCGCGAAAACTTGTGGAAACTGCCACAAAAAAATGTATGAAGAGTGGAGTACTGCAATGCATAGTAAAGCCTGGACTGACCCCTACTACCAAGCGGACTTGAAATTTGATAGCAAACAATTCATCTGTCGATTATGTCATACGCCACTGGACCGTCAACTGCCTTCGAAAATTGTAGGCTATCGTGATAAAAACAAATGGAACCCCATACTTAAGCCCAATCCGGATTTTGATAAAAAATTACAACATGAAGGCATCACTTGTGCCGTATGCCACCTCCGTGATGGAAAAATTCTTGGTGTGATTGGTACTACTAATGCACCACATCCAGTCAAAAAACTGGATAATCCCAACCGCGTTTGCATGCGCTGCCATTTAGCAAAAAGCGAATCTTTTGGGGTATTTGTACGATTCCCTCCCTGTGGAACAGTGGCCGAGATAGCAAGTTCAAAACCAGAAAAATCAAAACCAGAAAAACTACAATCCAGTAAACTCACGACAGGTGCTTCAGGAGAACTCACACTAAAGAGTGTTGCTTCATTAAAGTGCGTGAACTGTCATATGCCACTGGTACAGCGTCCGTTAGTGCCAGGGGGTAAAATACGAAACGTACGGCGCCATTTGTGGCGGGGCGGGCATGACCCCAAAATGGTTAAACAAGCTTTAACTGCAAGTTTTGTGAAAAAGAGTGAATCCTCTAAGAACTACCTATTCCTGTTAACAATGGAAAATACAGGAGCGGCTCACTACTTCCCTACAGGCACACCTGATCGCCATCTTACTGTTCAACTGAGAGCATTTGATGCCACGGGTAAAGTAGTTCAGACACAAAATGAAATCCTGCGCCGCAATTTAATGTGGAGACCTTTTATCATCGACTTGAGCGATACCAGATTAGCGCCGAAGGTACCAAGAAAGTACTGGTTTCAAGTCGCTAAAAGCTCCGGGGTAGTGAAAGTGATGGTAATCATAAAATATCACTTATTAGATGAAAAGCGTAGAAAGCGTATTAATTATAAAAATAAAACTCCTATTTCCTATGAAATTTTCCGAAAAATAATCATGTTGTAAATCATATTATACTGCTGCGACTCAACACTCTAACATTGAGCTAAAAACAGTGATAAAAAAAGGAGAGCACCTTTGGTGCTCTCCTTTCTTTAATACAAACTAAATAACGCTTAGCTTACTTTAGGAGACAACTCTCCACTCAAATAACGCCCTACCATATCATCCATGCTTATAGGCTTAATCTTTGCTGCGTGACCTGCGCAACCAAATGCCTCAAAACGTGCCTGGCAAATTTCTTTCATCGCTTGAGTAGAAGCCTTCAGAAATTTTCGTGGATCAAAGTTTGATTTATTTTCATTAAGATGTCTACGAACAGCACCAGTAGAAGCCATACGCAAATCAGTATCAATATTTATCTTACGAACACCATGCTTGATACCTTCCTGGATTTCAGAAACTGGTACACCATAAGTTTCGCCCATTTCTCCACCATTGGTATTAATAATTTCCAACCAATCCTGAGGAACAGAAGAAGAACCATGCATTACCAGGTGAGTATTAGGGATGCGCGCATGAATTTCTTTAATTCGGTCAATACGGAGCACATCGCCAGTAGGCTTGCTACTAAACTTATACGCACCATGAGAAGTACCAATAGCAATGGCAAGTGCATCAACACCCGTTTCTTTTACAAATGTTGCCGCTTCTTCAGGGTCAGTCAATAACATGTCCAGATCAAGCTTGCCTTCTGCACCATGTCCATCCTCTTCACCCATCATTCCTGTTTCAAGTGAACCTAAACAACCTAATTCACCTTCTACTGAAACACCACCTGCATGTGCGATATCAACGACAGTTCTAGTCACGCCAACATTGTACTCAAAACTGGCAGGAGTTTTCATGTCAGATTCTAATGAACCGTCCATCATCACTGAACTAAAACCAGACTGAATAGAGCGCAAACACACTGCTGGCTCTGAACCATGATCCTGATGCATCACTACAGGGATGTGAGGATACTGCTCTACAGCAGCAATAATTAAATGACGCAGAAAAGGTTCGCCTGCATAGGACCGAGCACCTGCAGAACCCTGCATAATTACAGGACTGTTAGTTGCTTCAGCAGCTTGCATGATTGCATGTACCTGCTCCATATTATTAACATTAAAAGCGGGCATACCGAAAGAGTGCTCGGCTGCGTAGTCCAGCAATTGTCGCATTGAAATTAAAGCCATTGAAAATCTCCTTAGTACAATATTTATTAAAACTCGACTGCAATATAATTTCGTTATGTTACCAAAAAATATTACCTAAATAGTTATAATACAAGCTTGGCTAATGCAAGCTTGCTATTCTAATTCTTCGCCAACCCTTACAATCTGCATGGTATTAGTACCACCAAGAGCGCCCATTTTATCACCTTTGGTGATTATTACCAGATCGCCAATTCGCACTGTTCCTTGCCGAAGCAGTTCATCGATCACTTCTTCGGTCACATTATCCTGCTCGTTAATATCTGGCGGCATACTAACAGGATAAACTCCGCGATAGAGGGTTACCTTTCGCCGTGTATCCACATGTCTGGTAAGGGCATAAATCGGAATGCCGGAACTAATACGTGACATCCACCTTGCTGTCGCACCAGATTCGGTGAGGGCTGCAATGGCGGTGACCCCCAAATGGTTAGCAGCATACATAGTCGACATCGCAATCGCTTCGTCAATCAAGTGAAATTCAGAGTCTATTCGATGATTAGATTTTCTCGCTCTGGGTTGCTGCTCTGCCTTTCGACAAACACGATCCATTGCGGCAACAGCTAAGGCAGGATATTTACCTGCAGCAGTTTCAGCTGAAAGCATCACGGCATCTGTCCCGTCCAACACCGCGTTTGCGACATCGAATACTTCGGCTCGCGTGGGTATCTGGTTATAAATCATAGATTCCATCATTTGCGTGGCGGTAATGACAACCTTATTCCTATCACGAGTCAGCTTAATAATAAGTTTTTGCAACGCTGGCAATTCAGCATCTCCGACTTCCACACCAAGGTCACCACGCGCTATCATAATTGCGTCGCTAGTTTCTATAATTCCTTTTAGGGTTTCGAGCTTAACTGCTTCTGCACGCTCAATTTTTGCAACCAGATCCCCTTTGCCACCAGCATTACGGAATAATTTACGTGCCTCGTCCATTTCGGCTGCATTACGGGGGAATGAAACGGCCAAATAATCTGCTTCTATCTCGGCTGCAAATTGAATATCGGCAAAATCTTTTTCGGTAAGTGCTTTAGCAGTAAGCCCTCCACCTTTACGGTTAATGCCTTTTCGATCAGACAGTACGCCGCCTATTTTAACTTTACATTGAACCTGAGTATCCGTGACTTCTTCAACCCACAGCTCAATCATTCCATCATTCAATAATAATGTATCACCGCGACTGACATCCTGAGGGAGAGTCTTATAAGTAACCCCTACTGCGCCTACATGCCCATCTGCAGTATTTTCATCTTCCCCACCCATGGTGATATCGAGAACAAATGCCTTACCTTCTTCAAGAACAACCTGCCCATCTTTAAATTTACAAATACGAATCTTAGGACCCATAAGATCCATTAACACACCGACCTGCCGACCACGTTGCCAGGCACGACTTCGAATTGCTTGAATTTGCCGACCATGATCCTTATGTGAACCATGCGAGAAATTAATCCGCACAACATCCACACCAGCCTCTATCAATGAGTCCATGACAGTATAATCATAGTCTTCGATTTTTGATTCAGGCTCGCCCGGCTTAACTGACGGCAATGGATCAGTCGCGGGTCCCAGTGTGGCTAAAATTTTAGTTCTGCGTCGCAATACGGTATCTCTCTACTTAATAGTTAAGAATTAGCTTGTAGCACGTTGTTCCAGGATTTCAACTGCTGGCAAAACTTTCCCTTCCAGAAATTCAAGGAATGCACCGCCGCCTGTTGAAATATAAGAGACCTTGTCAGCAATATTATATTTATCTACCGCTGCTAGCGTATCTCCACCACCTGCAATTGAAAAGCCATCACTTTCAGCAATAGCCAGCGCTATGGTTTTAGTTCCTTCTCCAAACTGATCGAATTCAAACACCCCAACCGGGCCGTTCCATACGATAGTACCAGCCTTTTTGATAATTTCTGCTAGCTCTTTAGCGGAGTCAGGACCTATATCGAAAATCATATCATCATCAGCCACTTCATCCACTTTCTTTAACGTTGCCTCGGCAGTTTCTGCAAACTCTTTTGCACACACAACATCCGTTGGAGTAGGAATGTCGCCGTTGCGTTCTTGTGCGGCGGCCTTAAGTTTAGAGGCCGTTTCTACCAAGTCCTGTTCATACAGGGATTTCCCAACCTGATGCCCGTCAGCCGCAATAAAGGTATTTGCAATACCTCCGCCGACGATCAACTGATCTACAATCTTGGATAAACTTTCCAATACAGTAAGTTTTGTTGAAACCTTGGAGCCCCCTACAATAGCGACCATTGGGCGCGCTGGATTATCCAGTGCTTTACCTAGAGCATCAAGCTCTCCAGCTAATAATGGTCCCGCACAGGCCACTGGTGCAAACTTCGCAACACCATGCGTGGAAGCTTGTGCTCGATGAGCTGTTCCAAATGCATCCATCACATAGATGTCACATAAAGTGGCCATTTTCTTGGCTAACTCATCATCATTTTTCTTTTCGCCAACATTAAAACGAACGTTCTCACACAAAACCACATCGCCATCTTGCATGCCTTCAATACCATCCAGCCAGTCTTTGACGACTTTCACTTCACTGCCTAACAATCCAGACAAGTGAATGCCAACAGGTTTCATTGAAAATTCTTCATCATATTCACCTTCAGTAGGTCGGCCACAATGAGACATTAACATCACTTTAGCACCCGCTTTACGGGCAAGCTCTATAGTCGGTAAACTCGCTCGAATACGTGCATCACTGGTTACCTTTCCGTCTTTAATAGGCACATTAAGATCTTCGCGAATCAATACACGCTTACCAGCCAGATCAAGGTCACTCATTTTAATTACAGACATACTTCACTCCTGAAAAACTAAATATAATTTAAGAATTTTAACTTACCGACAGAGTTAAATTCGAACGCTGCAAGCAATCATAAAAACCAGGTTAGATTCGAATATTGGAATCAATCGAGTCTACCCCCTCTGAAACACTAATAACTCTTAAATTACATCTACTAAAAAACAAAAACGGTGGCAACCATTTGTCTGCCACACGTCTTTATCACTTTGCTGCTTAAGAAAGCCAGCTTACGTTTGGCCTTCTGCAATACAGGGATGTATTGCCATTTTCAATCACAAATAAGTGCTTGAGAATGTAAGAAAAGGCAAAACCACACTTTACCTTTTCGTGCTCTGAAAATTCATGGATGAATTAATCAGAGCGCCCATATTATTTAGAGACGTGTTCTACAACGCGCAACATATTGCAAGTATAACCATACTCATTGTCATACCAGGAAACCACTTTCACAAAAGTGCTATCCAAAGCAATACCTGCCTCTGCATCAAAAGTTGAAGGAGCAGTACAACCACGGAAGTCAGTGGAAACAACTTTCTCAGTGGTATAACCCAACACACCCTTCATAGCGCCTTCAGAAGCAGCCTTCATAGCAGTACAAATATCGTCGTAGCTAGCTTCTTTTTCCAACTCAACTGTTAAATCTACTACAGAAACATCAGAGGTTGGTACGCGAAAAGCCATACCTGTCAGCTTGCCATTTAACTCAGGAAGTACAACGCCTACTGCCTTTGCCGCACCAGTAGATGAAGGAATGATATTTTCCAAAATTCCACGGCCGCCGCGCCAGTCCTTCATTGAAGGTCCATCAACAGTTTTCTGTGTAGCAGTAGCAGCATGAACAGTTGTCATCAAACCACGCTTAATACCCCAATTATCATTTAGCACTTTCGCAACAGGTGCCAAACAGTTAGTCGTACAAGAAGCAGCAGAAACAATTGCCTGGCCGGCATATGATTCATGGTTAACGCCATAAACAAACATTGGTGTGCCGTCTTTAGAAGGAGCACTCTGTACTACTTTTTTAGCGCCAGCAGTAATGTGTGCCTGACAAGTTTCTTCAGTTAAGAAAAAACCAGTACATTCGATAATAAGGTCGGCATTGATGTCGCCCCATTTTAAATCAGCAGGATCGCGCTCTGCAGTCAAACGAATAGTTTTACCGTTAACAACAAGATTATTACCTTCAACAGATACTTCACCGTCAAACCGACCGTGTACTGAATCATACTTCAACATGTACGCAAGATAATCAGCATCAAGTAAGTCGTTAATACCGACAACTTCGATGTCAGAAAATTCTGCTGCAATCGCACGAAAAGCCATGCGCCCAATACGACCAAAGCCGTTAATGCCTACTTTAATAGTCATCGTTTAAACTCCACTAAGATAGTTAAAATCAAGATTGTAAAAGTTGTTTATAAATAAAATACTTAACAAAGCCGAGCGATCTTGAATTAAATTCTGTCACTCGGCTTAAATTGATTAAGACGCCTCGATTGCTTTAGCTACGTTTTCAGCGGTAATACCAAAATGCTTGAAAACATCTGCTGCAGGTGCTGATTCACCAAAGGTATCCAGTCCTATTACCTTGCCGTTAAAGCCTACGTATTTACCCCAACCACTGGTAACGCCTGCTTCAACTGCGACTCTGGCAGCGACTGAAGAAGGTAACACTGATTCACGATAAGCTTCATCCTGTGCATCAAATACATTAGTGCTCGGCATTGAAACCACTCTAACCTTTTTACCGCTAACTTGAGCCGCTGCTGCAGTGGCAAGTTCCACTTCCGACCCTGTCGCAATGACTATAACGTCAGGCGTACCATTGCAATCTTTAAGGATGTATCCACCCTTACTGATTGCAGCAATCTGCTCATCAGTACGAGATTGATGTTTTAAATTTTGACGTGAAAAAATCAAACATGAAGGACCGTCTTTACGCTCAACTGCTGACTTCCATGCAACCGAAGATTCAACAGCATCACAAGGGCGCCATACATTCATATTAGGAATCATGCGTAAGGTTGCAGTTTGCTCTACACCTTGATGCGTTGGGCCATCTTCACCCAGACCAATTGAATCATGTGTATAAACAAAGATTGGACTGATTTTCATTAATGCAGCCATACGCAATGCATTACGTGCATACTCTGAAAACATCAGGAAGGTTGCACCATAAGGAACAAAACCACCATGCAATGAAATACCATTCATCATGGCTGACATAGCAAATTCACGGACACCATAATATACATAGTTACCGTCATCGTTATCCTGCACACCTTTTGAACCAGACCAAATAGTCAAGTTAGACCCGGCTAAATCAGCAGAGCCACCCATAAATTCTGGCAAGAGTGGTCCAAAACCATTTAGTGCATTCTGTGACGCTTTACGACTTGGAATAGATTCAGCTTTTTCTACCACAGACTTGATGTAGGCTGCGCTTTCTTCTTCCCAGTTACCAGGAAGATCGCCCGCCATACGGCGTTCAAATTCCGCTGCTAGTTCAGGATGCGCTTTTTTGTATTCAGTAAATATCTCGTTCCATTCTTTCTCATTGTTGGCGCCGTCTTCTTTAGCATCCCAGATATTATAAATATCTTGTGGAATTTCAAAAGGACCATGTTCCCAACCAAGCTGCTTACGAGTTAATGCAATTTCTTCATCCCCTAAAGGAGCGCCATGACAGTCTTCTTTACCGCCTTTATTCGGTGAACCAAAACCTATAGTGGTCTTACAGCAAATCAAGGTAGGCTTACCTGTTTCCGCCTGAGCTTCACCAATCGCTGCTTTAATTTCATCTGCGTCATGACCATCAACACCAGGAATGACATGCCATCCGTACGATTCAAAACGTTTTGGCGTATCGTCAGTGAACCAGCCGTCTACTTCACCATCAATAGAAATACCATTGTCATCATAAAACGCGATTAACTTGCCCAGCTTTAAAGTGCCCGCAAGTGAACAGGCTTCATGCGAAATACCTTCCATCAAACAACCATCACCCAAAAATACCCAAGTATTATGGTCGACAACTTTATGTCCGTCACGGTTAAACTGACCCGCCAATGTTTTTTCAGCCAACGCCATACCAACACCGTTGGTAATACCTTGTCCTAAAGGACCCGTGGTAGTTTCAACACCCGGCGCATATCCATATTCAGGATGTCCTGGAGTTTTGGAGTGTAGCTGTCTAAAGCTTTTGAGATCATCAATAGTGAGCTCATACCCTGTGAGGTGTAAAAGGGAATAGATCAACATTGATCCATGACCATTAGACAAAATAAAACGATCGCGATCAGCCCAGTTGGGGTTGGCCGGATTATGTTTCAAATAATCGTTCCACAATACTTCAGCAATATCGGCCATACCCATAGGGGCTCCTGGGTGACCCGAATTGGCTTTCTGTACTGCGTCCATACTCAATGCACGAATGGCATTTGCTAACTCTCTACGCGTAGGCATAGCGACACTCCTATTTATATAACTTGAGAATTCTGTATTACTCCATACCAGAAAACTGGTAAATGTCGACCCTTCGGTTGATCACTTAAGGAGTTCTAATTTCATAGCCTGACCGGCTCTTTCAGGTAACATGCGACTACCGTAATCAACGATAAACACACTCACTTTTAATTTAATTGCATTAACTAAAGGAGGTAATCCGCCATCCAGGCCTTACCTTTAATAACCAATAAAATTGAAGCCATTCCTGAGCCCCGTCCATCAGGGAGCGCACATTTTCCCTTACTTCTGATATTTCAGCAACCTGTATCGACTATTGTCCCTTGCATGCCGAATGAACCGCATATTGCCATCAAACATACAAAAATCGTTTCATGTTTAATAAATATACAGTTTCGGTTATTCAGTTTAACTTAAGTACTTGATTGGGCTAGAATCATACTTAAAACTAGTAAATCGCCATGTCTCAAGCTGATCTTTTTAACAAAAGTTTATAAATAGCTAGATCATAAATTGTTATAAAGAAACGCTACCGTTCAGCACGATTAAGCCACCACCCGCGCTAAACAGTTTTCTGGCAGCTAGCAGTAAAATGATAATAAACCTGGAATCAAGACCCAAGCGAAGACTTAGCACGGGGTTATATCAGTTAATAATTCAGAAACCTGTTCTTAATCTGGATTCTTGTTTTTCTTAATAAATCTTTCAGCCCTCTGAGCGGATAATGTTTTCTTGCTGCATGGCGCGACAATAACTTTCCAGGGACAACCGCTTTCACAGAGCTAGAATGATGCTGACAGACAATATCATTTAGCACGGAAAATAAATTATATTGATTTAAAACAAGCTCTCTCGCTTTGCGTATTGCTGGCAGACGTTTTTTATACTCATTATTCTTAATAGCATTTTTAATAATTTCACACGCCGCAACCGGATCATTTATATCAACAGCAATATAACTGTCTTCAGGAAAATAGTCATTGATATTTGGACAACCATAATAAATCGGTAAACAATAGGCAAGATAAGGGTCGCTTAGCTTTTCTGTCCAATGGTGTATTGCATAGTGATTTTCGATCGCAATATGATACTGATAATCAGCAAGGGCCTCAGCCTTATCATCCATTTCTTTCACGCCATGCCCAAACAAATCCATCTCTGGAATCTCGCGCTTAATATGCTGAATAAAGTGATATCTTTTATAATGCAACGTATGCTTCTGTTGCTTAGTCGAACAAACGCTGGCGATGGTTTTAGGCTTTGGATAAGAGTCTGCATTTTGAAGCTGATTCAGGGTAATAATATTTTTCTTCCCACGTCCAAAAAACCACCGCAAAGCGGGTTGAGAAAAAACACGGTGCGGGTGTTTTAATGCCGAAGACTCCTGGCTCGTTAACACGTACCCGAATTGTTCAACAAAGGCTTGCCCGTATATTTTTATATTGGAAGGCTCCATAGTCACCAAAATGGTGTTCTCGGGAGCACAATGCAGATCAAGAATACCGGGTATTTTCTTTCCATTTTTTATTCCAGCAGGAATATCATCATAAATGACTAACCAGTCGTAATCATTATTATCGTCATCAAATATAAATTCACAATCACCCCACTGTGGAACCTGGTCTGGTAGCTGCGCACGATAATATTCTGATTCATCTTTGCAAATAAATTTAACTTTAATCATTAAAAATCTCGTGATTGTAAAATCAATAGGGTCTGCCCCACTGCTGTCCCATAAACTTAAGCCGGCCAGAAATACAGTTTTCTAGTCACGCGGTGAATACATCCCTATACGCTCGGATTCGGCCTCCCTGCCTCATACGAACTAGAAAACTGTATTTCTGGCCGCCTTTAAGTCACGTCATGATGAAATTAGGACAGCAATGGACAGACCCTAATGAATAGACTTCAATGCATCAATAACCTGACCCGGGCTAATCATTTTCATACAACTATGATGGCCACACTCTTTTCGAAAACACTTTACACATTGCAACTCTTCCTTGCTAGGCTGCAATGCTTTAAAATTTATATTGCCGGGAATATCTCTTTCCCTATCAGTCGGTCCAAAAATCATAACCATAGGCGTTTTGCTTACCGCACCGATTCGCCCTGTCCCTGTATCGTTAGTAACTATGTACTGAGCGCCTTCGCATAAAGGAATAATATCAAGCACTTTTGTTTTACCGCAAAGATTTACCAGCCAATCACCGCACTTTTCTTTTATACCATTACATTCATCAATTTCATCACCCGCACCAATCAAAACAATCTTTTCAACACCTTCTTGATGTAATTTTTTCGCAAGCGCCGCATAATTGTTAATTCCCCAGCGCTTAAGTGAACCTCCCGCGGCAGAGCCTGGCATCAAGACCGCATAAGAATGATGATTGAATTTATGTTCAAGTGATAAGCGCTTAATATTTTCAACATTATCTTTTGTATAGGCCATCACTGCCTGGTGATTATTAATAGGAATTCCTGCTGAGTGAATAGCACTTTGGTATCGACGAAAAGTATTCTTAAGATTCTCACTAGGTTGAATATTATAAGGATAGGTTTGATTGTTGCCGATACGGTATGGGATCTTCCCCCCCACCAATGCCATTAAAGTTAACAATAAACGCGAACGATCATTACTTTGTAAATCAACGACCAAATCATAATGATTGGATTTTATAATTTTAATCCAATGCCAGAGCATTCTAAATTTCTGCTTTCGATTGCGAATATCAATCGCGATAACTTTATTAAACCTTTTATCGCGATCAAACAGCGACTGGTAAGCAGGCAAGGTATTTAAATCGATACTTGCCTCAGGGAACGCTTCAACCACATCCTGAAATATCGCAGTCGCAGTGGCAATATCCCCTAAAGCACTCCATTTGATAATTAGTATGCGCTTAATATCTGCACTATTAATCAAATCATGGGTTTTTAATTTTCTGGGCATTTAACTCTTAGTCTTTATCTGTAAGCCATTTAATGGAACAACCCATACTTGGAATTTGGTCTTTAGGACCATGCCCTGTTTGTGCAACCTGTTTCATCGCATTAAATAAATCGCGCGCGACATCAGGTCCTGCCGTTTCTTTTCGGCTTTCATCCAGGCGACCTCTGTATTGCAACTCCATTTTTGAATTGTAGCCAAAAAAATCCGGGGTACAAACCGCGCCATAAGCTTTAGCCACTTGTTGCGACTCATCAAATAAATACGGAAACGGATAATTATATTGTTCAGAAGCTTTAATCATATTGGAAAAATTATCATCTGGATAATTCACGCTGTCATTGGAATTAATTGCTACGCTATTAATTCCCATCTCTTTTAACTCATTGACATCGCGAATGATTCTTTCACGTACGGCAATTACGTAAGGACAATGATTACAAATAAACATTATCAACAACCCCTTTTCGCCACGACAATCCTGTAATGACCATGACTTGCCATCCACACCAGGCAACGTAAAATCAATGGCAGGAAGATCAAATTCACATACCGGGGTTTCAAGACTTACCATAATAACTCTCCATCATGTTTAAGACTTAAACAGAAGCTCCTTAAGTCCGAAAATAAGGATATTAACAATATCTGATGGTCAGACCTATTTACATTTCGTTAATACCCACATTAAATATAATTTGTTATGCCTGAAAACTGATTATCCCGCCCCGCTTAGTGAACTTTAACAGTGTCACAGTCTACGGATACGACCTACTTAAAATTAGTAACACGGTCACAAACAAGGTAGAATATGCGCTTTATAATAAGCCTATTTTTTAAAATACAAACCTAATTTTTTTGACTGTATAGGTTTAGCGATGTCTTGGTATTCATGCTTATTTTCTATGCTTGTTTTCCATGCTTGGACCTCAGGACTTATTATAAGGATTTAGTATCTAGAGTTATACGTTTCTTAAGCAATACTTGCGCAATTGGGTGCCAACGCTTTAGAAATATTCGATTAAGTTATTGTTTTAACAGGAAGACTACTTTATGGCTAGAACATCGTTGTTTACCTCTGAGTCAGTATCAGAAGGACATCCGGACAAGGTTGCTGATCAAATTTCAGACGCTGTCCTTGACGGAATTTTAGAACAAGACAAAAACGCTCGTGTTGCTTGCGAAACTCTGGTTAAAACCGGCATGGTCCTTATTGCGGGTGAAATCACCACCACTGCCTGGGTTGACCTTGAAGAGGTTGTACGAAAAACCGTCAAGGAAATTGGCTATAATGGTTCTGATATGGGTTTTGATTGGGAGTCTTGTGCGGTACTCAATGGTATTGGCAAGCAGTCACCTGATATAGCAATGGGTGTTGATGACTCTGACGACCACGAACAAGGTGCTGGTGATCAAGGTTTAATGTTTGGCTATGCCAGTAACGAAACTGATGTACTCATGCCTGCACCCATTACTTATTCACATCGCCTCGTCAAACGGCAAGCTGAAGTACGTAAAACAGGCACTCTCCCCTGGTTAAGGCCTGACGCGAAAAGCCAGGTAACTTTTCGGTATGAAGAGGGTGTACCAGTAGCTATTGACGCAGTGGTACTTTCCACCCAACACAATCCTGAAGTATCCAACGCGGATATACATGAGGGTGTGATGGAAGAAATCATTAAAAAGACTTTGCCTGAAAAACTACTTAACGAAAACACCAAATATTATATTAACCCAACGGGTCGTTTCGTTATTGGTGGTCCAGTGGGTGATTGTGGTCTAACAGGGCGTAAAATTATAGTCGATACTTATGGCGGCATGGCACGCCATGGCGGCGGCGCTTTCTCAGGTAAAGATCCCTCAAAAGTAGATCGCTCAGCTGCTTATGCGGGTCGTTACGTGGCAAAAAATATAGTCGCTGCAGGCCTTGCGGATCGTTGCGAAATTCAGATCTCTTATGCTATTGGGGTTGCAGAACCCACCTCCATCTCCATTGAAACTTTTGGAACAGGAAGGATCAGCGACGAAAAAATTATCGAACTGGTACGAAATCATTTTGATTTACGCCCTAAAGGCATGGTTAAAATGCTGGACCTACTTCGTCCAATTTATACCAAAACTGCAAGCTATGGTCATTTTGGTCGTACTGAAGAAGAGTTTACCTGGGAAAAGACTGACAAAGCCGAAGCCCTCAAAGCAGACGCCTAGAAATTAGTAAACAGTTAACTTGAACCAAAACTAAATTTTAATTTATTGAACAACACAGTACTTTTAATTACTGTCACAGGAGACTCCAAATGAATCAAGCAGTCGAAAACTTGACCCCCGACTATAAAATTGCTGATATCAGCCAAGCAGATTATGGTCGCAAAGAAATTTCAATAGCAGAATCTGAAATGCCCGGACTTATGGCATTACGTGAAGAATTCGCAAGCGAACAACCACTCAAAGGGGCTCGTATAGCCGGTTGTTTACATATGACGATTCAAACAGCTGTATTAATTGAAACTTTAACCGCTTTAGGCGCTGAAGTTCGCTGGTCCTCCTGTAATATTTTTTCTACTCAAGATCATGCTGCTGCTGGCATTGCAGCCACTGGCGTCCCCGTTTTTGCCTGGAAAGGTGAAACAGAAGATGAAGCATGGTGGTGTATCGAACAAACAATTTTTGGCCCCAATGGCTGGCGTCCAAATTTGATTCTTGATGATGGCGGTGACCTAACTCAAATCATGCATGACAAATATCCTGACCTGCTTAAGGATATTAAAGGACTCTCAGAAGAAACCACTACAGGCGTTCACCGTTTATATGAAATGATGAAAAAAGGTGAGCTATTGACACCTGCAATTAACGTCAACGACTCAGTGACTAAATCCAAATTTGATAACTTGTACGGTTGTCGTGAATCTTTACTGGATGGTATTAAACGCGCCACTGACGTCATGATTGCAGGCAAAACTTGCGTTGTGCTTGGTTACGGTGATGTCGGCAAGGGTTGCGCACAGGCATTTAGTGGTATGGGCGCCAGTGTCTGGGTCACAGAAATTGATCCCATTTGTGCGTTGCAGGCAGCAATGGAAGGTTACCGTGTTGTCACTATGGATGAAGCCGCATCACAAGCTGATATCTTTGTGACTACTACAGGCAACCTGGACGTTATTACTCATGACCATATGGCTGCTATGAAAAACGAGTCCATTGTGTGTAATATTGGCCACTTTGATTCAGAAATTGATATCGCTTCTATTCGAAAATACGACTGGGACGAGATCAAGCCACAAGTTCATCATGTCACTTTTCCTGACGGTAAACGCATTATTGTCTTGGCAGAAGGCCGCCTGGTTAACCTTGGCTGTGCCACTGGGCATCCAAGCTTTGTTATGTCAGCGTCTTTTACTAATCAGGTGATAGCACAAATTGAGCTATGGAATCACACTGATCGATACAAAAATGAAGTCTATGTACTACCAAAACATCTGGATGAAAAAGTAGCACGTCTTCACCTCGAGAAAATTGGGGTACAGCTAACTCAAATGACGAAAAAACAGTCTGACTACCTTAATATTCCAGTCGAAGGCCCTTACAAACCTGAGATTTACCGTTATTAGACTCTCTGTTTTAAGGAGCCTTATCTGAAATTTACAGAGGCATAAACAAGGGTGATTGATTATCAATCGCCCTTTTTTTTGCCTCCCCTTTTTAACTCCTCATGGTTAAGGTGAAAATTTTCATTAGTGGCGACGGCTTTTACGGTATATAATCGCAGCACGACCATTTCTGCTAATACTGTTGATAAAGATTCAAATGCAAACACAAAAAAAATATCCAAAAACCTTTAGCCTGGAGTTCTTCCCCCCCAAGACGGAAAAGGGAGTGGAAAATCTTAAGAGTACTCGAAATGAATTAGGAAAATTACATCCTAAGTATTTTTCAGTAACATTTGGTGCTGGAGGCAGTACTCAGCAAGGAACAATCGAAACCGTCCTTGATATCAAACAAAGCGGCTATGAAGCCGCCCCTCACTTGTCTTGCATGGGCTCAACCCGCGAAAATATTCGTCAATTGCTTGAAGATTATCTGGCAAACGGAATTAATCGCATAGTGGCCTTACGTGGGGATTTACCTGAAGGGCAACAAGAAGCGGGTGAATTTCGACACGCTAATGAACTAGTAGCATTTATACGCGAAGTAAGTGGCGATCAATTTCATATCGAAGTTGCCGCGTACCCGGAAAGTCATCCACAATCCAAAAGTCCAGCAATTGATTTGCAAAATTTCAAGTTAAAAGTCGATGCTGGTGCCAATGGTGCTATTACACAATATTTTTACAATCTAGACGCCTATCTCTACTATGTCGATGACTGTGAAAAGCTTGGAATTGACCTACCCATAACTCCTGGCATCATGCCTATCACCAATTATATCCAACTCGCCAGATTCTCTGATATGTGTGGAGCAGAAATCCCACGCTGGATAAGAAAGCGTCTGCAAGGATTTGGGGATGATAAAGAGTCTATCATTGCCTTTGGTGAAGACGTTGTCACAACACTTTGTCAAAAATTACTGGATGCCGGCGCACCAGGGCTCCACTTCTATACCATGAATCAGGTCAAGGCTACCACTTGCTTGTGGAATAACCTGAATCTTTCAGCACTAAACTAACCGGAGTTTATCACTTATGTCCGACAGTCCTTATATCATCGACGTGACAATGGAAACTGCTCAGGCATTATTAATCGATGCATCGCAGCAACAGCCAGTTTTAGTAGACTTTTGGGCAGACTGGTGCGGCCCCTGTCAGAATTTGATTCCCATACTTGAAAAGCTTGCGATCGAATACCAGGGAAAATTTATTCTTGCCAAGGTCAATAGTGATGAACAACAATCATTAGCTCAGGAATTCGGCGTGCGTAGCTTACCTACAGTAAAGTTATTACATCAAGGTCAGATCGTCGGTGAATTCATGGGAGCTCAAACCGAAGAGTTCGTGCGTAATTTCCTAAACGAGCATGTTGATAGCGCTGATCTCGCTCAAGAAGATTCTCCGGTAGAAGAATCTAATCATCTAAAAGCCTTGCAGTTTATTCAACAGGGTGATGACGATAAAGCATTAGAGCTACTTTTTGATATTTATAAAAATGAACCTGACAACCATGATGCAAAGCTCGACATGGCCGAGTTACTTCTGCGCTGTAATCGCCTGGATGAATGCGTCAACGTAATAGATTCACTTGATGCCACGCTTAAAGAAGAAAGCCGGGTAAAAGTAATTCTAAGTAATATAGAACTTATGAAACGAGTTGCCGACTTACCTGATATGGATAGTGTACAACAGCAGCTTAAGGACAACCCTAACGACAAAGATGCCTTGTTTGGGTTTGCCAATCACTTAATTATCGCCAAACATTACCAAACCGCTATGGAAGCTCTAATCCGCATTCTTATGATGGACTCAAGTTACAAAGATAATATCGCTAAAACTACATTGATGGAGATATTTAATATGCTGGATAATGAAGGGGACCTAGTCATCACTTATAGACGAAAATTGGCAAGCGCCTTAAACTAGCGCAGCTCTCATTGAGAGCGGTAAGTTAGAAGGTACTTTATGCGCATTCCTCGATTTTACATTTCATCTGACATAAGCATTCAACAAACTATAAAACTTCCTGATGAAGCCGGACAACATTTATCACGAGTTTTACGAATGAAATGCGACCAACAAGTGACACTATTTAATGGTCAAGGCGGAGAATTTTTAGCGACTATTGTCGATATTCAACGACATCGAGTCACGGTAAGTATAGAGTCGTTTAGTAATCAAGATTGCGAGTCACCACTAGACTTAACGCTCATCCAGTGTATCTCACGTGGCGATCGCATGGACTACACGATACAAAAAGCGGTAGAACTTGGCGTTAACACTATACAACCAGTCTTTTCACAGCGCGGCATGGTTAAACTGGACGAAAAAAGAGCTGCTCGTAAAGTCGAACACTGGCAAAAAGTGGCTATCAGTGCATGTGAACAATCAGGCCGAAATAAAGTCCCATCAGTACTTAATCCAATAAAAATTATAGAGGCATTAACGCTGCAAATTAACACAAAAGACTTAAAGCTGTTAATGCACACTAGTGACGGCTCGGCACAACCCTATACTCTATCCTCAGCAAATCATGGCCTTCGAAGCTGCGTATTACTTGCTGGCCCGGAAGGCGGCTTAACCACTGAAGAAGTTTCACTGGCTCAGCAGCAAGACTTTCAACTGATACAACTAGGTCCGCGAATACTACGTACTGAAACAGCAGCCATTGCATTAATCAGCATTTTACAATCACGGTTAGGTGATATGTGTTGATTAAATACTGAAATGATAAAGCATCAAAAAAATATCAGGAAGACTTTAACTAAGGAGCAATAATGTAACCACTTAAAAGGCAGTGCATGACTTAAGGAGCCTCTGATTAATATTTCAAACTCCGGTTCTGTTATTTTTATCCATATAACTATCCTTACGAGGCAGTATCGGTTCGTTATTTACAAAAACAGAAGCCCGACTCTCTTTGAAAACAATTTGTGTTCCAACCGGCATAGAAAGATAACGTAAAATATGAGGCGCGGATAACACCACTTCGTATAAAGACATTACCTCAAGCTTATCTGGATCATTATTGTCAGCATGTTCTGCCAGACTATTCATCGTCCAACCCGAATCATTAGGCAAGCCTTCTTCATTTTCCATACGAAACATAATTATAGGCTGATCTTCAAACCCTTTAATCACTACAGCAGTATCTTGTAAACTCGGTACATCTAAGTCTAAATCATAACTCTCTGGAACATATTTATGTTCCATTAAGAAAAATAAACAAGTGGTGATATCAGACTGCCATCGTATCGGTAAAGACATAAAATCCGGCGCAAGTAACTGCATATGGCTATCTTGAATATTACATTTCAGGTAAGTCCAACCATATTGTACGAGTTGATCTTGTTTAAAACGCTCCCCTTTATTAATACAGTCATCAAACCACTCAGTAAACCAGTCCATCAATAACTCAGGGCAATTACCTCCTATTTCAAAACTATAGGACTTTATATTTTTACCGTGCACTTCACGGCTAATTATTGTATTCGACACTTTTATGCTCCGGTATCGCAATTGCCACGCTTCACTACAGAGAAATGGGGCTAATATAAGCTATACAAATATAGAGTTATTACTATTTATTTTTTTAATAAAGTTTTTATTCAATACCATAAGGTAACCAAGACGGCCAAACAAATCAACCTTACAAGAATTAAGGCCACTCACTATTCGCCATTTTTGAGACCTACTACTGCAATAAACGAGTCTGACGCAGAAAATTATTCTAGAAAATACTTCTAACGCGAGGGCTCAAGCGTAAGCAAGAATTGGAACTACGTGGGGAAAACAGAATATAACGCAGGAGAATAATTACTGAACATTATAAAGCAGGAACAATAAACAGCCTACATCAGGGCTAAGAAAACCATGAATGGTCATGACTCACAATGAGCCCGCACTAAACATAAACGCTATTTATCAGAAATGTATTTAGCCGGCCAATGAACGTAACATCGTCTCAATACAATCTGGGTCAGGAATGATCGCAGAATCACCATGGACATGGACATGTTTGAGCACTCCCTTTTCTTCTTTACGATCCATCGGAATTACAATGCTTTCATCCACCTGAATTAGCTGTGGCCTACCTTGCGCTACCAATCCAAAAAATGGCATATCATGCTTGCCGCTTAAAGAATTCACTACCATAATCCATTTAACCCCCTTATTATCAGGCGAGGCCATACCAATCATCACTTCATATGAAACCAAAGGAATCTTTAACTGCCGCCACATAATAAAACCGAGCATCCATGCAGGCGCCCCTTTAACTGCTTCAGGCTTGGTGTATTGAATCACTTCAGCAACACTGGCGTTCGGTAATAATATGGAATTTCCCGCGATAGGAATCATGAGACTGTGTACCCGAATTGAATAATTTAGCATTTTTAGATTCCCATAATAAATAATAAATAGGGGTCAGAGCCCTTTATTTTTCGCATAATATAGATGAACAGAATCAGAGCCCTCATTCACTATTTCAAGTCACTTCGCGCAAGTGTGTTGCCAAGCGTCTCGCTAATACTGCAGGCGACGCGCTGAATTGCACCATGCCTGTTTTACGGGCACAGTCAGCCATACTGCTAATCACACATGAATCAGCATCTTGTGCCCAAACCGTACCACCGGCTTCACGCAATGTTTTGACTCCGAGCATTCCATCATTGCCCATTCCGCTAAAAATAATACCGCCTGCGCGCACACCAAATTTTGCCACTTCCTGAAATACCAAATCAATTGATGGATTGAAGGTAGTTTTCTTTACAATTGGTTTTAGGATTACGTGACCATGCTGATCAAAACTGACGCGTTTATCTACTGGTGAAACGAGCAATTCACCATTTTTTAATACTCTACCACTGCGTGGCTTTTCCACATTCAGATTACTTATTCTGTCTAACTGTTCCACCAAAGCAGATACTACACCGCTGCCAATATGCTGGGCTAGCACAAAACCTACTGGCAAATCTGCCGGCAATGCCGATAAAAACTCTTTAACCGCTTGAGGCCCCCCATGCGACGCGCCCAAAATCCATATTTGTTCCGCACAATTAGGAGCATAAAATACACTTTGCGTCGATGAGACTTCTGCTGTCCTAACCGCTTCAATATGAAGCGTTGGTTTTTCTTGAGTGACATGAACTCTGGCTGCTTTTGCTTTTGAAATAGCTTGTTCAGTCGCTTGAGTTATCGCCTGACTCTGCTGTCTATTTTCAGCAAGTTTACGCTCATACTTACCGAGATCTATTTCATCATCTACACATAAATCTTCAGCGCTTGCCACTACCTGCTCAATAAGTCGGCCACAATTTTGATCTTCAACCAACTCTTTTAATTTCTTCGCCAAGCGCTTACCCCAGGCAAGCCCTCCTGTACTGTAATGATTGCGCGTAGCTGCACTATCATTAAATAGTATAGGCAAATCAGTCTTCTCAATTAAAATATCCAAGGCATCAGAATCGGATTCATCATTCTCATCAAGGTCGACCAACAACACATCGGCTATAGTGTCTTTATTATCGAGTGACCCAGCGAGATAATCCAGCAAATCATCATCAGCGACTACCCGCAGCTGATTATTCTCAAGAATACTCTTCAAATTAAGTTTTTGGCGTGCAGAACCAGCCACGATGGCCACTCGTAAAATGTCTTCTGCCACCTCAAGTGTCACCATGGTCTTCCTTCAATAAACCATGTATTCGACTGATTAAATCGAGCTCCTGATAAGGCTTACCCAGGTAACCATCTACCCCAATATCCATTGCTCTCTTACGATGTTTGTCACCGGTGCGCGAGGTTATCATAATAATAGGGATATCCTTAAGGCGTGGTGTATTTCTCATATAACTTGCAAGCTCAAAACCGTCCATTCGAGGCATTTCAATATCAAGTAACATCAAATCAGGTATTTTCTCTTCCAGAGATGCAATAGCGTCTACGCCATCCTTTGCAGTAATTGAATTCAAATCGTTACGCTCGAGTAGTCGAGTCGTTACCTTACGCACGGTAATCGAATCATCGACTACCATTATCACTGCGCGATCATCGACACTCTTATGTATATCATGTTGAATAGGTGCGACAAGCCGTTGGGTAGTTCCCATGCGAATTAAAGCGCTCATATCCAGAATTAAAACAACGCTACCATCACCTAAAATTGTTGCTCCAGAAACACCTCTCACGGTACTAATTTGAGGGCCTACTGATTTAACCACAACTTCACGGCTACCTAATAGTTGATCGACCTGCAATGCCACGCGCTGATCACCTGAGCGTACTAGTAATACTGGCAATACTTTATCACCACCTTTCGAATGATCATGAACACCTAAGAGCAAGCCAAGACTGTTGACTTGATATTTTTGTTCAGCATACTCAAACGTCTTTTTAGGATTTTTAATATAGCCGTCAATATCGCTACTTGAAAACCGGACAATACCTTCAATACCACTTAAAGCTATGGCATAAGTTTCTTCGCCCACTCTAACCAATATTGCATGGTTCATTGCCATTGTTAAAGGAAGTAAAACAGTGAAAGTTGTTCCTTCATTCTTGACTGAGTTTATATCAAATGATCCGCCTAACTGTTTAATCTCACTGTTTACCACGTCCATGCCGACACCACGCCCTGATACCTGTGTCACTTTTTCTGCAGTACTAAAACCAGACTCCAGTACAAACTGAATTAGATCATGGTCAGACAGACGTATATTCTCACTGATCAAACTACGCTCTATTGCTTTTCTGCGAATAGCCTCAAGGTCCATGCCTGCTCCATCATCTGAAATCTGTAACATGACTTCAGAACCCTGGCGCGAAATTTCAATTTTAATTTTACCAGTAGAATCTTTACCTTTTTTCTTGCGTAGCTTGGGACTCTCCAAGCCATGCGAAATAGCATTACGAATTAAGTGTTCCACTGGAGCCGTAATCCGCTCCAGAACAATTCGATCCATTTCACCTTGTTCACCAACGACTTCCAGTTCAGCTTCTTTCCCTAACTCCTGACAAGTCTGCCGGACCAATCTACGTAAACGCGTGACGATACCTGAAAATGGTACCATCCGTGTACGCATCAAACCTTCCTGTAGCTCAGTGTTGACCCGTGATTGTTGCAATAATAATGTATCTGATTCTCTTATTAAATTATCCAATAAACCTTTAATACTGGAAATATCACTAATACTTTCACTTAAACCTCGTGATAACTCCTGTACCTGTGAATAACGGTCAAGCTCTAAAGGATCAAAGTCTGTTTGCGCACTGCCGCTCTCTTGGGAGTAGTTAAACAATATTTGTGCCTCCGTTTCCATTTCCAGTTTTCGTAACTGATCTTGTAAACGCGAAACAGTATTGCCCATTTCATCGAGGTTAGTCCCCATCGCACTATTTTGCTGTTCGAGCCGCGAGCGATAAATACTCACCTCTCCCGAAAAATTCACCAGATTGTCGAGCAAATCTGTGCGAACTCTAACCGCATCTTGCAATGCACCACCACTTTCAGGCTCTTTTAATGACTTTTCATTTTTAACTAACGGCGCTTCTGGAACTGCTCGTTTCAGAGGAGGAGTGATCGGGAATTCGACTACTTTATCAGGGACAGCCTCTTTTCGGGTACTTTCTGCTGACTCTTGCCCTGTTGTATCGCTTGTCACTTCTGGCGTATCAATAACACCTTTGTTCTTACGTACTGTCTCAATTAATTCTACTAGTTCCGGTGCTTCACGCACTATTGAGCGTTGTTGAACCAACTCAAGCATATTATATAAGCGGTCGAGAGATTGATGTATTACATCAACTACTGGCAAAGAATTTGACATACGCTTTTCAGATAAATCAGTCAGCAATGATTCCATTGAATGACTTAAATCACCAATAGCCACCACGCCAGCCATTCGTGCTCCGCCCTTTAAAGTATGTAACTCACGCTGAAGCTCTTCAAGAGCCTCGAAATTATCGGGTGACTCAATTAAACGCTGAATGATACGCTCACTGTTTTCGAGTATCTCTGTACCTTCTTCCAGAAATACTTCCATAAGCTCAAGATCATAGTCACTATCATCCGAGTTAGTGGTGGCAACGTCATGTACCTCAGGAGTATCAGTAAGCTGTCGTTGTTCAGCGGCAAGGCGCTGTTGCTCAATTATTTTTTCTGCGTCAAATAATTCCTGTAAACGATCAAGCAGCGCACGTGAATCAACATCCTTAGCATCAGCCTTATTGATTTGCTTTAACATTTTATCAATAAAACCAACAGAACTTTCAAGAATCTGAAGACCCACTCGCTTCAAGGCACTTTCGTTCCCCATAGCGGTTTTAGTATATTTCTCCAATAGCCCTGCAATGTCAGCGATTGGCGTAGAACCTGCCATACGAGCACTACCATGCAAAGTATGTACTGCACGTACTAAATCTTCATTTACCAAACAAGTATCACTGCCACCGCAAGCCTTGATAAAACGCTTAATATCAGCGATATGCCCGTTGGATTCCTTGCTAAAAATATCATAGAGCACAGGATCCATAAAATCAGCCGCCGACTCTTTCTTAGCTAACTCAGAAACTGGTTTCTTTACCTTCGTTACGGTCTTTTTCGTGTCAGTAAATGCGAAGGCCCGCAATGCTAACGCGTCAACATCAAAGGACACCTCAGTGCCATGTTCAATTTGATCAATCAATGGTGATAGGGCGACCGCACTTTCAGCGATCAAATCAAATATTTGAGGCTGAACATTAATGGCCTTATCCAAAATTTTATTAGTTAGATTTTCAAACGCCCAGGCAAATTCACCAATAACACTAGCACCCACCAGGCGGCCACTACCCTTCAGAGTATGATAGGCACGCCGTATACGCCCTAAGGAATCAAAGTCATTATTGCTCTGCTTCCAAAGAGGTAACATTTCATTAATTGCTTCAAGTTCTTCACGCGCTTCTTCTATAAAGATTGACAAGATATCATCATCAATTTCATCAAGTAATTGACGTGATGCAATCTCAGCCTGTTTAATTTCGGCCGCAGTCCTTGGTTGCCCTTCCGTCGTGGCTTCAACTAGCGGAGCTTCTATCGGTACATCAACACCATCAAACTCAGGAGGTGCAGTAAGCTCTATTTCTTCTACCGGATTTTCTTCGATTACTATATCTTCAACTAAAGGCTTATCAATATTATCTGTCACGACCGGTGCCGTCACTTCAATTTCTTCTACTTCGACATCGTCAGCCACTATTAAATCACTGATATCTTGAATTATTACTTCCTCGACTTGCTCTGACTCTTTATCTTCATCAGGCAATTCCAGCGTCAAGCCATCTGCAACAGGTTCGACTGGTTTAATTGATATATTATCAATAGAATCAATAATAGTTTGTTCGTTTATATCATCGCCAAAATCTTCGGTTTTATTTTTTTGTTTTTCTTCCTTAGGCGCTTCCTCAACTACTTCGTCAGCAGGATAACCTAACTTCTCAAGTGCTTGTGTCGCCACCTGTAACATGGATTCTGTACCGGTGCGCTGTTCCGGGATTGCTTCAAGGTAATACTCAACCGATGCAATTGCATCCGCTAAAGTATCCAGTTCTTCTTGCTCGGGCTGGTGTTTATTATCAATTAATTCTGTTTTGACATAACGACTCACCGCAGCAATTAATGAACAAGGGCGCGCAAGGTCAATCATTTTCATGCCTCCCTGCACTTCATTGAACAAATTAGGGACATCAGCCAACAATGCATGCTCTGAGGGGGAGTCAATATAGGACACTATCGCATCCTTAACCCGAGCCATATTGACACCAATTTCTTCAAGCAATGTTCCCTGAATATCATTAATTTCTGCTGTTTCAAGCTTAGTGGCCGAAAATTCATTTACTGTGGACGAACTATCTCCCGCTTTTTGCTTGGCAAGCCTATCTATCGCTGACTCCACTATCAGAAGTTGATGAGCGATATCCATTAAGGCTTCTTCTGTAGGCTCATCCTGTCCTACTACTATTCGGTCAATGACCGCTTCCTGATCAAGAATGACTTGACGCTCTTTTTCCAAACTGAGCATATTCAATGTGTCAGCAATTTTTCTTAGTAACTCTGACTGCGTGTGCAAATCTTGTATATTAGTACGATTTCCGCGCAAAAATAAATCCAGCGCATCTTTCACTTGAGTCAGATATTCTTTAACTGCGACTGATACCGTTTCCAGTAAAGCGATATTAGGTCCTGACAAAGTCTCACGTGCCGACTCCACCATTTGAGAATTTTCATTTATTGTCTCGAGTTTAAATTGCTTTCTTATTTCAACAACTCGTGTTCCATTTGAACTCGCACGTGCAATGTTATATAAAATCTCTGTCAATAAATCGTCACTGATCTCAGAGGCAAGTACTTCTTCGCCAGTATCAATGAGTCGTTTAACGCCCCGATCTACCTGCCCCAGTATTTTGTTCATGGCGACACTAGGCTTTAGCCCTTCATCATGCAATGCCTCAATTAAACCACCGGCAACCCACCACAACCGAACCACCGATTCATCATTACAAGATTTTTCTAATTCACCTAAAACCATGCCGAGCTTATCAAGACTGCCTTGTGGATCTTGATTCCGATACCACCCCAATAAGCCAACCTGAAAATTATGTCTCAGTTTTTTGGCAACTTCCTGACCACTGACTCCAGTCTTATTCGCTCGAACAGGCACGGAAACATTGATGTCAACATTAGGAGCAAATAATGCATTTTCAGACAGCAATTGCTCACCGCGTGCGGCACGCAAATCATTTATCAAAGGGAGTAATATAAGTGGATCGTCTTTTAAACCTGATTGAATCTTTTCAAGATAGTCGGGAAGCTGAATGATAGCGCGCATAAATAGTTCGTAAGCACCATCAGGGCTTGCGATCTCTGCATTCATCAATGATTGTGCAAGCTTTTCGAGCTCTTCAGTTAGTAATGAAGCACCGTAAAGCTCCACCATTTGCAAAGTGCCGTGAACTTGATGGATATAGTTATAAGCAAAGCGTAGCTGACTAATATCACCAGGATTATCTACATATTCCTCAAGTGAATGCCGCGCTTGCTTTAGCGTCTCATCTATTTCCTGTTTTACCCAGCTCAGGGTTGTGTGGTCTATATTATGGCTCATACATTAACTTTATGTTCGCTATTATCCGACGACTCATGAAGCCGCTGATACACGAGCGTATCTGGATAGTCCATTTTTTTTATGTCAGGTCTCACCCAACCCACAATTTCACCAGAACCCAGAATCATTAATCCACCTGGGCTCAGCATCTCCGCCATAGAATTAATAATCTCAAACCGCTTTTCACGATCAAAATAGATCAACAAATTCTGACATACAATAATATCCATTTTGCCAATAGCTTGTGGTTTAATGTCCAGAATATTCATTGGCGAAAAACATACTCTGCGTCGTAACTCTTCATTCACCCTATATTGTCCTGGTGATTTAAGCTCGAAGTACTCGCTCAATAGTTCTGGAATCACGTATTTTTCCAGTCTCCACTCACTATAAATTCCTTCACGCCCTGCCTTGATCGATGGCAGACTAATATCTGTTGCCATTACACCAAAATAAGACTTGTGACTTAACGTGCCTAGCGCCCTATCAATGGTCATGGCTAAAGTATAAGCTTCTTCGCCTGTTGAACATCCTGCACTCCATGCATGAACAGTCACTGATCCCGTTTTAGGATCAACAGGTTTTTCTTTCACAAATTCATTTATCAATTTTAATGACGCAGGATGACGAAAAAATCTTGTTTCGTGTACCGTCAACCGATCAATCAGGTACTTCCACTCCACTTCGCCTGCAACACCTGAGTTCAATATTTGAAAATAGTCCTCATAAGTCTCACAATTAATTTCCTGCATACGTAAACCAAGACTGGTTACCAGATACGATTTACGTTGTACCGGCATTTCCATTCCTGTTCGTTCAGCAAGCAGACTAACCCACAGATTAAACTGCTCTTCACTCATATCACTAAATGCAGGCTCAGAAAGTTTGCCACTCATATCACACACTCTGCCCGGCACAGTAGTCTTGCCAAGATCCATTTTGCTGCTCCAGACTTATTTACATGTCGTCCGGAAGTTTAAAGCCGGAAACTGATTTACGCAGATCATTTGCCAAATCAGCCAGGTTCCCAATAGACGCTGCCGTTTCATTAGTCCCTGCTGAAGTCTGTGTCGTAATTTCCTGAATGACATTCATGGTCTCGGAAACGCTGCCCGCCACCCGTGATTGTTGAGCGGCATTTTCAGAAATACTGTGAATCAGTTCAGCCAAGCGGTTGGAAACGTTTTCGATTTCAGCCAGTGCTTCTCCGGCGTCTTCTGCCATTTTCGCCCCTTTCACAACCCCTGCCGTACTTTGTTCCATGGAAATTACAGCTTCATTAGTATCTGTTTGAATCGTTTTGACCAATGCTTCAATCTGCTTGGTTGCATTACTGGATCGTTCAGCAAGGCGCTGGACTTCATCCGCCACCACCGCAAATCCTCGTCCAGCTTCTCCGGCCATTGCCGCTTGAATAGCAGCGTTCAAGGACAAGATATTGGTTTGGTCAGCGATATCATTAATCAGTTCAATAATGTCCCCAATTTCCTGGGAGCTCTCACCGAGACGCTTAATACGTTTTGATGTTTCCTGAATTTGTTCCCGAATAGAATCCATCCCTTGAATGTTACGCCGCACTGTCGCCACACCTGCATTCGCAATTTTTACAGAGTTCTGCGCCACTGCGGTTGACTCAGTCGCGTTAGTCGCCACTTCTTCAATTGATCCCGCCATTTGGTTAATCGCTTGACTCACGGTAGTAATCTGTTGCGCCTGATGATCACTGGCTTGCGCTAAATGCATCGCCGTCGCCTGAGTTTCCTGAGCAGCAGATGAAACCTGCACAGAGGTTTCATTAATGGTGGCGACCAACTTACGAAGTTCTTCAATTGCGCTGTTAAACGCATCAGCGATTGCCCCCGTAAAATCGGCGGTCACCACCGCCTGAGATCTCAAATCACCTTCTGACAAACCTTGAATTTCATCAAGCAGTCGTAAAATAGCTTCTTGCTGTTGTCCACTTTCCGATTCCAGAATTTGCGTTCTACCTTTTGCATCCCCTGTTTGCTTAATAAAGAACACTAGCAATAACATCACAACAATAATCCCAGAACCAAATGCAGCATAACGTAGCTGATCAGTGAGACCTGTTTGGTCATTGTAATATTTTACTAGATCACTGGTATGGCGAAATAACTCATTACTACGGACCGTGATTTCATTCGCCGCTTTTTGGACATGGCCCAGGTTAGTAAATTGTTGTTCCAGGGTAGTCAGGCTATTACCAATTTGCCTGAATTTAATTTTGAGCTTAATAAGAATATTACGAGTTTCGGGGTCACGAATACGTTGGATATTATAGTTTCGATCACCGTTTAACATACCGTTTAACGTTGTTTGGAAAATAACTGCATCTCGGCTAAAGCGACCCGCAGCGCCCTGCTTATCAGTAGAATCCGCACTGGATGAGCCACTGTCTGATACCAGCATTCGACTCACGTTTGCGTCAATACGCTCGAGCAACATCAACTGCAAGCTGGCTTTGTGAATCTGTACTCCAGAAGCACGGTTTTCTACCAGATTTTCGAGTATGTCATTAATGTCTGCGGACATATCTGGCACGAGGCGTGCAACTAATGACACGCTTCGACGTGCATCTTTGACCGCTTTTTCCAGGCGCAATACTTTCTTAATGCGCTTGTCAAAGTTCTTCCATAAATGAACGATTTTATTCAAAGATTTATTTTTAAGATTACCGCTATTATTTTTCTCAGCGGCAGGCAAACCGGTGCTGTTATCGCCTTTCACTAATATCTGAAGACTTTTCTGAAAACGTTTACGATCCGCGCTCAATAATTCGAACGGGCTAATCATTTTCCCGTCTTTAGCGCGAAGTTTTTTACCTTCCGCTGCCTGCAAAGAATAACGGGCGATAGTCTGTGACAATAATCGCAAGTCTCCTGAGACGCTCGAATATTGTTTCTCGTGCTTTGTTAATATCGCTACAAAAGAAAACAATACGCCCATGACAACAATCATCACAATCATCGACACAATCAGGCCAAAATATTTTTTGCCTCCTGCTCCCTTCATTCCATCTCCGCGACTCAGTCTACTCATTTTTTAGTTCTCCCACTGCATTCTATTATTGCTTCACCAATACTGTTTAAAATAAATTTCATTCAAAGTCCCGACTGATGGAAAGCGGCGCTCTCAGCAAGCTTATGCATACTAAAGACCAACCAGGTTTTTTCTTCATTTTGATAACAACGGTCTACATAGGGCTTGATTTGTTTGTCGTGACTCGGTAATTTTTTATTCCAGTTTGCTTTTTCAAAATGTCGCATTCCATAGACCTCATCCACCAGCAAGCCGGTATTAATGGATTCGTGGCTAACGACCAATAAACGACTACGTTTATGTAATCTCGTTCCTTTACCATAAAGATAAGCAAATAAATCCATAACGGGTAATAAATTTCCCCGCACATTGGCAACACCCAATACCCAAGGCTTCGCATTGGGGACTCGAGTCACATCAGGCATATCCAGAATTTCGCTCACCTCATTCATAGGCGCTACCATCTGCATTTCACCGATACGAAACGCGATCCCATTCCACATTTCGGTGATTTCAAGCTTTTGGGGTAACTCTGCTGCCTGTCGCCGACTTCGGCGTTCCAGGTCCAGCAATAACCTCACAGGAGACAAAGACTTATCTTGTGCCATTGATTGACTCATTATCCGAGGACGTTTTTAATCTTTGATATCAGCTCGCTTTCCTGGGCTGGCTTGGTGACATAATCTTTAGCCCCTTGACGCAACCCCCACACTCGATCTGTTTCCTGATCTTTAGTCGTCACAATGATTACGGGTATTGCGGCGGTATCAGGTTCTTTGGTAATTTGTCGTGTTGCCTGAAAGCCATTCATACCAGGCATTACCACATCCATCAAAATCAAGTCAGGCTTCTCTTTTTTAGCGATCGCAATACCATCTTCACCACTGGTAGCAGATAATGTATCGAAACCATTTTTCTCGAGCATTGTTTTTAATACGTGCGCTTCAGTGGGTGAATCATCTACTATTAATATTCGTGTCATTTCCTTCCCCTTCATTCTACGTCTAACGACTCTAAATTATTGCGACTTTAAATCAGTAAAAAAAATTATCGCTTAACATGCGCTCGAATAGCCCCAAGCAACTCGTCTTTAGTAAAAGGTTTGGTTAAGTATTGTTCGGAGCCCACAATTCGTCCCCGAGCTTTATCAAACAAACCATCCTTACTTGAAAGCATAATAACTGGCGTCCTTTTAAATACCTGATTATTCTTGATTAAGGCGCATGTTTGATATCCATCAAGTCTCGGCATCATAATATCGACAAAAATAATATCCGGATCCTGATCCGTGATTTTTGAAAGCGCTTCAAAACCGTCTGTTGCAGTCACTACTTCACAACCTTCCTTCTTCAGCAGCGTTTCAGCTGTTCGTCGAATGGTTTTACTATCGTCGATCACCATGACTTTGAGTCCAGCTAGATCTTCTATTGCTTGTTCGCTGCCCACTCTATCTCCTGGTTTAGTATTCCCGCTCTGGAATACCTGAATATTAGCCCAGGATTCACAAAACGCTGTTTAAATAAATATTTACCCCATTTCTCAGATTATGTATCACAATCTATATGTATTCCACTCTGAAGCCAAATGTTAATGCACTTCTCGTTATTAGTTACCGTACGGTAACTAATAACTGCTATAATCTTTCGTTGAACTACAATTGATTTGTAGTTGTCTGGTGAATCTATACTCATTCACATAATACTGGTCAAGAGTAACGTCCTGCTTATGTCAATATTGAACAGACCTGTTACCACTTAAGTGTTTTACACTTGCTTTTTCTTAGGGCAAACTATTCATCCGCTACTTCAGGATAAAATCATGACCGTTGAACACCTTCACGGAGTCCCACACTTAACGACTGCATTAAGTGGGCCATTACACCACATTGAGTCCGTATTACTTAAGCACCAAAGCCGAATTGAATCCTGGTTACGTGAACAATGGTCTCTCTATCCCGCTGCATTTTACACATCGGTCGATCTCAGAAATGCCGGGTTCAAGTTAGCACCTGTCGATACCAACCTTTTTCCAGCGGGTTTTAACAATCTGAACTCCGCTTTTAACTCACTTTGCATACAGGCAATACAAACTACTATTGAACACCTTTGTCCAAAAGCTGCTGGAATTCTCATCATTCCAGAAAATCACACAAGAAACCTTTTCTACTTAGAGAGCTTGGCAACACTATACGAATTCATCTCTAAAGCCGGCTTCTCAGTGCATATCGGCTCACTGGATGCAGAACTTAAGGAAAAACGTCATATAGACCTGCCATCCGGCAAGAAGGTGACACTTAACCCGTTAATTCGAAAAGACAATAAGGTCGGAATCGAGGGTTTTGACCCCTGCATGGTGTTACTCAATAATGACCTCTCAGCAGGACAGCCTGAAATTCTTAAGGGGCTTGATCAAATGGTCACCCCGCCACTGGACCTGGGATGGTCCAATCGGCTTAAGTCGACCCATTTTGGCCATTATCGTGATCTGGTCCGTGATTTCTGTAAATTAGTTGACCTGGACCCCTGGCTTATAGACCCGTTGTTTAGAAATTGTGGAAAACTGGACTTCAAAAAACGTGAAGGTGAAAATTGTCTGGTACAAAACTCGGAAAAATTACTGACAGCTATTCAAAAAAAGTATGACGAATACGGGATAAAAGAAAAACCATTTATTATCGTGAAGGCCGATGCAGGGACTTACGGCATGGGAATCATGACCATTCACAGCCCAGATGAAATTTCGGGTCTCAATCGTAAACAGCGCAACAAGATGTCTTCGGCCAAAGATGGCATGGATGTCAGTCAAGTGATACTACAAGAAGGTGTTTATACTTTCGAAACCTGGCAAGATGCAAACTCAGTAGCAGAACCTGTCGTTTATATGATTGATCGCTATGTGGTCGGCGGCTTTTATCGTGTGCATACTGAACGTGGCCCAACAGAGAACCTGAATGCCCCTGGCATGCATTTTCAGCCATTAGCATTCATAGAGCCATGCAACTTACCGAACCCTGATATGGCACCTGATGCTGAACCAAACAGATTCTATGCCTATGGCGTTATTGCGAGATTAGCGCAAATTGCAGCAGCAAGAGAAATCGCCTATAGTCGCGCTCAGTCTCTTCAGACATAAACTTTTAACCCGATAAACAAGCCTTCTTTAATGACTAAAACACTTGCCGTAATAATGGACCCGCTGTCGGGCATTAATCCAAAAAAAGACAGTACACTCGCAATGATGCTTGCAGCAAAGAAATCTGGCTGGGAAGTTCATTCTATCGAGATGGACGATATGTGGTTGCGAGATGGCAGCAGCTATGCTGAGAGTAAAATGGTCGATGTATTTGATGACCTTGATCACTGGTACGAGGTCAAAACCACTCAAACAATGACACTGGCAGATTTTGATTGCCTGTTAATGCGCAAAGACCCTCCCTTTAATATGGAGTACATCTATTGCACGTACTTACTGCAACTCGCTTCTGATGCAGGCGCGCTGGTGGTTAACAATCCACAAGCACTAAGAGATGCCAATGAGAAATTATTTACTGCATGGTTTCCACAGTGTTGCGCTCCCACATTGGTCAGTCGTCAACAAGATCAGATACGTGATTTTTTAAATGAGTATGACGATATTATTTTAAAACCTCTTGATGGTATGGGCGGAGAATCAATCTTTCGCGTCAACAAACATGACGCGAACTTTGCCGTCATTACTGAGACACTTACCGCCCATGGCAGCCGTTTCGCAATGGCCCAACGATTCATTCCAGAAATATCTCACGGCGATAAACGCATTTTATTAATCGATGGCGAACCTGTCCCCTTCGCGCTTGCACGTATTCCTACTGGCAACGAACACCGCGGCAACCTCGCCGCTGGTGGACGTGGCGAAGGAGTGGAATTGTCTGAACGCGACCATTGGATTTGCCAACAATTGGGCCCAACACTACGGGAAAAAGGACTACTGTTTGTTGGCATCGATGTTATTGGCGACTATCTAACCGAAATCAATATCACTAGCCCCACCTGTATTCGCGAGCTAGATAAACTTTACAATCTCGACATCGCAGGACAATTAATTCAATGCATAGAAAGCAAACTAGGGAGATCAGGGGAACACTAATTAATACAGCCACTCAACAAAACATATACTCCGACATTTTTAAACAATTTAAACGCTGTCTGCATTGCATGCTGACTTTAGTTTTACTAATGCCTGGCCCAAGCTACTCATCAACCGCTGTAACTGATGTTAACCCTACTATTTCAAAGGTCCATCGCTTTCGATTGCTGGCCTTTGGTACCTATATTGAATTTATGATCACTAGCGTCACCGTTAAAGAGGCACGCTTAGCCAAAAAGTTAGTTCGCACACAGTTTTTAACCATGCACCGCCAATGGCACAGCAGCCAAAACAGCCTGGTATTCAAACTTAGCCAACGTTTAGCCACTGGCAAGTGGATCCCCTTGCCCCAGGCTGTTCGTGATTTACTAATTCGCTCGCAGCAAATAGCCATTAAAAGTAATCATCTCTTTAACCCCGCCATTGGACGTCTGGTTAACTTATGGGGCTTTAATAATTCACTCAAACCAAGGACACAGCCTCCCTCTATAAGTGAGATAGACAAACTGGTCAGGCTTAAAGCTCGCATGAGTGACCTCGAAATAAAAGGCAAGCTTATACGTAGTCGCAACCCCGCAGTACAACTTGATTTCGGTGCCATCGCTAAAGGCTATGCGATTGATCACGTCGCCACCTTACTCAAACTAAAGGGTTTCCATAATTTTATTATTAATGCGGGAGGCGATCTCAAAGCGATCGGTCGTCATCCTTTGCGATCCTGGCGTATTGCCGTCAGGGATCCAGCCAATAAATCGCAAATTATTGCCGGCATTGAAGTCAAAGATGAAGAAGCAGTGTTTACCTCAGGTGACTACGAGCGCTATTTTATGTATCAAGGCAAACGATTTCACCATATTCTTAACCCCTTAAACGGCCGACCGGTACGCCATACACGCTCTGTAACTGTGCTTCATAGTGACGCCACATTAGCTGATGCAGCTGCGACTGCCTTATTTGTCACAGGCCCTAAAGATTGGCCTTCAATGGCAAAAAGACTTGGCCTGCGCTATGTCATGCTGATTGATAGCAAAGGAACAATTCATTTAAGCCATGCAATGAAATTGCGAATTCAGCTTTTTAATGTGAAACGTTATCGCATTCATACTGTGCATTTAAAATGAAAACTCGCCAGTCTAATTGGACAAAATCACGCTATTCGGGAGATATTTTTTTTATAGTTCTGATACTTATATTGATTGGCAGCAGCTATTTTTTCTTATGGCGCGGCGACAAGAATGAAAATCAGGGACACACTGCTGATATTATCGTTAACCAAAAAACTATAATGAAAATATCTTTGCATCAAAACAAAACCTATAAAATAAAAGGGTACATAGGACTTAGCATCATAGAGGTTAATAATGGTAAAATTCGCTTTACTCACTCAGCCTGTGCCAAAAAATATTGCGTTCTATCAGGCTGGCATCAACTGTCCGGGGATACTGCCGCCTGCCTCCCTAATCGCGTGGTAATAAAAGTAAACGGCACCCCTAAAGGCTTTGATGTCCTCAATTATTAAATGATATAACAATGACAACACCGACAAAAAACCTGACAGTCACGATTGCCTGCAAACCTTACGATCATAAGATAGCTTCGCTGGCAGCGTTGGCCATCGGTATTCATGTACTTGAAAGCGCGCTCCCCTCACCACTGCCAGGAGTTAAACCTGGATTTGCCAATATTATTATTTTAGTCACTCTTGTTGTATATGGTTTCAACACTGCTGCCTGGGTTAGCATTTTAAGGTTACTCGGCGGCAGTTTAATCATCGGTAGTTTTCTGTCACCTACATTCTTTTTAAGTTTATCCGGTGCCACTGCTAGCCTGCTAATGCTCGGGTTGGTTGTAAAGTTGCCTGTTTTAAAGCCCGGTATAGTCACACTCAGCATTATAGGAGCCATGACTCACATCAGTGCTCAGTTCTGGTTTGCCTGGTGGTTCATTATTCCTCACCCTAATCTATTGCAAATATACCCAATTTTGTTAACAGCTTCATTTTTTATGGGTACCCTCAGCGGCCTGATTGCGCTAAGATTACTGAAGAAATTGGAAATTTCTTAAAAGCTGAAGATGCTTTTAAAGCAGTAAAGCAACAAAATCCATTCCGGTAATAGTCTTTCCACAAGGAATTTTCACCTTAATTATCGGAGATAATCTCGAATTACATTAACGTCGGCCAAAAAATAGAGACCAGATACGAGCATCACTACCCTCAAATCACTCAATTTGGTTAAAAATGTGAACTGTCAGACTTATTAAGGCAATATACTAAGAAAATGTGTCCAGAGATTGCATAAACAAAAAATGATAAATATATTCGACAAATAATATTGGCTAAAAAAATAATAACCATAGTTTATAAAGTAATATCTTAATGAGGTAATATCGTGGCTTTAAAGCAGTTAACCACTGAACGAACTAAATCCGTAGTCACTACTGGTGACATTATGGGCTTAATGTTGTTTCTGGCATTTGTCATTCATTTAATAATTGTATTGGGAACCACCTTTGCAAGCACCAAAACACAAAAAGCCAGCTCAAGAAATCTTAATATTACGTTAGTGTCTTCTTCGACAGACAAGAAAAATAAAAATGCAGACTATGTCGCCAATGAAACCCAGCTAGGTTCAGGTAACACCAATGAGAAAGTGAGAGTTCAGAATAGTTTTAACACCAAAGCTGAAAACCTGTCCAAAGGAGCTTCCACACAAAACAAAGTCGAGAGTTCCAGGGAAAAACAACAACAAGGCAAAGCCAATATTATCGTCAAGAAAAATGAATCGAGCTTGACCGTCACCAAAGCAACAGATCAAACGAAAGTGCAAGACGTAGAAAATGTCGAGAAAACCGAATTTATACGCTCCAGCACAGACATTAATATCATAAAGAACGAGCTAAATCGCATTCAACTTATAGCCACTAAACGAAAGCTGACCAGCAAAATAGTCTCTGCCTCAACCCGTAAACATAATGATGCTGCTTATATAAAACTATGGGGTGATAAAGTTCGAAGTTTGGGCAATGCCCATTTTCCAAAGGCTGCCCTGAAGAAAGCGGGCAAGGGCTCTATTCATCTGTCAGTGTCTCTTACTAGAGGAGGCGCGGTCTGGCGCATTAAAGTGATAAAATCTACAGGCTCCAGAGTGTTTAACGAATATGTCAAACGCTCCATACGCCAAGGATCACCTTACAAGCCAGTACCTAAAGATGTCATAGGAAACAAAGACTTATATATCATTAATAACCGCTATCAGTTTCACTAAGCTGCTTTTTTAATTGGCAATTGGGGGGGGCTGATTCGCAGGCTGGAAGCCGTAGAGTCTGACCCCATTAAATACCCTTATATCGTTAACGAAATTAGACAATTGGCTCAAAACCACATTTCATTTCAAAAATAAGGGGATTCTTACTTGCGGGACTCGAAATAGTGCACAATACTTAAAGTCTATGCCTAACCCTAAAACCCAGCCGTCTTGGTTAACGGACCAATTCTTAATCGCGATGCCGCAAATGACTGATCCGAATTTTTTCAAGACGGTCACCTATTTGTGCGAGCACAATGCAGAAGGCGCTATGGGCGTCACCATTAACCGTCCACTGGAAATGACTGTTGCACATATGTTGGATCAAATTGATATTCCGGTCCTAAACCCACAATTACATAAAATGCAGGTACTGCTTGGCGGCCCCATTCAGCCAGAGCGTGGCTTCGTACTTCATTCTCCCGCTTCAGAATGGGATTCCAGCGCACAAGTTTCGAAAAATCTGTCACTCACCACCTCTCAAGACATCCTTATTGCGATAGGCGAAGGACAAGGACCTGAACAATACCTGGTCTGTCTCGGTTATGCAGGTTGGGAAGAGAATCAACTGGAACAGGAAATTATCGGAAATGCCTGGTTAACTGGCCCGTCTGATTACACTATTTTATATGACAGCCCATATGACCAACGCTGGTCTCAAGCGGCTGAATACATCGGAATTGACTTGGATAAACTATCAGTCCAGGCTGGACACGCCTGAATATTTCCTGCCACAATACCTTTGATCTTACTATTCGAGTAATCTCCATCGCAAATGCGATCGACATATGAAAGAGGCCTATATGAATACACCCACTCCTCATGGTGAACGTACTTTACTAGCATTAGATTATGGCACACGTCGAACCGGCATCGCTGTTGGCCAGGAATTAACAGGGGCGGCCACACCGCTCACTACACTCAATAGTATTAACGATCAACCAGACTGGAAGGGAATTAAGCAATTACTCGAAAAATGGAGGCCCGATGCATTAGTGGTGGGCATTCCAACCCATATGGATGGCAGCACACACGAGCTTACTGCTCTCGCACGAGACTTTACTACTCAATTATCCAGCCGTTTTGAAATCGAAATATTTGAGTGTGATGAACGCCTGACATCCTATGAAGCTGAAGCCATCCTCAAGCAAGAAAAATTTGACCCTGAACGTGATAAACATAAAATTGATGCTATTGCAGCACAACTGATTCTGGAAGACTGGATGAACCAACAAGGGCATGGCGATTGAGTAAGCAGCAAACAGAACAGTTAATGACTGATATGGCAACTCAGTTAGCTGATTTAATTAAAACTGACAAACTACACAACCCTTTGCTGATTGGAATTCATACAGGTGGGGCCTGGATTGCTGAACGACTACATTCCTTACTAGTGCTAACAGAACCTGCAGGCACACTTGATATCTCGTTTTATCGTGACGATTTTACACGCATCGGCATTAACCCACAGGTCAAACCATCACAGCTACCCTTTAGCCTTGATGACCGCGATATAATTTTAGTGGATGATGTACTCTTTACTGGACGCACTATTCGAGCAGCACTTAATGAGATATTTGATTATGGCAGACCGTCGCGCGTAATCTTGGCAGTATTAATCGATCGAGGTGGGCGTGAATTACCACTGCAGGCGACCATAGTCGGCAAGCACCTGACTTTGCAAGCCGACGAACAAGTCAAACTGTCGGGCCCTGAGCCATTAGAGTATGAGATTCAAAAAGCATCTGTCAGCACATCATGATATACTTACGCTTAATTCGGCTATCAAACCTTCAAGATTATGTCGCTACAGCTTGACGAACAGGGAAAATTAAAACATTTTTTGTCCATCGAAGGGCTTTCTCACACTATTCTGACAGACATTCTCGATACTGCAGAATCATTCGCCGCTGTTCCAGAACAATCAGTCAAAAAAGTGCCCTTACTGCGCGGTAAAACTATCGTCAATTTATTTTTTGAAGCCAGCACCCGTACTCGCACTACTTTTGAGTTGGCCGCAAAACGTCTCTCAGCCGATGTCTTAAATATTAACATCGATGCTTCTGCTACTACCAAAGGTGAGACCTTACTTGATACCCTGCGCACAATAGAGGCGATGCACGCCGATATGTTTGTGGTCCGCCATAATCAAAGCGGTGCCGCACATTTTATTGCACGCAACGTTCAACCCCACGTGAGTATTCTAAATGCCGGTGATGGTAGTCATTCACACCCAACACAAGCGATGCTCGATATGTTTACTATTCGTCGGCATAAACCTGAGTTTTCACGCTTGCGAGTTGCCATTATTGGTGACGTTCTACATTCTCGAGTCGCCCGTTCTCAGATAATCGCTCTTAACATGTTGGGTGTACACGAAATACGCGTTATCGCCCCTAAAACACTTATTCCTGCCGAACCGCAATCACTTGGCATCCACGTCTATCACGATTTACAACGGGGTTTAGATAATATTGATGTCGTGATAATGCTAAGGCTTCAAAAAGAACGTATGCAAGGAGCGATGCTACCCTCGGAAGGTGAGTATTTTCAACTATATGGCCTTACAGAAAAGAGTTTAAAGTACGCCAGAGATGACGCTATTATTATGCATCCAGGCCCCATTAACCGGGGTGTTGAAATGGCTTCGTCAATCGCAGACGGCCCGCGCTCAGTAATACTACAACAGGTATCGCATGGTATCGCCGTTCGTATGGCAGTGATGTCCATGGCAATGCACAGCGGACCAAGCACGGTAGGAGCCACCTGATGCGCATCGCCATTAAAAACGGAACGCTCATAGACCCTGCAAATAATATTGAAGAACCCCTTTCACTTTACATTGATAGAAACAAAATAATTGCTGTTGGAAAATCTCCTGATGGATTTACTGCCGACAAAGAAATTGATGCAACAGGAAAGCTCGTCTGCCCAGGACTCGTCGACTTATACGCACGTAGTCGTGAGCCAGGCCAAAAACAAAAAGCCACTATTGCCTCGGAAACCAAAGCAGCAGCAAGTGCTGGCATCACTACCCTTTGCCAGCCTCCTGATACCGATCCGATTATCGATACTCCTGCAGTAGCAGAGTTAATTAGACAGCAAGCAGAACAAGCAGGCTTTGCTTGTATCCATCCAGTAGGCGCTCTGACGCAACAACTGGCAGGCAAACAGTTAAGTGAAATGGCTGCGCTTAAGGACGCAGGATGTGTGGCAGTTGCACATCTGTACCCAATGAAAAATCTGCAGGTGCTACGCCGTGCAATGGAATATGCAGCGACCTTCGGACTGACTGTATTTCTCACTCCACAAGAACATAGCTTATCGGCCAGTGGTTGTGCGCATGAAGGAACTATTGCCACTCGTCTCGGCCTACCGGGTATTCCCGCAGCTGCAGAAACGACGGTAGTTGCGCGTGATATTGCTTTGGTCGAACAAATTGGGGTACGCGCCCATTTTTTAAATTTATCGACCTCGCGTGCAGTACAAATGATTGGTCGAGCAAGATACGACGGTCATCAGGTAAGCTGCAATGTCAGTGCCCACCAATTGCATCTGACAGAAATGGACATTTCCGAATTTGATCCCTATTGTCACGTCATTCCCCCCTTGCGCACTCAAAGAGATCGCGAAGGTTTGCGCCATGGAGTGAGCACAGGCATTGTCAGTTGCATTAGCTCGGACCATCAACCACATGAAGCCGATGCCAAAAATCGGCCTTTCGGTGCAACTGAACCTGGAATTTCTGGACTGGAAACGTTATTACCTTTGACCTTAAAACTGGTCGAAGACGGAATTTTATCCCGTAAAAATGCTATCGCACGCCTCACCACGGGACCTGCCAATATTTTAGGCTTAGACTGCGGCACTTTATCCGTCGGCAGTAACGCTGATATTTGTATTATTGATCCGGAAATCGAATGGAAACTTCAAGCCTCAAAAATGCAAAGCCAGGGACATAATACTCCTTTTGATGGCTGGTACTTTAAAGGCCGGGTGATCCAAACCCTGCATAATGGCAAGATTGTTTTTGGTGATAGGTAGCGTAATTAATCACGCGAATAGAGGGGTCTGACTTATTGCCAAAGTCAGATTCAATTGCGTAGCGCTAATATTGAGATCAGACCCCAGAAAACCTGACCTCAACATGACTCATGGGTCGGATTCGAGTGCTGAGCCTGAGCCCGACAATGACTCAAACCTTAGCATTAAAAATACCCTTTCATTTAAACTGCTGATACTAATTCTAACTATTAAATCCACCCACTTTTGGGTAAAATCACCTACATGAAATCAACTCAATCAAACCGCGGTACCATTTTTAGCGAACAGGCTGAAATACTCAGTCATCAAGCATTTGATGGCGATCAATATATTTTACGTGTGCAAGCCCCTAAATGTGCAAGTCATGCTCTGCCTGGAAGCTTTGTACATATCAAGTGTCATCCCTTACGTCCCATGCGTAGGCCTTTATCTATTATGCGAGTTTCAGCCACGCAAGGTTGGGTCGATTTTTTGTATAAAGTGGTGGGCGAAGGAACAAAGTTACTAAGCCAGGCAACAGTAGGGGAAACTTTGTCTGTACTCGGCCCTATTGGACAAGGATTTACCTTAAACCCTGACAAACCTCTGCGCCTATTAATAGGTGGCGGCGTGGGCATACCCCCCATGGTATTTCTAGCGGAACAGTTAAAACAACAAAAACAAACACCGCAAAGCTTCGTCATTATGGGTTCTGAAGTACCCTTTCCTTTTAGTACACAACCTTCACAAATAATGGTTCCTGGCATTCCTGCTGAGGTCACCGCCTGCATGCCTTTACTCGATGAATGGGGAATCGCCAGTAGACTTTGTAGTACACAAGACTATACGGGCTGCTATCAAGGGTATGTGACTGGTCTTACACGTGACTGGATTGAGGCAATTAATAAACAACGCCATACTGAAATTGAAATTTTTAGCTGTGGACCCGAGCCTATGCTTAAGGCGGTTGCCGACCTCGCGGCTGAATTTAAAATTTCCTGTCAGATTTCACTCGAAGAATATATGGCCTGTGCCGTTGGTGGATGCGCGGGTTGTGTGGTAGAAGTTAAAACTGAGTCTGGACCTGCAATGAAACGTGTGTGCGTCGATGGCCCGGTCTTTGATGCCAAAACAATATACTCATAGCACCATTATCCACAATCAATCACTTACACCTAGCCTATATAACTACTTTATTATTTATTTAAGCCTTTGATTTATGAAATAATATTATGAAATCCGATTAATTGTTAATTATTCATTTTCCATTCAGGTTAGTAGGCATATACTTCTTGCAACATCAATTAAAACAAATCGGGGACAATTATGAAAAAAACAGGAAAATCTATAATTTTAGCGGGACTTCTGGCGAGCGCCTTATCTTTTGGCATGGTTGGCAGCGCTACTGCTGGCGAAAGCACTGTTATTTATAACGCACACGGTTATAACACTCACGGCTACAACCGTCATGGCTACAACCGTCATGGCTACAACCAACATGGCTACAATCGCCACGGTTACAACCGTCACGGCTATAACCGACATGGTTACAATGTTCATGGCGCTTATAATCGTCACTATAACGCTAGGCACTAACACTTAAGCAGTATACAAAAGACAGAATCGCTATTGGCATTCTGTCTTTTTTTTGCATAATGTTTCTGATTTACCAATCACTGATTAATACTCGACTAGCCGTTAACGATAACTCTATCAATCTTTAAGGCTCCATAATCGAATAATTTCAACGTTGACTCTATTGATGGCTGTCCATTAAACTTTGCATTCACAATCTTTTTTGATGACTACCCAATAATCTACGCATACACAATCTCTTTTCCACTTTCAATAAGCACTTCAGCCTAATTAAACAAGTATAAACCCTATCATAGATAAGCTTGTATAACGCGCTCTGCCGTTAAAAATCCACCCAATCACCTGATTTTGTACCCGGTTCCTTGACTCTTTTGCCCTGGTTTGATGTTATCATTATAAAATAAAAGTCATAACAAATGGTTGTTGGTCACTAAATACATAAAATAAAACTAATCAAACAACCGTATAGACGTACCGTTATAATATTCGAGGATTCCATGCACACTTTAATATCCCGCCTGAAGCGCGTGGCGACTATTGCCACTATTTTGGTTACCTTTCTACTTATAGGTTGTGGTGGCGGAGGTGGCGGATCAGCACCACCCCCTGCAACAGGCACCACTCCGCAATCTTTAAATGTCACTATTCAATGGGCAGCCAATAACGAGAAGCGAGTAAATCAGATGGGAGGCGGCTATAACGTTTACATTAGTCAAACTTCTGGTTTTGCAATTAACAGCGTATCGCCTATTAATGTTCCCTATGTATCCGGGTCGTCATTAGCCCCTACATCGACCGTACGATTACTATCATCAGGAACTTATTATGTACGAGTGGCTGCATACACTTCTTTCCCCATTGCCAACACAGCCAGCACGGCTTCTACACAAATCACAGTCACCGTGCCATTTACTTTACCGTAAAATAACGACCGAGAATTCTAATATGATTAACAAAATAAATTGCATAGAAAAAAGATCAATAAAGTGGTTGTTGGCGGGATCATTATTAGTATTGCTATTCAACAGTCATTATCTGATTGCAGGACAGCCTTCAGTATTGACCCCTACAGGATACTCGACGCCAAATAAATTGAGTCAATTTAGCTTAAAAGCTAACAGGGACCATCACGGGCGCAAGATCTTCATGGAAACGGAAATTCTCGTGACATTCAAAAAGTCCGCGGGCGCTGCAATTCGATCCTCGATGATTAAACAGTACGCACGAAACATAAAAAAAACAATAGGAAAAGATAGCAACCATCACGTTGTTAAACTAAAACCGGGACAGTCTGTAACCCAAGCGATTGCATTCTTTAAGTCTAACCCTAACGTCGCGTTTGTTAGTCGAAAATATTATGTTTATAAAGCCCTGGCACCCAACGATACCGACTATTCCGCGCTTCAATGGGGCCTTAACAATACAGGACAAACCATTAATGGTAGTTCCGGCACCTCTGGCCAAGACATCGGAATGGAAGCTGCCTGGACTTACATTACTAATTGCAATTCAGTAACAGTTGCTGTAATTGATACTGGCATTAATTTTACGCATCTTGATTTGACTAACAACATGTTGATGACTAACGCACGCGACTTTGTTGATGCTGACACTGACGTTTACCCCGATGCGGGCCATGAATCTCACGGCACAAATGTTACCGGCATTATTGGAGCAAGTGGTAATAACTCAAGAGGAACGACCGGGATTTGCTGGCAAGTGAAGATAATGCCGTTGCGCGCACTTCCTGAAGAAACTATCGCTAACCCTACAGGACAAGGAGATCTTGATAATGTTGCCGCTGCAATAACACATGCTGTCGATAACGGCGCAAAAATTATCAATTTAAGCCTCGAAGCAAGTGGTACCACTACAAACATGAACACCGCCATGCTCTATGCATTTAACAACAATGTTGTGATCGTTGCCGCTGCGGGCAATAGTAATTCTGATAACGACGCAACAGCTGTATACCCTTGCAATTATTCAACAACATATAGCAACGTCATTTGTGTCGCAGCAATGGACCAAGACTTAAAGTTTGCCACCTTTTCTAATCGAGGAATCAATTCTGTTAATGTTGGCGCGCCAGGCGTAAAAATTTATAATACCTCCCCCGGAAAATGGATTGTAGACAATATGACTGGCTGGACAAAAACCGGTGCATGGGCCGAGTCCACTTGCACGTTTAACTCAACTGTGACCAACATATTGCTTAATCCATCCAATTATTGCAGCGGTGGTCCATATGCCAATAATGCTACGGATGTCGCTTATAAAGCCTTTGATTTAAGCTCTACCGATCGCGCATCGCTACGATATGACATTCGTCATAACCTACAAGCTAACATAGATTATATACGAGTAAACAGTAAATCTACCGGTGGCGATCCCTTCTCAAGTGGCACTATCATTACTAGCCATACCGGCTCATCACCTAACTCGGGTACAGATCCGGACAATAGACTTCGCCCCGTTACAGGATGTTTTACTGCTACCTGCACAATAGGATTCAGGCTCGAAACTGATGCCACGACTACGAGTAGCGGCGCGGGCATATCTACGTTACGTATTGAAACCTCTGAACGTAATGCCAATTCTTATTTACTTTTTTCAGGAACTTCACAAGCAGCACCACATGTCTCAGGCCTTGCGGCGATGATACTCGCCTGGAACCCCGGCTATACAGCGACCCAAATAGTTAATGCACTTAAAAACGGGGGGGTCGCTAACACTGATCTCGCGACAAGAACAACTACAGGTAAAGTCATTAACGCAATGGGGTCACTAAAATATGTTAACGTACCTACAAACGTCATTGCTACAGTTCCTTAAAGAAAGTAGCTGAAGATATTTGACAAGGCATTCGCAACATTTTAGTAAGCCGTTCATTAAACCGAAGCTTGCTTCGGTTTTTTATACCTTAGAATATTCTCATACACACCACAGCTTATCCCATACAAATCCACAACTACCCGATAAACTTTGCTATTTGTAACATGCATAGCGAAATAAGTTTGATGAGTTTTCTTCGTCTGTCAGTGTATAGAGTGTAGCTCACTGCTATAAACACTTTTCGTCTGCATTGTAGTGGCTAACACTTGATGGACAGCAGTGACACAAAGCCCGTTGGTATCCCTGCCAATACATGCTAATTAATATCGGTACGAAAAATGCAGTAATGACATTCTCCACATTAAAAATGGCAGAAAAATGTCACAGCAATCAAATAGCGGATACAGATCCACTGCTCTGGTTTTCGCTTTAAGCCTCTTATTTTTATTAGGCTGCGGTGGTGGAGGCGGTGGCGGGACAAGTGTTACCGGTGGAGCACCTGCATTTACCGGAACAACCCCTCAAACGCTAAATGTCACCATTAACTGGGCAGCCAATAAAGAACTGCGCGTTAATCAGGCCGGGGGTGGCTACACTATTTACATTAGTCAAATTTCGGGGTTTGCAATCACTGACGGTGGAATCACGACAATCAATGTCCCATGGATATCGGGAGCGCAAGCCCCTGTATCGCAGGTATA